>Ga0307510_10006400_pt1 | contig 14039 bp, 16 predicted proteins | sample 12_EM_MG_FD_207224 | JGI IMG/M metagenome (GOLD analysis project Ga0307510, IMG submission 207224) | Populus trichocarpa ectomycorrhiza microbial communities from riparian zone in the Pacific Northwest, United States - 12_EM | ecosystem: Host-associated > Plants > Roots > Unclassified | place... | reverse complement strand
GGCTATTTTGGTTCTATGGGGAGCGATTACGGAATGCGAGCCGGTGTGCTCAGAAAGGCGACAGCTAGAGCCTGCCGTCTCTACTGCCGATCAAAAACACTTTGTGTGTTGGGGGAGGGGGAGGGGGTTAGGACTGCGTTGGAAAGAAGGATAGATGTTCACGTCTACTCAGGAGAAGTCGCAATTTGCATCCACAACCACGAGCGCAGATATGATCGACGTAATGACCAGTATTATCTTGACGACAAGGACTAATTACTTCGCATCCTCATAACCATAGAGCGCTAGGGGTAGTTCATTCCTAGTGCATAGGTCATTCTGTTGTAACTAGTGGAAATAAGGGTGTCTACGCCCGGAATTGGGATTTTCAGATTAGTCTACTTTTACGAGCTCAGATCTTGCATGACAGAGCAGCGCCTAGATGTTTTCCGTAGGTCACGGCGAAGAAGACAATCATACTTGTGTTCCACGTTAAGACCACCTCGTGCTTCGAGATTCAGGACATTATATTTTCTCCCAGTACGGGGAACAGCACCCAGTCCACACACACCTAACCCCTGGGTAGCGATGGCAAGTGAAAAACCACCTATTCCCAGATACCTTCTACGCCTCCCCACTCGATACCTGGGCAGTTTCAATCTAGCGACTGCCCTATAGGGCGAATGAATGCCTCCTCGACCCGGTCGTGCACTACAGTGTTCTCTCAGATATGGAGCACAAGTACCTAATCATCTCCCGCCAGCTCTAAAATCGTGCTAGGCGTCGACCGTAAGGCTAATGACCCGAAGCACCGACCCCAGCGAGTGTTTTCCCCCTCTCCCGCCAGCACAACACCGTCTCTATCTCTAGAGTCCACAGACGGGGCCACGCTAGTTACATACGACGGGGTGCAAGTCTCACATGATAGCACTCCTGCGCCGATCCTCGCTCAACATGGGTCCTCCGCCCAGCTTTCGACCACCTCTCCTGGATACCCCGGGCCCTCTCCCGCGCCAGACCTCACGAGACGGCAGCTCGGCGGCCATGATCCCACACGGCCGTTCCTGCTGCATCTCTCCGTCCTCCTGCTCGCGATCCGCGAGTACTTCCCGTACTACTCGCTCTTCTAGCACCAGTGTTACTTTTCTCGCGCGCGCGAACGTGTCGTGTCTCGCCCTCGTGGATGTTTTTGGCGGTATCGAGACGGTGCTCTGGGATGGGCGGAGAGTTGGAACATGGCAGACATGCACGTGTCTTCGCTTCGTACGAGGCCACGTGCACCGTCTTCGGGCGCCCGCTGAACCACAGCTCTGCATGGTTCAACTTCTTCAGGCGCTCCAGTAAGCGAGTTATCCAAATTTCCTAATAAGCTTACCATGGCTCGTCGGTGATCACACCTTCTGTCTGCATGATAGGCCGTGTACAAACCAGCGTTAATTGCGACGAAATCCTAAGCTCACCATAAGAACATACAAAATACTTCACAAGTAGCGGTATGGTTGCTCTAGCTGTTGCCTTTGCGAACAAATCAGTTCGCCTTCCGTAGCTGATCTCCATACATCCAAAACAACCATGGCCTGTGTCTCCAGGTTAGACATGTACGTAACGAATGATGATAAATTCGCACGTACCGTGACGCCAGACATCCTACAACAATTACTACAACGTCGAGAATGGTACCACCCTTGCCGTAACCGAGAGCGTTATATATTGCCGGAGGGAATAGCGGAAATCCAAAACTGGTCAATGAGTGAAGGAAAGGAGCGGCTGGGAGGGCTATAAGACAAGAAGCGTGTAAGCAAGTGACTCAACGATGCAGAGCGAGATACCACACCAGATGCAGCGTGCAGTGTAAATGCGTCAATTACAAATCAGACGGGACTATTTACACCTCAATAGCATCCATTACATGATTTCTCCGCCGGGCCCCATAACCTTGAGCACCCCAACCTGCCACAGGCCAGGCCTTATCTCACCTTGGCCCACGAGAAGTGATCATGTGTTCTATTCTTTCATCCAGTTACGCCCTGCGACTGATACATAATTCGGAAGGTCACAGCACAGAAGTAATGCGTTCCGTTTCATGTTTTACCGGATGTTGATATACGTTGATATTCCATTCACTTTTTTTTTTCTTCTTGATCCAGCATTGTTTTGTTCCGATATTATCGACCCGTTACGCCGTACCACTTCGGCTTCGTTGATTCGGAATAGTACAACCCCAACAAACACATCAAGCGCACCCGATGATGCTTCTCACCCCTTCGGTATTCTGCGCAATCGTCCGACCCGCTTCTTGTCGAACTGCCATGGACCCGGACAGCGGCTCAGGTTGAAGCAAAATGGCGGCCGGCTCTGCAGACCACCTGCAGATTACTTGCGTTTTCATTGCAGCTGGCTATATTACTCGTGGGGAGCGGACTCGGAGACGGTACTTGAGGAGGGTAGCGATATGATGTGGCGTGGGCGCACCTTCCGAACGTATCATGAAGCGGCATGTGCCATGCTTCGGTGCTTCAGTTCTCGAAGCGATAGCGTGGGAAGCCAATAGGCGGCCCTGAAGTGATGAGAGGACGAGGGGACATGTCGTACCAAGTGTGTACGATGCAGCCTTGCAGTAATTCACAGGAAAGAGGTTGGTGGCCAGAGAGTGAAAGCGAGCTATGATGCATATCATAATGTACGAATACAATTCATATGTACCACCCATTCCCCCCAGTCCCAACTGTCATGCCTACTCACGGAACCACTATTACACGGCAAACTACATACGAAAGAACCGACACTCGGCACAAGTAAGATAATAGATGGTTATCTTCTTTGCGAGTGATACCAAAATAAGTTATTTCGTAATGTAATCCGAAGAGCATACTTCTCTGATGTGTAATCCCATGTCCTTCTTAACGTGAAGCGACTGCTGCCAGTGCCAGTGCTTGTCCTTCGAGCGCTTCGATAAGCAAATCACCCACATTTATTGAGTTCAATGACGACCACACAAAATACTTGACGATTAGCAGTATGGACGGTTCTAGCTGTTGCCTTTCCCAGCATATCGGCTGGCGTTCCGCACCCTCTCCCCATAAAACCAAAACAACCACGGCCTGTGATCCAAATCAGACGTTTGCATAGCAGAAAACAGTTTGCACTTACGCGGGACATCCCACAACAATTGCTACAACCCAAGAACGGTGTCACCTTTGCCGTAGCCTAGAGCGTTGTACATTGCTGGAGCGAACAACGGGAAGCCAAAGCCAGCCAACGAGCGCAGGAAAGCAATGGCAGCAAGAGCTGCGATGGCGGGAAGTAAGTAAGCGCGTAAACCAACGACGGCCGGACAAGTACCTTACCAGAAGCTGCGTGCATTGTAAATGAGTCGATCACATAGGTCTGGATGTTTTGGAACGTCGTAGTAATGCCGACCCCAACGAGAGTTATTCCCTGTAGGCTTACTGAACGCCCCATTAAGCGTGCAGTTTCAGGCCACACACCACATCAAGCACCAGCCAGAAAACGTGTCTCTGTGCAGCCCAGCCAGTGATCAGCAAGCCGGTAGGTATGAGAATTGTCCCAGGAACGATGTTGGCTGCAACGCAACAGGATAATTTGTTCGGGTGACAGAAAAAGAATTGAACACTGATACGTACGCAGTCTGAATTCGGGCTTTCCAACGCCTCCATTGCGAGATTTCAGCCACATAAATACCCGGTCAATAAACATCGCGTTGATTTGTGACCCGCCCGTGAGACCAACGCCGAAGGCGAGGTAGTGAAGGCCAGCAATTCCTATTCGGTCATGGTATACATCCTGGAAGATCGAAGGTATTGTCGTAATATACACTGAAATGTATAAGACAGCATGCGACTGAGAGGATTCTGGGTACACACAATAAAGAAGGCCATATACAAATGCCATGTATAGACAAAGGAGCTGGACGATGGGCTCGTGTATTAACATTCTGAACGGACGGACAAGATCCTTGTTGAATATGGCCTTCCAACTGCCAAGTAGATATAAGCAGGAAAGGATAGAAAGATGAGATACGCGCACTGCTTGTTGGCACTGTCCATAGAGATGCGGGTTGCCACACCAGAAGCTTTCTCATCATCCATAGTTTTACGAATTGTGGCCGCTTTACGTTCAAGGAGGATTGGAGCATAAGCTCGAATCGTGGTTATCTTGTCAGCCGGGACGACATGGAACGAACTAAGAGACATCTCACTTTCTTCCAAGAGTAGGCCAAGTGCTTGAATAGCAGCACCCGCGATCGATGTTGACCAGAACTATTTTAGTCAATGTCGTGGAGGATTGTTCGTGCTATATTACGAAACAGAGACATACCGCCCAACGCCAGGTAGATTTCTCTGCGATCCACGCCCCAGCAACAGGACCAATCACAGGACCGAGGAGGGGAGCAAGTGAGTAAATAGATGTTGCCCTTCCTCGAACTTCCGCATCAAATAGATCACCAATGACAGCTGAACAGACAGCGAGTGGGGCCGAACCACCGAGTCCCGCTAGGAAGCGAAATGCGATTAACTCATTCCTGCTGTTCGCAAAGCCGCACGCCGTATTCCAGACTAGGGGAAAGAAAGGTACCATTAGCTACCACCCGGATGATGTGTAACGCGGTACTGAGGTACCAAAGGTTTGAGAGTTGTATCACGAGCGAGCGCCCATATACCTCACTGAGCGGTCCGAGGAATAACGGACCAAAGGCTATAATGAGAGGGGATGCATGGAACAAACGAAATGCCGTATAAGGACGACAGGTACACACCATAAGCCAAAACAAATACAGAGGTCGTCATTGCAAGCAAAACGTTGTTGTGGATGTCGAAGCGTTCTGCCAATTGCTGGGAAGCTGGAGCAATCATTGACGACGCGACTGGGCTGATGAACGTGAACAAAGACGCGATAACAGTTGTTCCCCACTTTCGTCTGAGGCTCCAACTATGAACACGTAAAATGAGCGAAATGAACGCAGAGAGGCCGTTGTTGAAGCATACTTTCTCGGGTTTTCTGGGTCATCTGGACCATCCCAGTCGACGATGAGGACGTTATCATCACTGGCACTGTTCGCAAAAAGATGACCCTGAGCTGGGGTTGTACAACAACCCTGGTGGGTCTCGCTGGTCTCGTCGTCACGGTGAGCATTACGGTGGATTTGAGAGATAGCTTCCCGTGTGGGGAACATGCGGGAGATCATAAGGTGAACAAACAGAATGCAGCAATGAAAGGACTCCCATTGGTATCATTATAAACACCAGGTGAGTGGGTCAAGTAGAACTCCCAATCTGTCCTTAGGCGCCATATCCGAACCATGTCCCATGACACGGAGCGTATGGGCTGGAAAAATGGTAGAACCTTGCAGCGAAGCTTCCACGACCGGTCTTCCAAGGAAGCCCAAAGGAGCGTGGAAAACGTCGGTATCATCCGACATTCATGGAGGGAAGGTGGACATTGGGAACGTTCAGTACGTACAAACTGCGCCGTGAGCCGTCGACATTCAGTTCGATCATGATGCCCGCGACCAGCTGATTAAGGCAGAGTTCGACTGACGCTGTGGAAGCTTCTCTGGAACAGCAAAAAAGTTTATCCTCCTACAAAAACGTTGCGCCAGTCAGGTGGGGACACCAGAGTGATATACTACTGTACCGTGAGAGTAAGTTGAACTCAGGAACTTGAACGACACGGCGATCGCCCCGTTGTCGGTCACGTGCCATTGTCCAACGCGCATTACAAACCAAAGTTACGCCAAGCGACTGACGGAAGCACACAGGAGTACCCTTTTCCCAGTGTTCTGATATTCCATTCACTGGTATTCCCAAATAACCGGGGGCAGTGCTTGTTTCGACCCTCGATACGCATGGGATCATTTCGGTCTTGGTGACTCGGGATGGTGGCGGCCCCAATCAGCACGTCGGTCTGGTCACGATGATCTCGCCGGTACCTTTGGCATTCTGTGTGATCGTCCGACCCACATCTTGCTGGACGATCCGGGACGGTTGACGCAGAAGGGCCGCGCCATGGAAAAACGTAACACCGTTAGCCAGGGCCTGTGCTCGAGGGACGACAACGCGACACGGGGTGCACGTGTCTTCGTACGAGGCCAAGTGCCACGGTGCGCTGTGCGCTGTGCAGACTGCGCTTCGCATACTGCTATTCTATTGTGCCTGCTGGGTCTTTTGCGGTGTATGGCGTGATTAGGCTGTATGACTGAAGCGTGGCAGAGACTATCTATTTTTCAGAGTGGTAACGTAGGAAAGCTGACAGATCGACATATCACTGATGCATGCGATACCGGGATGATTTTCCTCGTTATGTGGACAAGCGCACGTCCCTCTTATGTCCTTTTATTCTCCACAGCGGGTTGGTTTACGCACAGACTATAAAGTCACCCAAATTTATTACGATTGATCACGATAACACTTATTAGAGTAGGGCCACGGGCATCTATCGTGCTCTTTCCGGGACAATCCTTGACGCACTGTGCAAACATACGTATCAACTGCTTTGGCTGTCACCTTTGCGAGCGAAACGGCTCGCATTCCTTATCCGCTCCCCATAGAACCAAAACAGCCATGGTCTGTAAATCAAATTAGACGCTTGTATGGCAGGAAAAGTCAACACGCACGCGGGGCATCCCACAACAATTGCGACGACCGCAAGAACAGTGTCACCTTTGCCGTATCCTAGAGCGTTGTACATCGCCGGAGCGAACAGTGGAAATCCAAAGCCAGCCAACGAACGCAGGAAAGCAATGGCGGCAAGAGCTAGTGATAACGAGAACGAAGTAAGCACGTAAGTCAACGGCTGTCCAACAGGTAACCTCACCAGAGGCAGCGTGCAGTGAGAAAGAGTCGATTACATATGTCTGGATGTTTTGGAATATCGTAGTAACACCGGCCCCGACAAGCGCAATTCCCTGTAGACATCGCTTAACAGTCACGCAGGGAATACGACCCATATCACTCACCAGGTCAGTCACAAGCCAGTAAACGCGCTTCTCGGCAGCCCAGCCAGTAATCAGCAAGCCGGTAGGTAAGAGAATCGTCCCAGGAACGATGTTGGCTGCAACGCAACAGGATGGGTTGTTTGAGGGCCAGAAAAGCGCAGAACACTGATACGCACGCAGTCTGAATTCGGGCTTTCCAACACCTCCATTGCGAGATTTCAACGACACATATACCCTGTCAATAAACATTGCATTTATTTGTGATCCGCTCACGAGGCCAACACCGAAGGCGAGGTAGTGAAGGCCGGCAATTCCTATTCGGTCATGATATACATCCTGGAAGATCGAAGGCATTGTCGTGATAAACACTGAAACGTATAAGATGACGTATGATTGATGCAATCCTGCGCACATACAATAGAGGATGCCATATGCAAAGGCCATATATAGACCAAGAAGTTGGACGATGGGCTCGTGTACGAACATCTTGAAGGGGCGAATGAGTGCTTTGTTCAGTATTGCCTTCCAACTGCCCGAAATATTAGCAGAAAGGATGAAAATGTGAGGTATGCGCACTGCTTGTCGGCAGTGCCCATGGAGCTGCGGATCACCACACCGGAGGCTTTCTCATCGTCCATAGCTTTGCGGATTGTGGCTGCTTTACGTTCAAGGAGTATTGGAGCATACGCTCAAGGTGTAGTTGTCGTGTCAGTCTAGATGACATAAGTTGAACCAAGAGACGACTCACTTTCTTTCAAGAGTGGGCCAAGTGCTTGAATAGCGGCACCCATGATCGATGTTGACCAGAACTAATTTTTTCCCCCGATGTCATGAAGGGGTTTGTTATTGCTACATTTCGAAACAAAACACACCGCCCAACGCCAGGTAGATTTCTCTGCAACCCATGCTCCAGCGACAGGACCGATCACAGGACCGAGGAGGGGTGCGAGTGAGTAAACAGCTGTTGCCTTCCCTCGATGTTCCGCGTCAAAGAGATCCCCAATGACGGCAGCACAGACAGCGAGTGGAGCCGAACCACCGAGTCCCGCTAGGAAACGAAATGCGATGAGCTCATTCTTGTTGTTCGCGGAGCCACATGCCGTGTTCCAGACTAGGGGAAAGAAGGGTACACTAGCCATCATCCGGAGATATGTGAAGCACATACCGAGGTACCACAGGTTTGAGAGCTGTATTACGGGCGAGCGTCCATATACTTCACTGAGCGGTCCGAGGAATAACGGCCCAAAGGCTATGATACGAGGGATGAACAAACGCTGTTGGAAAATGGTAGGTACACACCGTAGGCCAGAACAAATATAGAGACGGTCATAGAGAGGAAAACAGTATTGTGAATGTCGAAGCGTTCGGCTAATTGCTGTGAAGCTGGGGCGATCATTGACGACGCGACTGGGCTGATGAACGTGAATAGAGACACGATGAAAGTTATTCGCCACTTCCGTCTGGGACTCCAGCTATGCACATTGGAAAAAAGTGAGACCAACTCAGAGAGGGGAAGGGATGTCGGGACACACTTTCTCGGGTTTTCTGGGTCGTCTGGACCATCCCAGCCGACGGTGAGGACGTTGTCGTCAACGGCACGGTTCGGAGGTAAGAGATGCGTTTGAGTTCGGGGCGTATGAGAATGGCTGATGACCTCGTTAGTCTCGCCGTGAGCATCGCCGTGAGCTTCAGACATAATTTTCTCCGTGGAGAACATGCGAGAAATGAGAGTAGGCCAGTGTTGTTCAGAACCCGAAGGCCGAAGGTGACCGTTCGCATGTTATGTATTGCCGGGCAGCAGAGAACTGGGACCCATAGGAGTACAGGTCATCTTGCAGTTGCAGGCACTAGGCATCATGCACCACGTCCGATATAGAGTCCTGACTACCATACAGAGTTCACAATCCTTTCTTGGAGACACCCACCACACAGCTGGTTTTACTCAGGGGGGCATGTGGAAGGGCTTGAAACAAACGTTAGGGCCTCCGTGGGGAAATGGGGCTTCTCCAAAGGTAACCCGGTATGAGACACACTAAAACCCCCCTGACGGCAGCAGTGTTTGAACGGTCGAGTTCCCAAGGGCCCGGCGAGACGACCAGTTTACCGACCACTCCGCCAAAGTGGCCCCATAGAGTTGATGTTCAAAGTCGGAAGTCACGTGATGTACATTGCCGTTTTAATCTACATTTGATCTCCGCCGTCCATCGCAGGGTGTTTCAAACGTCGTATGTCGACCCCAGAATGGCCTTCTCTCTATGATCCTCTCATCGAATTTCACAACCTTGAGCACCGTCCCCCTATCCAGCCAGGCGGACGTTACCTCACCCACAGTATAGGTATGCTGTGCTCTCCATTCCCCTGTGCAACTGACCTGACACACCATTCGGAAACGCACAGACGTATTCCGTTTCACGTTTTACTGGACCCTGATATTCCATTCGGTCTTTTTCATGATCACCGGTAGCATCGCCTGTTTCAACATCGTCTACCCTTCTCACCGCGACAAGAATGAGACCCCTGCGGCCTCGTTGACTCGAGACCGTGAATCGCAAGAAGCACCCCAGTCGCATCCGATGATCCCGCTCACGCCTTTGGCGTCTGCGCAATCACCTGACCCGCTTCTTTATGAGCGCTCTGAGATGGCTGATGCTGAAGAACCACGCTCTCCGTTGGCCCGGAAAAAGGTTCACCGTTCTCGCGTCACCTACGGGTTGTTCACGCTGCTAGCGTTCCTTGTCACTGCGGTGGCTACATCAGTCGTGGAGAGCGCTGTCGTCGGGTATGTCCTATGGGCATTGTTCGAGGCCGGCGACTTTAACGTATCTACGTGAGTGTGAAATCTCACACACGCAAAATGCACTCAAAGAGTTGATCGGTTCTCTCTCTTGCTCATACAGGTGGATACCGCCGGTCTGGGCGCTTATAATTACTAGCTCGGTCGTACTTAGGTGGGCTAAATTTATTCGTCCGACTGGCTTAGACTTGAGGCATTTGCAGGGCATTCCCGTCCGTGATCGACCGAATTTGAGCGGCCGGCACCTAGAGGTATCCGACTTCCTTTCGTGGCCACATGACGGATGTGATGGTGTTGTAATCACGCGGAAGGGGATGCGAGTGTTGAGGTGAAATTGCGGTCTGAGCGGGAACGGGATGGATATGAGATAACGTGTAAAGATGGAAAGGGTCCAATCGGAGGTGATTTCGCGGGTTCGGTACTGCAGCTGTAACTTGTAACGAATCGGTCGGCCAATGCCATTCCGGTGCCACCGCCCCGGTCAACATCCATTTCTTCTCCCAACCCAATTTAGCGCCCAACTCTACCTCGCTCTCTTCCTCTCCCTCCCTCTCAACAAACCATACTGTATTCCTCCACCACCACTCTACTCTCTCTGATGCGGGGCTGTCTCAAACACTCCTCTCCGCCCCCTTCTCCCCGCTCCTCGAGTAGCATAGCCACTCCTCCTCCCACTCGTACCCCCACCCCGCCCCTCATTCCCCCAGACGTTCCGTCCCTCGCCACAAAACGACGTCCACCTCCGTCTCTTTCAGACGCATGCCTCTCACGCAGATGTGTTCACTTTTGCTCCGAGCCCGTCGACAAGATTTTTCCTGCCGACGAGTGGGACCGCTCTCCAGCAGAAGTCACGCCACGGTTGACATACCAGTGAGTTGTCTGTCCCCGATACGTTATCAACCTTCATCCCCAACTATTCCCGTCTCCTGCCTGCTATCTGGTTTCTGTAGCTGTGTTTCTCATTCGTTATCCCGAGTACTGTAAAATCTTTTTCACGGCGTCTAAACGCGTTCCTTACCCCCCTTTTTTTGTCGTGTGGCTCTTCTCTTATCTCGGCACGTATCTAACAATGAACTCTTACAAGGGATATGCTGGAGCTCAAGGAGATTCAGCGTTCACTTCCTCATGCTACTCAGCCCAAAGATCCTGACCTCCCGGAGTTGGATGCTCGCGGCGTTCCCCGTACACACTTCCTCGGCACTGTGCCTGTCGGACTTGTTCCTCTCATCAGTCCCGCCACATTGACCACATCACAACCCGCATTAACGGCTACCCCACCTTCTGTAGTGCTCTGTTCAAAGGTGGAATCTTCGCCTTGTCATTCCCACCCTTCCCGCCCACCCCCGTCTCCCCCATCCACACCGCCGCCTCAAGTCTCGGTAACGAAGCCTCATTCACAGCGTACTCTGAACCCTCCTAAACCACCGTCACCCATTGAACCTTGGGTCCCCCCTCCACCTCCACCTCGCCTTCCTTACAACATTCCCAATCAACCACGTCCAATGCCCCGCTTTAACTTCTTACCTCTTCTAGAAACGCCCCCACCACCAACTGTCACCCCAGCTTCACAACGGTGTCGATCTCCGCCGTTAATAGCCTCTTCACCGCATTCTGCTCCCCAGGATCGGCTGAAGACACCGCCAGATTGTACACCCCCTCCACGTGATGAGAAAACCGGGTCCCCGTTTGTCTCTTGTCATAGCGCCCAATCTGCCAAGCCGTCACCTCTAATTGGTGGTGATCTCGCAACTACCGTGCCTGGTTCTAGCCCCGCCACCGCTCTAGACCGGCCGTCAAACCTTGCTAGTCCACCCTTCCCCTCTCCCTCCGACACGAAGGATGCCCCCTCAGAAGATTTGACACGTCTGAAGGTTGAGCTGACACGTTTGTGGCATACTCCTTCGTACAGCACCGATGGCGAGACGGAAGCGGAGGAGAGCGAGGCTGAGTCCAGCGTCGTGCATACAGAAGCTGACTCTGACTACGAAAGTACACGCGCGTGCGTAGGAATCCCTTCTGGTGGTGCCGCGAAGGTCGTACGCACCCCGATAGCGGTTACGGCAGCAGACACCGACGACGACGACGACGAGGAAGGTGAGATGTTGCTTGTCGAGCTCGAGAACGGTGTCATGGCCTTTGTGCGTACCTCTCGCCGACGATAACTTTGGTCGTTTCCCAATTTTGACGGGCCATCTTGTATTGCTATGTCTCTAAATCGGAGGGGACTCTTGTTCATTCTTGCTTTTTGCTTGACTTTGCGCGCTTGTGCCTACCTTTCTACTTCACCATCATCATAAAATACGCCACATATATGCGCTCGCAACTGCCCTCTCAGTATTCTATTGGGTTTCGTTTGCATACAACCTCATCCATCCCCATAGTAGATATCGACATTCTCCACGTCTTGTGATAATTTACATGTTTACCCTTTCCATGTCCTGGTGCCACCGACCATGGGCTCCCACCAAACCCCACTTCTCACGTATATCTCACATCACACGTGCAGTCGGTGAGGTTTTCTGTATTCCTCACCCCAGCGTTGCAGCGGTGCGTGTATACCTGTCCAGCTGCCCCCTGTTTTCGGACGCAGTTAACTCCATTCAGGCTAAACTTGGTAATTTGTACGTCCTAGGACGAATCCATCTTCTTGGCAGGGCACAGCGAGTTCTCAAGAGGCCCGAAATACCCGGCGTCGTAATACCTTCACCACCCGCGGTAACCCGCGCTCAACTGACAACAGCATCAACTGGGGCCCCGTGATCAACAATCGATTAACATTGCCACGGGCTGCACCCCAACAAGGAATAATGGTGATGATGGATATATCGGCTTAAGCATTGATCGTCATCGTCTCGTCCTTTTTGGCAACCCCTAAGTCCAGTGGGACATGTCGGTGTGTAGATCAGCGTTGACACTCATGGCAAGGCAACCCAAGCAACCTAGGAGTGAGGTGGGTGGTGCACCGACTGCGCGAGGCTCTACCCCTCTCGTTATCGTCGCAGCACATCGAAGACCTCCTGATTTCGGGGCTTTTTTACACCCCTGTAACTTTCCGACGACCGCGCCGAGCGTTGTCGAAAAGAAAAGAAAAACCGCGCCCACGAAGCGGATTCTGATTGCCCTGTTGGCACTTAGCTCCTTCATTTTACGCGATGAAACGGATGGGAAAAAGATTCTTTTCTTTTTTCGTTCCAGAATTACCAGAAGGACCAGTCGTGTAAGTACCTCGACGTTCTGTTGCTACACTAACGTGTACTGGTGCGGATCATCTTTGAGCAACGGGCCAAATCCAGCCTTTATACAAGACATGATGACAGCAACTCGACTCCAACGCGGGCGCCTGCAGGCAATCCTTTCCGTTAGCGCTGATCTCGCCAGCTCAGAATGACCGCATGCGCCCCGTCATGTCCGCGCAACGGGTGGTTACCTCCACGTCGTATTAAATTACTTCAATCAAGACCCAGGTCCCATCCGTCCATCAGCGACCCCGCTTTTACCATTCTGTTTACGTGTAACGGTCAGTCGTTTGTTGGGCCACTCTCATGATTGACGTGTCATCCGTCCATCCGATCCGGAAACGACGAACGAGCTGGTGTCTCGCCGTCTGTCGGGTTTCAGCCCGCGTTGTCCGCATGTCCGATCCCTCTCGATCACTGGTCGAGAGCAACACCATTGTTCACGTGCTGTACAGCCTACAGCCCAGGGTTATTGCGTTGCGGAATGGCGTGGGTTGTGGGGGGAGGGGAGGGGGCGTTGTCCTCTTCCTCTTCTGTTGCTCACAAGCGCCCTGACCTGACCCACGGCCAAGCACCGTAGCACCGATCGGAAATTCTGGGGTGGAAAAATGATTTGACAACCGAATTGCGTGATGATGCACACACAAAGACGTCATCGTCTGTTTTGTTCTACGTTCTAAGCTATCCGGTTTTCTAGAATATTGTAAAATCATTTCACCGAAACAAGACTGGTGGGGTTGCTCCCAACTTAACGGGGTACCATCGTCTGCCCAACCCAAGCAACTGGTGCGCAAGTGAGGAGGGAAGTGAGGTATCGATAGCAATTTTGGCGGTACGAAACGACTCGGATGCACTCTCAAATAATAAACAATGTCCCTGCCAATAAAGTGATGCAAAGTATGATGCATAATGATAGGCCGTGTGCAGCGCTTGCCTTTACGTTGATCTGCAAGGTCCAGTTCTGAGGTCTCGGTCGTGACGGCCGTCAATGGCTACTCATCCATGTCATTCTCGGCGTGTGCGTGTGCATGTACACTAACGTATTTCATCGTGCAATTTATCGTAACCGGTCCTA
>Ga0307510_10006398_pt1 | contig 14043 bp, 22 predicted proteins | sample 12_EM_MG_FD_207224 | JGI IMG/M metagenome (GOLD analysis project Ga0307510, IMG submission 207224) | Populus trichocarpa ectomycorrhiza microbial communities from riparian zone in the Pacific Northwest, United States - 12_EM | ecosystem: Host-associated > Plants > Roots > Unclassified | place... | reverse complement strand
GGAAAGCAAGCCAATCAACAACCTTTTCTCTCCTTCTCAATTCGTTCAAGCGCATAGCTCCCTACTTCACCCTTGTCAAGGCCTTTAGGCAATTCATCGTCTGGTCAACTTTCCACCTGTCTGTCTTACGGTATATCAATAGGTAACACATACGCACGGGAGGGTGATTTCGGCACGCGCGACACACCATCCAAACTAAACGGGTCCTGCGAAATCAGCCCAACACCGGTACTAAGCCTATCCCATGGACTGATGAGACATGCAGATTCCGCACCTTCCGAATGTAGTATTTGTATCCATTAGCAAGACAATAATTAATCAGCAACATTCAACCTCAACAAAGTGCGTTCCACTACCGATCAAGCAGAATACGGTTTGCAAGCAACCATTCAAAAGTATTACTTTTTTTGATAAAATGCCTCCAAAACGAGCTCCTTTGACCACACTTGAGAATGACACTCAAGGTGGTAAAAAAAGGCGGACTGGGGTGGCGAGGTAAGCCTCTGGGTCTAATAGTGAGCGAAGTCAGAGTTACGGGCTTCTGATACCAATGCTAGAGACCTTAAACCTACCGATCGGGAGATTCTTAACCAACTTCCCGTACCTCCTGAATTCGACTATTTCAAAAGCCCATTTCCTTTGCATGATGCCCATCCACTTCTGCCTAATTTACCGGAGGGAAAGAACTGGTCACCACTTGCCCTTTTTGCCCTTTTCTTCAGTGATTCAATACTAGATTCCATTGTGACCAATACAAACCGATATGCGGAGCTGAAGCGGTTTCCCTCTATGGAGGCAGTGAAGGCTTTCCCTTCTCAGGAGGCAGAAGGTTTAGGACGAGAGGGTAGTAGTAGTAGTGCCAGAACCATAACTGAGGAGCGGCCGTGGTATCCAATAGGTTTAGGCGAATTGAAAGTCTTTATTGGTCCGCAGATAATAATAGGGGTCTATCGGTATCCTGCGATGGAGGACTATTGGGCCGAGAATGAGGGTGTCAAATATCACGAATTCGAAAAGATGTGCTGCAATCGGTATTAACTGATCAAGCGCAATTTTCACTTATCCCCACCAGACAACACCTATCATCGGGCTGACTGGTGGCCCAAGATGGAGCCACTGGCCTAACATCTCCGAAGGGAGTTCCAGAAGCTGTATCTGCCTGGGTCGAATGTGGCTTTCGATGAGATGATGGTGCTGTTTAAGGGGCGCTCTTTTCATACCATAAAGATGCCCAATAAACCGATAGACCAAGGCTATAAGATTTATGCGCTTTGTGAGAAGGGGTATACGTACTCATTTCTATTTTATTCTGGTGAGACAAAGAATGAAGAGAGCGACTTTACCCAAGATACCGCGCAGTTTGGTTCTCTCGCTCGGGAACGGTCACTGCAATTATTCAATTCCGGGTCCAGTAATCGAGAGCCTTCTTTAGCAGAATAGAAAGCCTGGTCTAAAGGCTTTTCACCTACTACTCACGCTGTCTGCTATCTTGTTTTTCAGCTGCCTTTCAATAACTTTCAATTTAATGTTTATATGGAGAACTTCTTTAGTAGTATTCCATTGTTTTAGCATTTGCGAGACTATGGCATTGGCGAAGCTGGAACAACCCGTCCTGGTCGGCACAACTTCCCTCCCGAGATAGCACTGGAGAAATCTGTCGCGCGAAGAATTCTCGAGTGGAACCACCTAAGTGGTATTATTGTTAGAGGTGTTTGCTCAGCTCTATGGCAGGACAACAATATGGTATTGTTTGTTACTACAATCCACGATCTACGGCAACTAGTTTTGGCCAATCGGCGAAAACCCAAAAAAAGTAGTACAAATGCCACATCTGCACGCAAACCATTTGGCGAATTAGAGCAACGCAAGCTTCTTCCCATACCAGAAATGATTGACGACTATAATCAATTTATGGGCGTGGTCGACATAACCGATCAACTTCGCAGCAACTATCCTACCCATCAGAAAAGCCGGCGAACTTGGCTTCCATTTGGTTTTGGGCTCTAGATACTACTATTTCTAATTGTCATATTATTGACAAGCATCTGGCACCCAGTCGCTCTCACAAGAGATTTCGCCTCCTGCTTGCCAGCTCTCTGATTCAGCTTGGATGGTCTTCAGAAAACCCACGACTCTTACCCCAAATTCCTCACTACCGCATCTACATTACCCCAAGCATACCACTTCCTCCATTTCTTATATGAAACCAAGTCCATGGTGAACACAAGGAAGTTCACTGACCAGAATTTCGCCGGCGCTGTTGGTACTGCCGCTACAAGCAGATCCATTCGAGTCGTGAACCAAAAAATCCACCTTCACGCCCGCCTCAACAGCAAAAACAACACCCCCCCTCTGAGTCAAGGAAAGTAAGTGTTACTGGTATCTGGTGTAGCTTATGTGAATTACCATTATGCAAGATTCGGAATTGTTTTCATGATTTTCATACCATATAGTAGTTAGATGAGTTGTTTTTCACACTTGTTTTCTCTTCAACGATACGCAGAATAATTGCTTTTCCCTCATGCTTTTGATATCACTCGCTTGTTTACTAATAGGCACCACCTTCCTTAAATGGAAGGTGCGGAATCTGTATGTCTCATCAGTCCATGGGATAGGCACGGGCCAGGCCAGGCCCTAGAGAATTCCCATAGGCCAGGCCAGGCTTTGCTGCCGCCTGGCCTACCTGGCCCGTTGGGAACCCTGATGATATTTCATGCTTAAGCTCGATGAGGACAAGGTTCAAGCTATTCAGGGTGGGAGAATTTCGTTAGCGATTGGAACCTCCCAATAGGCTCTATTGGTGAATACTGCTTCAAATAGGTATTTCGGTTTTCACAGATTTACCTTCCTTCTGGGTTCAGTGTGGGGAGATTGGAACGTCACCAATGCCGTGATTTATGATGTTTAGAGATTTGATATATCGATAGTGATCGGAAAATCGAATCTCCAAAGTGTCCTTATGGAACGCTCCCTTGTTGCGGGGAAGAGCTTTCCGATCTTTGGACAAACCAGGTACATAACTCGTTGTTGTGCTAGCCCTGCCGGCTCTCACATGCCCGCATGGACCTCTTATGGCTGCCTAAGTGGTAGGAGGCGCAAAACCTATTTCCGGAGCCTGATCAGCTGCGGGGAGTCTGAAAGGAGCATCGGTGTGGGGCGCATGCCTCAGGGTGAAACACTAAGCCGGGATTGTTAGAAATATGTTATATGCCTATGGCAGCTGGTCAATTGAGCAAACCGGCTTGGGGCCCGTTTACCTATCGACGTCCGTCTAAAAGCCTGAAACGATACTGACCGTTAAAGGGGGCTTGACAGTGGGGGGAGTGGCGGCAAAGTAGATGGCGTTTGCCCAGAGTAGGCAACGTAACTTTTTGACGGTCTAGCTACAAGAATGTAGGATAGTGGGAAATTGGTCAAACGCTTTCACGCCGTTTATCAGAAAACGCATGAGACGCCACCATCTAGTACAACCTCTATTACAAATTTAATTTTTAGAAAGAGACAAACAGTTGAAGGTATGTAAAGAAACAGAATTTGCACTTTTAGCTAATATACTGTCTAGTATATAACTGAAAACCCCTTTTACATAACTGACTTTCTTTGACGGTCGGCACTGCCTCTGGTTGCTAGACGGGCGTCTATAGGTATACGGGCCCTTGGTTCACGCTATGTAGTGTATTACTGGGTTTTCTGAGACACTGGGCTTTGGCTAGGGAGATCACGACTTTCGCTCTCAATTACAGTGGTCATATGTAGTATGATACTCATATATACAATGGGAGAACCTCTGGCATAATATTATTGAGTAGGAAAACCGGGTATAAATATAAGAGTTCCACTTACGAACTGAAATTGTGTGGAAACCGGGACAATCGAAGGGATTTGGCATTTTGGTTGACCTATTCCCTAATAAAAAAGAACTATAAAAAAAAAGCCATCTAATCACAGAAGAGGTATTCCGCCCCGGGGTTGAAAAAGCATTATTTAAGTAAGCCACAACAGGATCCTCCAGGTCTGCATAAGAAATGTGCTGCGCACGCCCAAGTCCGCCACCCCGAACAACCGGTACGGTATGTATTTCCCCACACCGCACCGCGAGGCCAAATGGGTGATAACTCCTGGTGCTCCCTAGAGAAACCCATTCTTACCCCTATCGCGCAATCACTCGAGAGTAACATGGAGTAAGTACAATAAAAGACAATTTGAGGAGCCATTCCTAGAAGCCTAGGGGTAAGAGTAGCTGGTTCGAATCCGCTATGAATTAATTGACGCTCTTACGCCAGCACAACAGTGTCCACCGAGAGTTTTATTGGTGAGGCGTATAAAGAGGCGTTTGCAGTGTTCCCAAGCGTCCGTCCGGACGACTGCCCGGAACGGATAGGCGGAGACGGCAGGTGTCTCAGGTGGCGGAATTTTCCGGGTGACTCCGGATGACGGGTGACTGGCGGGCCCTGCAGGTGATTGACGGGCCCTACAGGGCGGACGGGACACTTGGGAACATTAGGTGTTTGTGGTGGGTGTTGCCGATACGATCTGCGTTAAAGATTGCAATGTTCTCGGAAGTTGCGTTTCGGGTCCAGAGTACTGGCTCATTGAACTCGCCCTGCATCTGCCCTCCCTACCTCCATTTGAGATCCGAGTTGCCCTGAAATTCATGTGCTTCACCATATGTGGAAATACTATCAGTACTTCTGTCAGAAATAGCACTGGCTCGGGGAGACATAGGGAAAATCAGTTAACATACTGAGAAGACTCTTCCAGCGTTCCTAACCGTCCGAGGGGACGGCACGAGTGATGTCTCATGATGTAAGAAGAATTCGTTTGGAGGTCTATGATTCAGCCTGGCTAGTACAGGAGGCCCAAGCGCTGAGACTATAGTCCCCTATATTCCGTCCGGTCCTCACCTTCCCGGGCTTAGTCCGTCCTAGCATACCCAAAGAGGCGGACCATGAGCCGTAGTCCGTCCCGTCCTCCCCCGAAGACGGATTGACTGGACTGTTGGGAACACTGGCCCTGAATCTGCCCCTCCCTACCTCCTTTTGCAACCCGAGTTGCCCTGATTCATGGCCTTCACCATGTGTGGAAATACTATCAGTACCTTCTGTCAGCAATAGCACTTGCTCAAGAAGACACGGAGGAATCAATCAACATACTGAGAAGACTCCCCTCCTTCGAATGGAGACCATAGAACCTGCGGAATGTATCGGGGTAGCTGATCAGCCCATTCTAGAGTGGGCGAACATCGATGACGACGTCACCATCGTGCGCTTTCTCATTTCCTACCTTAATTGCCGAAAGATTCCCTATATTTGTCGAAACAGTGCTCTGCAAAAATGTGGCAAAAAATCCGTCTTGGATAGCAACGGAGGGCAGTGTTTACAAGCGGCCAGGTCGGCCTGCAGATAACCGGCCGGCTTTCAGTCTGGCCAGGCCAGGCCAGTGTGAGACAGACCTAGGCTTCGTAGGCCAGGCTTCATGGGTGCCTGGCGGCGGCGGCAGGCTTTCGGCTTTCGGTATATTCTATGTGACAAGTCAATATTTTGTTGATGTGTGGGTGATATCTGCAGATATCTGAAGATACCCGCTGATATCTGAAGATTCCGCCAGATATCTGAAGTCCGGCCAGGCCCAGTCAGATATGCCCTTAAAGCCGGACTGCAGCCCACAGTCCGGCCCGGCGGGCCGCAAAAAAAGCCCTGGCCGGTCGCCCTAAACCCAAGCCTGACCGGACTGGCCGCTTGCGAACGCTGACGGAGGGGGCGGAGGATAGTAGATTATTTCTGCTGGGCTTCCGTCCTTGCTATTAGCTGTTTAATTTTCGTTTCCGTCGCGCAAACGGATAGCAGGAATGAGCTGCCGCCTAGATTTGCGTATGCAGTCTCTGGATCGCTCAATGGTCCAATTCCAATGGGTGCATTTGACTGAATCGCTTGCACTAAATTCTGTTTCACCATTGGAAGCTCCTTCCTTGGATAGCTATTTCCATCCCAATCACTGTAAATTAGTCCAGTGTTCCCAAGCGTCCAGTCTGTCCGTCTTCGGGTCCGGACGGGTATCTTGGCGTCCGTCTGGACGACAGCCCGGGACGGACTGGCGGGACTGCAGGTGTCTCAGATGGCGCAATTTTCCGGGTAACTCCGGATGACAGGTGGGCTATGTAGGTGACTGGCGGGCCCTATAGGTATCGGGCCAGGACTGCAGATGACGGGTGAGGACTGCAGATGACGGGTGAGGACTGCAAAATGGCGGGTGAGGACTGCAGGTACGATTCGGGAGTTACTGATCCGCCGAGGCCTGTAGGGCCCTATAGTCACCATCTTAGGGGGCAGTATTTCCCAAAGGACGGACGCTCTTGCCCTACAGCTTGATACAGACGCCACGGACGCTCGGGAGTGCAGTCCTGGCGGTGCCTACCGGGTGAACGGGACGCTTGGGAATACTAAGTTAGTCCCAATGCCATCTAACAATTGCCACATGGTAGGGAATAACAAGCTCTGGGAGAGGTATTATAAGAATAGCCACTTACCATGATGTTCACAATCGTAGCCAAGAAGCGAAAAAGCAAGGACTCTTGGCTAAGACTAAACACTTGGGAAGGGATAGTAGTTGAAAAATATGCAAGGGTTGAGATAAAGCAATTTCACACAAGTTCTTGGTGGGGGAGAATAGATGTTTGATGGAGAAGGAAGGGAGAGGAGAAAAGGGTGCGAGGTCGTGGTCTTTTCGATTCACTTGGGAAGCGGGAGCTGACTAAGTGACAACACTTGAAGACCACTGGGGCACTATCACGATTGAGAAACATTACTCTCTCACCCCTCCCGTCGTCCTCTTTTCTATCATCACACGAAAACAGCCAGAAACACAAACGGCCAACTGTTCTCCCCCGGCCCTCCCCCGCCTCTTCCCCCTTAGTAACTGCTACCTCTCAACCTTTACTATCATGGCGGACGAACGCAAGATTGCTGAGCACATGCTCACTAACGAGCTTAAGGAAGTTTCTAAGGAGAACTTGGTGAATGCGGAAGTGGGTCTTCGATTCCTTTTTGTGCCTTTCTGCATAAGTAGCTTTGTGACTGGAAGTATCAGGAACCACTAATCTGATATTTTGCTCTTATTTTCTGTTCCCTCTAGAGTTTCAGGATGGAAACTTGGTTCTTTGGGATATCCCCTTGATTGTCTCAAATCTTATATCTTGGTATTGGGAGGCTTAGCTTAAGTTATTACTCTCACTCTATTTTGTGCCTGTAGTGGGCACTTTTGTCGGTATTGCATGATCTAACCCGCCTGGCCTCTTTTATTTTGTTTGATATCTCCAGGCTCAACTCAAAATTCTGAAAGACTATCCGATGAGGCCTCCTGAGTTTAAGTTTGTCCGCCCGCTGTTCCATAACATCTACCCGGATGGCAAACTGTATATCTCGATTCTTCATTCCCCTAGGCCAGATGAGACATCTAGAGAACTTGCTTTGGTACTTGAATCAATGCCCTACCTTCCCCTCGAGAAAGTTGATCATAGCAGCTAACGGTTTGTTAGGAGCGTTTGTCGCCTACTCAACCCATCTTTACCGTGTCATCGGGACATCTTGGCAATGGACTCTGATGAGGAGCGTAAAAAAGATTGCAAAGTAACGACTTAGTTATCAGCTTGCGGTAATGGATCGCGCTTCTGCTCGGACGACTGAAGATACTTTAAAATTCTTCAACGTTGCTCAGCGCACTGTTCTTGACGGTTAGAGAGTGGAAACTGCACTTTTGAGATATGGGAGGAATCGTAAGACGGCTCCGTGGGGAGCCTATGCGAAAAGGGAACTCCCTGACTATGCAAGATCACTTGCGCTGAATCTGTTTCACGAGTAGGATGATCACATGTCCCCCGAATTACTTTTAAAACATCTGTGGTGTGTGGATACTAAGGACTTTGGTGTTGATTTTCCTTTCAGCGAGTTGGACGGGGCATCATTCATCGGAATTGTTGAGCCTGTAGCTCCCTTGATTGACGTGAGGTGGGATAATGCCGACGCAAGAGATTTTTCGGGGTATACGCCGCTTGCATGGGCTGCTTATAGTGGGCACCGCGAAGTGATTGAAATACTGCTTGGGCGGGGAGAGGTCAATCTCGACAGACCAGATAATGAAGGCCAAACACCGCTCTCCCATGCTGCTAATCATGGACACCGGGAGGCAGTGAAAAGACTACGTGGGCGGGAAGACGTTGATCCCGACAAACCAGATAATTGAGGCAAGGCACCGCCCTTGTATGCCGCAATTCATGGACACGAGGAAGTGGTGAAATTACTATTCGGGTAGGAAGATGTCAATCCCAACCGGCCAAGTAACCACGGCCAAACACCGCTCTTGAGTGCCGCCTCGGGTGGACACAGGGGACTGGTGAGAATGCTACTTGAGCAGGAAGATGTTAAGCCTGACCAGCGAGATGGCTGGGGCCGAACACCGCCTTCCGCGCTGCTTGGAATGGAGATACCCGGGTAGTGAAAATGTTGCTCGAGTGGGAAGAGGTCTACCCCGACAAACCAGATAAGAACGGCAAAACACCACTCTCGTTTGCCGCTATGTGTGGACACGAGGAAGTGGTGAAAATACTATTCGGGAGGGAAGATGTCAATTCTGACAAGCCGGATAATTGCAGCCGAAAACTGCTCTCACTCGCTCCTTGGTGTGGACATAAGTAGGTGGCGATAACACTACTCATACGGGAAGAGGACAACCCCAACAAACCAGATAATTTCGGCCAAACACCTCTCTCATACCGCTGCTTACGAATGTGTGGGAGTCGTGAAAATATTACTCGGGTAGAAAGTTGTTAAGCCCGAGGAGCCGGATAATCGCGGTCGGACACCGCTCTCGCACCCTGCATAGAAAAGGTAGAAGGAAGTGGTGAAAATATTACTCGGGCAGGAAGAGGTCAACCCCGACAAGCCAGATAATAGTGGCCAAACATCGCTCTCGTTCGCTGCTAGATATGGGTATGAGGAAGTGGTGGAAATACTACCCATGCAGGAAGATGTTGACCCCAACAAACCAAATAATTCTGGCCAAACTCTGCTCTCGCTCGCTGCTTAGTATTGATATAAGAGAGTAGTGAAAGCACTGCTCATGCGAGAAGAGGTCAACCCTGACAAACCTGATAATTGTGGTCAGACACCGCTCTCGTTCGCTACCAGGCGTGGCCATTTCAGGGTGGCAGTACTACTACAGCCGCGCAAAGTGGCAACCCCCGGCACGGTTTAAGGTGTAGGAGACACCGCCTCGTCGAACTCACCCCGTTCTTCCCTTCCGGAGTATGTTACTCATAGAAATTGTCCATGGGAATGACCCTTTGGGATGAAGGAAATCCAATGAGATGGGCCCGGGGATGCAGGTATATGTCACCACCCTCACGAGAGACTTTCTAAGGATTTACTTATACAAGAGTGACGATTTGCAAGTTTGATTACAAAGTGCTATAGAGTTTAATACGTAGGGGGAAGTAGTTCTGGTGTGGGAAGGTCTAGTTTATAGCTTGTAGTTTTCATCCTTTCATACTTGATTGTTTCTTTCGCTGTGAATTCTTGCTTGTGCGTTTTCCTTTCTTCCTTTTATATATTCAGAGGCTTGTTTAGATAAAATAGAAGTGGTGCATTTTATCATAGCGCAAGGATTCTCATGACGAGCGCGAGCAACCAGGAACACAAAGGCCTCACCGAACCTGCGATAAGTGACCAATTGCCATAAATAATTTATCTTAGCGAATGATACGGTACCATGCTTAGGGGACACTTACCACCACCTCTCGCTATTCACATAAGTATAGAAGGTGAGGAGAGGGTAGCAGACAGTCTTTCAATCTCATCCATTAGCCCCACCCGCCTCGCAGTTAATTTTATAGCATAAAACGTACCAAAAAGTATGCTCCAACAGGTGTCTAGAAGCGGCGGGACCCGCTCGGTCCTGTATTGAGCCATCGAATGGCCAACACCCCAATAGCTCGCCTTGGGAAGGAACGAGCATCTTCGGGGGGGTTGCTGAAAGGCTACTTAGCGACAGCAGAGCTTTTAGCCTATCTCGATATTTAAGTATCAAGGGAAAGCAAGCGGGAGTCTTCAAACTCTAATACAAGGGATGCCCTCATCTAGGTTGCAAAAAGAAAGAACCAAAGAGCTCACGGCGCGGTGCGGCTCTATGTGCCAGCGCACCGGAGACGAGAGGGGAGGAGAGGAGGGAAGGCGGAATGAGGGAGGCGGTGTCTTTTCTTTTGGAACGATGGTTGTTATGATATCGGGTGTGCTGGGGATTGCGAGGCATTATGATGCGGCCAACTGTGGGGTGAATTAAATTAGGGGTATGACCAGCGCAGGCGCGACCAGGGCCTACTATGATACAGCGCCTATCAAGCCTGAATTCTGCGCCAAGTATTGAAGTTTCCTTCTCGTGTTGGAAAATGTAGTTACGGGCGTGCTCTCTTCTTGTCTGTTGCTGTGGTTACGAGTGATATCTCGTGACCGCTTACGTCACCCCCTGTCCTCTCAAATCCTCTCCCCTCTTCTCTGTTTCTTGTTTCTTCTCTTCTTCTTTTTCCCTCTCAATTCTCTTCTTCTTCAATAAGCGATACAGGTCTTTCGCTTTCTCCGGTGACCACTCTCCTTCTGAACCTGTGAGACTACTCGCTTCCACTCCTTCGCACCCGATAGCTCTCAACATCTCGGTTGCAGGTTTCAGCTCTCGAGTGATATTTTATGAACAGAATATCAATTTCATGCCGGAGCTCAATGAAGGCCGAGCTCGCGCCATCCGAGATGGGAGCGCTTTATTAGTGGTTAGAGCCTCCTGGTCAGCTCGTCTATTGGTATTTCGGTTTTTTACAGATTTACCTTAATTATACCAGGGGGGTGGGGAATTGGGGGGTGATCGCCAATGCCGTAATTTACTGGGTTCAGCAATAAATCGGTAGTGATTAGAAAATTGGATTCCCAAAGTGTCCTTATGGACCGCTCCCTTGTTGTGAGAAAACCTATTTCCGGAGCCAGATCACCCCCGGGAGGTCTGAAAGGAATATCGGTTTGAGGTGCAGCTCTCAGGTGAAGTATTAAGCTCGGATTATTATAAATTTGTTATGTGTCTATCACAGCGGGCTAAATGAAGAAAAGATCGTGGTTCGCGCTATGTAGTGCATTTGTTTATTGGTTATCTGAAGCACTAAGCTTTGGCCGGGGGGCTGCTTCAACGCCCGCAAGCTTCGCTCTCGACCTGACCGCGCTACTCTTTAGACGGGGGCGCGCTGCGAGGAACACCCGAGGCGAGGGGTTTGACACCAAATTCATGCGCAAATATTCGCCAAGCCGCGCTTAGGGTGCTGCGTCGCTTAGCACTTCTCAGGAACACTAACCAACCAACCATACTCAATAACTCCTCCTATTTGGTATCATACTGTGAGCGGTACAGAGCAGATGTTGCAATATACCGCTCACAATAGCACCGCCTTGTCCAATAATAGCAAGTGCTTTAATGTGAAGAATAACTATGTTGCTGCCGATGCTCGGTCTCACCTCCTTACCTGGCTATCACTCCTAGAGCCCAGTTCACGGCATCGAGATGTTCAAGAGCGCCATGTCGATAATGTGGGGATTGGGTCATACAAACTGAGGAGATTATAAGCTGGTATGATTGCAGTAGGGAAGGTGAAGTTGATAAGGTAGTCTTGCTTTGTTATGGGGATCCGGGGGTCGGTGAGGCCTTTATCAGGGAACAAGACTATTCTCCAGGGAAGAGAAAGAGCGGGAGTGCTAACAGGCCGTGATATCAGTTCGCTGGGAGTGGGCAGGCTGTGTGATCAGGCCGGGAGACAAGACACTGTCGTCACTTGTTTCTGCTTCGACTTTGCGGCCGGGAAAGAACAGCCCACGCCGAGCATGCTGGGTTCTTGGCTGAAACAGGTCGTTAACGGAATGGAAAGGATTTCAGAGCAAATATCGCGGGGCTTTCAGGAGCATACAAAGGCCATTGGTGGAAGGGCACTGCGACTTCCTGATATCGTGAAGATGCTGCAAGCCATCACGTCCTTACAGCCCACATTTATATGCATTGACGAGCGAGACAAATGTGGGGCAGTGCATCGAGCAAAGATCCTCGATTCTCGGAAGCAAATCATTGAGAAGTCCACGGGTACACGCATATTCATGACCGGGAGGTCCCATACTCGGGCGGAGTTTGAAAGGGGTCCTGGTGGACGAGTAATAAATGTATTTGTGGGCCCCAAAAAAGATCATCAGATATCTTCGTGTTAAAATGAGCGAAGAGGAGACCCCGGATGCTATGGACGAGAGTCTGGAGGCTGACATTCTGGATAAGATTCCCGAAAATATATCGGAAATGTATGTAGAGGAATGGTATTAGGAATCCTACCTCATATTATACACAAAGATATATATCTAGGTTTCTACCTGTCTCCTTAAATATCGAGACAATCTTGCAAGAATCTGGAATCCATCGGAGATGAGAAAGGCTCAACAAACCGTGGGATGGATTGGAGTTGGGAGAGGTTTACGGTGCGACGATGAAACTGAAAAAGGCCAGGGTGGGAATAAATCGAGATTCGGGATGGCAGCTCTAATGTGGATCAGTTATGCAGAACGTTACAAGTGAGCGAACTCTATCACTTTTTAGTATTCGAGCTATGCTTTATAGATTTTGAAGGCACTACCGCTTAGATTTCGACACTGGCGAGCTGCCGTCAAGAGCTTATTACTGTAGATGGAGAGGTATCGGCTGCGCGGCTGGTTCGCTTTACTCTTTAGGAGTATCTTTCCGCTCATCCCGATATTTTCAGCCAATGGCAGAAATCTGTATTCCCAACCGGTCAAGACCCTTTCCGCCGATCCCTCTTCTGACACCCCGGACACCCTTTCTAGATTGTTGTTCTGTCTAATGGGGAGTCCGTGCGAAAAGGGGACTCTCTAACCGTACGAAATCACTTGCGCTATATCTGTTTCAAGAGTATGATGGCCACATATCCACTAAATTGCTGTTAATGCATGTGAAGTACCTAAGTCTTTGGGAATTTGATACTTGTTCTGAATTCGGTGGGTTGCGCTGCGCGTCGTTCTTCGGGGTTGTTGAGTTTGTGGCTGCCTTGATAGAGATGGAGGGCTGTGACGCCGATGAGAGGGATTTTTCGGGGTATATGCCACTTGCATGGGCTGCTCATAATGGGCATGTCGAAGTGATAGAAATACTGCTCGGGCGGGAAGAATGCCGACGAACCAGATGATCGTGGCCAAACACCGCTCTCGCATGTCACTAGTCATGGACGCGAGGAAGCGGTGAAAATACTACTCGGACCGGAAAAGGTTGATCACGACAAACAAGATGATTTCGGCGGAACATCGCTCTCGCATGCTGCTTGGTTCGGACGTGAGGGAGTGGTGAAAATACTGCTCATGCGGGAAGAGGTCAACCTCGACTGGCCAAGTAATGACGGCTAAACACCACTCTCGAATTCTGCTTTTCGTGGGTGCCCGGAAGTTGTGAGGATGTAACTCTAGCAGGAAGATGTTAACTCTGACAGGTTTCCTCTGACTACCGGCCTCTGCCTTGGATCCCCTTCCCCTACTTCAGGATCCCTTTGTCAACATCCCATCTTTTTTTAGAATTTCAGGAATACTTCTCGCTACTCCTCCAAATAGTTCATCGCCAATGTAGATCTCCCTCTCCTAGAATCATGTCGTGCTTCCTTGGTGCTTGCCGGGGCCCCACCATCACCTCCTTCTCTAGAAAAAGTCACCATTATCCTTGAACCAACCCTTTGCGGTAAACCTCTTATCTAAATTAGCGGAGGAGGAAGGGGGATATACAAGTGCCAGGGGATATGCTTTCGCGCACACCAAAGTGGCTTACTAGCAAAAACTCCATAAAAACTGCAGTGGTCACAAAGTAGTGTGTGCGAAAACATATCCCCTGGTACTTTTGCTAGTCTCTATTGAAAATTCTTGGGTGGTTAAAAATCAAGAAATCAAAGTTTGCCATTCCTCTCGGGAATAAAATATTCGT
>Ga0307510_10006397_pt1 | contig 14043 bp, 17 predicted proteins | sample 12_EM_MG_FD_207224 | JGI IMG/M metagenome (GOLD analysis project Ga0307510, IMG submission 207224) | Populus trichocarpa ectomycorrhiza microbial communities from riparian zone in the Pacific Northwest, United States - 12_EM | ecosystem: Host-associated > Plants > Roots > Unclassified | place... | reverse complement strand
ACCCAAGCCCCAGCCTTTACCCGAACACGCGCGAGGCGCATCGCCACAACGGATGCCTCACAACCATCAAGCCCCGCGTAGCTCCAGCAACCACATCGCTCGGCAACATGGACTCGACTTAGGCGACAATGACTGGTCTTCCAATGAGGATGACGAGGAGGAGGAGCAACCCGTCCAGTCTCCACCTCGAACCCCGCCCCCACTTGCACGACGACACCTACCAGCTCAAAGCCAACCAAACCATGTTTCGCCGCCGTCCATCCACATCTGCCCAACCTCAGCCCCGCCATCGCCACCACCTGTACCTCAAGCTCACGAAGTCCCGCCGCCATTGCTAGCCTGTAACGTCTCGCCGCTGCTGCACACACCAAAACAGCCAAGTTCAGTAACACCGACACTGCCAGTCCACAAAGTATCGCCGCCATCATCAGTCCGCACAGCCCAGCCACCGTCCACTCAAAGCCACCCATCTTCCGTTTCGCCGCCATCGCCAATTCGCAAAGTCTCGCCGCCCCCGTCTGCTCAAAATCACTCAAGTTTAGTCTCGCCTTTGCCACCACCGTCCTTGCCAGCGCTGCCGTCGCCTCTGCCAAAGCCCCCAGTTCGTACAGTTCCGCCGCCGCCTTCGCCTTCGAGTTCCGTTCCTACAACAGAGCGAGTCCCTCTGTCCATGCGCCTCAGGTCCTTATTGCCGACCCCGTCACCGCCACCTTCGCCAATGCCATCCGCGTCACCGCCACTTTCGCCACCGTCGCCCTCGTCAACGCCAATGCCATCGCCACCTTCGCCGCCGCCACCCAGACCTCAAGTTCACGAACTCACGCCGCCTCCGCCTTCGTCCATCGCCGCCGCATCGCCAAGTCAGTCCGAAGCCACCAAAACCAAACCGAATAGCCGCCAGATGCAAGAACAAGCCAAAATCTCAAGAGTAATAATCAGCGATGCGACCCCGACAACGAAGTCCGAACCAGCACAAGTTCCCCACAACAACCACAACAACTCCAGCAACGACACCGAAGGCAAGCCAGCGTGCGACAACAGCGACGACATCGGCATCATCAACCGCAACAGCAACCGCAGCTGCAATACCCACCCCCTCAAGCCCAGCAACTTCGGTGCCAACAACAATGGCAAGTTCGTGTACGATCCGGGCGGACACACCCCCAACTCCGAGGACGGTTCAACGCGCGACGTCAACGACAGCGCATACGGCACTACCGCGACCAACACTCACCGCAGCTGCGACCGTGACCGCGACAAAACCATCGCGTCGCCCTCCGACGCCGACGTCGTTTCCCCTATCGACTTTGCGCAAGCCACCTGCCCCGTCCTCGACATCACCTCACAGCCTTCAACCGACTCAAGATGCGCCGACACGATGCCGCGCCTTTGCTCTCGTCAATGTCCAGTGCACACCTTCGCCTTCGACAGCGCGCCCTGCACCACCGCCGACACCTACTGCAGCCACAACAGCAACCCTGCCAGCACCATCCCCACCGCCTCTCTTGCCACCGCAGCCATTGTCACCGCCGCCTGCGCCCCCTCAACCAGCTGTCCCGACTTCGGCGTCGACACCTCCCCGCGTTTCAGCAACGACAGCATCGGCACAGCCACCAACATCAACCTCAACAGCAACGGCAATCCCAACAACGCCGCCAGCACCGTCGATAGCACCCGCAGCACCAACGCCGACGCCGACATCAAAAGCAGCAGCAGCGACATGTCCCGCGCCACCGACACCCTTCCCACTGACGCGCATCGCACAGATGCACTCACCCCGTCGTTCAAGGTCACCGACGATGACGAAGACTTCGCTCAGCGCGTGGGCTCTCACCGCGACCGCCGCCTTCACGCGCAATACCGCACCGGCGAGTTTGACACCACCGATATTGACATCAAAAGGAGCAACAGCAAGAGCATCCCTGGCAACGACGCTGACATCGCCGACATCACCGACATCACCTGCACCTTCAACGCCGACGCCGTCACCAGCAGCAATAACAACTCCAATGACGTCACCAGCATTGTCAACGCCTCCCGCTTCCTCAGCACCAACGTCGCGGATAGCAATAGCAACAGCAAACTCTCCGACATCCCCAACATCAGCAGCACCGACGCCACTCCGCACATTCGCGCTGCGCCCAGCACCTTCACGCACGACAACGAACCAGAGCACGAGTGCCTCCGCATCCTGCCTCTCGTAGTTAGCCATCAAGTCCCTCCGCTCGCGTCGCCTCCACTAGACAAGCCAGAAGAACCGCCCCCGGACCCTCCGAAGAACGCTACACCCACCGCCCCGACTTGCAGGTCGTGCAAGACACTCGCACCATCGGTCTCGACTCCGTGCACGCCCCCCCCATACGCCCGACGACGCGTGCACTTGTTTCAGCGGCACAGCACCCCGTTTCACATCGCCAGCGGACGATTCCAGCCACAGAAAGCACCATCAACGGGTTGACCCAGGAGGGTCAATTTTCAAAGCACCCGGGAGGTGTAACGACGGGATACGTGCTGGGCTCGGAATGCCCCAAACCCGACCATCGCCCGACTCGACCGACGCCACAGGGCAGCGCCCGCTGCTGTCATTCCTTTTCCTTGTCACCCTCTTTTCTGTAGTCATGGACAGTTAGCTAGACTGTAAGTAGATAGTTCCGATATATATAAAAACCCGTGCGCAGCACCGTGAGCAGGAGGCAAGTAGTGCCTCAGCCGTGCCCCAGTTTTGCGTTGCGCTTTCCCCCCTTCTGTTTGCGTTTGCTATCGTTGAAGCGGCTCACGCGGAGCCAGCACACACACACACACACACACACACACTCTCTCTCTCTCTTGCCAGCGTCCTTCTCTTCGTTATCCGCAGCGGTAGAGCGACTAACAATCGCGGTCTGCTTTATCTTTTGCTCCACCGCACGATCTCGGATTGACGTGCTTTGGTTCTAACCGCGTTCTCGCCTTCCTATTCCCCGAACTCACGCGTGGACCATTCGTCCATCGTACATTGTTATCCCCGCTGCTGCACGCGAGCATTCATCAAGGGTGTTATGAGTCGATCGGAGAACGTTGTGAAGCGAGAGAAAGACGGGCCGCAGTTGCCCAGCACACACAGATAAAGGGGGAAAAGATGGGGCCACAGTTGCCTAGCATTCGCCAGGACTGGGCTTGGGTATTTATTGAGTCTGGAACGATGAGACAATGTGTGCTACGCAAGGGGAATGAATAAGGAGTGAATGTTCTGCTGGCGACAGACTGTGCGGCGTTGTATGGAAAGAAGTGTCTGGCGAATAGACAAGGGAGCGACAATAGATGTGTATTGAAGCACAACAGCGGGCGCAGGGTCGAAAGGAGCGGCTTGGCACAATGTCCAATGGCAGAGATGCTAATAAGGGCTAACAAGAGGGGGCGACGAGTCTAAGGCAAAAAGAGATACAAAGAAACCTACGAATAAGGTCTAACAAGTCCAAATCCAGCGATCTACAAGTCCAGTGGCGTGGGGACCCGAACAAGGGCTGAAGGCATGGAGCGTTGAGCTTGACGTGTGTGACGTTGGTTGACATGCGGTCTTGTGGCGCATGCTAACGATGGCGGGTGTGGCAAGTGATGCCAGCGGCGATTCCCGGTCTGGTGGCAAGGGGACCTGTGTGGCGGCAAGAGCGAAACATCGAGTGAAGGACAAGAAAGAGGGGGACAAAGAGGAGGAGGTGTGGCGTGTGAGGGTGTTGCGGTGGGGCACTGACGTGTTGAGTCGTCAACAGCGACGCAGGTGTCACATGGTCCGGAATGCGCCAATCTGAGGGCACATGCAATGCTCACCTTACATCTCCTGGGGGCTTTAAATTTCGACCCTCCTGGGTTGACCTGATGATGGCACTGTTCGTCACCAAAACTGTCCGCTGGCAGTGTGAGGTGTGTGGTTCTGCTAGCAAAATGGGTGAGCGCAACGTCGGAACAATCAGGAGAGGCACAAGCCAAGGTGAAGTCGACTGGGTGCTCAAGTTGTCCGGGAGAGGGTGGGTGCAGCGTCAATGTTAAGGCCTATTGAACCTTAAGGTGCGACATGCACAAAGGTGAGATATGCGGCAGTGACAAAGTTATAAGGGTTGTAATTCCCTTAATAACCTAAGTGCTTTGGAAAGTGATGAAAGTGAAAAGGTTGTTAAGACCAATGTCTGGGTGAAGATAAAGAGGAATGAAAAGTATCTTCAAAGATTTGAAGATAACTTCAAAGAAAGGTAGAAAGGAAATATTGGTTCAAGCAACAAGGACAGAGAACGCAATAGATTGCAAACTAAGTCAGGCTTAAGGCCCAACTCTAGGATATAAGTCCAGCTTATATACAAAAGGGTAGCTACCTGACTAAGCGTACAAATGAGAAGAACAATGGAGTCACGAACAATGAGAGTCACAGAACAATAGAGTCACGAACAATGGTGGTCACAGACTACTGTAAGAAGAGAACAATAGGAAATGTACAAAAGGAGGGAACAATGGAGTTCCTGATAGAATGGCTCTGTTGTACAGGTAAGCGGTCATGTGAGTCGAGGTCATGTGATCGTATAAGTACATATCAGTCAAGAAAAGAAGAAAAATGTGGACCAAGTGTCCAGGAGTGTAACAGTCAAGGGGGCACAACTGGGATCAGGGAAGGGAATGGTGTGGCAGTTGTTGACTGGGGAAGGATGTGCACTGCCAGAGACAAGGCTGGGGACTTGCACGTGATTGCAAGCGGGGTCTATGATGGCGACAGTGGGTGGGTCCTCGAGCGGAAACGACACGAGTGGAAGGGGGTTGCCAGACGGATGCCAAGACACAGCGCAGTCGGTGCCAGAGAAGAGACATGTAAGAGGCAACCCAAGAGAGAAATCACCTTGTCAAGCCTTGCCGAGGCTGCTGTCGTTGCCGTTCATGTCGGCGTTCTCTGAGTCGGGACAAGGGTCTGAAACCCTGTAGAAGGCAGAGGAAAGGAATGGACAGAGGAGGCTAGAGAGGCAAGGAATGGGAGTGGAAGGAGGGTCATCGGTGCGGGGTTGTGTGGAAGGGCAGTGGTCGCGAAGTGGCTGGATATGCTGAGTGAGGGAGTCATCGCCCATGCTGAAGTTTAGAGGGGATGTGGTGACTTCAGGGCTTCTGTGAGGGATGCAGAACTCGGGGTGCTTTGTGGGAAGTGGCTGGATAAACTTAGGAACGGCGGTGGAAGGGATGGCAGGCGTGAGAGGCAGAAGGAGGCATTGTGCGGCGGCTTGCACAGGATGGAGAAGGGAGGGCGCGAGATTGAGAACCGAGATGACCAAGACAGCCGGTGTGCGTCCAGTGCGAGGGCGTGTGGGGATGTAGACTCTGCGCTCCAAGTTAGTGGGGTCACGGACTGATACCTCAATTTTACCACTGGGTAGATCCTCGAATCGCAGGAGTGCCGACTTCTGGAATGGGCGGCCAAGCAAAAGACTGAACGATGCGTGCTTGACAACATGCATGTGGACCTTGATTGTCACATCACCCACCTGCAGCGGCAAGTTTTTGGCACATCCTACCGTCCAGTTAGTGGCGCTGTTTGCTCCTTCCATCTTGATGAGGCGCTGGTTGTTGATGGGGACTCTGAGTGATTGGACAATGTCGCGCCAAATGACAACAATTTGCGAACCAGTGTCCAAAATGGCGGGGGTCTTGATGCTAGTGTTGACAAGAGCGTCGAGTTCCAGCAAGGGGAGACAGAACTCCAGAGAGCAGTCGTCTGAGAGTGGCGGATCATCGGAGAAGTCATCGTGCACTGTAGTGCGGCACGGGGGCAAACGCAAGTCCGCTGCAGGCACTACCTTGTACTCGTTAGTCTCCAGGCGGCGCACCTTTAGCTTCTTGGCAATGTTCTTGCGAACAGTGTGGCTGGCTGCGAAGATGTGAGCGGGAGTGGTGAGGGATAACTTGCCCTTCATAAGATACTCCTCCAGCTTGGTGACAAGCTGCTGATCCTTGGTGTCGGACTGATACTGATACTGCGTGCTGGATCAGGGAGCGCTGGAGGCGGCGGCGGGTGGCTGAGCAGGTGCTGATGTTGATGGCGCTGGAGCGGGAGGAGGTGGAGGTGGTGCGGAGAGCTCAGAGGCCTTGCCCAGGCATTTCGTCTTCTCAGCGGCAAAAACCTTGAAGATATCTTGTGAGAAAACTTCTTCGTTGGGGGTGGCGACTTCCCGAAGCTGCAGAATGTGAGATTCAATCACCTCCTCGATTCTGGCAGAAGCATTGTGTGAGTCGAGGTGCAGTGGTGGGTCGCGCACCAAGATCACTTGAGCCTGGGCTGGGGACAAGGCAGTGGAAGACTGTGCAGTTAGCCATGCATTGATACTCGCCTTGAGTCTGCATCTCATGCCATCGAATGGTACCGGTTGGCTGTTCAGGAGGTGCAGCCTATCATTGATCCAGGAGGCATGTCCAGTTTGAAGGTACTCATTAGCCGAAGTGCACAAGTGAAGCTGATGGCCCTCAGCATGGCAGAAAGCACAGAGCTCGGGGTGAGGACCGAAGAAGAAGGGGGTAGCAGCGGCGGTGTTGGCGGCAGTGTTATGATCCACCCCAATTTTTCTCATCCTCGTCGGACCCCCTCCTCATCACCCTATCCAAACCACCACTCATGGCCAAGCGACCATTACCATTGAACCCATCACCCCTACCAGACCTGCCACCGCTACCGCCCAGTGAACCATCCAAACCATCGTCACCCCTTGATCAGCCCCCAGTCAAGCCCCTCATCCCCGTCCCATGGAACATCCATCATCAGGAATACTCCTCAATGGAGATGTACCAAGAGCCACCCCCAGTAGAGAACCCACTGGAAGACCCAGACAGTCCCATGGAGGACACACTGCCCTTAGAGCCAGAACCATTCATTCCATATAAACCTGGTGTCCCTGGAGGCAACACGCACGCCTTGTCCCCAGAAGAGTCCCCCGTCATACCATGGCAAGAGTACCTTGCCCCAGACAGTCCTGTGTCCCACAAACACTCCCTGTTACCCACAAATCCCTCTTCAGCGCCCATACGACAATGTACTAGTCGTGAAGGCAGTTACCAGTCAATCACCCCTTCCGCCTCATTGCCCATAGCTGGCACATTGCCCCAGAGTCAGGGCTACCAGTCGACCTCTCCCAGAGGATCTGCAGACAATCCCTCATCCACGCAGAGCTCCGCAGACGACGCAGATAGCGACATGGCCCTTAATTGGGTCACCATCAATACAGACTACCTTAAAGGGTAGTTGCTTATGCTAGACGCCCATTAGACCAGAATGGGCACACGGAGATCAGATCTCCTTGGATCAACCTCAAACCTCATGGTCGTCATCACATCATGACGACGCTTCTCTTCTTGGAATGACCTGCCACCATTGTTCGACCCTTAAGGATGGATTAGGCAACTGGTCAATCTGTCATTCGCTCTCACTCATTCTCTATTGTTCGACTCATACAGACCGCAGCACTTGTCCGCAGAGTACCATACGATACAGACAGCCCCCTCTTGACCAGAAGTACCTACCTTAGTGACCATGGCCCGTGCGCGGCCGTGCCTGTATATAAGCGCCCTGTATTTCGACAGTCAAGCCCTAAGCTTGACTTGATTCTCAATATCAACGTTCTTGAAAGCTCCCCTTGTGCCTCCCCTTTCCCTCATCTCTTACATAAGCCACTCAGAGTCATCTCTAGCAACACTAGAGACTTCTACTATCTTCAAGTACTCACCACCAGTTAACTCTTAGTACAAGTTGTACTATCAAGGCCCATTGAAGCCTTAACACAAGTCAAGCTTTCCTTTCGACACACCAGCTTGGCAAGTCGACCACCCCTGTCACACCACCTCCTCCCCATACACACCAAGAAGTCATGACGACACTAGCCAACAATGCTAGAACATATGCTGCAGTTGCTGCTATGAAGAGCACACCCCATATCAAAGACCAGAAGGCCACTGGTAGACCAAAAGGTGTCACAACTACAGGATGCTCAACCACTGGAGTTGGAGCAATCAAACTGACAACAGATCGGTTGTACCAGGGAACCACTGGATCACCAATGGGAGAAACAAAGGTGCAAAAGACGCAACCACAAGGCAACGCAAAGACAATGCTTCGCAAAGCTCTATATGAGATCTTCAACATCAAAGCACCAATTGTCATGGAACCAAAGGACCCTATCGAGGTCAATGCACTATGCTTTGCGGGGAAATACCACCGCCATGGGATAGCATCCCAAGTGAACCACATGTTCTACAAGAACTCGACACAGCCACAGGACAATGGCCACAAATATGCACCACCGTCAAACAAACTTATAAGAAGCCTGGAGTGCTTCCATTGCCACAAGAAGGGCCACTATGCCTGTCACTGCCGAGTTAGACACCGAGTCAATCATGATCGACAAGAAGTCACAGTCATTAGTGCCATTCGAAGCTGTCCAGATATGGGAATCCTACCCATGAACCAACTTGCCAAAAGGATCCAAGAGAACAAGAGCACCAATAGTTTCGACGCTCTCAAGGAAGAAACTCTGGACCACCCCCCACAGTTATTGGATGCAAAGAAACTCAAGAAACTCATTGCCGACAACCAGCCACCAGCACATACGCTAGGACCACAAAAGATCAAGGCAATACAAGAATGTATTGCAGCCAATGCCCACAAATTTGATAAGGCCACTTGCCAGAAGCTAATCAAGCTATGCAAACCAAAGTCAAAGTCCATCACATAGCGATTGGAATGCACACATGCCTACCTAAAGTTGAAGCCCACTGTAAAGCAGTCGGGAGACACACATGCCTATCTAAAGTCGAAGCCCTCTGCACAGCAGATGGGAGACGCACTCAAAGAACAGATCCAAACTATGGATGAAGACACAAAAATCAGAACACTCAATAAGCTCATCCCAAAAGCTGGATTCAGTATCCAGAAAATTGAAGCCCTTGCCAAAACCTTTGGCCTAGACAGTGTCTTTGTCAACAAGAGTAACTCAGTTCAAATTGAGTTCGCTGTCATCAGTTACAAAAGGGAAACAAAAGAAATCAGCCTCCTTGATACCAGAGCCACAGAGAACTTCATCGACTCAGAAACTGTCAAGAAACTCCATCTAGGAATGAAGGAACTCCCTTACCACCAACCTGTCTTTAACATCGACGGAACGCTCAACAGACAAGGAAAAATCACTCATTATTGTGATCTCATGGTTAGCAAAGGAAGCATAAGAAAACAACAACACTTTTTTATCACAAATCTAGGAAGAGATCACTTTCTCTTTGGCTACCCCTGGTTCAAAGCATTCAAGCCCGACATTGATTGGGAAGCAGGAACCCTCAAAGGACCAAAAGTCAAAGTTGAAACCATCTGGAAAATTACCTGGGACAAAGCACAAGGCTACCTCAAGGAGAAGCGACAAAAACAAGAAGACAATGATCTTATCATGGAAACTCACGAAGCAATTATGGAAGAACTAGAAGACCAAAGCCAACCCAACATATGGATCGGAAGAACAACTATGGAAGTCAACAGGACCCACAACGCCACTGAAATGGCCCACAAGTATGTGGAAGAACACAAGAAAGAAGAAATCACCCTACCAGAGGAATTCAAACGACACGCCCTCCTCTTCTCAGATGAAGAAGCCAAGAAATTCCCTCCATCACGTCCATGCGACCATAAGATTGAGCTTACAGCCAAAGCTCCAGCAAAGTTCAATTGCAAAACCTACCCCATGAGCCTCAAAGATCAGGAGGCAGAAAATCAGTTCCTTGACGAAAACCTAGCCAAAGGATACATTGTCCCATCTGAATCACCATACAGATTCAGCACCTTTATGGTCCCCAAGAAAGATAGCAAGGAAAAATGCTATATCATTGACTACCACCCACTCAATGCAGTCACAAAGAAAGACGTCACCCCCCTTCCTAACCTTGCCCAATGTATTGAAGACCTCCAAGGAATGGAGCTCTTTAGCAAGTTTGACATCCGCTGGGGCTACAACAATATTCGCATACGTGAAGGGGACGAATGGAAAGCCGCCTTCAAAACCTGCCGCGGGCTATTCGAGCCCAAAGTCATGTTCTTTGGAATGAGCAATTCGCCACCGACATTCCAGAGGTTTATGAACCTCATGCTGGAAGAACTATACGAACATTTCGAGAAGAAAGGAGTCCACAACATCAGGAAAATATTCTGAAGCTATATGGACAACTGTGGACTAGGAACAAAACTCAAAGATATCAAGTTACACATTGAGATCCTTCACTACACCTTCGACCTGCTAGCCAAAAATGGACTACACCTCAAGCTCAGTAAATCAATCTTCATGAAACCTACCATGGACTTCCTAGGAGTACGCCTCACCAAGGACGGTGCAACAGTTGACCCAGCCAAAATCGCCGGAATAGCAGACTGGCCAGAGGATATCACAACCCTCAAAGGAGCCCACTCATTTGTTGGAGTCTTGGGATACCACTGCATGTTTATCACCGGATTTTCCTCCATCACAGCACCCATCACATGCCTTTTCGGAAAAGATGTCCCATTTGAATGGACACTGGACTGCATAGCTGCAGTTAGAGAACTCAAGAAGTGCATCACTAGTGCTCCAGTACTTATTTGCCCAGATCCCAGCAAACAATTCGAGCTGGAAGTTGACGCTTCACAGATAGCGACCAGAGCCATACTCTATCAAAGAGGACCACCTATCACATGACCTGATGGAACAGAAAAACCAGGACCACAACACCCATGTGGATTCCATTCCCAGAAATTCACCAGCACAGAGCAAAATTACCCCATTTACAACAGAGAATTCCTGGCCATCATGCGCAGCCTCAGGAATTGGGACTATCTCCTCAAAGGTACTGAGAAGCCAGTACTCGTCTATACTGACCATGCAAACCTTCGCTACTACCGCAACCCCAGGAAAATTGGACCAAGAGTTGCCGGATACCTCCTTGAACGAGAACAATACAACATGATCCTGGAATACAAGCCAGGAGCTTCAAATCGAGCAGATGGACTCTCAAGATGTGAAGACCATGACGATGGCAGCAACCCAGAAAATGAAGACGTCACTGTATGGCCCAGCAAATATTTCTGCGACCACCATACAAGCATTCGCAGTACCTCCATGGATGGGAGTCACCCCGGAAACAGGCAGCCCAGTGGAGAAAACAAAAACATCCAAGTTATGGATTGGGACACGCTAGAAAGCACCTTGGACAGTAAAATCAAGCTGGCACAGTACCAAGATCAGAAGAAACTCAAGCAATGGGTCAAAGCATTCAAACAAATCACCCTTGCAGACGGAACCCACTGGTACCATGGGAACACCTTAGTTGTTGTGGCAGACAATACCCTTAGGAGGGGAGTAACATCCCTTTTTCACAACCAATTAACTGCTGGCCACCCTGGAATTTCAAAAACACTCCAATTAATTTCGCTGTACTACTGGTGGCCCAACATGAAAGCCTTCATAACCGAGTACATCTGAGGATGCACAACCTGTCAAATGAACAAAGTGAACACTCATCCTAGCCATCCTCCCCTGTCGCCAATCACTCCTGTTGAAAATGCACGTCCTTTTGAGACTATTGCCATGGATTTCATCACAAAACTACTGCCCTCTGGAGGCTACAACACTATCCTGACGATCACAGACACTGATTGTACCAAGGCCTCTATGTTCTTGCCTTGCAAAGAGACTATAGACTCTGAAGGAGTTGCGCAACTATACCTGACACACGTCCTGCCACATTATGGCCTACCCAAGAAGATAATCTCAGACTGAGATCCCTGGTTCACCTCACGCTTTGGAAAGGAGCTATGCTGCCTCCTAGACATCTGCCAAAATATCAGCACAGCCTACCACCCCCAGACAGATGGTGCTAGTGAACGAGCAAACCAATCACTTGAACAGTACCTCAGGATGTTCTGCAGAACACAACAGAACAACTGGCATGCCTGGCTACCTATAGCCCAGTATATGAAGAACTCATGGCCATCCGCCACTACAAAGAAAGCCCCATTTGACCTCCTTGTTGGATATACTCCACGCATACATCAGCCCACCAGATCCACTGACATTCCCACTCTAGAAAAACGTCTTACCAATATCAAAGAAGCCAGAGAAGCCGCCCAAGAGGCCCAATGTAAAGTGCAAGACAGCTGGATAAAGCTAAAGCCAACATACAAACCATTCGCAATTGGAGACAGAGTCTGGCTGGAAGGAACCAATTTGAACTTGCCAGCAAACGTCACTCTGAAGTTATCACCAAGGCGATATGGACCCTTTCGGGTAGTCGCCATCATATCAAACGCTGCATTCAAAATAGAACTGCCAAGCCATTGGAAGATTCACAATGTCTTCCACGCATCATTACTAACGCCATATCAAGAAACAGAAGCACATGGCCCAAATTGGATAGAACTGCCACCTGACATCATAGAAGGAGAACCAGAATGGGAGGTAGAGCAAATCCTCCAATCAAGACACTTTGGGCAAACCAAAAAGAAGCAATACCTTGTCCGCTGGAAAGGATACTCGCCCTCTCATGACTCATGGGTCGATGAATCAGACCTGAACACTGCAGACCTTATCACAGACTTCTATGCCAGCCACCCCGCAGCTATTCGCTCTTGCTTAAAAGCTATGGAAACAACAGAAGAATATTCCCTATCATGCCCCGCCAACCAGATTACTCCCATCCTTCCAAGCAGTCTTTCTTCTTCTTCTGCTTGCTCTTCAGAGACCCCACTATCTTCCCCAACCCATACTGGTTCAAAGAGTTCATACCAGCAGCCAGAAAGCCAGGATCGCTACAGAGAGCCATCCATATCACCTTCGAACACTCCCTCCTCCACTCCAGCTTGTGTAAGGAACACTACTGCCCCTACCACTGCCAATAGATGGCACAGCATCCGAACCTACCTAACCAAGGATTCCCCACATCCACCATCTTCACCCTTGGAACAGACAATGGAATTATCCTCATCAGAGTACACACAGAAGCTGACAACCTACACCTATTCACTGCCTTTGTCAGAAGGGACGACTTCACAGTCAGACTACACTGGACCAACTGGGAGCCAGGACAAGAAGAGACCATCATCAATCACAATGGAATTGATGTCCCAGTTGACAGCGAAGAACCGATTATTAGTGCCTTGATCAGACATCAGCGCTACTACCACACCAGACCCCCATTCCACTTCCAACCCCCCACAGAAACACACACAGAACCAGAGTCACCAGGACACCTGCCCCTATATACGACCAACCCAGATGCCCCATCAGAGGAACCAAGTCCTCTCAACCCCACCACCAGTACTACCGGACTTTATCCTGGAAGCGAACAACATGCAGAGACAGAAACAGAACCAGAAGAAGAAAATGAAAACAGCAACACTACCAGTCAATACACTGACACTGGACTACTCCACTGGGAAGTCCTCCTTGCCATCGCTGAAGCAGAAAACACAGAACCTTAAAGCAGAACTCAAGAGAGAAATCCTCAAGCTAGTTGTCAAGGATTTCATTGCTATGGACAACAAGTGGAAGCACAATTTGGGACGCTTCGAGACACGAACATTAGCCATCTACTTCAGGAAACTCAACAAGGACACGGCTCTCTATCTATTGCGAATACACCCCCAGCTCTACTTCACAACAACCAACCTGCTGAAAGGCAGAGGACTCACGCTGCCCAACCCCAGTCAGGCCAAGTGGGCACACTTCTCACTGAACTACCACAAGGAACTTAGGGCTCAGCTAGCCAAGGCACATAATCGTGTGGAAATGATTCCCTTAGGAGGGGCCTCATGTTATGATCCACCCCAATTTTTCTCATCCTTGTCGGACCCCCTCCTCATCACCCTATCCAAACCACCACTCACAAGTGTTTAAACCGCGCCTACGGCACGGGCGTAGCAGAGGGGCTTTGCACTATAGGGGTTTGGCTATCTACATCTATATTCTATCATTACATATATACTACTTGAGCAACACTTCATCATATACAATATTCTTAGTGTTTGCCTCTTCT
>Ga0307510_10006396_pt1 | contig 14043 bp, 16 predicted proteins | sample 12_EM_MG_FD_207224 | JGI IMG/M metagenome (GOLD analysis project Ga0307510, IMG submission 207224) | Populus trichocarpa ectomycorrhiza microbial communities from riparian zone in the Pacific Northwest, United States - 12_EM | ecosystem: Host-associated > Plants > Roots > Unclassified | place... | reverse complement strand
GTCTCGACGCAGCGCACGAGGTACCCACCAACGAGCGCAACATCCCCCGCGTGCGGCGCGTGCCTCGCAAACCGCTCCACCCACACGCTCACCACCCGCCGCACGTCCACGCCGTCCACCGCGCCCGCGCCCGTACCCGCGCCCGAGCCCGAGCCCCCAGGCCGCAAGACCGGCTTCTCCGCCTCTGCGAAACGTGCGCGCGGGGCCGGCGGTGGGGGGATGTACTCGTGCGGGCCTCTGGGCGGGGCCCAGCGTCCTTCGAGGCGGTGCAGCGGTTTGAGCGGGCTCGTCGGTCGCACGGGTTGTTGCGAGGGCCGGACCCTTGCGCCGCGCGCCGCTGCGAGCTGCTCGCGCTGGATGTCCGCTGGGAGGGCCGCAAAGACGTCCGCGTCTATTCCGAGCTCGACGAGCTCTCCCGGTTTGACGCGCACGCCCGCTGGGACGGGCGGCGGCAGCGGGGGGAGGGAAGACCGGCCCCTGGAGTTTGACTTGGACGGTGCGCCTCTCCTCCCCCGTAGGCTAGGGCCGCCACCTCCTCTGCTTGCGCTTGCGCTTGTGCCGCGGTCGTGGGGCTTGTCGTTCGCGGTACGGGGAGGATTCACTGAGGCGGCGCGGCGCGGAGGCTCGGTCTCATGTTCCGGTTTGAGAGGAGGTGCCGAACGCCGTTCGTACTCTGCCTCGAGTTCTTGGCGGATGTCCTCCGGCAACGATTCGAACACGGACTTGTCGACCTGAGAGAATGACGGCAGGTCTACTCCCATCCCTGATGCCTTCGGCTCCGGACGTGCGGTCACAAGTTCACTCGAAGACGCTCGGGCTTTTGGTGCGGGCCCTATATCGGTACCAGCAGCTGTGGAATTCGGCTCACGTCGGAACATTAGACGCGCCTGGCCCGCTGTAGGCGCACACGGTGTACGTGTTTCGAGCTTCTGTATCTGGATCGAGATTCCCCTGAGTTCGTGTGGGGCAATGTCGAGCGCACGCAGTAAACGCCAGCTGACTTTTCCGATCACGCGTGGGTCACTTGTCGCATGTCCGTCGGAGTCAGCAAGCGCAGACTGTTTGTTGTACGTCACGCAACGTCCATGTCCCATGAACTATGACCAATTCAGAAAAACGTGAACAACGTGGATGGTATGTGGGTGTAGCCACACACCTTCGGAGCCTCAACCGGTGCAGATGGATCTCGTTTCATGATCTTGAGAGTAAGAGACTGACCCTTCATGTCGATGGCATCCAGGCGGCGTGCAACTTCTTCTGACATCTGATGGATGAACGACTCCACCTGGTCATCCTTCTCGAACCGTATGCCGTACTGTTTATGGATTAGTTCCTGTCGATCAATGTGACTCAGGAGGCGTTCGATCCTTACGTTGATGTCGCAAGAAACAGACTTGCGTGGTTTGTCACTTTCCAATTTACGTTCGTCCACGCCGCGGATGGCGTTGTACAGCGTTTCACCCATTAACCTACCCAGGACATCGCACAGCGCCGCCTTACTACGCCCTGCAAGTTCTCCCAGGTTGCTCGTTCCAAACTTTTCGTACGCCTTCTCACGCGCGGCCCTACCAAAGCCGTGTAGATCCTGAATGTCTAGGGTTGGGAGTAAATCTGGAAATGCAGCCGGGAGCAGGTGAAATGAGCCAGCTGGCTTTGCACGCCGAGTGGCGAGACGTGCGAGCATGATATTGCGTGCGATTCCGATGCTCGCTGAACACGATGTCAGAATTTGCGATCGAATAAATCACAAAGCGTACCATCGCACCCCGTGGTGGCCTTGATCTGTGCACGCATGGACTCGGCAAGTTCCTTAGGGATGTCCGTTGAGGTACCATCATTCTCACCATCACCACCTGTAGGTACGACCTTCATCTCTGCTACGGTAGATGTGACGTCGATGAGCGCCTCGTCGACTGACACAGCCTGCAAATCGTCCGCATAAGACATGAGGATGGTGTAGAACTCCAATGACAGCTTCCTGTATCTGATGTACTATCCTCGAATGAGTAGCTCTCACTAAATCGAGGAAAACGCACTTTTCAAACTCATACGGTATCGTCACCACATCCGGGCATAGCTTTCGTGCTTGCTGCAGACTCATTCCGTTCTTGATCCCAAATCTCCGGGCTTCATAGCTAGCGCTTGCAATCTCACTCGTGCTCGACGCGCCACCCTGCCTGTCCTGCGAATGACAAACAACCACCGGCCTCCCACGCAGGTGCGGCCGGTCAACCAACCCTGCACTGACAAAGAAGGCGTCAAAGTCCACATGCATGATCACCTGCTCCGTCGTGCTGCTTGCTTTCTCCTTTCCCTTTAGCGGGTTTTTCATGACAAGTGCCTCATGGCGCATGCTCACTCCCGTGGGAGTCTCTGTGGAGTTGTATGTCGCGTGAAAATCACCCCTCTCGGAACGGTCTTGCGCCTCCATGACGAGAGTGCGTAACTCCGCCTTCCATGTCGAGAGGTGGTGCAAACGCGAGTGGGAATAGTACCCGGAAATAAAACCGGGAGCCATAGAGGTGTGCGTGGCGCGCCAAGCAGGATTTGCCATGACGCGTTGTGCGGCAGGATTAGATTCATGTTCTGCATATTCTGGGATAGGAGGTACGGATGGGGAAATGGCAGGGGATACTGCTTGATGAGAAGATAGAAGGGGAGGCGGCGTGGAAGGTGTTTTCTCTGGGGATTGAGAGTCCCGTTTGACACGTCCAGCTCTCTGCGTCGTGCTTTGCTTGCTAAATTCCTCTAAGGACATCTGTGCCAGACGACCCTGCGCGCTTTCAACTCGGCCACCGGTGACGAAGATGAAGTCCTGCCACGGAAGGAGGATACCAGCTTTGACGCTCTGCACAAGCCACTCAGGCCTTACAACTTTCATATGCTTGAACTCGCGGACCTTGGCTGGCGTGAGGGAACAAGTGATAACATGAGTGCTGTACGCAGTGGTCATTCTATGGAAATGAATGCGACATGTGGGCTGTATTACGCACACGAGGGTCTTCTTGTCCATATATGCACGGTAGACCCCACCGTGTTCAACAATCATCCTACGCAATTCCTGAACAGAAGGCTCTGTCCATCCGTTTATCTGATGCTCTTGAGAAAATCAAACGACGAGACAAAAGGCTGGCCTACGTGAATAGAAAGTCCATTGAACAAATCGCTTTTGGAGCCTGCGCCTGGAGGATCTCCTATCTCCGCGTTTTGTATCTGCAATTTTGCACGCTTTCTGCGCATATATTCTCCGAATCCACCGAATCGCGACGCTCCATAGGTATCGGAATCCAGATACGGACCACTAATCTTGTTTGGGGAGCCGACTGGTGAGGAGGCGAGAGCTAGATGTTCATCATCGCTGGATACAGAATATGCACGCTTCTTATATTTGGACTGAGCTGGAGTAGGAGACTCGAGTTGTGGCAGATACGGTTCGTCATCTTCACTGAGCACAACGGGAGAATGTTTCAAACGCATTTCCGCGTTCGACGAGGTTCTGACACTATGTGTGTCTTCATCATCGCCACTAGGATGAGCGTTCGACACAGGTTGAGCGCATGGGGGCGGTTCTAGGCTGCTACTCGATGCCTCAACTTGATTGGAAACAGATAACATATGTGATGAGTCATGCCCAGTTTCTTCAACGTTGGTAACTTGGGAGATGATGTCACCAGGAAGGATGGCACCCACGAGGGCTTCAAGGAAAGAGGTGTCATCTGATCCGAAAAGTGCCGATGAGTTGCTACTTGTAGGGGTATGAGGCGAAACCATGTTCTCAGCGTGAAGGATTTGAATGCGGGCAGTGTTATTATTGGCGATGAATTTAAGCCGAAGAGGGGATTAGACTACAGGAGCTAAGGGCCCATTCCGCGATGTGTGGTATATCGAAAAGACTTGTCAGTAGTCGTCAGTGATCGAAGTCAAGGTAAGATGGCGTCGAGCCTGGGAGAGAGAGAGATGCGCATTGACTCCGAGTCGGACGTTACAAAAAAACAAAGCCAGCAGCGGCCCGTAAGAGCCGGCCAAATATGTGGCGTGTGCGTGCGTGAAACGTGAAGCTGCCAGTGGCTGGGTTCGGCTCATCAAATTACTGGAACGTCGACGGTGATAGCGCGACCACGTCGCGACGCGCTCGGCATTACCTCACAAATCGCGAGTTTTTGTGCTGTTCAAGATGTCGACAGAATCACTACCAATCTACGGGCCACCAGAGGGCAGTGACTTTGTCGATATCTCGGATGTCTTCCTAGATGCGGCAAAAGGTATGCTTGTGACCTCGGTTCGATTCAAACTTACCGACATATTTGTGTAGATATGGAATCTGGAGATGTCATCCTCAGCGAAGATTTTACGCTCTACGATGCTATGAGCGCTCTCGAGGCAATGAGGACGCGTTTTGACCCTCATCTCTTGTTAATACTAGTACTGTTCAGATCGGCAACCCTCGTATGGACAGCGGCCTCGTACTCGACGACGAGGAGAGGAGGCCCCAGTTTAATCCGCTTGCTCCTCTCCTTCCTGAAGAGGTTTGTTATATATTAGACAGGGTCATTGCTTGCGAGGTGCGCCCTCTCCTCCCTCTTGTCCTGCCCCTTCTACCGTTTCAACTGATGACCTACAAGATGGAATGGCACGCTGGATACACGCTCCCACAAACGATATACTCCTGCCTTTATGTTCACCATCTGCCAGATATCGACCCTGAAATTGTCCCTCTCCACGACCCTCCACAACAGGGGTCAACGCGGCCTCCAGAGCTCGTCACTGTGGTCCTGAACGCAGGGATCACAGGCTTGTTGAAATGTTGCGATTTCGCCTGGAGAGAACTCTATAGGGGAAGGCTACATGATGTCTGTACGGCTCCGCACACATGCGTCGGTTCGGGTTTGACATTTTATAGACTGAAGACTGGCACTCCGAAAAGTTTGAGGTATCTCTTTTGGAAACTCGGCATGTTACATCTATTCTTTCGCGTCTAGATGACGCGATGAATTGCATTTTGGCGATACTTCCTGGTACGCTGGATTAACAGTTCTTAGTGTGGGGATATCTTATTATTTCTAGAGTCATCGCCTTGGCGAAACGCTCTATTGGATAGGCTGTCACTTCGGGCTGTACGCACGTGGCTTACAGCAATATTTCGGCACCTTACTAAGTAACGTTCGTAGGTCATGCTAAATCTCTTCCGCCATCACCCTTCCAAGGATCGTGAACACTTTCTGGGCCTCCTCAGCTCGGCGCGCGACCACCTCCAAAACGTTCGTTCAAACCCACCGCCGGAGCCCCCTCCTGATTCCCTCGCTGCTCTTGCCTTCGACCCTCATATCACCCGAAAACTAAGTAACTTCATGCCCCTGAGAACCCACCACCTCCCGCACCAAGATGTTGCGTGGAACGCACTTGCGGATTTATTTGATGGATGGGGTGATATATGCAAGATCTCAGCTATCCCAAATTTGACAACATGGAAGGTCAGACAAAGGATTTACTCTCCTGTGCTTCCAACCCGATTACTTTCACAGACTGTCGGGGACCTTTCCGCGAATTTTGCAAGTCCTTCGCGGAGACCTCCGTATCTCCGTGCACTTACACAGGTCAGTTTATCAGTTGGTCATGACTGTGGCAATTCACTGATAACGGTCAAGTCTGTTTTTTTCAATAGCCAACGCGTTCTTGAGGTTTACCCAGTTAGCTGGGTCGTCGATCGTTTCTTCCTTGAGACACTTGGAATAGAATACAAAACTCTTTGCGCTGCGACAGAGCGAGCAGCGGGTCTCCCTCTCTTTACGATCGAGCGCAAGCTGTCGAGGGTACGCAACATCGTACTCTTACCATACTGTAGACACGACCCCACTTCCAGATGCTACTCACCCACATTCAATCGGCATGGTATAACCCACCTCGTCGCCGTAGGTTCCTCGCACGGTCTTTGTTAGGGTGGCAGGAATTATATGATACTGCCTCAGCAATAAGGAAGTCGGGGAAACCTATGGTAAGTGGATCCTATTTGACGAAATTCACTCTTATTGAGATTTGATATCATAGGACGAGAAAGATCGTTTAGTCATGGATACACTGCCTAATGTTATACTCTTGTGGAGGCTTGATATAATCCGAGAAGTACTCCTTTCTGGTTTTCAACTGGAATTATATGTCGAGGACGAGAAGTCATTCGTGTACTGGGAGCTGAGTCAGATTGCCCATGAGCATCTTGCTATACTCCAAGCGCTGGAACCGGTCATACCCGAAGGTGAGCTCGTCTCTAAACTCACAGTACTAGCCCTGGACCTTCGATCGATTGGCAGATACCGGAGCGTATGGAGAACTTATCTTCGTACGCTCATATCTTAGCGCCTTCAGGTCATTCTGCACGGGAATGTTCATGGTGAGATCCTTGGTCGAGGTCCTCGTGCCTTACTGACAAATACGAACGTTGTAGCTTACACTACCAGCATTGCGACAACCAGCGTTGCGTCTCGCACTGACCTTTGTCCGCCGATACAAATGGGCCTTCCGTCCCGAATACAAGAGACTGTGTCCTCAGGTTGCCGCTCCTGATCTCTCTGCATTCGCGAATGCATCAATGGAAATCCTAAAGGACAAGCAAGAGCCTCTGCAGCTTCACTTTGAGCGAGCACGTGACGCGCTTGCGGAGATGAATAACGCACCTGCTGGCGCGGCCGGCCCGTGGTATGATGACCACTTGCAAGTACGTCCGCAAGTTCTCCGTGGTTGACACCTCGCACTGATCTCTCTTCGAGGTTACTCGGACACTCTCTGCCATTGCAGGGGAACTTGCGCTCGCTGTGCCAGCTACGATCGCGGGCGTGACCGATTTCAATGCTGCAAAGCTCGACTGGGGGCGATTATCCTGTCGATGGTTTCCTGGAGTTTCCGACATTTAGAGTAGATCTTAGAGGTGGATGTTTACTGATCTATTAGAGGTGTACCGCTGGGAATTTTTGGTTACGTGTTTCAAGGGATGGACCGTGTTAGTATGACTTTCTTCCTGATGGTTCGAAGAGGGAATCAAGTCCTCGATTAGCATTTGACTCATACATGCATGTCCGAATGCCTATAAAATACTAAGTCCCATCCGTGGGGGGTACTGGTGAAGCACAAAGAGAAAAGTCCAACATCGTATGTCGTGTAGTTATAGAGGGTACTCAGTCTATATACTAATTTATATGCGGAAGGAAAAAAAACCGCGATGGAAAGAATCCTTTTACCTGGGGCCTTATGCAGAAGCAGAGGGCATTGCATGCGCACGAGCATGACGGGATACAGAGGAGGACCTGTCCCTCATCATAGGTGGGCTCGTCTTGAGACGATCTTCGAGAATAACCTCCTCAGGGCCAGTCCGGGAGGGAGTTGAATGGTCTGGGTCTCGCAAGTAAACGCCAGGATGGAAGAGGTTCAGCGCAAACATCGCAAGGGTGATCATCACGCCATCGAATACGTCTGAAAAGGCCGTCAATCATGACTATATGACTCGAAGCGGGCCACCATCGATGACCACCTACCGAAGATCCACTCAGTCGAGATGATCGTTCCATCCCACCCATCCACGAATTCGATTACCCGGTAGATCGTCCTAGGGACCATCAGGGTCCAGAAACAGAAACAGTAGAAAAAATGAAAGTACCTGATAACGATGAGTACCGTCATGAGAAACATTGCTTGGAGCATGCGCTTCAGGCGACTGTCCGTCGTGCCACGAGCAATTTCGCCTGGCACGGGGGCAGAGCGCCGAACTGGCCGATCCCACATGAAGCGGTAGAGGAACTCCGCCGCCAAAGCACAATACACGGCGATGGCCACTGGTTGCAAATAAGTGACCCGCTCAGTAACAAACACAGTTGATCCCACATACCAAGCTGGAATATAGTACCCCCGAGAGCGATGTGAGCACCCTGATGCGCAGCACGTTGGGTTAGTTGGAAGGTTTGTGGTGACAGAACGGCAAATACGAACTAGTTGGGCTTGGCTTTGGTCGTTCTGGTTGGACGCCGATATGCTTCCCCCCATGCCTTGGACAAGGAGGGAAATGATGTCCTAGGGAACGGTGAAAACCCAACGCCGCAGAGACAAAAATTGTTACTTACACAGCTCACGAAGATGATAGTATCTGTGTCAGGGTTTATTTACCACTCTTATAAACATATTCACTTATAGGACTTACACCGTCGGGGAGTCAGACGACTGTATTGTGGACCAAGTCGTCGGATGATGCGTCCTAGGGCTATAAAGTTGGCCGCAACCAGCGGGGTGGGCGCGATGACGAGTGTCACGGCTCTGCACATCACATCAACAAAGAACAGGACAAGGCCATTATAGTTTACCCACTGTACCATGAATGGCGTGTCTAGGAAAGGATTCTGACTCGACCAAATTCGACAGCTCCAGCCGGTAACCTCAAGGAGGCCGCAGAAAACTGCACTGGGGAAAAGCCACCATATGCGGAAATAGAGTCCTTGAAATATATGCAAGACTACCGGAATTATTATTGTCAGCAACAGCTTTTCGACGTGCAGACGAGCCTACCTGTAGATATACCGAGGAGCGAAACGAAGGTAATGGCAACCCATTCCGTGGGGATATAGTTGTACTGGAGCTGTGGTTGGTTGGAGTCGGTGCTGTTAGAACCTTCGAGTTGTTTTGAGAATCATCAAAAGGGTCGGGAGGGAGGAGAATACGCACTCATGGGGGGGTTCCGTGTTCGTGACGAATGCCCTCGGCACTGGGTACGCTTTTATGTTATGTTTATACCAGAAGCGCAGTCGTCGGGCCGCAATTCAATGTGCCAAAGACACAACGAGTTGATGGGTACTTTCACAAGGTGTTACGAAAGCAAACGAACAACGCGCAATGTAAAGACTGCGGCAAACGGGACCCTGCATAGATACTGGGATGGCGATGCAGCGCCCAACAACGTCCGCAGCAAGAACCCAAGGACAGTACATTGACGCCTTGGAAGTACGTTTCAACAGATGCGGTGCTAGAAGGCCGGTGATCGCCTGGTGCACCTTTCTGAAACGACGGCTGACTTGGGGCTCATCTTCAATGTGCGAGTTGTTTCTGCTCTTTTCCCAAGTGCACGGTGGCCTGTGTTGCTGTCAAACAGCAAAGATAATCCCAAAGGAGCGGCTTTAAGAGCCCAGAAAGTCGCATGCTTCCAGGCACACCACAGTGTGTGAAGAGAGCACAGCGTGGATGGGCTAGGGTGTTTCCTCATCTGGCAACAGGCTCCTGGGTTTACATGTGTCTCTGTCATTTATCATTTGTCGTTTTAGTGGGAGATGAATTCACGGCACCGGTATCTTCTGACTTTTACGTTGCTCTGTTTACGCCTCCGCATTTCCTATGCCGGATAGGCGCCTAAACTGATTTCTCGGCCCTTCTCTCCCTGAAATAGTAATACAGTATTAGTGTGCAGCATTCGAGAGGCTCTTTTTACATTCAGATACTGTACTGTACCGTAGTGCATTGCTCTCCCGAAGTTTTCGAAATTCCCATCCCGACCCTCTCCGGCATTTTCCGATTCAGATTCCGACTTCAAGGAAAAAAAAAAGACGATCGCGGGTTCGCAAAATTCGCCGCAAAACCCAACAAGCTGGATCCCTTCCATCACTTTTGTTGCTGCGTGCCCTGTGCCAGTACTTCTCACCGATGACAGGAGGCAACACCCTGAAACGTTGACCTGGCCCCTTTGCTTGTGCACGTATTATGACATATGTTAGAGGACTTCTTCTCGTCGCATCCAGCAAGAATGTGGAAAAGGCATGGGGAGAGATGAGGGTTGCACAGGCCACAAGTACACATGTGATAACCCTCGTCTCGGAGTAGGGCCGTTCCACTGCCATGCTAAGACATGTGTGGGGCCATCCACGCTCACAGTATGCCAAAGAATACTCAAGCCGCTCTCTGAAGGCCCATTTGCTTCACGGAGGAAAGCACTTTCAGTTGCTGAGATCGTACGATGTCAAGCAACATAGGTACTTGACATCATACGGTCTCAGTTACCTAATTCCGAATTTACTTTCGTGTCCATCTCCGCTTGTCACATTGCAGAGCTGACGGATGCTCCATCTTGCCGCCCGTGGCCTCCAGAGTGTCGTTGGGACGATGTGGGCCATGGCAGACGGATGGATGGGATCTGGCTGGGGAATTCTATCAGTCAGTGTTCCCAGATAGTATTTACGGGAAGCAAGGTAAACACTATTACTATTATGAGAGACCGGCAAGGGCACCCCGAGACGCTGTTGTGTAACTACAGAGAAACAAAGGGACGACCTTAAAACGTTGGATGGGTTATGTTCGTTATTGGTTCCCGGTTAGTGGTCAAGTCGTCTTGGGCCGCCGGCCTCCGCATCTGCTGATCTATGGCATAAGGCAACGAGGATGGGGTTGCTGCCCAAAATCTGGTAGCGCTGTGTGATCCGTATAGACCGCAATGGCTTGGCTCATTCCTGTTGGTGCATATGTATGTACAACATGATGCAATGTAGCAGTGAGGTGTTGGCCTATGGTACAGTATGTGATTTAGTACTGCTGATATACTAGAAATACGAGACGGTCCGAGCGAGAATTGTCAGTCTCTCCAGTCCTGAGACATGATGACTTGCTTCAACTTTGGACAATTAATGAGCATACTAGTTGGTGCTCGAGGGATGTATCCACTCGAAGAAACCGGGAGAATTGGAGATTGGCAGGTGGTCTCATATGTGTATCTACCCTCGACAGAGTACAACTACCTCAACCAAGAAATGTACAAATAATGGAATTTACGACACACCGAATGCAACGGAAAACCCAGGTGACCTTTGCGTCTGCAATTAGATTGCATTCTCACCTTTCCTGGTTACTGTCCTTATCCCCTTGTTGGGGTTGTTGACGCTACTAGTGTTCAGCTTACATTTGCCAAGACACGAGTCTGTTCCCTTACTATCGCGTCGTAGGTGTTTGAAAGTTTTTGAAAACTTGCCTCGGAAATGTACTTGCTGATGAGTGCGGACTTCCGGCTTTATGTAGGAGGTAGTTATGCTTATAAACTAGACATCTATGAAGAATAAAGGATGGATATGAGAGGTTGTGTTATGAGGAGCACCCTGCCGGAGTATTTGACTGCGAATCGTAGGTTTTTGAAAATTCTTGTCACATCGGTCACGGCGCCTGTTGGGCCAATTGACTCTCCCACGCTCGGATACTGAATGGATGATAGTCACTAGATAGTCACGCTCCTTTCAAAATCTCTGCTATGTATGCTACAGTCACTCCCAAGGCCTGAGATTTGGCACAGAGCTTCGTATATACATGGTATTCGATCGTATCAAATTTGTTTTGCAATTTTCCAGCTTGAAGATGAGCCAGACATGATTTTCCGCTGATTACTCGAAATCTTCCAAAGTTTTCCTGTTGTTCAACCAAAACTGGGTGGATTTTCTTCAAACAAAAACCACAGACAACTTTGTATTCACTATGAATACTCATCCCGAGGTATCCGAAGGTGCAGGTCTGGGCAGGAGAGGCTCTATTTTCGAATTTTCAAACACCTACGACCTTTCAAACCCAGCAAACACGATAGTATAAACTAGTATTTTTCATTTGAGTGCCAGTGCCAACACAAAGGGAGTCTCTGCTCAAAGGTGTATGCAAAACAAAACTATTTCTAGTGTTAGAGGTATTAGAGTCCTTCGGAAATGAGGAAAGTCCGGTAATAAAATGTCGGGTAATCGCCATGTCGTCACGGCGTACCCCACATACAGGTCTACTAGATGCAGAAGGAAAAAAAAACTCGATGGAAGGAATCGGTTTTATACATCTCTCACCAGAGGGCCCTCCTTCAGACGATCATCCAGGGCAATGTCATTAGATTTAGGCATTGTGAGACTTGATTCATCGGGGAGTTGCAAGAAAAAGCCAGGATGGAAGATGTTTAGTGTATACATAGCACACACGATCATTGCACCATCGAACACGTCTGCAACATTGTCAGTTATGATGCTGTACGACTCAAGGCGGGCGACATTAATGATTGACCACGTACTGAAGGGCCACTCCGTTGTCATGATTTCACCATCCCACCCTTGAATGAATTCAAGTACCCGATAAATCGTCCTACAGACCATCAGGGCGCGCGAAAGCAAAAACAGGGAAAAAAATACCGGATAACGATGAATACTGTCATGACCAACATTGCTTGAAGCATGAGTTTTAGACGCATGTCAATCACACCACGATGAAGGCCTTCCACAGCATTACATCGCTGTACCGGCCGACCTTGCTTATAGCGGTAGAGGAACTCCGCAGCTAAAGTACAGTACGCGGCGATGGCAACTATTTGAAAATAAGCAACCATTCTCAGTGACAAACGCAAGTGGCCTCACACACCTAGCTGGAATATAGTACCGCCGAGAGCGATATCAGCACCCTGACACACCGCACATTAGGTTAATTGGAAGGTATGTGGTGGCAGAATGGCGAATACGAACTAAATCTAGGTCGCCTTGGTCGTGATTCTGCTGACCGGAGGATGATATACCTCCCCCCGCGCCTTGGAAAACGAGAGAAATAAAGTCCTAGAAAACAGTTAATACGTGTACCAATCAGAGGAGACAAACGATGTGCTTACACAAGACACGAAGACAATAGCATCTATGTCAAGGTTCATTACCATTCTCATTCAGCCCATGTAAAGCACTTACATAGTCGGGGACTTAGACGACTGTACTGTGGACCGAGTCGTTGGATGATGCGTGCTAGGATCATGAAGTTGGCTGCAACCAGCGGAGTGGGTCCGATGATCAGAGTCACAATTCTGCACCTCACGTTAGCAAATGACATGAAACCATCGCAATTTACTTACTGCATGAGAAATGGCGTGTCTAAGTATGGTTCTGAACTTGACCAGACTCGACCGCTCCAGCCGACGCATTCAAGAATGCCGCATACAACCACGCTGGGGAGAAGCCACCACATACGGAAATAGAGTGCTTGTCCTAAATGTAAGACTATCCGAATTACGATGGTCAACGACAGCTTGTCGACAAAGGGGATGGGCCTACTTGTAGAGACACTAAAGAGCGCAAGAAAGGTGATGGTAATCCATTCCGTGGGAACGTAACTGTACTGGAGCACTGGTTGGTCGAAGCCGGTGCTGTTAGAACCTTCAGGTTGTTTTGAGAATCCTCATCAAGGTCGAAAGAGAGGGGAATACGTACTCATGATGGGGGACTGGGCTTGCGACGGTGACTGCCCTTTGCATTTATACTAGACACGCTTTTATCTCATGTCCACTGGTACCGGAAGCACCACAATTTTCAACTGATTGATCGATCCAACGCGACGGCTGTGAATGTGTCTCCCAAGGCATTTTGCTGCGGAGGTTGTATCGCCCTTCAGGTTTCCATTCCGTGCTGCGCGATCAGAGGAGGTGAGAACTCGCCTCGGTACACATTCCTAGAGACGTCTGCCGAGTCCACCTCTGATGTGCAGGTTCTTGCCTTGTACACCGTGACTGGTGTCGCTTCAGGTCCACACAGCCAAGAGAACCCCGACATGAGCCCAGACGGTTGTTACTAGCCACAGTACAGCGTACGACTAGGGCATGACTTGCACGAACTGATAAAAATCCCGCGCCGCATCACCAAATTCTCTGTAGTGTAATGAGTGCGTTAGTGCGCAAGAACGTGTGTGGCCATGCCGTCGGCTCCGGCTCTTTTGATCGGTTGTTTTTACAGATGCGGCGGTAATCGGTAGTTCCGTCGGCCACCTGAACAAACTCTGGGTTGCTTCTCACGTGCTCCCTCTCTAAATTAGTGGTAGTATATATCGTACTGTAATATATTCGAGGGTGGATCGTTTTTACATACGGACACTCTTATGCGTCGTGCACTGTTTAGATGAAAAGTACCGTGTCCCCTCATGGCTTATGTCCTTGAAAACTTCTCCGGCACTTTCCTGCGTTCATCCCGTTCAGATTCTAAGTCCGATTATGACCACCTGATCGGGCTTCTAGTGTGAACCGGCGGGCCAACAGACATT
>Ga0307510_10006394_pt1 | contig 14044 bp, 10 predicted proteins | sample 12_EM_MG_FD_207224 | JGI IMG/M metagenome (GOLD analysis project Ga0307510, IMG submission 207224) | Populus trichocarpa ectomycorrhiza microbial communities from riparian zone in the Pacific Northwest, United States - 12_EM | ecosystem: Host-associated > Plants > Roots > Unclassified | place... | reverse complement strand
TCCTCAACCCCACGAATAGGGGTGCCTTGGACGCAAGGCTGGCTTTGCCCGCTGCGCTCGCAAATGAGCCCTTCGGAGCGCCTGCGCCTGCCCCACTGATCCGAGCCTTTATCTGCTGTCCTTCCTGCGTGGGCCTATCGCCTCCCCATGGCATCGTGCGCCTATCTTTCATCCCCTCGTCGCCCACCAACCCGTCGGCCCCCTCATCCTCGATACCTGTCTCAGGCCTCCCTTCGCGCTCGGCCATGCCGGACCCTCCTTTCGACAATTCGCCGCACCCCATTTCCTCTCTGATTGGTTGCATTTTACTGTACTTAGCATCTCCCGCTCCCATTTTTTTCCTTTGGTACGCTTTTCTTTCTCCATTTGCTCTAGGTATCTGGCACAGGACTGTCGCTACTGTCTCACCCACCCATTTCCTCACACCCGTCGCCTTACTTCTTTTGCTACCATTTGCTTTCGATATCACCCTCATGCCTGCTCATGACTGCCGTTCTCTGCTGCGCGAGTCTCGTCACCGGCCCATTTCACTTCTTACCTTACCCTCCTTTCGTCTCTGGACGCTCGTAGTTAGACATCGGACACCGCATTGTAGATGGAGCGCACCTATATAAACCTGCCCATGGCCTCCTGATAGGCTAGCCATTGACGGCCCTTCTCTCTCCGTTTCGCTGTGTGACTTCCTTAAAACTCCTTTCCTTCATCGTCGACGTCCGACCTCTGAGTAGTAAATCTCGCCCCCGTGCAGTTGTCCTTCTAGGCTTCCTCGCCGACAACCTTCTCCTCTGCCATTCATCTTATCAGTTTCGGCCTGTCAACGTGATTGGGCTATTCACCTTGGTCCACCTCGCGTCTCTGGTTCCATTCTCTCATTCTCTGCTTCGTTATCGGTTCCCATTCTCTTTTTCCCCATGCGGAACCGGACGGCACCGGACCACACGCACCACACCCGTCCTATTTCTGGGTAAAATGCCGGATTCGAGGCCGCTAATGGTGCGATTGATAACGGAAAGAGTTGATTTGAAAGTATGAGGAACCTCGACCGCCATCACGAGAGCGAAGTGAGCTTCTGGAGGGTTTCCCGTTTACTTCATTTGTCGTAGTTATTCGCCCAACTTGACAAATTTGTGAAATCACGAGCAGGTATGGGAAGGAAATGCCTCACTAGGATTCCTTATTTTTGGTTGGTGCACGGTTGTATAAGGCGACAAAGGGAACTTTGACACACTCTGGCTCGTTTGAAGTTATGTTTATGGTGAAGAAGTCCAAGGAACCTGATTCGATGGACGGGACGTTACGCTTCAAAGTGTCGTTAGACGGAAGTGACGACGAGAGGCAAGATGCATCTAGGGGTTCAACACAGTCGAAGAAACACACAAGACTCTATCCGAATCCTCTCCTACGCTCATGGTTGGAAAGTATACCCTAGTGGTACTTGAACTTGTGTTGTAGTTGTAGGGAAGCGAAGCAAACCACGGAACGCCATTTATGTTTTTTTTTTTTTTTGCCAGCGGAATTGCCGCGGTTTTGGAGCTGTAACATGTGCTGGACTGGAGCCTGGATGACAGTGGCGGTTTTTGCGTTCCGTTGGGCGAAAGACGGGCCGAAACTGGCGCTAATTTATGTGGCCTCTGCCGCCCTTGCCCGCAGTCCCTCCATTGTCTCACTTTCTTTCCCCCAACCTTCTATTTTGTCATGTCCCGCTATTCAGAAGTCTGGCCTTTACTTTTCTTTAATACGTACTTGTCCGTTCATTAACCTAATGAGGACCAATACGGGCGCTACAACATTGGATTCTCGCCCTCAGGCTATCTAACAACGTATCCACTTGATCACCAGAGCACCCAAGATCATTGCTCGCACCCCCAGGAGCTAACCCATCACGCCATCTCTCACAGATATACCTACCACGCGTCCAAGAAAACCAAACGAGTTATCCACCTGTGGTCCACGACCCTTACACAGCGCCAAACGAGCAATATCCCAGTAATCTCCCTGACGAAATCGCTACGCAGCACACGCTACGCCCTCTTATCCTCCCCATCCTCCTTACGTACACTCTCCACACCGCTACCAATGCCTTCCTTTTGGTTCCAAACGCAGCAGCGGCATATTGCCTCCAAGCCTGGCACGTACTACTGCTACTGACCTCAACACCCCCCCCACCTTCGTTGAGCAATCAAACTCTCACAATTTATTCCAACCGTATGAAGGTCCGGATCACGATCTTAAAGATGAGGGTGACTTACTCCTCCTCCGAGTCCCCATCCGAACATCCGCTATGGTCGAATCGCGCAACGCGTCCCATGGAGGTACAAGACTCTGAAGCACGTCCTAGACCGCGTCCAGTATTCAACTCGTCCGCTTATGAGACTGACCGACCCCATCCGCTCCCACTCGCTTACTCGGGCTCTTCCACTGCAACTTTGTGCTTGACTCGGCAGTCACAACTCAGTTGCTCAACCTCTACGCTCATGACGACGTGCGCAAATTTATCCACATGCGCTATTTTACTATGACTAGCGACCCGAACGACTTCAAGGAAAATGGTTCCACCCTCCATGAGGTGCACCGTGATCCGCCTCGTCGAATAGAACTATTCATCATCATGACCATGTACAACGGGGCCAACGACCTCTTCTCAAGTATCATGCACGATGTGGTTCTCAAGTATTCCTATGTCAACCTCCTGCTCACACCTTTCCTTCTCACCCTCGGCAATCGGCCTCAAGGTTCTCATAAAGGCTATGCGGCTGCCCCTGTGGGATATGCCATCTTCACCCTCTATGTGACAGTAAGTCACCACGATCGATTTTAACCTTAAGAGCCAGTTGGCTGACAGTGTATCTGAGGCGGAGCAGCGCGACATTGAGTGACCTTTTAACGAATGCGATATTCGGTGATACTGACATATCGCTGTTGGCCACAGTTGGTTTATACGTTGTCGTGTCTCTCATCCAGGTCCATATCTTAGGTTGTGAGAACTGAATAAGCATTAATCATGACATGCCATAAAGATGGACCTGACACATGGTCACCTCATTTGTGCAGTACACGTTCCTTACATCATCATGCATCAACACTCTGAATATTTATGTCGTGAATGACATGCTTGCCCACCCAATTAGCAACTATTGATGTCTCAATAACTGCGGTTTGAAAATGTCCAGTGGGTTTTCTGAACGATTGTGGGTCGATGAATTCTCATGTATCTTACGTAGCGATATAAGGGCAATAACAAGGTCAGCAAGGTTATCAAGACGAACAGAGGGGAGAATGCCGTCGACGTGGCTGTGAAGACACGATAACATGTACTGTCGACCAAGCCGCCCGAGGAGAAAATGTGGATGCAGCAGCTACACAGGGATATTATCACCGCAACTTCTGTGCGGCGTCTCACCTTCATTCATGTCGTGACCTGTTGTTTTCTTTCATATAGGGTTGTTTTGATGGCTTGGGTGCTTTCAAATGTGGGTGATTGGTCCGTTCTAACCGCATTAGAGATGACTTGCGTGTAACTCATTATTCAGGCGTGTTGGTCCCCGTAATTCTGTAAGGTCTTGGATTGCCTTCGCATATCTGCGCGCTGACCCGGTACGCAGCACTAGGGACGAGAGCGCAGAGACGAGTGGCGCGAACAAAACAGCCAGCTGATCCCTTATTTTTATCCCGTACTCTACCGTCCTCCTTCTCTTCGAAGTTCGAAGCTGACTGTTCTTGACGCTTGCCCCCCCATCTCCCCTCCACCTTTTCTCCAGTTGTTCGCTTCATAAAGTCCACGGCGTATATGGACATTCGCCTTTTCGCTGGAGACCACGGCTGGGACAAAAGCTGGTCCATTTTGGACCTTGGGTCTTGAGGTGTGACTTTCAATCACTATACCTAGTTATATTGATGGACAGCTCTTCTTGCATGTGAACAATTTATCTCTGGCCGACACAATCTCTGTTGGCTTTATTCATAGACATTGGCAAGCTGCAGTTATCATCTATCTCCTGAAGAGTTTCTGAAAATACTAGGACTGTCGTATTCTCTGCCTGGCTTGTTTCCCAATTCCCACTTGTCACCAGTGCTGCGCCTCCACGGCGTCTGCCTAACATAGCCATGTTTCCCCCGGAGTCATTCACCCTATCGTCCGCCAATCGTTCTTTCGATCTGACTTTCCTTTTTGCAATCATCAAGTTTGCCGTGGTTATCTCTTTTGCCTTAACTGCGTCGACAGAACGCTATTCTCATCATGACGTCCACGGACCGCCCGTTATCAAGCAACCCTGGGAACTTTCTCCGTGAGTGCGTGTGTATGATTTGGGGGTGGGGGTGATTCCGAATTGGACAGATAGACAAATCGGTGAAAAGAAAGAGCGCACGAGACCGCCAACAGAGGACGTCGTTTGCGTTATCCCACTTCCGTTAGAACCTGACCTCCGGCTTCGGAATGCGTGATACATGGTGGATGACCAGTATCCAGCGACCCGAGAGCTGTCTCGTTATTTGACTCTGCCGGATTGACGACAATAGCCGGGGCATTTGGCCTGTCAGAGAATGGGTCTAGTGCGATACCCTTGTTAAGTTGAGGGGAAGGCATGAGATCCAAAAAGCGCTAACAATCAAATCAATTTTAGAAGTCACTGTATCCGTGTTTATCATAGAAGCTATTCTCTACCCTTTACAGATGTCAAACCAGCCTATACAAATCGGACGAAATGATGAATAGCGGGAAGCAAGGAGTAATTATCGGAGACGACAACTAAGTACAAATTCTGTGAATTGCGAAATAGAATATTGTTTGGGAGGTAGTGAAAACTGCTCTTTGACTGCATTATGAGTTTCAGATGATTTGAATTGGGAACATGCCTGAGCCAAAGCATCGTCGTAAGTCGGACGGGATGGAGAGGCATAAAAAAGGGTGGCACGGTCCAGAACAAGAATTGTCACTATTTGTGATGTTAGAAAATAAACATGCATACAGCGGAAATGTACCGATCATGGTGTGATGTGTGTCGTCACTAGATATACAAAGAGGCGGCTGAAAGTGCATTGGTGAAACGGAGATTAAATCAGAAAAAAAAACGACAGTACTTTGGAGTTAAATGACCGTAGTTTGGAGAATAATATCTGGGGTGCACGGAAACAAAAAAAGTGAGAATACAGGGAGTAAGCAGATACAAAAGAGATGAAATGTTCACTTTCTGAAAATGCAGAGAGGAAACAATATGTTAGTACATCGAAAATAGACAAGAACATTGCAGGGGTACTTACTCCCTGGAGAAGGCAGAAGGGACAAATTGTGGGTACAGGAAAAACTAACTGAGGGAGGGGCACTCACTCTCTGCAAACCATAGAGGGAGGGACCAGTCAGGACATGGAAAGAAACAGACAGAGAGGGAGATACTTACTCCCTGGAGAAGGCAGAAGGAGGGACAAAGTCAGGATATGGAAGGAAATTGACCAAGGGAGGGGCACTCACCCTCTGGAGAGTCAAGACCACAGAGGGAGGGACAAGTCAGGACACTGAAAGAAAGTGACCAAGTCAGGGGCACTTACCAACTAGGGACCATAGAGGGAGGAACAAGTTAGGACACTGAAAGAAAGTGACTGTGTGAGGGGCACTCACTTGCTGGGGACCACAGAGGGAGGGACAAGTCAGGACACTGAAACAAAGTGACTGAGCCAGGGGCACTCACTCTCTGGAGACACAGAGGGAGTGACAAGTCAGGACACTGAAAGAAACTGACTGAGCCAGGAGCACTTACTAACTGGAGACCACAGAGGGGGGGACATGTCAGGCAGGACACAGAAAGAAACTGACCAAGCCAGGGGCACTCACAGACTGGAGACCACAGAGGGAGGGACAAGTCAGGACACAGAAAGAAACCAACTGAGCCAGGAGCACTTACAGACTTGAGACCACAGAGGGATAGACAAGTCAGGACACAGAAGGAAACCAACAGAGCCAGGGGCACTCACAGACTGGACACCACAGAGGGATGGACAAGTCAGGACATGGAAAGAAGCTGACCAAGCCAGGGGCACTCACAGACTGGAGACCACAGAGGGATGGACAAGTCAGGACATGGAAAGTAACTGACCAAGCCAAGGGCACTCACTCGCTGGAGACCATAGAGGGATGGACAAGTCAGGACACTGAAAGAAAATGACCAAGCCAGGGGGACTCACTCTCTGGAGATGACAGAGGGATGGGCAAGTTAGGACATAGAAAGAAACTGCCTAAGCCAGGGGCACTTACCAACTGGAGACCATAGAGAGATGGACAAGTCAGAACATGGAAAGAAAGGGACTGAGCCAGGAGCACTCACTCCCTGGAGACCACAAATGGAAGAACAAGTCAGGACATGGAAAAAAACTGACTGAGACAGGGTCACTTACCAACTGGAGACCTCAGAGGGAGGGACAAGTCAGGACACAGAAAGAAACCAAGCAAGCAAGGGGCACTTACAGACTGGAGACCACAGAGGGATAAACAAGCCAGGACATGGAAAGAATCTAACCAAGCCAGGGGCACTCACTGCCTGGAGACCAAGAGAGAGGAACAAGTCAGGACATGAAAAGAAAGAAAACAAGCAAGGGGCACTTACAAACTGAAGACCATAGAGGGAGGGACAAGTCAGGACACATAAGGAAACTGACTGAGCCATGGGCACTCACTCCCTGGAGGCCACAGAGGGAGGGACAAGTCAGGAATAAAAAGAAACCAACCAATTCAGGAACACTACCAACTAGAGACCACAGAGGGAATGACAAGTCAGGACATAGAAAGAAAGTAACCAGGCCATATGCACTTACTGCCTGGAGACCACAGAGGGGGGGAACAAGTCAGGACATAGCATGAAAGCAATGATGCTAGGGGCACTTACCAACTAGAAACCACAGAGGGAGGGACAAGTCAGAACATGGAAAGAAAGTGAACAAGTGAGCAGCACTCACAAACTGGAGACCAGAGAGGGAGGGACAAGTCAGGACACATAAAGAAAGTAACCAAGCCATGGGAACTCACTCCCTGGAGACCATAGGGGAAGGGACAAGTCAGGACTCAGAAATAAACCAACAGAGCCAGGGGCACTTACCAACTAGAGATCATAGAGGGAAGGACAAGTCAGGACATAGAAAGAAACCAACCAAGCTATAGGCACTTACCAACTGGAGACCACAGAGGGAGGGACAAGTTAGGACATGGAAAGAAACTGACTGAGCTATAGGCACTTACTGCCTGGAGACCACAGAGGGCAGGACAAGTCAGGACACAGAAAGAAACCAACTGAGTGAGGGGCACTTACAGACTGGAGACCACAGAGGGAGGGACAACTCAGGACATGGAAAGAGATTGACCAAGCCAGGGGCACTCACTCCCTGCCAATGGAGACCACAGAGGGTGGGACAAGTCAGGACACAGAAAGAAACCAAGCCAGGGGCACTTACTAACTGAAGACCACAGAGGGAGGGACAAGTCAGGTCATGGAAAGAAACTGACCAAGGCAGGGGCACTTACAGACTGGAGACCACAGAGGGAGGGTTAAATCAGGAAATGGAAAGGAAACAACCAAGGCAGGGGCACTCACTCCCTGGAGACCACAGAGGGAGGGGCAAGTCAAGACATGGAAAGAAATTAACTGAGCCAGGGGCACTCACCAACTGAGACCACAGAGGGGTGGACAAGTTAGGACACAGAAAGAAAGCAACATAGCCAGGGGAACTTACAAACTGAAGACCACAGAGGGAGGACAAGTCAGGACATAGAAAGAGAGAGACTGAGCCAGGGGCACTCACCAACTGAAGACCACAGAGGGAGAGTTCAGTCAGTATACAAGAAAAAGGGACCAAGCCAGGGGCACTCACTCTCTAGAGACCACAGAGGGGGGGGGTACAAGTCAGGACATGGAATGAAAGCAACTAAACAAGGAGCACTCACTTCCTGGAGACCATAGAGGGAGGGATGAGTCAGAACATGGAAAGAAAGTGACTAAGCCAGGGGCACTCACTGCCTAGAGACCATAGAGGAAGGGAGTCATCAGGAAAAGGGAACAAAGCAGCAGAGCAAGGGGCACAGACTTCCTGAAGACCACAGAGGGACAAGTTAGGACATGGAAAGAAAGCAACTAAGCCAGGGGCACTCACCAACTGGAGACCACAGAGGGATAGACAAGTTAGGACACAGAAAGAAACTGACCAAGCCAGGGGCACTTACTTCCTGCAGATTGCAAAGGGTGGGATAAGTCGGGACACTGAAAGAAAGTGACTGAGTAGGGGGCACTCACTTCCTAGAGACCACAGAGGGAGGAACAAGTCAGGACACAGAAACCAACCAACCAAGGAATACTCACTTCCTGGAGATTGCAGAGGTATAGACAAGCCATGATACTAAAACAAAGCAACTGAGCCAGGGAAACTTACAAACTGGAGACCACAGAGGGGTAGACAAGTCAGGATACAGAAATGAAGCAACCAAGCCAGGGGCACTCACCAGCTGGTGACCATAGAGGGAGGGACAAGTTAGGACACTAAAAGGAAGCAACCAGGCCAGGGGCACTCACTGCCTGGAGACCACAGAGGGAGTGACAAGTCAGGACACTGAAAGGAAGTGACCAAGCCAGTGGCACTCACATCCTGGAGACCACACAGGGAGTGACAAGTCAGGACACATGAAGAAATCAACCAAGCCAGTGGCACTCACATTCTAGAGACCACAGAGTGAGGGACAAGTCAGGGCACTGAAACATAGCAACCAAGCCCGGGGCACTCACCAACTGGAGACCTCAGAGAGATGGATAAGTCAGTATACTGAAAGGAAGTGACTGAGCCAGGGGAACTCACATTCTGGAGACCATAGAGGGATGGACAAGTCAGGACACAGAACAAGACCAATGAGTTAGTGGCACTCACTTCCTGTGGACCACAGAAGGTGGGACACTGAAAGGAAGTGACCAAGCCAGGGGCACTCACCAACTGAAGACCACAGAGGGTGGGACAAGTCAGGACACAGAAAGAAAGTGACAGAGTTGGGGGCACTCACTTCCTGGAGACCACAGAGGGAGGGACAAGTCAGGATACTGAAAGGAAGTGACCAAGCCAGGGGCACTCACATCCTGGAGACCATAGAGGGAGGGACAAGTCAGGACAGGGAAACACTGAGCCAGGGGCACTTACCAACTGGAGACCACAGAGGGAGGGACAAGTCAGGATATAGAAAGAAGCAACAGAGTCTAGGGCACTCACTCCCTAGAGACCATAGAGGGTGAGACAAGTCAGGACACTAAAAGAAAGTGACAGATCTGGGGGCACTCACTTCCTAGAGACCTCAGAGAGAGGGACAAGTCAGGACACAGAAAGAAAGTGACCAAGCCAGGGGCACTTACAAACTGGAGACCTCAGAGGGAGGGACAAGTCATGACCCAGAAAGAAAGAGATAAAGGAGGAAAGACTGACCTAAGACTCATTCTTTCAACAGAAGCAACAATTCATACAGTGGTATTGCAACTTACCCAGAGCATTGGAAAGGCCATTATACATTTCTTTATTACTGCTTTGGCACTCCCATTTCCTTGTTCAAAAAGATTATGGATCCTATAATGGGACTACACTCATTTCATCCTTGCTATATTATGCATAAGGACTTACCATTTAATGGCCTGCTTTATGCTAAGCTCCAGGTTATCCTTCTGTACAGCCACAAGCATAAGGGCAACTGTGCCACCACTGAGTGCATCAGCAGTCAGTTCAATGAGACCAGCACATCCTTGTCCATGCTGTTGCATCTCTGCAGAAATGGATATTAATAATACAGCATGCATCCACCAGTTAACAGCATCATCATCCTCACTCTCCAAACGAATAGATGGGGGTGGTCCATTAAGGCTGGCCAGATAATGCTGATTGAATATGTTTTCCACCTCAGCGTTGAGGTCCATTTCTCGATTACAGCCTTCATCTTCTAACTTCATCTTGATGTCACGCTTGAATTGATCGTATTTTGTAAAAACTGCTATTACAGGAACTTGAAAACCCCAAATCATGATGTCAATCTCTATCCATAGAGTCGCATTTTGACATAGACATACCATTCTTGTCCGGGCAAATTGCTTCAAAATACTTTAAATCTAGCGATGGCCGATCATTATCCATCGGAATGCAATACCTGAAAACCAACCGTGACCTTGTGAATTTACAACTGTAGATACACGAAAGAACAAACCAAATCGCGTGCAATCTATCCTTCAATCGTTTCTCTTGAGACTTGCGTTTGACAAATCCTTGTACAGTCTTCAACTCGTCTTCACTGCCTGCCTCAAATCCACGGGAGTCGTGGAAAATGTAGCCATCGTGGTTCGTGAAGACGAGTTCGTCGTTGATGTCGTGTTGGCCACGCTGCAAGTAGGATTATCACGATCAGCCATTGCCAACAATAATAAGCCAGTCAAACCTCTATTGTGGGGTCGAGGGTAATCTGGCTAGACGATGAGATCGAAAGTATCGTCAGGAATGAGAACATACCCGATGGCGATCTCCTTGTTGATCAAGTCTGTAGATTTCTGGACTCTCCGTCGTATCGCAAACCCTCCGTAAAATAGATGTCTTCCCTGCATTCGCTCTTCCGATAATGAGCACTCTGAACTTGACGTCTGGGAGTCGGGGACGATCCTGTTGTATAGCCATAGTACCCAAAAGGTTGTGAGAAGAAAGACTGGCGAAGGTGATGATCAGACGTTGGATTCAGCTGGGACCCTATTTTATGGTTATGATCACCGTGCAAACATTAGCTGACTAACTGACTGCAGGAACTTGCCGCTACACTTCACGGATTGATCCGGCCTATCAACGCGCGTACAGCAATGCCCGCAAGAAGTGTGGAGGCGCTTCGTGTGATATGTACAAGAATTATAAAAGAGGACGATAGACACTGCAATGTTTTGGTGAGGCCTGTGATATGGCTGCATGACGGTTTAAGGACCATCATATGACTAAGACCTACACACAAGCCTTGATAGGGGGCTAACTCGCATTACGTGAAAAATCGCACCGCTGCCAACGCCACTGGCAATAAATGATATGAGAACAGTTTATCAGATATGGGCTCATCAGCTCAGGAGTCTAAACAATAAAGGCCTCAGATGATTGAAATTTAACATATGGCGCGCGGCATCGACCTTAAACCGATACCGATTCCCCGACATGAACCTGTTGATTGTTTTGCCAAAGTAGCACGGCTTGCAAGTTCAGGAGGGAGGATGAGATAAGACACTGAAAAGTTTGGAATGTGGGAACAGCGCCATAGCGCGACGAACGATCAGTGAGATAGAAGAGGAAGAAGGATCGAGACTTCGAAAATTGGGTCGCGTCATGGCTCGGTTTGGCCTCTAGGTTCGAGCCCAATTAGAAAGGGACAAAACGAGAGGCAGGCAGTGAGCACTCGGAGAAGTCCGTGCTGTCAGGTCAATGCGAGGCGTCCTCCGAGTCCCTGGGTGCCAGTGGAGTAGTTACAGACGAAATGCACGCCCATTTTGTACATGAATACGCACGTTCTAGGTAAAATAGGCTGGGCGACACTAGTCGTTGCCTCTCAGCACCCACCCTCGCCCCTGCCCTCAACTCCTGGGAAGCACATTGCCTTACATTTGGGCCTTCAGAAGAGAGGTGGTGGGAGATGCAAGGTTACTGAAGCGGACATCTAATTGTGGCGACGGTCGGCTGATGAGATTCAGCGCATGCCGACGGCGAATCGCACATTAGTGAGTTCCGAGTTGGTGTCTTTTCGCAGTAACGCCTAGTAGGTGGTTTTGGAAGTACCTATCAATATTTTCTGAGCGAGTGGAACGGCGCGTGAAGTCGACTGGGACAATCGAAACCAATCGGTCAGATTTCCGATCACGCCTTTACGATTTCGGGGCTCGTACTGGGAACCAAGATTTTTACCAGCAAGGTACTGATGGAGGAACAACCCCAACGTCTCCACCTGCGAAACGTTGCGTCAGTTTTTCGGGCATTTAATTATATGTGCGTACAAACCCCTGTTGTTAGTCACATCGATCAAGATATTATCAACTCTGTGGGCCTTGAACTCGTTGAACGCGGTCTCTACATCGTAGTGAAACTGAGCGAAATCCTCCGAGGAAGAGCCAACGAACATCTAACATGGGCAAGGTTGATGGGCTGTTAGATACGGAACTGGACGGTAGGGGCGCATACGCACCACAACAATCCTATTTCGTGGAAGAACGAAGGACTTTTTTTCACCAGGATTACCATTGGTGGGATTCAAGGCTGGCAAGAACGAACCAGGAATGCCAATACCCGACTTTGGGTGAAGAACACGATCTGCAAGTGCCACACGGGCGAGACGAGATCGCCTTCGGGAAATATCGCTGGTGTTGGGTCTCAAGTCTACTCCGTTTGCTGTGTTAGTTGCGGCCCAATTATGGTCCGGCAAAACAAATCTGCGTGAAGTCGCAAACAGACTAGGATCGCCCGCCGGTGAAATTATTACCGAAAAAAATGGCGACGGAAGGAACGTTGACAAGTTCAGGCGTGCCCGGAGATGAGTTTGCGGGAATAAGTAAGAATTCTAGATTTGTCTGCGTCAGGACTGGTACCAGCGAGGTCGCCGACACGTTAGGAGAAGCTGCCGTTGGAAACTCGGTAGCTGCTAACGACACTGCTCACTCTGAAGTTGTGGTCAAGGTAATTGCCAGACACGATGCAGACGATTTCATCGACATACTGGAGAGCAAGTTGTCCGCCGATATTGATTACCTTGGCACCGGAAAGACGCTTCCAGTCGAATCCTTTCGAAGCCAGAAAACGGGTGAAGTTCTTGCCACATTGGCTGAGGGGCTCAACAGAATCCGGGGCGATGAAAACACCCTTGCCTAGGAGAACGACGGGAGCAGGCAGAATGTTTTGGTAAGCATTGTAGCAGTCCGGGTACTAACCAACCTGATAACAGAATGATGGCCATGTGCAAAGCGACGTGTGGGTGTACGGACGTACGCGTGTGCCCGTCATTCAATCGTGTCGTGAAGTGCCAGAGATTAAGATTAAGGTCATATTCGGTCTAGCTGGTGACAAACCATGAGCGGGTCGTTCGCACTAGGAAGGGAATGCAGAGCGTGCTTACTGCATAATGCACAGAGTTAATCCGCCTGATCTCCGCACGTATGTCAGTGGTTGACTCTTGAATTGGCAAGGAGGAGTCCAAGTTAAAAGTCCTCGATTCCTCGAACGTGTAAAAGTCAAAATCATCGAAATAACAGACAAAACGTTCTGCCTAATAGTCTCGTTAAAATAAGAATGACTATTGGTAGGCTATCGCATTCGCGGGATCCACAATGTCCTGGCTAGCAACTTTGACGCAAGGGTCGACATGGATGGTGTAGTAAGGTACAAGTATGGGCTTGCAGTGCGCGGCCTCGTGATTCGGCCTTTTTCGGCCACGTGACGGTCTCCACGCCATCTAACACGTCGGCATTCCCTTCGCATGCACGCCTCGTCACCTCGCCTCTCCTTCCGCCTCCATCGCCTTGCAATCGACACCCATCCTTGTCCTTTCCATTTCCGACACATCTTGCATCAAATCTCGCTACCCTGTGTCTGCTATTTTCACCGCGCAGCAACCACAAATCTAGAGATCAATGATTCATGTACACATGGAACCGAGTCGGCCGGGACTTTAGGGTCCACGTGGACGAAAAGGGCAGTGATGTGATGGAATCGGAGTTGGTTCCGAGACGAAGCATGGTCGCACACTACTGTATTACCGTTGTATACGTACAGGGTCTTGTGAAGGATCAATATAAAAGCCGAATCGCGCTGTCCTCGGATAATCCGAAAGCCAACAGACTGATTACCTGAATGTCTCATCACACCATCCCAAGACCGCGGGTGTCCTCACGCGCAAATGAACAAGCACCAACGATCACACTTCTTCCACTTCGGCCACCTCCCGAACCCCTCAGGCATCCCTCTTTACCGTGCTCGTCTCGCGATCCTCGTTTCTCCAGCGAGTACACGGTCACAACACATATCCTCCCCGCCG
>Ga0307510_10006393_pt1 | contig 14045 bp, 11 predicted proteins | sample 12_EM_MG_FD_207224 | JGI IMG/M metagenome (GOLD analysis project Ga0307510, IMG submission 207224) | Populus trichocarpa ectomycorrhiza microbial communities from riparian zone in the Pacific Northwest, United States - 12_EM | ecosystem: Host-associated > Plants > Roots > Unclassified | place... | reverse complement strand
AAGGAACGTACATGGGATCCTGGGATCGGTCCTCGTCAGTGGACGGCCAGGATGCAGAGGGGACCATGGGATCAGACGCCATAGTCGAATGGAAATCCGAGCTCACAATCTGGGAGCTGGACGGGGCGAAGGACTGGGAGGGGCCCTCGGGGGAGTGGAAACGGGCGTAAAAACCCAAAGAGGTAGTGCGGTCGACGTGGCAACCAGCAGCAGCAACAGCCAGGGACTCACAGCCGCGAGCAGCCAAGATCCCGAAACAAACCTTCTCCACAGCGTCGAAGGAGCGGAGGTCGAGGCCCGAAACAATATGTCGAACCTCATCGTCGAAGTCCGAGTCGTCGTTCCTGCAACCCCCAACGTGAACAATGCAGAGACCAGTGTAATCTCCGCCCGGGGCAGCGTAGGAAAATCCATGAACGGGCACAAGACCACGTTCGCCAGCAGTAACAGCCCTTCTCACAAGGGAGTGGGGGCAAGAAGGAGGGGGGGCAACAGAGTCACCCATCGTAAATTTCACCTGTAGCAAAAGGCCAGGCGAGCCACCAAAAGGATACTGCCCGAAGGCCGAAAGCTTCAACGCCCAAAGGCAAAACCACCAGCCCGAAGGCAAAAGAAAACAACCGTCAACGAAGTGTGTTCACGATAATAAAGCGTGGTGTTGAGGGTGGCGAAACCGTGGATTCTTATTGGTTACAACAAGAAGACAGGAAAATAGAGGGGAAGAAGCATGCCTGTCAGAATTCCTAACTCCTTTCGGTCTACTACATTAGTAAAGATGACCGCAAAGGTGATAATTTGTTACTAGGAATAGTAACTCCCTGATGCCAATCATTCATTGGTCATCCCAGCACCCCACGCCGTAAGAAACAACGGTAGGAAAATCGTTTGCCATGGGATGCCAAAAATCCAACTCTCGTTGCCCCCTCCATCCCGCAGGGTTAGCCGAACCCAGCACCCCCAGCAGTGCAATGGTATTGTTCTCTTGACCAAGCAAAGCAGTGCGTCGCAGCAGCTTACTTGATGGTTGCTGAATGCCTACAACGGAGCCTTGGTCGCGAGACGGTGATGGGAAGCCTATATAAACCGTTGAAATAGCCACAAACACTTGGACTCTGCGATACGCGATTAGCCTGACAGCTTCCACTCAGTAAACCCAGGTGCTGGTACTTGTATCCATCTACGCCACCCGCGAACTGGAGCGGTCGAGGGAAGAAGGAAAAAAAACCGAGGGCCCCGCACAGGCAGCCAGGCAGGAAGGCGTTGTCCCACGCGACAAGGTTACCAAGAATAAAAACACCGGCAGAGCCGCACCCCTTCCTAACGAACCAGCTAGCCTTTGGTGCTCCCGCAACCCCCAAACAAAAACCATCGCGCACAACCTCCTCTCTCGCCTCACCAGGCACCAATTATTCTGACAATGGTGTCTTTCTAACTTTCCCGTTTAACCCGGCTGGCGAAATGACTTCTACTGTTCTGGAGGTTGCGGGTAACGAAATTGTGAGGAGAAATGCGCAGGGTTTGGCAGGGAGTCGTACGGCGAAAGAGAACAAAAGATGTCAAAGACAGACTTATAATTCGGTGACCTGCATATCCTTTAACTGTGGCCGGACGGAGCCCTTAAATACAAAAAATGATGAAGACACTTCCGAGAGTCTTCTGACTATGATCATACAATTTCCACGATTTCCCACACCATCTCCTTTGCTTCCCCGCCCACATTAACCTCTTTCCCTGCTTGGTGAAACTTTGGCCCCACTTCTTGCATCCTTCACTGAGTAGCAGGGGACTCTGCGGCGAACCCCCGACACCCCCCTAGCATCTTCTGAGATGGTATCATTTCCGGTGACCTGGGAGTGAGCGCCTGTGATCCACAATAGCCCGCTAGCCCCCCGCGTTGGGGTTTGCCGTTTTACTTTCCTCCTCGTCTTCCGCTGCTGGTATGGTGCTCGAGTGTTCGTATCATACTGTGCTCCTATCGTACCTCTGCATTTAGCATTCTGGTGTTCGGTCTACTCAGGTAATCGCATTCATTTTGATAAAAATATCGCATTTCGGGTAGCCATGTGTAATCTTCTGTTGAATTTGTTCGGTATTTTCTGGTCTAAGTATGACACTGTGTGGATGAACAAACTCAGTGATCAAATATTGGCATTTTTTCCTCTATCGGCCCCAGATTCCTCCAACACAGTTGCAGCAAGTAACGCGAGTGCACTACCCTTCTGTCCATATCATCCTTGTAGGTTCGCAGCTCCTTCGTCCAAAAAAGCCTCGCCTACCACGATTCTCTAAACAGCTCCAATTGCTGCGAGGACCAAAGTTTAGGCTGGGTATTGGGCAATACATTCGGAAAATCACTCTTTGTATAGATATTTCAAGGATATGTCCCTTGAACCCAGCACCAACTCTGCCAGAAACTCATGCCGGGGTAAATTCCATGTTGGCCTCAGGGGCAGTGAGCCCAACATTTTGGTCTTTGGTGTCCTAATCATTGAAACCTCTTTCCTCAATTTCACTTCTGCGCCCTCTTTTGATGTGAAGCCCAACATGATTCAATCGTCATCAGGTACCCAGCCAGAAAGCAGTGCAAGCATCTTCCAGAATTGTTTCCGGAAAACGATAGATATCGTCGCTGTTTGCAATATTCTCGAGGAGATCTTCACCGACGGAAATAAAACCGAGGGAATGAAACCATCTCACGCTCCGAGTGTCCGCTGAGCGCCTTCTAGTTTTTCATGATGAGTTTCGGCTAGAGGCTCTCTAAAGACATCGGGACACTAGGGATGTTCGGGATGTCGCGAATGTAAGGCCATTTGTAGACATTTTCATAACCGTAAAAGGTTGGGAGTTAGTGCTTTGGAGTGAGGAGGATTGGGTAGGCAGGAGGTACTTAGTGTCAACGTTTCTAATGAAGACACCTTGGCGGTAAGCCTATTGGATCTGGGCGCTACCCTAATGTCGAATAAACATAAACCATATTCGAGTTGTCTTCCCTTGATTCATCATCCCCGAAATCGTTCTAATATGGTGAATTCCTCATGGCTTGTAGGAATTATGATCTCGGCCACACTTAGAAAATGGCCTGTCCCCGGGAACCTAACTGCATTTATGCTGATAGCTAATGAGATTCCGCCGATGGCTGGATCACGTTTCCAGGACCTAATGTAATTGTCAGCCCAGATCTGATCGCCACTTGAGAGGTCGCGAAGATTGAAATCACAAACATGCGTGCTGAATTCTTCCCTGGCCATTTATCCTTGTGGATGGGTAATAATATCACTAATTATGGGCTCACTAGGAATCAAGTTGAGATCCCAAATTGTGCGCAGCATGAGGGTGCGCAAAAATAGCCAAGCCCTGGCTTCAATGCCCCAAATATCTTACCCCAACGTCTCTCCCTGACGGCCTCCGATTTTATCTCCGATCAGAGCCGGTTGGCTTTCACAAATTGGCGAAGTGGATTTGGAATGTGCTCAAGCGCTGCATATTGTCGCATCCGGCTGGGCATCTCCTCGGTCATACCAACCAAACCTTCGATTCCTTGGCGACCAATTCTAGTACTGCAGAAGAGAGGACTATGCAGTGCGCCGGATACCGCCCAGACCCTTCCAAATGGTGGAAAGAGTGGGCTAAGTGATCCGCAATCTTGGACTTCCTTATGAATTAAAACTAGGATATTTTCTAGGCTGGGCTAGAATATCGAGAGCGTATTTGACTTTTGAAGCCATCTCAGATTAGGACTTTGGTTATGTTAATCTCGTCCTGAAGCCACTCAAAGTCCGTGATGCCTCCCATGGCGAAAGGGTGCCTGAAGCAGGCTTTGCATTATTCCATTTTCCAAAAATATCCCTAATCTAGTGGATAAAAATGGCATATCCTCGTAGTCTTAAGGGAAACGGGAACTGTCGGTAGGGCCCGACCATCTTTGGAATTGGCGGGGGTCACATGTAGGGCCCCACCGTCATTGGTAAGGACGGGCGTCACCTGTAGGGCCAGGCGGTTACCTGTGGGGCTCGCTCGTCCTCTGTAGGGCCCAAACCGATTACCTATGGGATCCGGAGGCATCTCCTAATCAAATCTTCCGTCTGTGAATCTCCTATACCGTGATTCAATATCTTCAATCCAACATTAAAGTATGGAGTCGACACCGTGAGTGGTTGCTCAGTAGCATAGTACGACAGAATAAAAGATGGTTAAATATAGACCTGAGATTCCTCATTAAAGATCGGCGTGGGCTCTGCGGCGATGAGGTACTTGAGGCTATCGATTGCATGAAGTCCTGGTGGGAGGCCAGTCTTATTTCTGAGAGACCCTTGGCGGGAGTAGAGCCAACGCCCGGAGATTCGGAGAAGAGGGCGCAAAGGCTAGGTCAAGGGAGTTGAACGTGGTCAGGGTACTCAGAACCAGGATCGGATATCAGTGGGCACAAGGTTTGATTGATAGAGCATTTTGATACATGAAAGTAGAGCATGGTGTTTGTGTTACAATAAAAATGGTTTACTCCTTCATGACACAGACCTCATGCTCAGGATAGTTAAAAATTAAACATTAATTAGGACACTTATAGGACCCAGCCGTCCATTCTATGCATGGATTAGGATGGACTACAACGAGTGTTCGTTACGGCGCGGGGCGGGGCCTGTTCGGGGAACGGGGTGGGGCGGGGACTTGCCAAGTAACTTAATTGACAATAACAAATTACTCAGAACTATAAATAACATAAAAAAAAAAACCTCTACCAGAAAGAGAAGGAGAAGGAGAATAATGCTGAGGGTTTTCTTAATTTTTTGAGACGCTGGTTGATTTGTTATTGAGTTTTCAGAAGAGGTATTTTTGGTATAAAGTAGTCAAGAGTGTTACAGCAAATATACTTTGTTATTACGAAATTGTATCACTAAGTATATTTATGTTAATATAAAACGCATATTACCCTGTTATGTAACTATTATCCTATTACTTTAACCTGTGAGAGTATTTTAAATATATTAAAAGCTTCAATCTTGGCAATGATTTTTCTGTCTGGGCAAAAAATATACTAGACTGCCATGTAACAATTTTTGGTGCACATTCTGGAGTGCACGAACCATAATTTATGTCCAGCATGATACAAGTAATTAAATTAAAAATCAAGTGACTTTTTTCCATTGCAAAATAGATGTTAGATATGGCTTGGCGAATGTTTTGCGACTCTCATATGGGATCGCTAGGTTATTGGTCGGGGGTCGGCATTGAAAATAATCGCTTCAGAAGTAATGATCGCTGGTGACGGTTTTAGGCAGTAGAATCGAACAGCTTATGTGGAGACACAAGATTTGAATTAAGCGGGGATGAAAATCATGATTCACTGTGATAAACCGATGGAAAGGAAAGGCCTGAGGAAAGTTGTTCACAGGAGGGAAAGTGTGAAGCGAGAGAGGACATGAAAGAGAGAAAAATGGAGGTGAAAACATTTTCTTACCTTGCGCGCCCTTGGTGAGTACGCATACCATAGCGGTTTCAGAGTGAGGCCATTAAACCGTCATTTCCAGCAGGATGGTTTAGGAATTGGCACTAGGGAATGCCGGAGGTTGGTGTCGCTAGGAGTTGGGACAGATAGGTGTTGCACTGTGATGATTGGGAGACCAAAGACGGTGTCAGGGCTGTCAGGGAGTGTGGAAGAATAGGGAAATAGCGTGAGAGAACAAAATCAGAAAAAGGCGAATAAAGGGATAAGGTCTTGGGGAAAGTTTGAAGGAGTTGGGAAGAGCGGAAGGTTAAGCAATGACAGGAGAGACCATGTGCGGCGTTGAGGATGAAGTGTTTTCTGTAAATTCAAGTTTGTGTATAATACAAGAGCATGACGTGCTTGATTGGCTTTTTCTATCCCTCCTGCCCAAGCCTATCTATCCTATCTCCCGGACGCCGCTAACGCTAGGTCAGTGCTTCCACGCTTGTCTTACTCACCGGTATTTCAACACGGGTACAGTAGTGTCCGGCAACCATATTGGGCTTCTCCCGCCATCGCGCCCTTCCCCCTGCCCATCCGCCCCCCCACCCAATCAGCCATTAGCTAGCGACCGAGAAATTAAGCGACCCCGGGCTCCAATCCCCAGCTGGGATTCTTGCGAAGCACGATACGATATCATACCAGAAAAACCCCCTCCGTGCAAATAATGTGGTTACTGGTATAATAACACATCTCTTGGCAAATCCCATTTCTCTTTTTTTAGCCACAATCACGCAAGCGATATCAGATCTAAAGCCTCGGCTACTGTGCCCATCTGAGGGTAGGAGAGGCACTAGTACAGTAGATCTTCCGTCTGGTCCCCACTCTACTCCAGTTCTTTACACTCTGCTATTGAGGTTTTTGAGAGACAATGAAAAGGGGTGGGGAAATTAATGCGATAGACTGGGGCGGATAAAAAATCATCTGGAGAGCGGGGAAAGTCGATCGAAGGGGAGAAAGAAACCCCGGAGCGAGGATTCTTTCCAGCCTGGGGGAGGAGTCCTCCTCGAGGTTTTTATGAGTGGAGCATGTTCTGACTCTCTCACTCGCTCGCACATCTCACGTGGTTGGCACGGTACGTCCTATCCGAGTACTGTACGCGTTGTGCCGGAACCGTACCTGCCGAGGTTAGCCAAAGCAATTGTAGTGAGGCACCGGGAGTGTTGGCTCTCCACATAACCACCTCCCTGATGGATTACCCCCCCATGCATAATTGGAGGCGGCAGCATGTCCTTCACTCACCACCTCTCTTTCCTCCCCTCTGTTTTGCCGAGTGATCCGATTCGAGGATACCGGCATCTTAATCTCGGAGCTGGTTTCCAAACATCATCGTGTTGATATGTTTTGTCCATCTCAGTACTTCTAAGGGTGGCGGAGAGAAAGGGGGTTGATGACTGGTGTTTCGTTTCATTCTAGAGCAAATGGATTGAAAAGGAAGTAATTCTAGGGCTGCCAGTTCTCAATATCGTATTATACTGTGATGGGACTTAGAGTTCTAGTTCTCGGGAAGGCGACAGCACGGTAATGGCAACCGGCGGAAGAACGGAATCCCTTCTGTGATGGGATGAGGGGAACTTGCAGAAAGGTAGGACGTTACCTCTTATTTGGGAGGTTGGACTAGGCACGATTTGTTGCTCAACTCGGAATTAATGGTGATGTGCTTGTTTGATCGCAAAATACTTGGTTTATGACTGGCTTACAGTGGCAGACATCCTCAATTCTTACAGGACAAGGCTGGAAGTAGTCGTTGATCGCCATTGAAGCTGAGGTGCATAGATCTCGAATGTTTCCAATGAAATGATGCAACTATGGAGATGGCGGCGGGTAATGAAGAAACACTGAGAAAAATATCCTGGTATTTTTCATTTTTCCTTTGGCCCTTCGCTCATTCATTGCCCACTCATTGCCGTCGCCTTCGATTCGAATAATTGGGTGGTGAGGTTGTGATACCGTTTTACCAGCGCATAGTACCATGCTCGTATAATAACGAGGTTTGGCTACAATAGTTCTCTATTACCGGCAACAACAATGCTATCCTTCCTCATATGACAAATGAACCAATTCCACATAGTTTATGTAATCCAGCCATCACGGTTGACAGGAGAAAAGAGAAAAAATGATCCGAAAAAGGGCCGGGATCAACCCCCACCCCCCAACATATCTCTGGACGTTGGAAGCAAAAAAAAAACCTTTAGAAATGATGATGCACGAAAAAACCTGCATCCGTGTAAGGGGATCACAAAGTATTTAATACTGGATTCGGTAATCACTCACATGTTTTGCCTCTTCCATAAGAGTAGGGGTAAAAAACTCCAAGTGCCCATCTTCCCTAAATATAATAATCATTTGTAGAGTATGGTATAGTCTATCATAGTACTTGCACAGGGTATATTTACGGTACTCTCCTTCTCTCTCTTCCTTGCCAGAGGCTCAACTGTCATCTATTTCCTCTTTCTAACTTCGTGTGGTAGAGGAGTACGAGCCGGCGGGGTGGCTTTGAACATTTACGCTCGATTTCGCGGCAGCTTAGAGGTAGCACATTTCTCTACCCATCTCTTGAGTAGCTCGCCAAGCCTTAGTCTTCTTATCTACGGAGCTTTTCTGATATTGGGGGCACGCTCAGGTCCGGAGAGCCATGCTCTGCCGTTGCGACCTTATCTACCTCCAGGAGAATCCAAGGGACTTGTGCCGAGCCAGCTAGTCATGAGGGAAGAGGACCATACCAAGTTCTCACAGCCCACTTTTTTTCTTTTCTTTCCTTAATATTTTCATGTGATAGTAAAAACGTATGAAGGGAGTGCCTATTTCGCTTCTCAGACGTAATATCGGATATGGTGGGAATATACCGCATTGCCGGCAGTCTTACAGCATGGCCGAACAATACGACTCTTGGGGCCCACTAGCTGAGCCCTTCTTTGTTTTCCCCTTCCTTTTTCAATTTCCCTTCACCCACTCAGAACAGGGCGGCTCAGTTACCGACAGGGAATACTGTGCTGTATGGGCGTAGGGGGGAGGGGGGGGGTCATTAAGGACAAATCCAATGGTATAAAGCGAACCACATGTTCCTGATTTCCTTCCCTTCTTAGCTGTCTCGCGGGATCATTGACTGCCTTTTTGTCAACGTCTTTCGTCTACATCACCCGCCTCCCACGACCCCCGCGTCGCTCCCCACTAACTTACCCCGGGTCTCTTCAAACCCCTTGAAAGGAGGAATAACGAAAGCTACCTTACCCACTAACCGATCACAATGAAGTTCTCATCCGCGGCCGTTGTTGCAAGTATCGCCGCTGTTGGCTCTGCTCAGACTGTGGCTGACCTTCCTCCATGTGCTGTATGTATTTGGATAATATATGTCTCCCTTCGCTGGGGTAATTAGCTAATATATCAATAGTTGGACTGTCTGGCCAATGCTTTTCCGATCACTGGCTGCTCCCCCACCGACCTTTTTTGCGCTTGCTCTAACAGGCTATTCGTTGTTGGCTCTGCTGCTTGCATCAGGAGGAACTGCCCGGACGCTGACCAACAGAGTAAGTTTTGATATCACAATAGCCCTTTAGGAAATAGCTTACCAACGAATCCATAACAGGGGCCCTCGCCGCCGCTGCCGCTCTCTGCCGGGAAAACGGTGTTAGCATTCCCACCACCTTTCCTGGCCCCTCACCCACCGCTACTGTCGCCAGCGCCGCCAGCAGCGCGAGAACCACGACGCAGGCTGTTGGCACTACCACGCGTGGTTCCACCTTTACCAATCTCCCAACTACCCTGCCGACAACTACTGCTTTCGCTGGTAACGTCACCTCGAACATTACCAGACCCACTACTGTTCCGAGCATCTCCAGTGGGGCTGAGCGCCTCACCACCGCTCTCACCCTCGTTGGGTTGAGCATTGCTGCGGCCTACTTCTCACTGTGAAACCGCTTTCCGACCGCCCTCACCCCACCACCGGCAAAGGGAAAGTTGACCTTTAAGGGTTTCGTCAATTATGGTATGGTGAGCCTTCGGTTCATGGGATGGTTTCCGGCTTTCGAAATCTATGGGGAAAGGATAGAACAAATAATGACGGGGATTTTTCTTTTCCGGAGAAGGGTAGTTATTGGGTTCTTTCGAGAAATATTCTTGTTTTTTTAGTTGTATCGGGGTCGGGGTTTCTCGGTATTGGTTGTCTTGTTTAATACTTATGTACAAACAGCTGCTACGAAGGACCTCTTGATTCCTAATACCGTTCTCGATATTTCAAATATTCAGATTTCTCCAACAGGAGGTTTCTTGTTTTGAATATTCTTTCTTCGTGATGTGTGATTCCCATGACTGGGGCGATGGTCGTTGAGTTTGGTTACGGAGCAAGACTGTGAGTATGAAAAACACCGCCAATGCGAACCCAGATCCTGCTAATTTGCACCACAAGCCGTACTGTACAGGAATAGCGCAATTGTAACCCAGAACACCAACTATCTCTCTATCGGCAGGCCGACCACCACCGTACGATCCGTTAATTCAACCAGTTATCGCAAGACCCTACCATAGTGCCCTAACGCACCCCACGGACACGACCCCCGAAACATCTCCGCCAGCCCAACTTTCCCCTAAACCATCCATAACAACTTCCCCTCCTTTCATTTCCCTTCCCAAAACTCCGTTCCATTCCCTCACCTCCCCATCTTACCAATTATAGCTCTACTCTACCGCGCTGTGCCGTACCATCCGCCCCAAATCGAATCCCAAAAACTTCAACGACAACTTGATCTCCCGATGTTTGGCCTAACCAGAATAGTAAGCCGTGTTGGGTGCTCGAGGTGACGCCAGCACGGGGGGTATTGTGCCCGTACAAGATGGGAGAATGAAACAACTTCCACTCCTAGAGGTCGCTGTTTTTATTCCTATTTATTCCTACCGTTTTCCCCTCCTTAGCAGGAGGGTTTCTTAGATTAGGGGTGATGTTGGAGCCAGTTGGTTGATTGGTCAGTATCATAATATGTGGGTAAGGCTTGGCTGGGGTTCACGGGGGGGGGAGGTTGATGCAGGTGCAGTGCTTACTAAATCTAGCTCTGGATTGGAGGTGGAAAGAATATAGTTGTCGACCACCAGCGATTTAGAACGGCATTTGGATTTGGCGCTTGTGTGTACCGAATGTGCAGGACTGTTTATAACCCCCAGAGGATTATTCGTTGAAGAGTGCTTAAAGCAGAGGGTCTACCTTAACCTACACATAAGGTTGCACTATTGAACGATAGCCTAAACGTCACATTGCATATCGATGAGCGCTACTTCTCGAAATCTATGATACCGCACCGGTATCTATACGCGCCCCCCCCCAATCCCTCCTGTTCAGTGTAAACATCCATGACACCAACAAGCTAGAAAGATTAGGTTACTACGAAGAACACTAAATCAAGAATCTAGCATAGTCAATCCTGTCAGTAGCTGGGCCAATAGTTACCGACCCTCTCTCTAACATGAGCTTCGCTATCTATACATTTATTAGTTCAATGCAGTTTCCTGACTAATTTACAGAGAACTTGCTTACCTTCTTGATCTACAGACAAGACCTGTTGGCTATTCGGTGGGGACAGTGGAAGTGGCGATTGCATGAGAGGCATTGAGGTTGGCCGGTATAACCTTCAGGAGTACCATATATTCTCATGAAAGTCGGAATGGCACTAGAGCGAACTAAGGTCAAGCTAATGTAGCCGAACCAACAGGAAGGCACAAAGAACACCAAGTCGCCACTGTTTAAACATAGAGAGCGACGATTGGACATGTTCAGGAAAACTATCACCAGGGCCATTCCGACTTTCGTGAGATTCTACAGTGCAATCAGAAAGTTTAATGGTTGTAGCTGAGGCAATGCAGCTCTCCGCAGCAAATTAGAAAATTTATTTTAAGTTCTGACAGTCGTAACAAAACCTCTGCACCACAGAGCTTTACCATCAGTCCCCACTTTCCCTAATGCAACCATCACGGAAAGAATACTATAAAGAAAAACATGAATGCCCTGACCCCCCAATGACCAAAACCACCACAACTACGGCCCAACAGTGACGATAATCCGAGAGGGTGCCCGGGTCTTCAAACCAATCACACAGTGGCTAGGCAGATTTTTCCTTTGCAGAGACCATCTTTGACTGGGTTTCCTTTTGTGGACTGCCATTCCCACCTCCATAGAGTGCCATCGAGGTACAAAATGCAGTCCCGAGAAGCAAAGTGGCGAAATACAAATATAGAGCTTTTTGTATCTTTGCATCTGTCTCGTCGCTCTTCTGGTCAAACTTGCTTAACAAATCATCGGTCTTTTTCTCAAACCGGTTGGCCAGGCTCTTTAGGTCTTGATGAAGATCGCTAATAGAGGAACTGATGTTACTGAGGTGGATATTCACAACTGTGGAATTATCTCTGAGTTGACGAATATCCTTTGCCTGTGATGTGCTGGTAGCAAACTAAACTCCTATTAGTACAATGAAGTATCCAATAGATATCCCACAAACGCCTACCTTTTCCAGTTTAGCAGACCCCTCTCCTACCTCAGATCTTTGTTCATGCTCTTGATGGTCGGGGATATCATTCTGGCCAACCTAAACAATTTTCTTAGTGAAAACCCCCTTGATCAATCACGAGGGTTAATTTACCTTGGATTCGGTATGGAAAGCACGGCTGCAATATACGCGAGGGAAACTAGTACGAAGGTTGGGGAGGGTGTACTGAGTGGTGCGGATAATGTTGTGGCCAACCTAAACAATTCTCTTAGTCAAAAAACTCATAATCAATAATGGTAGTTAATTTACCTTGGATTGGGTATTGTTAGCATAGCTATAATATATACCACGGAAACTGCCAGTGGCACGATGGTTGCGAAGAGTGTACTGAGTGGCAGCAAGTCTGCGAATTTTCAAAAGCTTGGTTGAGAGCATGATGTGGCTTGGGAATCAGTTGAATGGGTAGGATCTAACAGAATGCGATAAATCCGAAGACGCAAAGTAATAAATGAGGAAGAGTGTATTGTGGTTGTTGTGGTTCAGTAATGTTCCTTTGCGCCTTTTTCGCTTCCTTAAATACTGCCTCTACCAACCTCCGGGACCGCCGAATTCATCACATCAAGGGTACATAGTGTTTGTGCGCTGCCACCCAATTATGAGTAAGTCCATCAGCGCGTCCGAAAAGAGATCCTGTGTCTCAACCATCAGAGGACAGGCCAAAAAAAAAAGGTTATTATCTCACCACCTATTGTTCATATAACAGTCCTGTTTTTTGGTGTAGTTGTTAGCACAGCAGTTCAACACACCTGCAGTTTCTGATTCGAGTCTTGCAACCCCACCCACCATTTTCTTAAATAGTAAGTTTCTTTTTTTCACTGTTATCAGAGCCACCGGTATGGATTCTCTACCTTTAGTTAACTCATCACTGCCAACTGGCTCAATGGCATAGGAAACTGGTCACTAGAAACCAATGAGTTCAGAAAATGGAGTGGCAAGGAAATAGTTCTGTTGAGTCCGTGTTGCTCTGTTACGGAGATCCAGGAGTAGGGGGGACTTTTCGGATGTGAGAATACTTCTTTTCCCGGGAAGTTTGCATTGGCTATTAACAAACAATAGCTCCCTGGTGGTCGATAGCCTATGCGATCAGGCTGGCGGAAAGAATATGGCTGTCTTGGGACTCTACTGCCATTTCCATGCCCAGCAGGAGCAGTCTACCACAAGTATGTTGGGTTCCAGCTTCAAGCAACTTGCCACAAAAGAAGGTATTCCGGAGTATATGCAGGAGGCTTTCCAGAAGGTCAAAAAAGAGCTCAGTTGCCGAGGTCTCCCACTGTGACCTGGTAGATTTCCTGAAGAAGGCTATTACATTACATTGCTGCACCGCATATCTATATGCCCAGATTCCTTAGACGAAGCTACTCTGCAGCATCGATGAGAGCTACTCAAGTCACTACGAGAAATCATTCGGGTGTCAGGAAACACGCGGGTATTCCTTACCGGGAGGCCCCATATCGAGGCTGAAATCATAAAATGTTTTACCAAGGTGGCTAGGATACCTCTTAGTCCTACCCAGGATGATATTAAGAGTTATTTGGAGATGAAGCTGAACTATGTCACCAACCCCTATCCAATGCACGATGAATTACGAGCGGATATTAAGATCAAAACTCAGCATGCGGGTCCTAATGTAGGTCTCGCATATAAAGCGACCATCATATGTCGACGAGTTATGCCGTGCTCTGGGGGTAGAAATAGAATCCACCTACTTCAATATTCGGAATATCCCCACTATGCAAACACTACAGGCATGCTCGCTAGGGCGTGTCACGGTCGGGAACTCACTATCTACAGTCAGCTTGGTACGGTTTCCCTTGTTCACTATACCCTACAAGAGTCTCTCACCTGTAATTCCAATTTGTTCCTCAAGCCTCATGCAATGATTTCTGAGGTCTGTCTGAACCACCTCAAGCTTCCGCAGGTCAGGAGCATTTCGCCTACTCTTCGCTTGACCCCACCAACCGTACCTTTCGTCGAATATAGTTCTTGTCACTGGGCTACACATGTTAGGCGGGAAACTACAGAACATGTTCAAA
>Ga0307510_10006392_pt1 | contig 14048 bp, 6 predicted proteins | sample 12_EM_MG_FD_207224 | JGI IMG/M metagenome (GOLD analysis project Ga0307510, IMG submission 207224) | Populus trichocarpa ectomycorrhiza microbial communities from riparian zone in the Pacific Northwest, United States - 12_EM | ecosystem: Host-associated > Plants > Roots > Unclassified | place... | reverse complement strand
AGGTTGGACGCCGGCTGGGAATATTTTCGTGGGCCGCTGGATGTACCGTGGGAGATTGTGCACAGTCAGGATGTTGGGGTGTGGAAGCCCGTTACGGTCCCGCATTGTTTCAATCACTACGATGCATGCGATCCGGATATACCTGCGTATCGAGGGAAGGGCTGCTATCGCAGACGGCTTCGTGTTGCGAACCCGTTTGCGCATGGGCGGACGCTGCTGCACTTCGAGGGTGCTGGACAGCAGGCCGCGGTCTATCTGGGTGAAAACCTGGTGGGGCAACATGTGGGCGGCTATGACGAGTTCGTCGTCGACATTACCGATGCAGTGCAGCAGGCGAAGGCTGGCAGTGAGTTGCTGCTTGCGGTGCAGTGCGATAACTCGCCTGACATGGAGCGCATGCCATCCGACCTTAGCGACTTTACGCTCTACGGGGGCCTCTATCGCGCGGTGCATTTGGTCTACGTTCCGGCAGTCTCGTTGGAGGGTGTTCATACTGCAGTCACGTTTGATTCCGGTGGCCCTGCCAAGGTGGCGATTACCGCGAGGCTGTATGCGCCCGCTGGTGCAGTGGAAGATCTGCATCTGAAGGTTTCTATTACCGACGCCACGGGGCGCAGTGTTTATCAGCAGATGCTGCATAAGCAGGGGTGGCAGGGTGACGTCGAGCTTGCTGCGTTCGAGATTAAGTCGCCGGCGCTTTGGTCGCCGGATCAGCCGAATCTTTATCGCTGTGAGGTCTCACTAACGTGCGTGGATGGGAGTTCGAGTGTTGCGCATGCTTTTGGTGTGCGGCATGTTCGTTTTGAGGAGCATGGGCCGTTCTTCCTCAATGGAGAGCGGGTGCTATTGCGTGGAACGCAGCGGCATGAGGACCATGCCGGCTATGCGGCAGCGATGCCGGATGATTTGATCCGGCAAGAGCTGCAGATGGTGAAGGACATGGGTGCGAACTTCATCCGGCTGGCACACTATCAGCAGTCGCGGCTAGTGTTGGAGCTTTGCGATGAGCTCGGAATCTTTGTGTGGGAGGAGGTTCCGTGGTGTCGCAGCGGGGTTGGGACGAAGTTGTTTCAGGAACGTGGGCGCACGCAGTTGCGAAACATGATCGATCAGCATCGCAACCATGCTTCGGTGTTGATGTGGGGGTTGGGCAATGAGGATGACTGGCCGGGTGAGCTGAATGGGACGGACAAGGAAGCGATTCGTCACTATATGCAGGAGCTGCACGAGTTGTCGCATCAGCTTGATCCATCGCGTGTGACGGCGTATCGGCGTTGCGATTTCGCGAAGGATATTCCGGATGTTTACTCGCCTTCGATCTGGGCTGGGTGGTATAGCGGAATCTATACGGAGTACCGTGCTTCGCTGGAGAAGGCGCGTACCGCGGTGCCACGCATGATACACGTCGAGTGGGGTGCGGACAGCCACGCCGGGCGGCATGCCGAAGAGGCGGACCCGGTGCTGGCGCATATCCTTACCGGCAAGGGCACTGCGGAGAAGGGGTTCGACTACAAGCTGACTGGTGGTGACACCCGTGTCTCGAGGGATGGAGAGTGGTCGGAGACCTATGCGTGTGATCTCTTCGACTGGTATCTGAAGACGCAGGAGCAACTACCGTGGCTGAGTGGATCGGCGCAGTGGGTGTTCAAGGATTTCACTACTCCGTTGCGAGTTGAAAATCCTGTTCCGCGGATTAATCAGAAGGGGCTCCTCACTCGCGATATGCGGCCGAAGGAGGGCTACTACGTTTTTCAGTCTTACTGGTCGCAGCGGCCGATGGTGCGTATCTATGGACACAACTGGCCGGTGCGCTGGGGGCATGCGGGGCAGGAGCGGCTGGTTCGTGTGTACTCGAACTGTGCGTCGGTGGAGTTGTTTCTCAATGGCGTTTCGGTTGGAGTAAAGAAGCGAGACTCTCAAGATTTTCCTGCAGCTGGGCTGCGCTGGAACCTTGCTTTTCGTGAAGGGGAGAATGAGCTACGTGCGGTTATTCGTGAACACTCGGCAGGAATGGGTAAGAGGTCAACTCTACCAGCGGACTCGGTGCGTTTTCGGTATCAGACGAAGGCTTGGGGTACGCCGGCTAAGCTTGCTTTGTCGTTAAAGCGCAATGTGCCGGGTACTTCAACAGTTGAGGCGGAGTTGCTTGATGCTGCTGGAGTGCGTTGTCTGGACTCGCGTGCAGTGGTTCGCTTCTCGCTGGCTGGTGACGGAAGACTTGTCGATAATCTGGGCACTCCAGATGGCTCTCGTGTGGTGCAGTTGTATAACGGGCGCGCCGAGATCAGCGTGGCTCATCAAAACGAGGTAGTGGCTAGTGTGCAGTCGGCTGGGATTTCTTCGGCGTTTCTGCGTATGCAAGGACGATGATGCGATCGATGTGGGTCGTGCCCTTGATGGCCAGCGGAAGTATTGAAAGGGTTCATGGCTTGATTGAGTAGAACTGTTTCAGAGCTTGAAATTACCAGACCGTGACTGCCAGAATCTTGGGTGAGCCGGCGATACCATTGACGACATCCGTACTGAGCACAGCCTCGAAGTCGCGGTTTTGAAAGCCTGCCCCTACCCTGCGCCGGAGCTCCGCTATCTGGTGAGGATCGGCGATGAACTCGCCGGCGGCTGCGGTTCCGGTCATACCAATTCCTGCTACGATCATTTCGATCTCGCCGGTCTCCTCATTGTGGATGCGCGCAATCAACGCATAGTCACGATTGACTGCTGCATATTTCCACTTCAGGTCGAGCGCCCAGTCTTGATTCTGAGGGTTCTGCGTATCGGTGATCCAATACTTCGCGGCATCGCTGCCAAGGAAGTGATAACGAAGCGGGGCCAGCGCACGCATCGTCCACTGGTTATCGAGTCCGCCGATCAATACGGTTGGCCCATGACGCAGATCGTCGAGCGTCGTCAGTACATTCAGCCGAAGCCGGTACTCGTTCTTGTGGGCCGTCATCAAGTCAGCAATCTTCATAGTAGCGAGGACATCCGAAAAGACTACGTTCTCGCCGAGCGACTCATGATCCAGAAATGTGGTCGATCGATCTCCTTCAACATTTGAAGCCTGGCGCAACGTGCGCCCTTGATCGCCGGCTCCTGCGGGGAGACACATCAGGACAGGCCGGTGCGCTGCCAGAACCGGTCCCCAAAGCTCATCGATCGCGGAAGGATGAGACCAGCGCCACCCACCGGCAAAGAGCATCACCAACAGCAATGAGGCAGTCGCGAACGCCCATCTCCAACGATGCAAAAATTTTTTGTGAGTGGGCAACATACTGGAGACGTCTGTAGCTGGGGCAGCCGTGAAAGAGCCGGAGGGGTGCTTCGTGCCTGATGTGTCGTCCGTTAACCGATGGTCAGCCCCCATCTCTTTCCGGGGACGAAACTCAGGCTCATATCGTCCCGGCGATAGCTCGATGCGCATCTCTGAGTCGTGCGCTTCCTCGTGATAGTACTGCGCGATCCGCTTGCGGATCTCCGCGATCGTGACGCGGACGATGGGATCGGCTGCGGTATCGTAGTCCGCTGGACGGTCGAAGACCTTGATGCCCAGCAATCTCTCTTTTAGGAACTCACCTCTGCCTTCCAGCGTCTCCTCCACGATAAAGCGCAGAAGCGCGGGATAGCGGCGGCTGTTCTTAAAGTGACTTGTCTCCAGCAGACGGTGCATCTGCTGTCTCACTCTTTCTTTCTCTTCCTCAGTGGTCGGAATCCACGGGGCAATCTCGTCGGAAATACTACGCATGGTTTAGGCCCCCTTCTGCGTGCCGTCCAGCATAGGCCAAGCCGGTGCTTTATGACAATGCCAACTCTTTACTGCTCTTTACCTTGCGCAAGAAGCGCTTGATTCTGCGTAACTTTCCTCTTTACCTCGCAGTGAGATACCAGAAAGACCTGCACATATGGCAGTTGCAGTGCCTATGATCCTCGCCGAACTTGCAAAGCCCTCCCTGGTGCCGCGAATCCATTCTCATGGAGTACGTCGGCACCGCAACCCAGCCAGCAGTGTTAGCCAAAAGTTTGGGGACATAAAACCATGATTCAGAGAATGACATACGATAGACTCCGCACCGGCCAATGCGGAAACGGCACGAGAGTGGCACGAGCTCTACTCGTCCTCCTTATCTTCGTCTTTGCGGCGGCTGTAACAGGCTACGCGCAGTTAACCACCTCAGATATCGTCGGCACCGTAACAGATGCCACCGGAGCAGTAATCCCTGGGGCTCAGGTGTTGCTCCAGAACACAGACACCCACAATCAGCGTACTGCTGTCTCTAGTAGCACTGGCGACTATCAGTTCACATTGCTTCCAACCGGGCACTATACCTTGACCGTAACGAAGAGCGGCTTCAAGACAGCGAATACATCCAACCTCGCCGTCGAAGCCGGCGACCGCGCCCGCGCCGACGTCCACATGGAGACTGGCGGCCAGTCCGAAACTATCACCGTTGAAGCACAGACACCGCTGCTGCAGGCCGACAACGCTACCGTCAGCTCCACTGTTACAGCAAAGGCAGTTCAAGACCTCCCGCTCAATGGACGTAACTTCGTTCAACTGGTCCAGCTTGTACCCGGAGCCAACGAAGGTCCAGGCAACGGACTCAGCAGCGGTGGCCGCCCCGACGATCGCCGTACGAATGCTGCCGGCATCTCCGTCAACGGGCAAGACGACACACTCAATAACTGGGTCGTCGATGGAGTGGACAACAACGAACGTATTATCGGGTCCATTGGAATCAAGCCGAACGTCGAAGGCATTCAGGAGATCACGGTCCAGACCAACAGCTACTCCCCGGAGGCTGGCCGCACCGCTGGAGGTGTCATCAACATCGTCACGCGCTCTGGAACGAACCGGTTCCATGGTTCTCTCTACGAGTTCTTCCGCAACGATATCTTTGATGGTCGCAATGTGCTCCAGACGAGCGGACGAAAGCCCGTGCTTCGCCAGAATCAGTTTGGCGGCAGTATCGGCGGTCCAATCTTCCGGAATAGGACCTTCTTCTACTTTGACTACGAGGGACTGCGGCAGGTCGTGGGCGTCACCTACACCAAAACCGTGCCAACGATCACGGAGTACAACAATATCAATAGTCTTAATGGTGGGTCGCCCCAGGCGCTGCTATCGACACAAAATGGCACGGCAGGTCTCCCTATCGACCCGATTGCGCTGAACTATCTCAAACTGTTTCCGGCACCGAATGCAGGCACGGTTGGCCAACTGACAAATAACTACATCTCAAGCCCGAACAAGACCCAGACCAGCAATACCTACGACGCGAGGCTGGACCATAAGTTCACCGACCGGAACCTGTTCTTCGCGCGTTTTAGTTACAACACCGTCGCCACCTTCACGCCTGCAGGTCTGGGAAGCTCGAACCCGTTTGGCCTGGCCATCAGCGGCGGCCGGTACGACTTTGACGGTCCCGCAACCGACATAGCCCAGCAGTACGCTTTGGGTTTCACTCACATCTTCACCCCCGATCTGCTGCTCGATCTCAGGGCCGCATTCACTCGTATCAACAATCTCTCGCTTCCGCTCAACTATGGTGCGAATGCCAACACGACGGTGGGCTTCCCTGCGACGCATAGCGCTTTCAGTCCTTATGCCAACTCCCTGACACCGGTCTCCGTAGGCCCCTTCTCCGACCTGGGTGATGGCGCATACGTTCCCCTTCAAGACATCGACAACACCTTTCAATACGCAGGTACGCTCAGTTGGACCAAAGGCAGACACAACATCAAGTTTGGTCTAAGCTTCATCCGTCGACAGGCCCGCAACGTACAAAGCGCCTCGGCCGCCGGTGCCTACGGCTTCGGTCTGGTAACCGACAACAACTCGAACCTCACAACCCAGCAGGACAACCAGCTTGCATCCACCCTGGTGGGTGCCTTCCAGAACGACACACGCAACTTCAACCTGAATCCTCCGGACTATCGCAGCTACGAGCCGAGTGGATTCGTGCAGGACAGTTGGAAGGTCAACCCGAAGCTGACCCTTGTCTTCGGCGTTCGCTACGACATCTTTACCCCCTTCACCGAAGCGCACAATCGGATCTCGAACTTCGACTTTCCGCAGGCGCTTGCATCCACCGGATCCACTGTAACTTCCGCATTGAAGATAGCGGGCGTGAACGGTGTCAACTCACAGGTGAACATTCCAACTGATTACTCCAACGCGGCTCCACGCTTAGGCTTCTCCTATGCCGTGACGCCTTCGATCGTCGTGCGCGGTGGCTACGGCCTCAGCTTCTTCCCCGGCAACTACACCTCCAACGCCGACCTGAAGAATGCACCGTTCACCTCCGTCTTCAGCCCCAACTGCCAATCTAGTCTGGCAATCCAGATTGAAGCCAGCAAAGGCATAGATCCGAAGACCCAGAATCAGGATTGCGCGAAGGTAACAGGCGCGCCAACAGCGTTCAGCCAAGGCTTGCCGCTTCCTGCTGCGCCCAACGTCACTGACGTACGCCTTATTCCAGCTCTGTCGTTTGTCGCCGAAGCTCCCAACTTCAAATCGGCCCTCATTCAACAATTCAACCTGCAGATTCAGCAGCAGTTCGGCGCGAACGTCTTCACGATCGGCTATGTCGGCAACCTCGGCCAACATCTGCCGGAATCGATCAACAACATCAACCAGCCGAAACCCTTCAACCCTGTCACGAATCCCGGGGGGTCGGCTCGTCCGCTCGATGCGATCTTCCTCAACCCGATAGATCCTACAAAAGGCTCAAACTTGGCCGGTATCAGCTACATCCAGAGCGAGGGTGTCTCGAACTACAACGGGTTGCAAGCCTCCTTCCAACGCCGCTTCGTCAAGGGGTTGGCCTTCGATGCAAACTACACCTGGGCTAAGGCGCTGAGCGACATCACTGGCTTCTCCCAGCAGGGTGGTAACCAAGGTTGGAGCAACGCCGATCCGACCCGCATTCGCCAGATCGAATACGGCATCGCGGAGAACGACATCCAAAACCGCTTCGCCCTCGCGCTGAACTACGAATTGCAGTACGGAAAGAACTTCACTGGCATCAAGAAAGTCGTTCTCTCCGGATGGCAGGCAAATACAATCACGGTCTGGCAGAGTGGCAAGCCCTTCACTATCACCGAAACCGGAAGCGGAGCCGACAACCCCACGGGCGACGATCCAGCCAACCCCACCAAAACCTTTGGCTATAACAACCGTGCGACCCCGCTCAACAGTGGTGGGCAGGATCGTCCAAATCAAATCGGTGATGCACGTGGTAACCGGTCAAACTCCCAGTTCTTCAACATCAACGCCTTCGCGCCTCAGCCTCTTGGGACGGTTGGCAACACGCAGCGCAACTCACTCTTCGGACCTCACTTCCGTCACGTTGACCTGTCGCTCTTCAAAGACTTCCCCATCACGGAAGGTTTGAAGGTGCAGTTCCGTGCGGAGAGCTTCAACATCTCAAACACGCCAAACTTCTACATTGGAAACGGCACCTCAACCTCGCAGTTCGGCAACGCGGCCTTTGGAGTGGTCTCGCAGGTCGATCCAAACTACACCCCGCGGCTATACCAGTTTGCGTTGAAGGTACAGTTTTAAACTGTTTGCATTGAACCCCCACCAAGCGGCGAACAGGCAAACGTTCGCCGCATTTTTTCTGCTCTCTCAAATAAGATCGGAGCAGACGTAAATATCTCCGTAGTCTTATCCACCACTTTCCCGCTCGCAAGGAGTTCCTGTGTCCAGCACGTTTTCAAGACGCACCTTCAATCGTCTACTTGGAGGGTCGGCCGCGGCCCTCTCCGTTCCCAGTCTCACAAACTCTCTCGAAGCCGCACAGAAGCCAGCAACAACAAGCACTCCACAGTCACGATCTTTCCCGCGGGGCTTTCTCTGGGGCTCCGCGACGGCCTCGTATCAGGTCGAGGGTGCAGTCCACGAAGCCGGCCGCGGGCCTTCCATTTGGGACACCTTCTCGCATACGCCTGGCAAGACCTACAACGGCGATACGGGCGATGTCGCCGACGACTACTTCCACCTCTACAAGCAAGACATCCAGCTCATGAAAGACCTGGGTCTCAAGACCTGCCGCTTCTCCATCGCATGGTCGCGCATCTTTCCCAGCGGCACGGGAGCGCCCAACCCCATCGGTCTCGACTTCTACAACCGCATGGTCGATCAGCTTCTGGCCGCCGGCATCCAGCCCTTCTGCACGCTGTATCACTGGGACCTTCCCCAGGCCCTGCAAGACAAGGGTGGCTGGGAGAACCGCGATACAGTCAAGGCCTTCGCCGACTATGCCGGTTACACCGGCGCCAAGCTATCGGACAAGGTGCAGCACTTCATGACCATGAACGAGATGCGCACCTTCGTCGAACTCGGCTATAGCGTGGGGGTTCATGCGCCTGGCTTGAAGCTCGATGCCAAACGCGTCGCGCAATTGACCCATCATGTCGTTCTCGCGCATGGCATGGCAGTGCAGGCTATTCGTCATCAAGCCAAGGCAGGAACGAAGGTCGGGATAGCGGACAACCTCACAGTGATGTCACCGGTCTTCGAGTCGAAAGAACATATCGCGGCGGCCCGTAAGGCGACCCGCGAAGAGAACGCCATGTTCCTTACTGTCGTGCAGGAGGGCCGTTACACCGATCTCTATCTCAAACGTCTCGGCTCCAATGCTCCGAAGTTTACCGCGGAGGAGATGAAGATCATCGGCAGCCCTATGGACTTCACTGGCATTAACGTCTATCAGACGAACTACGTGCGTGCCGACGACTCCGAGAAAGGTTATGCCATCGTGCCTAATCCGGAGTCCTATCCCCACATGCTCAGCCCCTGGCTGATTATTGGCCCCGAAGGTCTCTACTGGGCACCAAAGTTTGCAACCGAGCTCTGGAACGTAAAAGAAATCTACATCACGGAAAATGGAGCGTCCTCCGCCGATAAGATCGCTCCCGACGGCCACGTCTACGACACCGATCGCGTCATGTTCCTGCGCAACTACCTCACCCAACTTCATCGCGCCGTCGCCGAGGGAGTTCCCGTCAAAGGCTACTTCCTCTGGAGTCTGCTCGATAACTTTGAATGGGCTGACGGCTACGAAAAGCGCTTCGGCATCACCTACGTAGACTTCGCCACCCAGAAACGTACTCTGAAACTCAGTGCCGAATTTTACAAACAGGTGATCCGCGAGAACGCCGTCTGCTGAACACAGATCCATATCCGCAAGACAGAAGTGCGTGCTAAAAATAGTTCTTATGGATGAAGTAGCGTGGTTCCGTGTTCCATTGCGGTTCGTACTTGTGCTGATGTTGAGCGTGTCTTCACTGACTCTCACGGCGAAGACGGAGACGCGGAGGATCTCTGTCGCAAATCGCGGAGTCCCGGGCCAGAATAGTGACGAGGGACGCAAGCGTTTTGAACAGGATGTTCTCCGCGTCTCTCCGCAGTACGTACTGATTTACTTTGGCATGAACGATGCTGTGAATGAGGCCAAGTTTCTTACCGAGGCCCAGTTCGTCGAAAATATCAGGTGGATGGTGCAAGCCGCGCGCGAGCATCGGATTGTTCCGGTGCTTGCAACCATCCAGCATGTCGATGCGGCGCGAGTGCTGCAGCGGCACAAGGCCTCGGTGTATGGCGCGGAAGGACCCAACGGCAAGATCGATCGCTACAACAAGGCGCTGCGAAATCTGGCGCAGCAGCAGAATGTTCCGATTGCGGATCTTCCCAACGCGCTGGACGCCGTAGGTGGTGCCACGCCTGCGATCAGTACGGATGGAGTGCATCTGACAGGTGCTGGTTACAAGCTGCTTGCATCTACCTTTCTTCACGCGATCCTGCCTGCGCCACAGTCGGGAGACGCGATCGTCTGTCTTGGCGATAGTCTGACCTATGGTGTTCCGCTGCGTTCTGCCGATCATGATTCCGATCAGACCTATCCTGCTCAGCTTGAGAGGATGTTGAATCGAACCTCTGCGAAGTGAACCTGTTGCGAATCCACATCTATATATAGATATAACTAGGCTTGATTTGTGTAGAAAAGGGCTTCCAGGAATATGCACCATTGCGACTCGTGGAATGCGGTAGGTAAAATGGGCTGCCATGAGTCCTTCGACATTAGAAGTGGGAGAGGTAGAAGCGCCTTCGTATGGCGAACAGGAACTCGAGCTGCATCTGCAGCGGGTGGCGCAAAGTGCGCAGTTTATGCGCGCGGAGACGCTAAAGAAGCTGCTGCTTTATCTTTGGGCTCACCGAAAAGAAGAAATTAGCGAGTATGCCGTTGCGACGGAGGCGTTGGGCCGGCGAGCGGACTTTGACCCCAAGACGGATGCTTCGGTACGGGTCCAGATCTCACGGCTGCGGCGTAAGTTGAAAGATTTCTATGAGATGGAGGGTGCTGGCGGGCCTCATCTGCTGCACATCCCCATGGGGACTCATAGCTTGGTGGTCTCGGATGACGCGTCGCAGCTGTCCTTGCTGCCTCTCGTGGAGGAGGAGCCTGTTGAGCGCTCCTTCAAGCGGTTTGTCCAGCCGCTCTTGGTGGTGATGTGCATTGCTCTCACGGTGTTGTGTTCCTGGCTGCTTTGGGAGCGGCACAAGTTGGCTGCGATCTCCAGTCGATTCGCAGAACGGCCAGCCAACTTCTGGAAATCCTTTTTGAGCGGCGGGGCTCCAGTGAAGATCATTCTGCCCACGCCTGTCTTCTTCGTCTACCCCAAGCTGGAAGGGATCCATCTTCGCGATACCGAGGTGAACGACTTCGAATCCTGGCAGAAATCGGATTCGGTTACGTCCTTCTCGAAGGTTGGTGGTAACCCAGGCTTGGACCATTCCTACACTGTCACTTCCGACACTCTGGCTGCTATTGACCTCTCGCATTACCTGGACTCAATCGGTGTGGCTGACCGGGTCGCCTTTGAAGTGACCGGTGAATCTTCCATGAATCTTCTGGAGAAGGCAAATGTGGTCGCGATCGGTGCGTACTCGACGCTGCATCCGTTCCGGGATTATCTGGCATCCATGAATTTCACTCTGGGACCAAGCGAAGCGTGGGTTGGCAATGCACATCCTGAGGCAGGCGAATCGCCGCGGTATTACGTGACGTCCCAGACGTTAGACAATCAGAGTCAGAGCCAACGTCAGATTCAGCCGGCGATCATCGCCGTTCTGCCGGGACGGAATCCTAACCTGAAATTGTTGCTGATGCAGTCGAGACACACGAGCGCGCTGGTTGGGCTGCTCACATCGAAGATCGGGAATAGCCTTTTTGACAAGATGTATGCAGCGCATGGCTCGCCACGCTACTTTGAGATGGTGGTTGAGAGCGAGATTGACGGAGACCACGTTATCCGAACCTGGCCGGTTGCGATGCATGCTTATACGAAGAATGCCCCGACTGGCGCGGATGTTACGCAGTAACATACCGCCAGTAACGAAATTGCTGCCAACAGATATGGCATGATGACGCAATGTTTCGGTTCCTACGCTCTTTCTGCCTGCCCTTTTTCTCTTCCTTGGTCTCTTTGAGTCTTTGCAGTCTTTCCAATGCTGAAGTCGCGAAGGCGCGGCCTGTAGATCTTGTCGTCTACGGTGGTACGGCTTCGGGAGTCCTTACCGCGTACTCGGCTGCGCGGGAGGGACTGCATGTGGTGTTGCTTGAGCCTCGTACCCATCTGGGTGGGATGGTTACGGGTGGTCTTTCGGCTACTGATCTTGGCCAGTTCAGGATTATCGGCGGTTATGCGCGCGAGTTTTATCTCCAAGCTGCGGCGCATTACGGTGTTCACGACCTGAACCGGCCTGAGAACTGGCGTTCCGAGCCCCATGTGGACGAGGCGATCTTTCGCAAGATGCTGGCCGATGCCGGCGTGCGGGTCCTCTTCCACGAGAAGTTGAAGGAGCATGGGGGAGTCGAGTCTCATGGTCAGCGCATCGACTCCATCACCACTATGGATGGCAGGCGATGGACGGCAAAGATCTTCGCCGACTGCAGCTATGAAGGCGACCTGATGGCTCAGGCTGGCGTGAAGTACGTCTACGGCCGGGAGTCTACGGCAGAGTACGGTGAAGACCTGGCTGGCGTTCGCGATCATACTCCGGCCCATCAGTTCACTTGGCCGCTTTCGGCGTATGACGACCAGCATCATCTTTTGCCGGAGATCAATCCTGGGCCGCTTGCTGCTGCGGGTTCCGGCGACAAGTTGGTGCAGGCATATAACTTTCGCTTGATCCTCACGCATGATCCAGCGAACCGCATCCCATTTCCCCGACCAAAAAACTATGATCCGGCGCGATTTGCGCTGCTGCGCCGGTATCTCTCCGAGTTTTCAAAGCACCGCGACCATCCGCCGAGTTTCCGCGATATCACCAATCCGGTCTTCATCCCGCATGACAAGGCGGACTTCAACAATAATGGTCCGGTCTCCACGGACTATATCGGGCATAGCTGGAACTATCCCGACGCATCGTATGCCGAAAAGCAGGCGATCTGGGAAGACCACCTTAATTACACCCAGAGCTTCCTTTACTTCCTCTCCACCGATCCGAGCGTTCCGTCGGGCCTGCGGGAGGAGGTCAACATGTGGGGCCTGCCGAAGGACGAGTTTGTGGACTCCGGCCATTGGCCCAATCAGCTGTATATCCGCGAAGGGCGGCGCATGACTGGAGCTTACGTGATGCGGCAGGCAGATCTCCAGACTGCGCGTACCAAGCCGGATTCGATCGGCATGGGCTCGTATAACAGCGACTCGCACAATATTCAGCGAGTTGCGCGTGCCGATGGGACCGTTACCAACGAAGGAGACGTTCAGGTTCCGGTGCAACCTTATGAGATTCCGTACCGTGTGCTGACTCCGGAGCGGTCGCAGATGCAAAATCTGCTGGTTCCGGTGTGCGTTTCGGCCACGCATGTTGCCTACTCTTCGGTGCGGATGGAGCCGCAGTACATGATCATGGGTCAGGCAGCGGGAGTTGCAGCCAGCCTGTCGATCCGCGGAGGAGTTGCGATCCAGGATGTTCCGACTGATGTGTTGGCTAAGAACCTACGCGCGCATGGTGCGGTTCTTCATCTCTCTGACGCGGCGGGACCTTCGGTCAAGTAGATCCTTGAACTTTTTGCATGGGGCCTTCCCCATACCTTGGGTGTAAGTCTTTTGATTACTTGACTTTGCGTTTAAGGTGCAGATGCAAAGTCTTCAAAATAAAAGAGTTGCTGGTAAAGTCTTGCAAGTAAATGGGATAGGTCTCTTTGACGCTATCTGGGTGGGTTTCTTTGCTTTCTAGTTCTATTTTATCGAGTTGCCTATAACTAAAGTGCCACTTGGTTAGGGTTTTTCTTTGTTGGGTAAGGCTTTTGGATGCTTATGTTTATGGGGATGGTTGTGACTGTATGTGGTTTTAGGGGGCTTGACAGGATTTTGGGGGTGCGGAGAGGAGAGCAAGCAACGGCAAGGGCCAGAACAAGAGAGGCGCACCTTCGGCAGAGCGGTGATCGCTTCGCGATGGTTTTTATTGGCACCCGTAAACGGGTGCCCTTCCGCTGTCCTGCTGGAGTGGTGTTTGGGATAAGAAATACCCCACCCATGCGATGAAGCTACATGAATGGGGCACCCAGACTTACCTCAGATGGATGAAATCTCAGACGGATGAGCAAATACGGTTTGATGATTCGTCAGATGCTACCTAAAGTCCTGCATTGGTTGGGAAAACATTCTATGACTTAGGGATAGGTTGCCCGGGAAGATGGTTTTGAGGGTTTGTGAGCGTGTTCCGTGGACCGTGTTTGGAAGAGGGGCAGGTTTTGTGTGATTTTTGGGCGGAAAAACTTCCCTATGTTGTTGATTTATAGGCGTTACATCGTAACGTAACACCTTGTCACTGGACAGTTGTAACGAGAGGGAACAGGCTTTCGTGGATCAAAAAAAGCGTAACTCCTTGCGCTGAACGTGTGCCGGTATTTCTCCGTTGTCACCCGTCGAGCAAGGCAGACGCGATTTACCTTATGAGGCAAACGATGCAGCGACGCAAGACTCTCCCAGTGAACTATCCGCCTACGCAATACGGCTTCAACCTTCTTTTCTCGGGA
>Ga0307510_10006391_pt1 | contig 14049 bp, 5 predicted proteins | sample 12_EM_MG_FD_207224 | JGI IMG/M metagenome (GOLD analysis project Ga0307510, IMG submission 207224) | Populus trichocarpa ectomycorrhiza microbial communities from riparian zone in the Pacific Northwest, United States - 12_EM | ecosystem: Host-associated > Plants > Roots > Unclassified | place... | reverse complement strand
GTTCGGTTCGGTTCGGTTTCGGTTTTTTAAGCCTGGAACCGAAAAAACCAAACCGAACCCGAACCGAAAAAAACCGAGCCAAACCGGAAAAACCGAGCCAAACTGGTTTGAACCGGTTTTTGTTCTAAAAAACCGAACCGAACCGAACCGAAACCAGTCGGTTTGAACCGGTTTCGGTTTTTAAAAAAAAAATCAGTTTGGTTACTTTTTTTGATAAAAACCGAACCGAATCGAAAATGAACACCCCTAATGTATTGTTCTCAACAACTCTAATTAAGATCTAGTCTTAATAGAGCATTGACCAGGAATATTTAAGAACAATGCTTTGATGCAATAGAAATCTCATAATTGTAATAATTTTATAATTTCATTTGCAAAGCATTTTTGTCCCGTGAACTTTATCTTTACTCTAGATTAATTAATTAAACATAAAATTCATTAATCAAATATAAATAAATATTAAAGATAAAGAAAGCCTTTATTAATAATAAATATGTTCTACATGAATAAAACCAATGCTACGTGAAACCAATTGATTTGCTATAGGGCATATTCTTATCAAGAGTTTCCTACATGTTTTTTCTAGATTTATGCATTGGTTTTCCTTTCAAATTTAGAACTTTGGTTCACTTTGCTGAGAGATAATTGAGTCTTTTTTACTTTGGTTCAAAGATCTTGTTTAAAAATACATCTAAACTAAGGTAGTGTTGTAGGAAAGTTGTTAGGCTTATTATAAATATCCTTTGCACCAAGAAAGGAGAAATAAAATCTTTAAGGACAAAAAAATCATCATTGACGATAACAAAAGCTTCATTATTTCAAAGTGTTTCAACAAGTAAATACTTTTATTTTCTTTTATTTTATACTTAGATATATTATATGATTAGTATGTATATTAGGATTTTATTTTGATATCATTTGCAAGTTTGATCCGTACTTAATATGCAAGTTAGAATTTTTATATTTTTTATTTATAATGATAGCATATTTGTCATGAGTTATGGTTTTTCACACTTATAATTTTAAACTCTAATTCTTTTTTGTAAACAACTTTTGATAATAAAACTAAACGATCTATGCTAATATTTTAACTTAACATTTTTTTTTCCCATCAAGTCGAAGATAAAACTAGTATTGCAGCTCGTTGGAACTAATGAGGCCATATTCTTCCTAGTGCCTTGGCACAATCGATTGATATCCTCTAAAGAAAGCCAGAAGAGCAAAGCCGTTGGTGATATCTTAATACACTATTGCAGGGCATGTAGCTTATGAAACAAAGTGACCAGCAAAATTCCAATAAAAACAAAATAAGCCAAGGAATTAGATAAAAGAGAGAATCTTCTCTCTTTTGTATATAAGAAAATAAAATATTTTAAAGGATACTGAAATTGTTTGGAAATGCAATTAAAACTGTATTATTTTAATTTTTTAAAAAATAAAATAAGACTTTAAACTTTGAGAAATAGAGAACCAGTTTCGCTGGAAATAGAAAACCAGTTTGGCTGTTGGCAGCATTACTTGATTCGTTTAGTTTATTTATTTACTTTTTTTGGTTTAAATAACTAGTTTTGAATGCGATTTTGTTGTACCACCATGATAAAAGAGAGAACAATTATTTGCGAAGCATCCACTCTTTCATGGGTTGGGCGGGGAAGAGTTCCATTAAACCCCTTGACAATTAATTGTCCATCAAGTCCAGATTCCTCCCCTCCCCTCCCCTCCCTTAAGATAATGCTCTCCTGCGCTGCTTCCTTCCCTTCTCCGTGAAATCATCACACAGGCCAAGCGACTACAAGACAGCCCTTCATTCCTCCAGCAACTTCAAAGAATGAGAAGAGCAAAGGAGGTTGCAATTGCATTCAAAGAGTTAGAGCGATAATTAAAAACAAAAAAAAAAAAAAACATAAATTACAAAACAGCAACTCTCCAGGAGTGTAGCATGAAGCCAAGCCCAGAAACATTTCAATATTAAAGTCAATGAGGTTTCGAAACTGGACATTATCAAGGACATCCATCCCAGCGGCCACAAAGACCATACCGGAGTTGGAAAAATCTCTACTGTGTCCTCTTGATTGCTGCTATGATTATTTACTCTTCTTCCATTGCATCACCTCCTTCAATCACTTCAACCCTCTCCCTCAGGGGAGTAATCTTTGTCATGAGAACCTCTGTAACAAGACAAATAGCAAAATTAACCAACAAATTACAAACTTCCAAAACAATCAAACATTATTTGCTTGGGAAGACAAACAGCGGTAATTACAGGACTCAACTACACTTTTTTACTGACAAGACAACATTTGAAGTCTAGAACACTATTCTGAGGATTAGAGAATTCACATTTTATTTTCTTTCAGTGGCAGCCACAGAGTTTGATGCACTGTACTAAAGGCATGTCCAACCTCTAATACTTAGAAACATGCTAAGCTATGGTACTTTGTTTCAACTCTTTTGGAAAGTAAGAAATAGCAAGCACCGGGCAAGTCTTAAGTAACAGGGATTCTTCTTTTCCCTCTTTTTTGGGGATCTATAGTATTTTATTAGAAAAATAAAGCACTGACTGGTGGGTGAATCCTAGTACACCAGTTTGATAAAGGAGAAGCATCACAAAGGAAGCAAAAGAACATAAAAATGTAATCAACACGGTCAATATCTAAAAATTAAGGTAACATAGGACGAGAACATGAGACAATTGAAAAAAGCTATGGGTCTTCAATTTAACTTTCTTGATAGAGAGAAAGAGAGTAGATAAGATTTTGAGACAATGAAAATAAGTTATGGCTCTAGTGTTTAGCATTTCAGAGAGAATGGTCAAAGCATTTAAAGGCTAGCTATTCCTCTATAAGCATAGGTTTTATTGCAAGTATGATGGTAGTCTTGAATAGTACAATGCCGGTCTGGTTAAAAATGGAGACATATTTACAAAAGGCAAGAGAATGCATAATACTAACCGGTCTTCTTTGGAAAAGAGTACCCTCGTTCAGTGACATAGGTACGAGGATTTGGCAACATGTGGTTCCTCAAGTATTCCTTGTGCCCCTGTGACATCAAGAATTTCGATGGAGAACTTTCATCAATTTGAGCTCAAGACATCTTTCAACAAATAGCGATGGGGACTGATTGAAATAACATACCTTTGTTATAACACAAACATCAACATTGCTTCCACTTCCCAAGTCATTGAATATGCCAGAGCATACAGCCTCACTCACAAGCTTAATTCCTTCATCTCTCTACAAGGATACATTATTGTTTGGACTCAATGGGAAGCAATGATATAAAAGAATATATGGGATAGAGTACTTTTTCCTTGTTCTTTGATCCTTTCTACAGTATTTTTAGTCTTAACAATCTCATGTTGTCAATCATAAACATATTCTGTGGAATTCAAACATTAAACTAACACTATTTATGGATGATTATGAAGAGTAATACTGCATTAAAATTTTTAGTTCTTCACACCCAGGCATCTAAACCTTCCATAGAAAATCTAACTTACACTAAGGCCTTCTTTGTACTTTGATTCAAAAACAGCCATTGCAGCAAGAGAACCAGAACCCATTGTAGCAAATGGCAAAGTGTCAGTTGACCCATGGGGATATATCTGTAAAATAAGCCATTGCATTGGCAGGATATCAAAGAATAGTCCAGGCCTAAAGAATAGTTCCAGCACAAATGCCTCTTAAGTAGTGGAACTCACAGTGTGTAAATGAGGCCCAGTGCAGTCAACCCCGCCAAGAACCAAAGCAGCCGAGACATGACCTTGGTAGCTAGAAAAAGCATTAAGCTGTCAGGAATATACACTCACTATAAAGAGATACATGGCAAATCGCATAAGTTTGAAACAAGAGAACTCAACTTGAAAAGATGCTTCTTAAGAAGAGTCAGTGCTGTAACAACCCTCGACTCTCGACCAGTATGGTAACGATGTAATTGCAGCTGTGAGCTGACCATGTCTACACAAATGCAAGCACCATTGCATTGCATTAGCTTTAGTAACATTAGAAAAGGAGAAAAGATGTAACCAGTTATGCATCCAGCACTTCTAGTACAAAGTTCTACATAGAACCAGAACTACACCTAAAATTTTTCTAAAAGTACCTGTTACTGCTTCTGTATCAGCAGCAGTTCCTGCTCCACAGCAATATATGTTGGGTGCCATGTAGTGTATTTTTTCGCAATTCTTATCACAAACTATGGGTCCCTCTGTCGCTCTTGTATCTGCTCCAAGAATGACACCATCCTACGTAGAAATTGTGAAATAAAGAAAAAGATTATATACATAAATCAATTGTGCAACAAATTTAATTTTCTATCTTTTGCTAAGGTTTCAACATCCACCCAAAGATGTCAAGTCTTTTCCCAAAACACGGACCATCCAACATAGCAGTCCCAAAACTCAAGCAAAGGTGACCACAAACGATCCTAAACTTTAAGAGAATAGAAAGCAGCATGCTTTTTTGAACAAGTTACAAATTACACAACAGCTAGCCACGAACACATTGATACAACAGAGAGCTCATTCAAGAATTTGCAAAAGTTATGCTAATCAATATATAATCTATGTAAGAAAAATACGGGGGAATCTTCTTTAACAGCATTGTAACCCTTTTTTTTTCGAATATTAGATAAAATTATTAGCAAAAAATCAATTAATAACCAAATCAACAATCTCAATTGGCGAAACCAAACACAACATCACTACCCCTAAAACAAATTCCTTTAAAAAGAAAAAGGGGTCAGTCCCAAACTAACCTGAAAAAACCCCTAACTCCATAACTCAACCAATCAAGTTGACTGAAGATTTTTTTAAAAAAGGCGATAACCCAGGAAATAAAGTAGTAACTGGGTTGAGCTTCATAATTGTCTATAAAAAAAATAATAAAAGGATGTTACCTGAAAAACTAAACCCACAATGGTAGTTCCAGTTTTTCTAAAAGGAGGAAGCTTGAGACCCTTGTCTGATAACATAGCGTTTCTTTTGCAAAGATCGAAACTGAATCCACCTTTAGCAGGTAAATCTACACAAGATTTCGCCATTTTTTTCGAGCTTGATCGGATCGGAGATTCTCACTGTCACGCTTAATTGGGTGTCGTCACTATTTATTGTATCCGAGAGAGAGAGAGAGAGAGAGAGAGAGGTTTTTTTTGTTGGAGTGACCTTTTTTCAGTTGGGTTTGGGTTTTCAATGAGTAATCGATTTCTAACCTAGGCTTCAAGAAACGTCTTTCTTTTTCTTTTTCTATTTCTTTTTTTCTTTTCTTTATCTGTATCTGTATTTTGTTTTGTTTTTTTTTTTTTTTTTTAAGATCGGATGGGGTCGTAACTCGTAAGTCGTAAGTGGTTGTTAGGTAACGGGTTAGAGAGGGAAAAAAATGTTTTTTTAATTGAAAATATTTTAAAAAAAGGTTTTAGGTTTTTTATTTTATTTCTTTATATTAGCACAATAAAATCATAAATTAAAATATATAAAAATATTAATTATATTTTTTTATAGATAAAAACAATTTGAAAATCAATTTTAAAAACAATGTAAACCAAAAAACAAATATTTAATTACTTAGAAATGTTTATAGATAAAAAACGATTTGTTCATCGCCTACCCGGTTTCTAGTGAATTTTTTTTTGTTGTAAAGAAATATAGTGTTTTTTTATTATTTAATGAAAGAAAAAATAAAAAAATATTAATCAATAAAAAAATAGACAATACATCACTAAAAATTGGAGTAAAAAATGATTTATTTTTTTTTTTATTAATCTTATTATTTATTGAAATGATGGCATTAGAAGAAAGCTATTAATTGGTTATTATTTTTATTTTAAGAAATTTATTTTTTCAAAACATACATAGCATTTAAAATGTAATACTTTTATAATTTTACAAATATATTATATTTTGTTATTAAAGTTTGTTAAAATTAAATTAGTATTTTCTTCTTTAATTTATAAATTATTTTTCAACTATTTAGATAATGAGAGCACATGTAAATGTATTGTCATATTGAAGAGAAATTTTATTGTGTTCAGGGAATTCTTCATGTGTCCATTTTAAAGAAAAAAATAAAGATAAGTAGGAGAAAAAAAATTTAGATGAAGATATTATTATCACTTTGGGTGAGTTATAAATTTAATTTTCTTTCTTATCTTTGTGTCTATTTTTTTTTAAGGCGATCTCAAAAAATAACTAATAGAATGTTACTAGTTATTCCCTAAGCAACATAAAAGTTTTATATATTGACTAGTTATATTGAAAATGATACCCAAAGGGGTATTTCATAATCAAATAAAAAAAACTCTTATATTTAATAATAATAGCAATATGAATTTTTTAAAAAAATCTTTCAATCTATAAAATTAGGGGTGTTCATGAATATAGTGGGTTGAATTTTGATCCATTATTGTATCCAACCTAATTTTTTTATATTTCACATAATATAAACCCAATCCATTCAATTTTTTGACAAAATGATTTCATATTTAATGAAGGAAAAAAAATGTTAACAAAAAAAAAAAGACGATACATCACTAAAAATTAAAGTAAAAAATAATTTATTTATTCATTATTATTATTCTTATTATTTTTTGAAGTGATGGCTAGCTATTAATTGGTTATCATTTTATAATTTATTATTTTTATTTTAAGGAATTTGTTTTTTTAAAACATATAGAGCATTTACAATGTATTATATTTATAATTTTAAAAATATATTATATTTTTTATTAACATTTGTTAAAATTAAATTAATATTTTCTTCTTTTATTTATAAATTATTTCTCAACTATTTAGATAATGAGATAATGTGTGAATGTACTGCCATACTTAGGAGAAATTTTATGGTGTTCATGGAATACTCCCTATGTCCATTTTAAAGGGAGAAGTTGAGATATGTGGGAGAGAAAAATTTTAGGTGTAGATATTCTTATCATTTTTTATGAGTTATGAATTTTATTTTTTGTCTCATCTTTGTGTTTGTTCTTTCTTTAAGATGATCCCAAGAAATAACTAATAAAACGTCAATAGTTACTTCCTAAGCACCATAAAATGTTTTTATATTAAAAATGATATCCAAAGTGGTATTTCATAATCAAATAAAAAAACTCTTATATTTAATAATAGTAGCAATATGATTTGTTTTTAAAAAAATTCTTTCAATCTATAAAATTATGGATGTTCATGGATATAGTGGGTCGAGTTTTGACCTATTATTATATCCAACCTAAGTTTTTATATTTTACAAAATATAAACCCAACCCAACCCATTCAATTTTTTTCACAAAATGATTTGATATTTAATGTAGGAAAAAACTAAAAAAAATAATCAATAAAAAAATAGATAATACATCACTAAAAATTCGAGTAAAAAATGATTTATTTAATTTTTTTTTTATTATTATTATTTATTGAAGTGATGACATATCAAGAAAGCTATTAATTGACTATTGTCGCAGGTGGATGCAACGTAACAAAACGTTAGGATAAGGGAGTTGTCACCTAATTCTTTGGTTCAAGGTCATTAAGAAACCCACATGTACTGGTCTTATAAAAAATTTCAAAGGTAAATGACTAGTTGTGGCTATAAAAAGTATTAGCACCCTAGCGCACCTTTCCTGAGATAAGCTGCATTGTGTGGTCTAGATATGGTTTAAAGGTTTTGATGAGTTTCTAATCGATGGTCTGTTTTGGCTCGAAATAAAGATTTACTCCTATGAATAAATCTAGCATTTCAAATTTATTATAAGCTCGTATGCCTAGTAAATTCTTATGGGAATAGTTCATGTAGGTTTTCTAACATGGTTCACCTATCTTAAAAGGCAAAAGGATTCTCCACAACTCATATATTATGGTAAAAAAAAATACTCTAAATTAAAATTAGTGAATATCTAAAATAATTCTAAAAATTTTCTAGTCAACTTCTGGTATATAAATATTAGCCTACTTATAAGTCCAACATTTATATTAGGATTTTGACCATTAATTTTCATGAATTAAAATTTTAGAGTTATTGAAATATTGGTCATATCCTTAAAGAATTTTACAAATTTGGTGTATATTTCAAAAAATACAAAGGAAAATTAACACATGTATTTTTCTAAAACCATGCTAATTTTTTTTATTTTTTTATTATAAATAAAAATGCAATTTTTATAAGAATTGGATAGTATGCAACAAACAAGAATTGGCAAAACAATATTTTTGTTCAAGACAAAACTGTTAAAACAAGCCTAAAGACATGTTTTCCAAACACACTTTTAAGCCAGAATTCATTTTATCAAAACAGTGACAATCCAAACAAAGCCTTAAGTATTTGACCTAGTTTTGACCTGTTTAAAGGTGCAAACTTGATCAGCTTAGAATATGAAAATGCAGTGATGGCTAATTAGGGATATGATGTTGGAGATTTCTATAGAAGAATTGAGATGTAAACGTCTAATTTTATGGAAATATAGTTGTAGAGGGGATATTTTCTTCCATTTGCAAAAACCCTCGTACCATTTGAAGGTCCAAAACTCCATAACAAACTCTCGAATAGTGTTAACCCAATCATCCCAAACTGCAAAGGAAGGAGATGAACAGTGAGTGAGCGATGTGTCATCTAGGTTAAACCCCTAGAAATTAGGGTTTTTAATTTGGGATCTGATTAGATTTCATTTTAGTCCTTATTCTTTCAATTACTTTTAATTACACCCATAATTACCTCTCAAACTTTTAATTTCATCCCTGTCAAACTCAATAATCAGTCCCGAAGTTTAGCGTTACTTTCATCCTAGTCCTTGATTTTTGATTTATGCACTTAGACTCTTAATTGACAATTAAACTTTTATTTTTTTTTAATTTAACCCATGATTCGATCAATTTCAGTCCTTGAAGTCTTGCATATTTTACGATTTGGTCCATGGTTTTGAGTTTCTTCAATCAAGCCCCTAATTGGCTATTAAACTTTATTTTTTTCATAATTAAGCCCAAAATTTGACCAATTAAACTTTTCAAAGTTCAATTTCAATCCCCAAACTTTAATTTCTTCCAATTAACACTCAAATTGACTAAAAAACTGATTTTGTTTGCAATTAAGTCCACAATAAATTAATTAGGCCTTCTAAAATCCTCATTAAGTCCTTACTCATCTAAATTTGTATTTCTTTACACCAAATAAAAATATTTTTACCGAATGGGTCTTTTGTCAATCAGAACTGGGTCACTAATTTTGCTAATCTTGTACAATCTGGTCCTCTGACCTTTTCATTTGTTATTTTGGTCCTTTACTATAAACTTGGACAATTTTCTAGGCTTTCTTTATGTGTATCCTCTTATATTTTTGGATTTTCTTTTTCTATTTTTTCCCTTTCCTTTTCTTAATTTTTTTGTGGGTTAAAAATAGGTAACAATAAATGCTCTCTCTTTACAATATTTACGAAATAAAATCTCATCAAGATTTTGCATAGTGAACTTGTAAAGAAAAAATGTTTGTTTGACTTACTGGGTGATCCACCCATCTAAAGACTTTGATTTTAAAATTAAAAAAACTGGTCTATTTTCATAGGTGACTTGCCTATTTTAAAATTAAAAAAGAATTTCAGCAAGCGTCAATACTTCTCTGAAATTAATCTGTTTTCACGGGTGACCCGCCCGTTTTGAAATTCAAAAGTTGACCTATTTTCATGGGTGGCCTGCCACTTTCAAGTTCCAAAAAAAAACTTCAGCAAGCATCCATGCTTCCCTGAAATTGGTTTATTTTTACAGACGACCTACCCATTTTGATATTCAAAAGTTGACCTATTTTCACGGGTGACTTACTCTTTTCAAATTCCAATAAGAAATTCAGCAAGAATCTATACTTTCTTGAAATTGATTTATTTTCACGGGCGACCTACCATTTTTAAATTTCAAAAAGAACTTCAACAAGTGTTCATGCTTCCTTGAAATTAATCTATTTTCACAAGCGACTTGCCCATTTTGAAATTCAAAAGTCGGCCTATTTTCACGGGCAACCCACCCTTTTCAAATTCTAAAAAGAACTTCAACAAGCATTCATGCTTCCTAAAATTAGTTTATTTTCACGGGCGACCTGTCCTTTTCAAATTCCAAAAAGAACTCTAGCAAGCGTTCATGCTTCTTTGAAATGAGTTTATTTTTACAGGCAACCTGTCCATTTTGAAATTCAAAAGTTGACATATTTTCGCGGGTCACCTACCCTTTTCAAATTTCAAAAGGAACTTCAACAAGCATCCATGCTTCCTTGAAATTGGTTTATTTTCACAGGCAACTTGCCCATTTTAAAATTCAAACTAGGATCTTCATCAAAATCATTCAAAACTTTACTAAAACAAAATTCAAAATAAAATACCCTTAAAGGGTAAACTCTTAAAATGAGTGTTTTGTCTTATGGCTTTAATTATCCACATCATATGGATGAGATTTCTTTACCATTTCTTGACTTCTATTCACCCATGCAGATTTCACTGTCTTTCCTCTTGATTGATGAATCCTGCACCAACACTATTTTAAAGTTGAGGTTAAACCATATACAATGCATGCCTTTTGAAATATAGACCCCTTTATTTGTTCACAATCTCTTCTTTTGATTGTTGAAGGTTGTAATTTCTAAGGTGGTTACTTTTGCTGGCTTATCTTCCCAGTTTACCCAAGCAAGTTCGTACGAGTTACTTTCAAATCTTGAGCATTGAGATGCCTTTCTAGCCTTCTCTGTTTTATAAGTATTTAGGCCATAATGAATACTATCCTAATTGGGAATGCATTAGAACTCATTGTCTTATGACAATTTTGTTTTTTGTGTGGTTTTCTCAAATACACGTGACACATATTTAGGTTTTATTTTTGGATGTTTTCCCTAACAAGGATTTCACAAGATATACTTTGTCTTTTTGAAAGCCTGGGATTTTTCAATATCATGTCAAATAGCTATGTTCATACAACTCTCATGATTTATATTTGTCTTTGAAGGAAGGTATTTGATCATAGTGATTGGTTTAAAAGATGACCCATTTTGCATTAGGTTCAAAAAGGATCAAATACTTATTTGAAGTTTTGTGTTTGAATTTTCTCAACAAAGACGAATAATTAGTCACTTTATCATGACTCTCGTGAATGGTTCTTTACATTTTGAGAGTGCATATATCAGTCTTTCTTACTTGCTTGATTAGAATGAACTTTTCAAGACACGTAATGAAGGCTAAGTTTCATGCCTATCAAAGAAAAGGAATTCACAAGGTCAAATAGTGTTTGAGGGTCTTCATGGGTCTAGAATCACTTTCACCCTCTTATGCCATTTCATCATTTTTTGCTTTCCAACATGTGATATGCTATCAGAGACCTGCACTCTTAAAAGTTGAGACAATGGATATTTCTAAGTTATTTTTTCACTCTAAACCTTTGATCAAACACCTAATTGGCTTTTCTGAAATATCTTTATTCTTGAGTTCCTCAATATGCTTACATATCAAACTTTCTATAAGAATCAAGATACCAATGTCCTTTTCTATTTCAAGCCCTTGATAAAAAAAAAAAAACCCAAACATGTTTCTTCTGTTTGCGAGTTCCTCAATGATTTTCTTTTTTATTAAGAAACTCTTTTCAAATCTCATTCTACCTTGTGTAAGGATTCACAATCAATACTATTTGAGAACATATAAAATATTTTTACTAATTCACCTGGGTTGATGAATCATCCCTTGATTATTAAAATACATTTATATAGTTCGTGTTATACCCAATATTTGCCCTTTTGTTACCCTTGATTAGGACAACGTGCAGCAAGATCAAAACATACTATTCTTTATATAAGATAACTTAGTGATCATAAGTTTAAAGATCACTTATACAACCATCATGTGAACCTGTCCATATACACAGGTGATCTCTCCGTATAGAATTCTTATGCGAGTCGGTTCAGTATACATATCATCAGACAAACACCTATATATTAGTTCTAGGTATCCCTCATGCCTCAGGTTATGAGAACATCTACTTCCTTTTATAAAAGAAAGAACATAATATATATTAGTCTTAACAACTCCAATTAATATCTAGTCTTAATAGAATATTGACCAAGAACATTTAGGAACAATGCTTTGATGCAATAGGAACCTCATAATTATAACAACTTTATAATTTTCTTTGCAAAATATTTTTGTCCCAAATAAATTTATCTTTACTCTAGATTTATTAATCAAATATTTAATGAATATTAAAGATAAATAAAGCCTTTATTAAAACTCAATATGTTTACATGAACAAAGTCAATGTCGCGTGTGACCAATCGATTACTACAAAGCATACACACTAACACCTTCTTTGATTTTCATCTAGTAACACCTTTGATCTCCTACAACAGGTCTCTCATAACTTGCACCATACATTGATAGCACAACATAACAATAACCTTTAATCTATCACAACCACCAAACAAGTTGTACACCCACTTCAAATAGCCTAAAAAAATGAAACCTATTCTCGTTTTATTTTTATAGGTTTAACATCGACGTGAAAGACACGCGTCCACAACCCACCTTTATGCACAAGCGTGTGTAAACCATTCACCACTATTATCTGACCAATTTCTAGTAATATTGTAAGGGTAAATGATTTTTCCCTTTTATTTTTATTATTTAAATATATTTTTGCACAATTCTCAAGATATATTAAAGTGTTGGGTTTTGCGGCATTACATGGCAACCATAGTTATCGGACCCGGCCCCGCCCGGCCAGGTGGGTCAACCCAGGACCCGGGTGACCTGGGGCCTTGGTTGGGTTCGTTTTATTGAAAACCCGGGCCTGTAATTGGCCCGGAGAAAACCGGTCAACCCGTCGGGTCAACCCAGAACTCGGGTGACTCGGTGAAACCCGGTAGATACCTGTTTTTTTTCAAATGTGTTTTTTCTCCTAGCTAGAGACCCCTCTTTTTTATATTTTTCATTAGGTTACTAACCTATTTGAAAGTTCACTATATAAATACTAGAAGAATGTTTTATTTTTTCAATGTAGGATTTGAAGCGTTTTAGTATATATACTCTATATTCACAAAAAAAAAAGTTTTTTCAATGTGGGATAAAAAACCTTTTTGGTTTAAATATTTCAACTTAAAAGAATAAGATAATATCTTTCTAATGTGGGATAAAAAATCTTTTGAAATAATTTTTTAAACTTCATTATTTAAACATGTATAGCCTATATCTACACGGATTGCTTCTTAATTTTTTCATGTGAAATATTAAAATTTTAAATATTTTTTTTTATTTTTTTCAAGTTGATCCGGGTCAATTCATGTAACCAGAAACTTTATTTCTTGATCAAATCAACCTCTACATCAAGTATGATAACTATAATGACAACTTTTGAAGTATAAAGCTATCTTAGATTTATTTTTTATGACGATAAGATCAGTGATCAATAATCTTTGGGATGGGCCAAGGCTCTGTTACCCATTACTTCATCTTTTTATAATAATATCTTAATTTTCCCTCAATACATATCATTGTTTCATTTTCTTTTTGGGTTGTCACTGTGGGTTTTCATCCAAATCTCATTGCCGTCCTTTTTAGTTGGTGTTGTGGTCTTCTGTGGGTTTCAATTCGCACATTCATGTTCTGGGAATCGGAGGATTTGGGGTTTCATTTTTCAATTCAGGTGAAGTCTTCCTCTTGTTGACCTAATTGCATGTTTCTATCAACTTACCTCACCAAGTTCATTAATTGTCTTTGTTTTAATTTCTTTTATGTCATTGTTTTTTTTTCTGTTGATTTTGATTTCTTCTGTTTCTTTGAATGGACACCTGGTGTAATAATTTCTGGGAGCCTAGACGTCTCTTCATCAACTTCTTCGAAGACAGGCGGTAATTCACTGTTCATCTTTCCTGATTCATACTGTTCAACCCCCTTCCTCACCTTTTCTTGAATGTCTCGTCGCAAAGGATAATTCTTTCCTGCTTCCACTCGCTCAAGCGGGTTTGGTAGATGTCACTCTTCTCTTGCGTTGTTGTTTTTTTTTTTTTTTTTGCTTTGTAAGCATTTTTGTAGGCAGCAGTGGAATAATTA
>Ga0307510_10006390_pt1 | contig 14050 bp, 15 predicted proteins | sample 12_EM_MG_FD_207224 | JGI IMG/M metagenome (GOLD analysis project Ga0307510, IMG submission 207224) | Populus trichocarpa ectomycorrhiza microbial communities from riparian zone in the Pacific Northwest, United States - 12_EM | ecosystem: Host-associated > Plants > Roots > Unclassified | place... | reverse complement strand
GCGCCGAGATCAACCACAGCGCGAACATCCGGGGCGCGCAGAAAACGGCTGTAATGGTCGTCGATCTCGAGTAGCTTGAAGGCCGAGCGCGAACGGTATTGGGCCGGATGTGAGAGACGCTGACGGACGTATGGGTCATCAAAGTGGCGCGCCAGCCACTGCTTAGAGGAAGGAGAGAGAGACTTTCCCGCTGAACGAGGGGCAGTTGAGAACATGAGAGCGCAAGGCGCGCCTGACGGATAACCCAACCGTGACTTGTTTCCGGGCCGGCCGCTCCTCTCACTTTACCGTGTTAATCATCGCGGTCCATCGGGCACCATGTCTGACAAGCGACTCGCACCTGGATTCCGCCAAGTAGACGCATTTGGCTCTGATGAACATTATGAGCGTGACGAGAACGGAGATATCATCGAGGAAATCTCCTATGTTACCCTCGACCTAGGTGCTGTCGAGCCTACCCTCGTACCGAGCAGCTCAACTCACCGTCTCATCGTACGTGGATAGAATATACTGCTGTGCTATTCTCCACACAAGTCTTATCCCAGTGTAGGGCCTAGATACGCCTACCCCATTTCTTCAGCTCTCTGGAACAATTTTCCAGGGTACACACCAGCCACTTCTTGGAACTGAACTCCTCTTCACTGAGGACAAAGGTTGGTCTCGTTGATTCACGCATCCCCATGGAACACCATCACTCATACCACACCCGTCAGACCCCCAGGACCAAACAAGACGCAGAGTCTCCCACCTCGCCAACACATCTCAACGCATTCGCTTCAAGCAGGTCGAGGTCCAACCGAAGGGCGCACCCGCCGAGCAGCCTCCAGGACCATCAACCCATGGTAAGAGCAAGAACGCAAGCAATAAGAAGAAACCCATCGCTGTGGACGATGACGAAATACTGGACCAGATTACCGGCAACATCGAACCGGGAGACGTCCCCCCGCAGAGACGCAGGGGCGGTAAGGGAAAGGGCAAACGTGGGAGCGTGTCCGAACCGTCGCAATCTCAGCCTGGGAACGTGGAGCAGTCCGCTGTGCCAGAAGAGACGCCACCTGCACCCGGGATCGCAATGGAGCCATGAGTTGAATACGGTGAAGATCCCTTGTCGCACGAACATGGACGGGCCTATGTTCTGGACTGCTACCTCAGGCATTCGAGGCAAATCCCGGGCTTGTGTGATCCTTAACAGTAAGTATTATTCCGTATTCTGTATGTCACAACTAACGCCCTGCGAAAGATACTCGTGGGGCACTAGATGAGAACCCCATACCCTCAATTAAGCGCCTCCTGTAGGAAGACTTACAAGATTGAGCTAGACGCTTGATTTGTCTCCCCCATCTTACATTTTCCTGAGTTGCGTAGGGGTGCGGTACTGTCCAAATATCGGAGGTTTCTTGGTGTTGTCTGCAATAGCAACTTCGAATGGTTATTTAACATCCCAGCTCACTGACTGGTCTTACTCAGTAGCAGCTTGAACTTTGATTGAAATCAGCCTTACTCGACGAGCGTGAGCCCACAAGCTATTCAGCTCCTGGGGCTGCGTGGACAAACAATGGTGCCACATGAGACGATGGGTCGCCAAACGGCGAGTAAGAGTTGCGATCCAAGAGTACAGAAAAGTAAAGTAATCATAGGCGTAATGATATTAGGTCGCCAACGACACTTTACAATACATCATCTTCGTCCCCCATCTCTTTGATACTGACATCGTGGGCCATCTGTAATAGCTCCGTCGTCGTCCGTCTGGGCCCATCCCATTTTGTCCAAACTCCCGATGTGCATGCTCATCATTGTTCCCCCACCCGCTTGTGAAGATGTTTGACCTAATGTCAGGCACGATGTGGGTTTCAGAGTCAACGTACCTATTCATACGTGTTTACTTTATTTCGCCGCCGTGGCCAGGATGGACAATACTTCAACCATGATCTAATCGTAAAGATAATGGTCGAAGTATTGTCTACCTAATCGGACGAACCCCTGCATAGGTTTCAAGCTGGTAATTTCGAGCCCGAATACAACAAGAGGCTGATTGGTACGCATGTCTTAGTACAATTAAAGAAAATCAAAAAGTCACGACTCACAAGAAACAGAGGAAATGGAACTATAACGGGTTCGGAGCTTGAAGAATAACCATGGTCGACTTCCTGTAGGCTTGCAGGGGTTTCTTATGGAACCCGGGTTGGAAAGTAAGGAAGAGAGAGAGGCATGTTGGAAATTTTCATTCTCGTAATCACGTGTGCAGTTCACGCAACTTCCATTTCACTTGGCGACTCCCAGCCTGCGACGGAGCTCCTTTGTTCTCGCCGCAATATTGCTGTAGCCCATCATTGTTGACTTTGCATGTTCAAATGGACAGATCCTCTGGTCAGAAGTCGTTCATTGAGTTATTTGGCGGCCGTATAAGGTATACTATGGGCGCCCCCCTGGCTGTGCAGAAGGAAACGACACACGAGCGATACAGAGACCAGGCACAGCATTCCTCATCCTGCCATCGGCGTGTCTGTGTTCTCTGGTTTTAACATCCCACGATATCCCAACGCCTCGTCAAGCGTACCCAATACGCACAACGTCATGTCGAGGAAGTCCATTGACATAGTGGACCAGATCGAATCAGAGCAGTTTGAGCCTACCGCAAGTTTGGACCCCAGGTCAGTCGATTTTACTCACTCATCGCTTCCACGTCACTCCCTCACACGGAAGCAGTAAAACGCCGGGAGAAGACAAGCAGGATCACCAACCACCTCTGGGGGTCGAACTGACGGGATACCGTCTTCTCAACCTAGCCGTGATACTGGCCATCGGAATTCCGAAGGCGATATCGTCCTACCGCGGACAAGCAGGCATCCCAACGACACTGGATTGGGTTTCGGGAACACTCCTAGCCGCCGTGTGAGCTTCCATCTCGTTATCGGGGTAGGCTGGATTTGCCAAGCTGACGGTGGTCAGATTATACTACGTCGGACTACTCCAGGACAGACGCCCAGAGATCTGTCCATATTTCTTCCAAGTTGATGTTGCGCCTCCTATTCTCAAATTTATGCGCAGTCCAGAACGTGGGTGCAGTAGCGTTGTGTTGTGGTTATGGTACTTTTGGCGAAAGGTGCTAACTTAACTGCGGAAAACGTACAGTGTATAACTTCCTCTTGTCACTCTCACCCCTGCAACCTGCTGTGGCACTACTTCAGTTCGCTCTGACTTTCAGGGAAGCCAGGAGCGTCAAACTCATGGACACCCTACACGTACCTTCGGCCGCGTCGTTTATTGTCACCAAAAATGCCATCATAATGGCTGTTGTGTTTATCATCCTGGGCATACTTTCAGCTCTGCAATATTTAACTAAACCGGTATATCGCCTCCGAGGTGAGTATCTCTTCTCGCCCAACCTCTCGTGAATGAATGAGAGGTGTTGATTTCGCGATTTTCACAGCGCTCCACAGGTTTCTGACTCAGCATGTTGTGTTAATGAGCTTGCTGGTTGTATGGGCCGCATCACAACTATATATAAACTCCGTCGTTATGCTGGAATTCGTCTCCACGGTACCGATCTTGGACACCAGCTATGGCATCCTGAGCTATGGCTACGCCATGAGTGATACCGTGACCATGGGTCATGTCATGACGACGGCCCCCATCTTTTTACTGCTCGAGACCGTGGAACTTCAGAATGGTGAGTGACGCAGCATTGTCAAGGTACTTGGATGACGGTGGCTCATTATATGCTCCTTACTCATATTCTCCAGCTTCTCCACTATTGCGACTGATGGGAGGACGTCCCAAATTCCAGCGACTTGTAGAACGATTCGATATAGTGTTGCAACTCACGAAGGCAGTCCCTTGGGCGCTGCTCTATGTGGTAGCGCTTTCGATGACTCTTTCTCGAAACTACGAGCACCCATATTACGCCCTGCATCTGGGTTATTTGGTGATTTATTTTTTGCATCGTTTCTTGACTACCCTCCCGACTTGGTGTTCCTCTGTCGCCAATGTGCGGAAGATGGTTTGTAGTGCAGTATCGACGTATTGGAAGTAAATTATGGGGACATTCTTTGCGTGCTGTGCAACAATTTGGTGTATCGTTTATTATGGACCTTGTATGTCATATACATTTGCAACTTTGCCACACTTGAGACAATCCAGCCAGTGGCGTTACAGCATTCTGTACACACTGAAATGTCGGCTACATTAAAGTCAACCACGCAGATTGGGTCTCACCAATGGGGTTCTTTCGGCGTCGATAGCTGTCTGTATCTTAAATCACATATCGCACTACATGCTCACTCCACACGCGTTCATGTTTTCTATCTCTCGGTACCATGAACACACAGCTCTTCTTCACCACCCCAGGCGTTAATGAATACGACAGGCAAAACCTGAAAAATACCGTACTTCCGTACAGTCCGAACCCCATCCTACGCACACTCGGACTTTATTCGCGAATCAACAGTTATATAGCGTATGCGGTACTACAGTACGTACAGGTATACCCCAACACTCCCCACCAAGTATAACATACATGATCCATTGATCCCTTAAATTAGATATCACAGCGTTAAATTGTAAGGCCTGCGTGCGCGCTGGCCTTGCAACTGGCCTATTTTCCTCATTGCCGATGCATCCGACAAACGAACCCGAAACCTCCGACGCCATAGGGCAGGGAGCACGCGTTGCTGCCCTCTCCATTCTCATCTGTCAGAATTTTTCTTGTTAAGTACACGTCGTAGCCTAGAATGTAAGTAGCTACGAAAACTATATAGAACCGTGCGCAGCACCGGAAGCCAGAGGCCAAGTGTCTCCCGGGCACCCGCTTTTGCGTGGTGTTTTCCTCCCCTTTCCCCCTCTCTTTCCCTCTCTCCTATCGGGGCAAACTCTTCGAACTCAACACGTAGACGCCGACTCTACTCTACATAAATAAATGTATACATCATTCGTGTGCCCTTAGAGTCGATTGACTGCGTGGATGTCAGTGGTGTGTGAATGAGTGCGTTTGTCTATCAGTTGCCCTGATAGATCTGTACACTTTTTGACTCTCCAATCTGTCCCAGTAGATAAAAGCCAACAAGATCCAAAAAGCACCGCATCACATGTGATGCAGCGAGACGCGAATTGAGCCAGAGAGACTTGAGGAAAGGAGGACAGGCCTCGGAAAGTGCCGCACAAATTGTTCGCAGGTGAGAACGGAGAAATCGTCGAGGAGATCTCCCATGTTACCCTCGACCTAGGTGCTGTCGAACCTACCCTACCAAGCAGCTCTATGTACCGTCTCATCGTACGTGGATATAATGTGCCATCCTATTCTCCCCACAAGTCTTATCCCAGCATAGGGCCTAGATACGCCTACCCCATTTCTTCAGCTCTCTGGAACGAACAATTTTGCAGGGTACACACCGGTCACTACCTGGAACCGAACTCCTCTTCACTGAGGACAAAGGTTGGTCTCGTTAATTCACGTATCCGCATGGAGCGCCATCACTCATACCACACCCGTCAGACCCCCAGGACTAAACAAGACGTAAAGTCTCCCACCTCGCCAACACATCTCAATGCGTTCGCTTCAAGCAAGTCGAGGTCCAACGGAAAGACGCACCCGCCGAGCAGCCTCCAGGGCCATCAACCCATGGCAAGGGCAAGAGGGAAGGCAATAAGAAGAAACCAATCGCTGTGGACGATGACGAGATCCTGGACCAGATTACCAGCAACACCAAACCGGGGGATGTCGCAGGGGCGGCAAGGGAAAGGGCAAGCGTGGGAGCGCTGTGTCCGAACTCTCGCAATCTCAGCCTGGGAACGTGGAGCAGTCCACTGTGCCAGAAGAGACGTCACCTGTACCACTCCTGTACCCGGGGTCTCAATGGAGCCACGGGGTTGAATGGTGAATACGGTGAGAATCCCTTGCCACACGAACATGGACGCGCCTCTAGTCTGGACTGCTACCCCGGGGTAGCAAATTTATGCATTCGAGACATATCTCGGGCTTGCGTGATCTTAAATAGTAAGTAATGTTTCGTATCGTTACGACTAACGCTCTGCGAAAGATGTTTGCGAGCCACCGGATGAGATCCTAGTACTCTCAGTCCAGTGCCAGTGACCGTTAGTGGTTTGCAGGGCCGGGCTGGGCTCAAAAGCCCGGGCTTGGGCTCGGCTTTGTAGGGCTCGGGCTCAGGAAAATTCAGAGCCCGGCCCTGGTTGAAGGCTCGGGCTGGGCTCGGGCTGGGCTTGGGCTTAAGCCCGGGCTTCAGAGTCTGAATTGATTAAATATGTCCCTACACAATTGCCTCAATGAAAACGTCAGCGGTGTTCTGAGGGTCAATAAGCTTACTCGATGCGGTTACGATCCGTTTTGGGCAAGGGTGAGAGGCTGATAGAGCAGGTTTGGTTTCTGATATTTTTGTGAATATACCGTGTTCAAGGAGCTAAGTTGTGGTGACTGAGCAAGAGAGTTCGAAGAGGGAGATAAAAGGCCGCAATCCCGAGCTAGCGAGAATGCGCAAGACGATGAGAATGGAAGAAGTGAGGATGTTGTTGTGTTGGTGTAAACGCTAGCAAGTCCTTTGAAATGTTGACAAGGCGAGGCAATGGCGGAAAGCGAGAGGCGACGGTAGTGGAAAGCGATGGCAAGGGCAAGCGTTTGAGGCGTTGACAAGATGAGGTGATGGCAATGGACGATGGCGATGGCGGAAAGTGAGAGGTGGTGGTGGTGGCAAGCGATGGCAAGGGCAAGCACAAACACGGAAAGCCGAAGATCAGAAGGACGGCTGCAGCTCAGTAGGCTGGTGAGGTCGTTGGATGGTTGGTTGAAATCACACAAAAGAAAAGAAAAGGGAAATGGGCCACAGTTGCCTGGCCTCTAGACGAAGCCAGGTGCAGGGATTTTATATGCAGACCGAGACAATACTAGACAAGTATTCTACATGTAGAAGTGAGCAAGACAGGAGGAATAAAATACGAACGTCTACTGCTGGCGACAGGCCACACGGCATCGTATGCAAGGAAAAGTGGCCTTTGAATACTGAAAATTTTATTGAATCGTTGTGGGGTGCTCGACGTGGAGCGCAATGGCGATGGGGGTGAGGAACGGTGCAGCAATACTTGAGAGCGAAGTCTAAATCAAAAGGGGAAAGTATGGAATGGAGAGTAGCAAGTCTAATTTGAAAGGGGACAGGAAACGTACAAAAGCCATCTGAGCGATCCTATATACATCTAAAAAATCCTTCCAAACTCCTGGGGAGTCCAGACCAAGGGTCGGTCGGCGAGGGGCAACATGAGACATAGGCTACATGGACCAATGGTCTTTTCGAGTCTTGACGTTGGCTGATGCGATGTGAGCGATCTGTAAGTCCTTGGCCAAGAGGACTTGGTGTGCGACAAGCAGGGCGACTTGGCTGCTTGAGGAAAGGCTTCAATCTCTTGACAACAAGGGTGGAAGACGGGAGCAATGAGGGGGGCGACCGTGAGGAGAAGGTGCACAAGTGGAGGAGAGGCTGGGCAGATGCGTGGTGGGCTCGGGTGGTTCAGAATGTGTCACATGGTCCAAGGTGGCTGATTTGATGATCACTCAACTACAGACACAGACCAATCAGGCGCTGAAAAAGCGCTGAAAGCCCGGGCTTGCGGGCTGGGCTCGGGCTTGCAGGATCCTTGAGCCCAGCCGTGGGCCCGCCAAAGCCATCACCCAGGGCTGGGCTGGGCTCAGGCTTTTAGGGCTGGGCTTTCCGGGCTTCAGGGCTTTGGGCCCGGCCCTGCAAACCACTAGTGACCGTGTCCCATTCCTCCTGTAGGAGAACTTGCAAGATCGGTCTAGACGCTTGACTTGTCTCCCTCACCTTACAGTTTCCTGGGCTGGGTAGGGATGCGATGCTGTCGAGATGTCGAAAGATATTTCTTGGTATTGTCGTTATCTATAATAGCAAGTTTGAATAGTTAATGACACAATTTGGTGTGACACCTCAACTCACTGACGGGTCTCGCTCAGTAGCAGCTTGAGCTCGAACTTTTATTGAAGCCAGCCTTTCTCACAACGGGCGTGAGCCAACAAGCTATTCAGCTCTTGGGGCCGCATGGACAACCAATGATTGTGCCATGTATGGAGACGATCGGTCGCCAAATCATTGGCGAGTAAAAATTGCGACCCAAGAGTACGAGAAAGTAAGGCAATCATCGGCACAATAACATTAGGTCGCCAACGACACCTTGCACTACATCATATTCGCCGCCCATCGCATTGATACCGACATCGTGGGCCACCTTTAATAGCTCCGCCGCTGTCCGTCTGGGTCCATCCCTGTGCCAAATTGTCCCAACTTCCGATGCGTATACGCCCATCATTGTCCCCTCACCCGCATGTAAAGATATTTCCTCCGATATCAGGCACGATGTGGCTTCCACAGTCAACGTACTTGTTCGCACTTGTTTATTTTATTTCGTCGCCGTGGCCAGGATGGACAATACCTCAACCATGATCTAATCGTGAAGATAATGGTCGAGGTATAGTCTACCTAGTCGGATGAACCCCTGCATAGGCAAAAATATTTCGAGCCCGGTTACAACAAGAGGCTGATGGGTGCGCACGTCTTAGTACGATTAGAAAAAGAAAAATGTCACGACTCACAAGAAACAGAGGACATAGAAGTATAACGGGTTCGAGGCTTGAAAAATAACCATGATCGACTTCCTGTAGGCTTGCAGAGATTTCTTAAAAATGGAATCTAGCCTGAGGCAGAATGGAAAAATTAGGTTCATCACGCTGTAATCACGTGTACAGTTCACACGACTTCATTCAGCGACGTCCAGCGGCAGTACTTCAATTTATCCTCGAGGCGACACAGCAGCCGCAATGTTGCTGTAACCCATCAATGTTGACTACAGTAACACCAATGCGCTTCTTTCGGCATCGATGGCCGTCTGTGTATCTCAGCGTAGCCATGCGAACAATCACATATACATGATTACTCCACGCGCATTCATATTTTCTATCTCTCGGCCCGCGTATCGTGGACACACGCCCTCTTCACCACCCTGGCCATTAGTGAATACCACAGGCAAAACCTGGAAAACACCGTACTTCCGTACACTCCGAACCCCATCACTCGCACATTAGGACCTCATTCGCGAACCAACAATTATATTGCGTACAACGTACAACGTACAGGTCACTCGCCGACAGATCATCTGGTCAGAAGTCGTTCATTGAATTATTTGGCGACGTATAAGGTAGTATGGGCGCCCTTCTGGCTGTGTAGAAGGAAGCGACACACGAGTGATACACGGAGACCAGGTACTGCATTTCTCATCCTGCCATCGGCATGTATATGTTCTCTGGCTTCAAAACCCAACGCTATCCCAACGCCCCATCAACTCGTACCCAATACTGGCAATACGCAACAACGTCATGTCGAAGAAGTCCGTTGACATAGTGGACCATATTGGATCCGAGCAGCTTGAGCCTGCCGCAAGTTTGGACCCAAGGTCAGTTAATTTTGCTCACTCGTCACTTCCCCATCGCTCACTCACACGGAAGCAGTCATACGCCGGAAAAAGACAAGCAGGATCACCACTCACCTCTGGGGGTCAAACTGACGGGATACCGTCTTCTCAACCTGGCCGCGATACTGGCCATCGGCATCCCGAAGGCGATATCGTCCTACAACGGACAGGGAGTCATCCCAACGACACTGGATTGTGTTTCGGGAACACTCCTAGCCACCGTGTGAGCTTCCATCTCGTTATTGGGTAGGCTGAGCCTGAGGCTGGATTTGTCAAGCTGACGGTGCTCAGATTATTCTACGTCGGACTCCAGGATAAACGCCCAGAGATCTCTCCATATTTCTTCCAAGTTGATTTTGCACCTCCTATTCTCAAATTTGTGCGTAGTTCTGAACGTGAGTGCAGTGGCGTTGTTTTGTGGTCATGGTACTTTTGGCGAAAGATGCCAACACTATGCTAACTTAACTGCGGGAAATGTACAGTGCATATCACCCTCGTGTCACTCTCAACTCTGCAACCTGCTGTAGTACTATTTCAATTTGCTCAGAGTCTCAGTACCGAGATCAAGGACATCCAGCCCCCTTTCGGTCCTTCCGCCGTGTTGTCCCCTCTCATCAGAAATACCATCATAATTGCTGTTGTGTGTATTATCCTGGGCATACTTTCAGCCCTGCGATGTTTAACGAAACCTGAATATCGCCCCCTAGTAGCTATTTCAGTTTCTCGCCCTACCTCCCGTAAATGAATGAGAGGAGTGTTGATTTCACGATTTTCACAGCGCTCAACGTGTCCCTGATTCTGGGTATCTCGCACGTGAGCTCGCTGGTTAGGCGTGCCATGTCACGACATGAAACCGGCCGTATGTTGTCAATCTGGAACGGCATCAACGGCTCCGTCGAGTTTCATGGTCACACTATGGACGATGCCGTGAATATGGGCATTCTTATGATGGGTTGCCCCTTCGTTTTAGTGTTCGACGGCGACGACCTTCGGGGTGGTAAGTGACGCCGCATGGTTGAGGTACTTGGATGACCGTGGCTCATTATCTGCTCCTTGTTCATATCATTCAGCTTCTCCTCTACCATTCCAACGACCTACCAAATTCCAGCTACTCTGTATGTTGCTGGCACTTATGGGAAATATCTGTTCGGTGCTGTCTCATGTGGATTATTTGGTGGCGCTTTTGACGGGACTTTCCCGAAACTACGAGCACCCATATTACGCTCTGTATTTATGTTATTTGGTGATTTTCTTTTCATATCGTTTCTTCACTCTCCTCCCGACTTGGTGTTCCTCTGTCGCCAATATGTGGAAGGCAATCTGTAGTGCAGTATCGACATATTAGAAGTAAAGCTTGGGGATATCCCTTGCGTGCTGTGCAACTAATTTGGTGTATCGTTTATCTTGGACCTTGTATGCCACACTATGCGTTAGCAACTCTACTACACTTATTACAATGATCAGCGGGCTTCGATAGTCCCTCGATACAACCCAGCCAGCGTCGTTACAGTATTCTGTACACACCGAAATGTCGGTTATATCAAAGTCAATCGCGCAGTTTGGGGCTCACCAATGGGCTTCTTTCGGTGTCGAGAGCTTTCTGTGTATCTCAATCTCAATGGCCATGTGGTCAGTCACATGTCACATGTCACATATCGTACTGCATGCTTACTCCACACGTATTCATATTTCCTATCGCTCGGTATCGTGAGCACACACCCTCTTCACTTCTAGGCGTCATTGAATACGACAGACAAAGGCCGAAAAGCACCGTACTTCCATACAGTCCGAACCCCATCACATGCACACCCGGACTTCATCCGCGAACCAACAACTATATAGCGTACGAGGTACTACTACATGTAGTACGTACAGGTATATTCCAACATTCTCCACCAAGTACAACATACATGATCCCTTAAATTAAATATCACAGCGTTAAATAAATGTATACATCACTTGTGTGCCGTTAGAGCTGATTAAACGTTGATTGACTGCATGGATACCAATGGTGTGTGGATGAGTGCATTTGTCCGAGTCTATCACATCAGGAAAACCCTGTTTTTTCTTTTCATGCTTTTTTGTGCTATTTCATGCTTTTTTCAAAAAAAGTAGAAAAAAGCACAAAAAGCCAAGTCCTCTACTTGCCAGAGTGCTTTCCAAGTCAGTCAAAAAAGTAAATTGCATTTCAAAAGTATTGTAGCTCAAAAAAGTACTTGAATATCAACAGAAGTATGGTCACCATTGCTGTGCATCGTTGGTGGTTGTTGTCCACCACTCTCCGTCATCGGCGGTTGTTGTCCACCACTCTCCATCATCGGTGGTTGTTGTCCACCACGTTCTGTCATCAGTGGTCGCCATCCACCACTCTCCATCATTGGTGGTCACTGTCCACCGCTCTCTGTCATTGGTGGTCGCTGTCCACTGCTCTCCATCATCAGTGGTCACTGTCCACCGCTCTCCGTCATCAGTGGTCGCCATCCACTGCTCTCCATCATCAGTGGCTGTCATTGGTCACTCTCCACAGTCAGTGTACGTTGTCGGTGGTGGTCAGTTGCTCTCCATGGCTGGTGGTGGTGGTCGGTCGCTTCCCATTGTCATTGGTGGTCAGTCACTCTCAGTTGTCGGTAGTGCATCATCATCATCAGTCATCATTGTTGTTGTCATTGTTGTTGTTGTTGTTGTCATCATTGGTTATCGGCTGTCATTGTCGGTCATCATCATCCATCATCGTTGTTCGTTGTTGTTGTCTGTTGTTGTTGTCCATTGTTCTATCGCCACCCGTTGTCTGTTGTCATTGTTACCATGTGTCATCAGTGGTCATCATCTGTAACAGTACATCATCAGTGGTCACTGTCAGTCACCGTGCATTGTTGGTGGTCATCATCCGTCACTGTCAGTCATCGCACCTGCCATGGCCAAGGGCACTGCAAGTATCAAGCTTGCTGGCTTGGGTAATCCACATCTCTTTGGCTGGAAGATTTGGGGTGCAGCAAGAGGGGCTTGGTTGAGGGAGAAAGACGCTGATCATAAAGCAACGACAACACAGGAAAAAACAATCTGGAGACTGGTGGGAAGGACAAGTCAGGACATGGAAAGAAAGTGACCAAGCAAGGGGCACCACCAGGGACTTGCCAGGAAACAGAAAGGAAGCGGCTAAGCAAGGGGCATCCTCTGGAGACCACAGAGGGAGGGACAAGTCGGGGCATAAAAAGAAAGCAACTGAGCAACGGATGCTCATGAGGTGGGGACCACAGAGGGAGTGATGCGTCAGAACATGAAAAGAAAGCAGCCGAACAAGGGGCACTTACCAACTGGAGATTGTAGAGGGAGGGACTTGTTAGGACATGGAAAGAAAGCAACTGGGTGCAGGCACTCACAAGCTGGGGGCCGCAGAGGGAGAGATGAATCAGGATATGGAAAGAAAGTGAGCAACCTTTGGAGACTGTAGAGGGAGGGACAAGTGAGAACACAGAAAGAAAAGTGACTGAGTGGGGAAACTTGCCTCTGGAGACCATGGAAGGGATGAATCAGGATGCAGAAAGAATGCAATCAGGTGAGGGACTCTCACAAGCTGGCAACCACAGAGGGACAAGTCAGGACATCGAAAGAAAGCAAGAAGGGTAGAAGAAAAGGAGGCAGCAGGTGGTTGACTTGAACAATTGCTGTGGTGTTGGTCACGTGTTATGTTTGAACTTACATATTTTCGCTGCACACTTGCTTGCTTTCATTCTGTGTTCTGACTAGAGCAAGTGTCCCTCACTCACTAGCCCACTCCAATGAGTGAGTTCCACTTACTAACTTAATTTTTTTTTGGTGTCCTGACTAGTCCCGAACTCTCCCTTGCTGGCTCCCTTGTTTCTCACATCCTGAGTCGGGTCAGGTCTGAATGAAGATCAACATCCCTCAGCTGTCCTGACCAGTCCCTTCCTCTGCCCTTTCCAACAGGTGAGTGGCTTTCTTTCTTTCTGTCTTCTGACCAGTCCTCCCTTGTAAACATCAACTCACTCCTATCACCGTTCTCTCCAGTGGGTGTACACCTTGCATGCTTGCTATTTCCCCCACGTTCTGGCCAGTCCTGGGGCCTGCTCCTTCTAGCACGTTCCCCTTGCTCACTTTGTTTCTGTCTCCTGGCTAGTCCCTCCCACTGCTCCTCTGGCCCCTACTGCACTGCCATGCCCACCCCATGCTGCCCCATTGTTGCCAACACACCAAAAGGACCCATCTCAATCACAACCCCCTGGAATAATCCCACTGCCCTTTCCAACAGGTGAGCGCCTCTCACTGGCTCACTGTCTTTCCATGATCTGATCAGTCACATCTTCTCCCAAATCACAACCATCAGAGCCGCCCCCACCCCCATTGCCAGGCTGCCTGAGGCATCCTTCACTCCCAGTCCCTCTCACGTTGGTAAGTACCCCTTGCCGACTTGCTTTATTTCATGTCCTGACCAGCCTTCTCCCCACCCTTGCATATGCATCCCTCCCTCTAGCTCATGACCTCCAGCACAACAGCCCTTGGAGAAGAACTGGTGGATAATGAGATTATGGTTCTGACATTGTCTGAT
>Ga0307510_10006389_pt1 | contig 14051 bp, 17 predicted proteins | sample 12_EM_MG_FD_207224 | JGI IMG/M metagenome (GOLD analysis project Ga0307510, IMG submission 207224) | Populus trichocarpa ectomycorrhiza microbial communities from riparian zone in the Pacific Northwest, United States - 12_EM | ecosystem: Host-associated > Plants > Roots > Unclassified | place... | reverse complement strand
TCCTCATCTCATCTGGACCAGCCGGCACTGGCAGTTCAACCCAAGGTCAGAGAACCTGCCAGCATCACAGAAGTCGAATCTTGGCAACCATCAACGCTCTTCTGCCCTTCTCTTCACAACCCCTCGACTCACCGATGTTGTCATTACCTCAGCTTTAGGAAGACCACCCTTCCTTTGTTTTTATCCTATTTTAGAGACGACCAAGTCTGACCATTAACGGACTACAAATGGTGTCCACTGGCGCCAGTATATACACAGCCCACGCTCTCGTCCGGCTACCCGGACAAGAGGGCCAAAGCGATTGCGGTCGTGTTCAATGACTTTGTAGATGCACAATGACGTGGCCTCTCCACAAGTCGCTATGTTCGCGCATACTGTACGCATTCTCAGCGTTGCGCTTGACGGGGACGTGTATGAGCCGAGCAAGACGATGTCCGACGGTGCGCCGTTGTTTCCCACTTCTGCTCTTGCTGAGTGAGCCCCCAGAACCGTTTAGATCAGCACCCAAGTTAGAGTTCTCAAGTCCACTGCTGAGACAAAAGCTGCTTTCAAGGCTACGCAAGAAAAGCAGGTGACGGTCGGAGTATGAGATCAGGAAAGTCGGATACGGACGAATTCAAGAAAATATAGAAGGGAAAACCAAAAGGAGTCAACTTAAAGTGAACACTCTTCCCGTTTCTAGACCGAAGCCCGTAGCATTCAACGGTTCTTCCGCGCAGCCGAACATAGCGTGAGGGTTCAACAGGGAAAGGTGCGGATGGCATCGTTGAGGCTCGGTCCGTGCTTGCGCAAGCTGCTTTTGCGTCTTTCCGTCACTGAATTACTCTGAATTATTCATATTCGAACGGTACAGAGAAAATCTAGGCTGACTTCGCCTCGTCGAGCGAGGCGCCCTCTAGTGCGCCCACAGTAATTGACACAATGCCCAAGGGAAACCGCCCGCGGACAAAAGTTGTGATAGTGAGGCGCAATAGACTCCCATCGTGGAACCATACCGGTGCTGATCCATTCCTAAAGTATACGCGGACTACCTAACCGAACACACGATGGCAGGTAGAGGGTAGCGAGGCGGAACGCGGGAAGAGCGCATAAAGTTGATGCGGTGGGACACCGAGCCATGCGAGCTAGATGAGGTGGTCGAGGCGAATAAGCATGCGTCTTCCGACGCGGAAGTTGTGGCCAAGGTGTCAAACGTGGGGTGTAGGCTCTCGCAAACAAAAAGGCCAATCACAGGACGGCGACGAGGAACCTCGAGAAGGCGTGCGAGTGGATCGTAAAAGGAAAGCCAGTGAGTGAGAGAACTAGCCATCGTTAGTGTCCATGCTAAACATAAAAATCGGCCATGGTGGTGGTAGCGGTTCAAGGAGCCCCCACTTATCGTTCACATCACATCTGACCCCTAATTATAATCGGCCCGCTGTTGCTGCGCAGCATGGGAAGCCATGCGTACGCCAGAGTTCCGAGAAGCGTATTAATGCTAGGTTAGGTTAGGAAAACCATATTCAGCTGAAAAGCCCCCGAGGACACTTCATTGGACATATGATGGTCCACTGTGTTCTAAGGCATCATAAATGATATTTGTACAGGCTGAAGTACGGTGCCGTAGCCAGCGACCAAGTAAGGTGATCGAGCCATGCTGTTAGTACGGCTAGTATGGAGCTGAAGTTTGTGGATATTTGTATAGCAGCTAGATCATAATCAATGACGTTAACTTCGTCGATTGAAGCATTTACAGTGTAAACTCGAATCGGGGATGACGGTCTCCGAGCCGCCTCCGCTCTTCAGGGGAGTCCCACTCCCCACGTCCAAGACCCTGCCCGTACGTCTGTAGGTACCTCTCCACCCGCTCGCGCTTTTTCTCATTACGGACACGGAGGTACATGACAATAGCTGCGGATGAAACAGCCGTTCCGAGCGAGACAGCCAGGTTGATAATGGTCACCACGGACCGCGGATAGTTAAGGAAGAACCAGGGGGACACGATCCCGCCGATGTTAGCCGCCGCGAAGGCGATGGCAAGCGCAGTCGCGCGGCGGTAATGCGGTTGTACGTTGTTCGCAAGCCACGTGAAGAGGCAGGGAGCACTGCCATAAGCACCGACGATCTCTAAAAACAGTGCAGCGTAGTCTGTATTTGTATTTTTTGAGACTGGACACGTGAACAGATAACCGTCGCTTCAGATACTGAAAATGGAAGATCGAACAGAGCAGCTCACAGAGGAACATGGTGTAACCTATCGCAGCTAACTGCGAACAGAATATAGTCATCACCCCGCGGTTCTTGTACTTATCGCAGAAATAGGCGCAAACAATGTTGAAAACGAAGGAGCAAGCAAACGGAGGTACCTAGTAATGACGTTGAACGCCATGTAGCCTCTTGGCAGATTAAATAAGCGTACCGTTAGTAGCTGTGTGCGGCTAGGGGAATGTCCGAGCTCGAAAACGATAGAGGGTGTACTACAGCATAAAAGTCAGTTCATGCGACGAATTGGGAAGGAAGCGGAGAGTCAATACAAGTAAGCAAGACCGTAGATCTGTGAAATACATGATTCGAATTCATGATAATTTGCGCGGGAGGATGTGGAGCTAGCTCACCGTTAACCCATTGAAGAAAAAGGGAACTGCGAACATAAGAACGTGGGGTGCATCTGTGAATGCGCTGGCGACTTCATTCCAACTGAATACCTCCTCGTATTTGCCGTCGGTGTCAGCGTCACCACTCCAATCATCGGCAAGGTCTCGGCAATATGCCTCGCGCTCCTCGTCTGTGAGAAATTTGTGGTCTCTAGGTGAGGTGGGGACGACATAGCAAGTCATAAATCCAAAAGCAATGGTGACGACTCCCTCCTGAATGAAGGTGTCGATGATGTGTGGAAATACGACGAAATGAAAGGATACGAACAACAATAAAGATCCATTGCCAGCCAGCGATTCCATACCTTCCATTTAGATTCCGAATGCCTAAGGCCAAAAGGCCAGAGAAGGCGCCAACAAGAGAGGTGACGCTAAACATCATGGCGAAGCGTAGCTGCATGGAATGGCGTTTGTAAAAGCTGGTGAGGAGGAGGAAGATACCAGGGAAGAGGCCACCTGAGGAGGCATGGCATCAATATTGGGGAAGGCCCATGCTAGTGGGTAATACCTTCAAGGGCACCGAGGAAGATACGGCACACGAGAAGTTCGTGATATGAATGTACGGCGGCTAATCCGTGGTGTGAGCGCTACTAAGGAGGGCAGGACCAGCGGAAAATGGCTACCCTGGCATGCACAGACTGCTCCCCAGAGGACGGCCATGACGGGAAGGGTGATACCGGCACCGAGGCGCTTCATCAGTAAGTTCACGGGAAGTCCCATAAGAATGTATGGGACACTTTTTAGTAATCAGTCAAGAAACACCAGGGAAGGTGGAGATTTTCTACTAAGTAATAGACAATGCAGTTGTGAACTGATAGTATGGGTCCATGTTGAGGCTTTCCGTGAGTTCGGCTTCTAGGGCATCATCGATATTCCTTTTGGGCTTTGTGAGAAAGAGGATGGATCACTGCAGAGACACGTACGATATATCCTGCAAGGGTTTAACGTTTAACGTTTAATCATTGAGGAAGCCTCCAGAGGTGCAGCAGCAGTGCGCTCACCAAAAATGACAAGATATCTGTACGGGAGACGAGCGTCGACGAGCACTGGGCGCTCAGCGGTAGAAGGTGAGACGAGTGGAAGGAAGGACACACAAAACATGGCCACAATTGGAATGAGGTAGATATCTATCTTGAGAGTCGCTCTTTCGAGGACTTTCGCGTTCGCAACCTTGTTCTGCGCGGAGGTAGCCATGGGATGCATGAGAAGTGACAAGAGGAGTTGGGAGGGTATCGTACTAGTATCGTATCGCACCCAACCAACTTTAATACTACAATATTCACCCTTAGCAACCTCAGTCCCATCACTGGGTACTTCCCTCATTTGTAGCGTGACAGGAAAGGAATCGTTGCTAAATCGGCCCCCAACTTAGTAGGACCCTAGAAACGGAACGACCCTCAAAATCGCCACAGGGCATAGTCGTCAGCTCAAGCGACTTCATTTTGCGAATTCCCCCAGTAATGCAGGTCCTCTGTCTATTTGGTCACATCCCCGTTTTTGATATCGGGTCATGGTCCCCTCAGAGCGTAAGTTCCTGGATCCGATCCTCACCTTTACAATTCGTGACTAGCCTAGTAGCGTGACTAGTGACTAATTAATACAAATTGGTCACCTGAAACCGTATCCTGCTCCCCTTCTCCAGTTTCTACCAATAAGAATAAACATCTCCTATCTTCTCTACTCCCCAACCCCGTCATCCACGCGCTACTCATCTCGCAGATGTAGCCGCCTACCGATTGTTTCGCTACCGTTTTGGAATGATAGGGAGATCTCGAGGCCTCAATATGGCCTCAATCCTCCAATCCACCTACTATGCCATGTTCTTGCCTGACATGTCATCTTACGCCCCAACTGGAGGTGGCCTAGGCCTCATTGAGGCTTTTTCCCCCTTTCGATGGGCCTTTATAATCGCTTGGTGAAGTACGGTAACAAGCACCCCAGTGACAGCAGGTGCTGCATCCAGTACCTTCGCTACCTTCGCTACCATCCAGAACTATCACTTAAAGATCTTCGCATCACACGTAACGATGTTTCGATCTTCCTTTTGCTTACACTGGGTGTTCGGGTGGTATACAAGCTCGGAAATATAATCCAGGATATCGAAGAGATGGCGTTGCTCTGCCAAGCTGCCAAGAGCTCCTCGAGCGCTCTTCAGCGCTCCTCTCTCAGGCTTCGGATCCCACGGTGCTGGACCTCATATGTGGGCCTCATATCCGCGAAAAGGTTTGCTATGGCTGTAATATCCTACATCCCTACACGGTCTTATCGATCTTATCCCCCACATATTATTGAATGTATACGCAAGGCGAATACGCTCTTCCCAGATTTGACCCTCATCTTGTGAGGCCTATCACTTCAAAGAAACGTTTCTCGATTGATGATTACAAATATGCAATTGTTACCCTTCACAAATTCATCGCCGTTCGTTCCCATCCAGATAGCCCCGGAAAACACATAGAAGCAGCTTTGTACATGGCTGCAACTCTGGCGAAACACAGATTCTCGATAAATGGGAACCCAGAGTATTTGGAGGAGGCAATTGTTCGTTACCGGGATCATCTTGCCTACACATCACCCGGATCGTTCTGGCACGAACCCGTTGTCCAGTCCCTGGAAAAGCTCGAGAGGACACGATCCAATTTATTTGGTGTCGCAAATAACCTTCAAGGGGTGCATCCCAGTATCCCACAGGTGCTTCATTTCCGCCCGCTGAAATCCCCACACCCAGCCGTATCTGAGAATTTCTGTCGTTTGCATGGTTACAACTTCCTTTTGGACAATCTGGAAAGTCGACGCCATCAAGTTGAGGAGGTTGGCGCCATTGAACATATGTATCTCCTCACTGATAAAGCGGCATTGAAGAGGCTGCCAATTATTACGGGTCCCTCCTTGCATCCATGATCCCTCCAACAAAGTCTCAGTGATGAACCGTCTCTCACCCATACGATCACTTCAGCGGACTTTCTTCTCCATGCGTGCATGTGAGATTCCATCCAATTTGATGGGCGTTTTATTCATCGACAGATCGGAACGATAAGTGAGTGCACACCGCACCTGCGCTACCGCGTGCAACGTAATGGACCAGTGGCGGTCTGGGTTTCTGTCACTCTGCCTTTCCTGCTGCACCTTTATAAATCCACGCTTTCAAGACAATGGTCGTACAGTGTCATAGATCTTGGTCGTCGGATCATTACGCAAAGAACACCGCAGTAAGAATGTTCTACTAGTACACTAAACAAAAATCCGTCGTTCGGTTCTGGCAAGTGTGCATACGTGGCTAGCTAAACACAACAAAAAAGAAATATCACTTCTGCAAACGCGAGCCCTGCAACCTTCCAACTGTTAGATCCGAAGTGTAGCAGGGGTGTGGTATTCACACAGTGGGCGCGCCGTGATGATATACCCGCGACTGGGAAATTTGCATAGTGGCTAGAGAGTTTCCGGCTCCATTATACGGTGTGAAAGTTGCTTGTGCAGAAATGGTTAGAGAATACGGGGCTTCTTGTGTCTTCGGAAACGTCGTCGTTTCATTTGGGTTCTGAGACTGAGGGTACAAGAAAAAAGGATATGAGCAAGCACAGACGCAACGAAAGCACGAAAACAGATTACATGGTCCCTCGTTGACGGTATGGGTGCCTCATGCGTCGAAAATGACACGCGCGTCCCGTCATCGGACAGTGGATTTCTGGCTTGGTTGCGGGGCTGCGGTGCATCGCCAACTACAAAGGCAGTGGGCGAAGACTTCACTCGCTGCCGGAATCAATAGACTGCCCCGACAACGGCGACAGCGATCACCGCAATACCACCAAGAACGCCCCCAACGATGGCACCCGTATCGGGACCACCACCGCTTGATGTTGAGGGAGTCACGGTTGCGTTGGCAGGTAGGAACGAGGAACTCGAAGACGAAGTGACGCTGGTGATGGCTGGATAAACCGTGGGGTTCAAGGAGGCCGCTGTTGGGCCAGTGGTGAAGGCGCTTGAGATTCCAATTAAAGCGTTAGGACCAATCTCTGGGCTGTCTAAAAAAAAACAGCAGTTGTGACGTAGCCGAAGAAATGACTGGTTGGAGGAATCCTACCACCAACGGCCACCGCTTTGAAAGGATCCCAAGAAGCAAAGTCTTCGCGCTATCGCGCGCAGCATCAGTACGTGTCAGGAATGATAAATAGCAACCAACGGTGCCGTCTAGAAGAGCCCATTGAGGTACACTTGTTCCCTCAGGGACGGTGTTAGGAAATCTATATGTCAATTACCTCAATGCTAATGCCACGAATTCTTTGCCACGGCCTTAAACTCATGCTGAGGGAGGCAGAACCTTTGTGCAGTTGTATGCCCATTCAGGCCAGCTGGGAGAGTCATAAGGGAGGGTGTAAAAAGACAGAATGAATCGTACTCGATCCACACTGCTGACTGACATGCGCCGCATGCACTCATGAGGGAATATGTAACAGTGTTACACTTGCACAAGTCCGAATTGTCCAAAAGGCTTGGGCCGAGGTACGACTCTCCAGATAGGAGGGGATCAATGGTAAACGCTGCAGTAAATGGCCATTGATCATGAGATGGCAATACTTATGTACACAAAAAGAAAAACTGACAACCACCGTTGCATGTGGATTGCAAGTATGCTGCGACTTCACACGGATTTTGATTGAGAGAGTTATACGCCTGGACAAGACCGTCAGCCGGCCCTTCGAAGGTACGTCGATAGGAAACCTCATGGCATCGTACCCAGACGTACACACTCGAATGGGTGCATCCCGCAGCATTAATCTGAGCGATCGCAGAGCCAGAAAAAAAAAACAAGGCCACAAGTGCGGCAGGGCTTGACATCTGGTGGAGAGGGCGTGTGATGGGGGCGGGAGAGATCTGGATACGCCGCATTCCGGCGGGTGTCCCGAGTAGGGATTATATAGAGAACCTACTGCTAGTATATCACGGCACGTATGAATCGGCAAACAAAATAATAATAATAATAATAAATGAATATCAGGCTGTGACGCCTTCTATGTGGGGGTTCATGTACGTTCATAGCCACAAATCCAAAGGGGAGGGTCCTAGGAAGCGACATACCTAAGAGCTACTTCGGATTGTGGAGGGAGTCTGGGGGACAGTAGGTCCATACTGTAAATGTTGACTGCACGGACTCGAATGCTGAACTTGGGAGAAAAGAACACTCGCATGGTATATGCATTCTAATACGTTCAAGACTGTGAACTGCACTCCTGAGTACTGTATTGGCGTAGATGCTGGCGGGAGCGCAGAAGTTTTTTTGGACGTATCAGAATCCTGACATCATGATGCATTCATTCAATATATTCAATAATCTTACCTAAATCAGGAACACGTGACATAGGTGCACCGTGAGGTTCCTGATCGAGCGTGGGATTTGCAGTGCTTGAAAGTTTTGAGAAATTGGCCAAGTATGTGGTCGAACAGGAAAGCGGCGGCCGTGCCCGATCACATGCATCACCCGCCCTCACGTACCTTATTAGAAGTAGTTGTTAGCCGATGTTACTGTATGACTGGGTGGAGCGGCTGTACTCCATCAGCAAAAAACAACTTTACTTGCTGGTGTCTTGATGAGTACTTATCAGACTTGCAGCCTGCTGCAAGTCATCTGCAAGGAAAATTTCTGCAAGTCCTGTAAGCTAGGTCAATTCCTTGCAGATTGCCTTGCAATTGGACTTGCCACATTTGCACCTGGCTTGCAATTGGGCTTGCCAAAAACTTACACCCAGCTTGCAAATTAATGTCATAAGCCACCTGCAAGCCATGCTGCAAGACACACAAGCAAGATATGCTGCAAGACATGCTGCAAGACACACTAGGGATCTTTTCATGCTTTTCATAAAAAATATATATTGCATTCAGATGTATTGTAGCTCAACAAAGTACATGTATATCAAGTAGGCTCAGGTCAAGGGCATGCATCAAGGTATTTCACTCCTTACCGATATTCGCCACGCATACCCCCAGGGAGCGAGTGGTCTCCCGCAGAGGGGGGAAGCGACGGGGACGGGCGCGGCTACGATGGCAAGGACTCAACCTGTGAGGGAGCCGCGAGATGTTGCACGGTGACGAAATACTGTAGCCAGACATATGGTACATCCCGACATGTGATGCACGGCGATGAAAAGCAATGAAATCGAGTGAGACGCAGTGGGACGACGGCGGGACGACGGCGGGGAGTGAAGCAAAGTCGAGCTGAGGAAGTGGTGGTGGTCACTGAGGGATGAAAGAGAGGCACGCACGGGAATGCGGCAACAAAGTAGGAACGCACCGGCAAGAAAGATGGGACCACCTCCTGACAGTGAGGGGAAAAGCGACAGGGACGGGCGTGGCTACGACAGCAAGGATTCGACCTGTGAGGGAGCCGCGAGATGTTGCACGGCGACGAAATACTGTAGCCGAGCACGAAAGAAGACATAAAAGAGCGGAGGAGTGAAGAGACGACAACGAAAAAGGCAGCCGTGCCGAGCTGCCACAGCAGCTGAAAGGGGGGAAACCGTGAGAAGCAGTGAGCACACAGAGAGGGAAAGCAAGAGGTTGGGGGTCACTCACTGTGTCGAAAGGGCATCGGGGACAGTGGGAGGAGCGGGATGAGGAGCTGAAAGGAAAAAAAAAAGAACGAAAAAAAGCAGACCGCCTGGGATGGAGGTGATCACACAGAGAGAAGAGAGGGAGAATTCGGGGCAGGGGAACAGACCGAGGAAGGGCGCATCGCAAATGCTAAGCGCTGAGCAGCGAGTGCGAGAGTGAGTGACGTCACACATGAGGTCAGGCAAGACAGGACAGAAAGAAGTTTTCAAGCGCATACTCCGATGAGTGGGTAAGAAGCCCACCTCATACCGGGACTCGGGAAACCGCCTTCAATTACGATAGAGGATGCGTGCTCACATGAGGGCTTGTGCGACTTTATGTGCACAGAAGAATGGCGTGAAGAGCATGCGGTAATCGGGAGCAGGAATGCCAAGGATATACTAAGCCTTGGTTGTCTTGAGGTACATTGACTGTAATCCCGACACAAGCACGTTAGCACCGTCATTCATACTCCGAAAAGTGAAGGAGAAATGAGAAACGCACCCAGCATAATGAAGGGGTCACGGAGGAGGAAAGATGGTTCACATATGACTTAAGGGCATCATGGTACAGATGGCCGGGAGGAAGGACGTTGGGGCGAAACACGGAGATGAGATGAGAGGGCCTATCAGTGTGGTCGATCAACTGCATCTCAACCAGTATCCTGCAGCGGTCAAGATTAGGAGTTGACAATTCCCCAACCTGATGTTTGAGGAAGCACAGTGTACATGGGTTCGCCTGTCTGGAGAGACTGCGACACCAATGAGAAAACAGACACGATGTCACAAATCTCGAAAGGATATCAGCCTTTACAAAAGGGTGTGGATGGAGAACAACATACGAAATTGAGGTCAATCACTCTTGTGCCGGATGGGAGGAGAGCTGTGAGTTGGTACTGCGTCGCATGCGCCACATGGATGGCAACAAGATCTGCTCACCGAATTTGTTCAGTGAGGGTGGGGGAGCTTGACATCGGCTAGAATTAAGGATGCTAAAAAAGTCCGACAGCAGTATAACAAGGGTGAAGGGAGGGGAGGGAGTGTGAGGAGGGACTGCAGAGGGAGTCAGGGCACAGAACAAAAGCGAGTAAGCGACTGGCACTCACCGTCTGGAGACCAGAGGGAAGGACAAGTCAGAACAAAAGAAAATGATCAAGCGAGGGGGTACTCACTAGAGTTTGTAGAGGGAGGGAGAAATCAGGAGAACAAAAGAAAGCGATCAGGTGAAAGGTACTCATGAGCTGGGAACTGCAGAGGGAGGGATGAGTGGGGACACCAAACGCCGAAAGAAAAGCAACTTGAACAATTGTTGTGGCGTTGGTCACGTGTTGTGTTCGAACTTACGCAAATTCGCTCAGGCTACACCACTGCTACAGTGCTACACCCTGCCACTTCAAGTCGCTCGGAGTCCCATCATCTTCCTCTCCAGCAAGTGCGCACCTTGCAGGCATGATTCCCCCGCACATCCTGACCAGTCCTGAGGTCTGCCCCTTCCATTGAGTGCATGCCTATTGGTCGCTTTCTTTCTGTCTCCAACAAGACCCTCCGAGCCTGCGGTCCCCAGCTTGTGAGTCTCCCCCACTCGGTCGATTTCTCTCCATACCCTCATTTGTCCCTCCCCTTGAGGTCCCCAGCTCTTACCCCTCACTTGGTCGCATTCTCCAGAGGGTGGGTGCCCTCACTTTCCGTATCCTGACGTGTCCTCTGTGGTCTCCAGAGGGTGAGTACACCTTATTCCGTGCTTTCTTTCCGTGTCCCCACTTGTCACTTGTCCCGCCACCCCCCCCCCCCCTCCCCCCCTCCTTGTAGTCCCCAGTTCATGCCTTTCGCTCGGTTGCACTCTTGCTGTGTCCCGACAAGTCCCTCCCCATGTGTCCCTAATTCATGCGTGCCCCTCACGTGGTCAATTTCTTTCCCTGTCCCAACAAGTCCCACCATCTAAGTCTGTGGTCTCTAGAGGGTGAGTGCCCCTCACTCAGTCGCTTTCTTTCCATGTCCTCACTTGTCCCTCCCTCTGCATCCCCAGCCCATGCCCCAAGCTCGGTCATATTCTTTCCGTGTCCCAGCAAGTCCCTCCGGTTCTCCAGAGGTAAGGTAAGTCCCCCTCATTCAGTCACTGTTATTCCGTCCCAACTCGTCCTTCCTTCTGTGGTCCCCAACGCATGCCCCTCTCTTGGTCGCTTTCTTTCCGCGTCCGGACAAGTCCTTCCTCCACGCACCCTCTGGCCCCTCATCAGTCTGTCTTGTTCCATGTGGACAACCACCCATCGGTTCTGGAGCTCTCGAGTTTGCGTATGGCTGTTACTCGGTTCCAGGTACGTATCTTACTCGTGCTACAATACATCGTACATGCCATATACTAACCAACAATTTTTCTAGCATGAGGTGCATACGTCCGTACTCAAGGTACAATGGCACTCGTTGGAATCAGCCCTGGCCATTAAGCGTACTCAAGCCCCCGAACGCAAGAATGCTGCAGCGCATGCAGAACTTGCCGTCCTTCGTACACACCCAGACTCGACGCCACACCCCACCGAACTACAGCTCCCTGAGCTCACTCTCGCCCTACGCCGCGCTCCGCCAAATTACAGCTCCCTGAGATCACCCTCGCCTTACGCCATGCCAGCGACAAACTCACCCCCATGGAGGACACCCTCTGTATGCATAGCACCCAGTCCGTCGAGATCTAGGGTGCCACTGAGCGTGCGCAGTATTCGGCAGAAGACACGTTTGGTGTCGCTGGGCACGCGCGTATGCAGGTGAGGAGGGGGCATTGCTGCGCAGCTATGCGCTGGTGTTGAGGCTGCATGTGAAGGCAGGAAGATGGATCACACGATTGGGGGGTACGCATATGGGTGCGCGCCCTCGGACGCGCTACAAAAGGCGCTCAAGTCACTTGCAGTGCGCCACGCAGCCACGACGTCAACGCTGCACATGCAGTTTGCCTTGGCGCAGGCTGCGCTTGCGATGGAACGGCGCCAATCCACGTGCCTGCACACAGAGCATCTCACGCAGGAGACATATGGATGGCGCTGCGAGATCATGCACGGTCGTCGGACATGAGGTCCTTGTCGCGGACAATTCGCACGCGGGTCACCCACATCTTCAGTTTCACTCTCGCGTCTTCCTCGTCTGACAAGTCGGAATTGCCAGCAACAGCGCTAGAGGGACCGCGCTCTCCGCTGATGACGCCTTCGAAAAATATGCGCAGATCTTCCTCGCTGCTCGCAAAATCCAGACCCCCAACGAACACCGTGCGCTTCGGATCGCCCACGCCGCATCGGCGTGCAGGGTGCGGCTCATGTACTGCGTGTTGTTGAGCGCAGCGACTGCGCGTTGTGCGGCCTCGGCGGGGGTAAGGTCTGCGCCGTACGCAAAGACCACATAAACGGTGACGGAGTCCATGTCTGGGTGAAGCTCGTGCTTTATGAAAGCAATCCTCCTTTTGTCTCCAGGACCGAGCTGCGGCTGTGGCGTCGGGACATCGTCGCCCTTGCTGGCGCGCCATTCCACGGTGCGCTCGACGCTGTGTGTGCGTGGCGCAGGTGCGGCGGATGTCGGCCTCTGGAATGCGACAGAACGGAAGCGCATTGACTCTATCTTGGCTCCCGGGACGTGCGAAAGTATGTGTCGTTTGAGATCTTTCAGGGCAGACTGAAAATTTGTGAGATGAGTGAGGTCATGGAAGGAAGGAATTCAGATAGACCTTCTCCTTTGCGACCTGTGTTGGAACATTACCAAGGAATATTGTGCGTGCGTCACGTTGCTCCTTCATCTCGTCAGGGGGAACATTATGCCCATGTCCCTGCTGTGTCTTGCTACGTCGGTCCTTCTTCACCACCGCGGTCTTGTGGATAAGTTGAGAGGTTTCCCCTTTGCTGTCAGAGGAACCACTCGGTTGCGCCTTGTTCCTCGAAGAGCCCGTGGCAATCTGCTTTTGAGGGCGGATCTTGCGCTCGTAGGCCTCTTCTAGTCCGGCATCGTCCTCTTCATCGTTGCTCTCTGCAGGAAGTTCCTTATTTTTAGTGCTCTTCTTTTCCTTGGCTGCCTTGGGACGTGGCTCTGGGTTGGTTGTTGTTGGTGGCCTGCGGGAAGACTGAGGCGATGGGTGCGGTGCATGCAGGAGAACCAGGGGAGATGTGCCGGTTGCACACCGGCTGGCCTCTGTTGTGGGCAACGCAGGCGTGTTCCTCGCTCTCGTCGATGGTACCCCTGCATTGAGGTCGGATGATGAGGGTGTGCTGGGCCCCGGGATCGGGATTGGCAGCATGGCGTGGATTGTTGTGGCGAGGGAGGCGGTTGTAATGCTTGTGGAGCAATTTCACATTGAGATGGAGGGACGAATGCAGCTTGAAGTAGCACCCTCACACACCTGCCTTGCTGAAAACCAGGTTCCTTACATGTACCTTATGGCTTGCCGCTACTGTATTTATCTTGCATGGACTTGGTGTGCCTTATGGAGAGTTATTGGGGCTCATGCTACCTTGCAGAACTTGAAAGGCTTGCAGAGATGGCTTGCAGAAAAAATAGCCTTATCAGGGCTTGCAAATGAAATGGCAAGGCACTGGCAAGTCAAAAAAGCTGCAAGTCATGGCAAGTAACGTTGGTTTTTGCTGATGTCGGAACATCTATTATTTGCGTAAAGTGATACGGATATGTCATGGTACAGGTTACAGGTAGCAGTTTGAGCGGCATCCTTACTATATGCCCGGGCCATTCAAGTTCTTCTCAACGGCTCAGGTCGTTGTCTGACGATTTGGTCACATTCCTGTTTTTGAGGTTTCGAGCATGGCGTCACGACGTGAGTCCCGAACCAATTCCCTACCATTTCGAT
>Ga0307510_10006388_pt1 | contig 14055 bp, 12 predicted proteins | sample 12_EM_MG_FD_207224 | JGI IMG/M metagenome (GOLD analysis project Ga0307510, IMG submission 207224) | Populus trichocarpa ectomycorrhiza microbial communities from riparian zone in the Pacific Northwest, United States - 12_EM | ecosystem: Host-associated > Plants > Roots > Unclassified | place... | reverse complement strand
GGCTTGCCGAGACGAGCGAGTTCCTGCTGGCAAACCTGCGCGCACGCATCCGGCGCGAGATCGAGCATGGCTGGAGCCTGTTCGTCGCCGACCACAACGGCACGATCGCCGCCATGCTGGCGCTGCACCTGCCAAAGCTCTATCTCGACATGCTGTTCGTCGGGCCTGCCTATCAGGGACAATCGCTCGGGCGAAAACTGCTCGCCTTCACGCGCTCGCAAATGCCGGATGAAATGTACCTGCGCTGCGTCCGCGAAAATGAAAAGGCCTGGCGCTGGTACGAGCGCGAAGGGTTTGTGTTCGAGAAGGAAGAGATCGAACCGTCGAACGGGTTCGTCATGAAGTATTATCGGTGGAAGCGGGAGCCTGCCGGATAGACAACGGTTTCTGGATGCAGCTTGCGGTTGTCACGATCCCAATCTAGTGTGGCGCGTCCCGATATTGTTCCGCTGCCCGATGCCTTGGAATCCATGATTCGATTTGCTGTTTCCGTGATCGCTCTGCTGTGCCCTCTCGCTCTGGCAGCAGCTCAAACCCCTCCTTCGACCACGCCGCCCTCAAAGCCGGCAGTCAAGAAAGCGGCGACAAAGCCGAAGGCGGCGGCAGTCAAACCGGCCGAGCCTGCAAACGCCGGTCCGTGCCGTCTTGGCGTGATCTCGGTGATCGGCGAGCATTATTCCGTACAGAAGTTTGGCGTGACGATCTTCGAGGCTGAGGCAGACGAGGTCCCGATCGACTGGGGCCTCGACGATCTTGTTTTCGCACGGGTGCGTGCGGCAACGAACAACGATTCTTCGGTCCGCAGGATCGCCTATCCCAAGGGCGCCTTCGAGCCCTTCTATCATGCGAAAGCGATCTTCATCCCGGACCCCAAAGAGAGTCTGTCGGTGATCGTGAAGGGCTTCACCGCGAACACGAATTGCGATCGCTATCTTGTCGCAACCACGTTCAAGACGAAGCTGCCGAACTCGAACATGACGCTGAACGGCATCGGCACCTACAATCAGGGGCTCGGCAAAATCATCCGGCACTCGCACATTTTCGCCAATGTTGCGATCACGCTGATTGACGGCCGCAGCTACGAGCAGATCAAGCGCCCCCTTACGGATATCGGCGCGAACCTCGCCGCAAATATGCGTCTGTTTGAAGACCCGATCACCAAGCTCGACAACTCGCTGTTCCCCGATCCGCCCGAGACAGCTTCGACCAACGCGGCGCTGCGCGAGAGAACGCGCGCGCTCGTCGTAGAAAGGCTTGACCGGAGCCTCCCCGGCTATTTGAAGGAAGACTGAGCCGAGATTGGTGCATTGTGGATCGGTGCAAACGCGCCATGAATGCGCATGAAGATCGCGGCGGGATAAACCAACTCGTAGGGTGGGCAAAGCGAAGCGTGCCCACTGCTTCAGCCGCACCTGTCAAGATTTGACGGGCACGTCGCTTGCGCTCCTTTGCCTACCCTACGGAGACTTACTCCGACGTTTTCATATCGTCCGGCCGCGGCATCAGGATGGTGTTGTAGCCGGAATCGACATAGTGGATTTCGCCGGTCACGCCGCCGGAGAGATCCGAGAGCAGATACAGCGCCGAGCCGCCGAGCTCGTCGAGCGTGACGCCGCGGCGGAGCGGCGAATGCTTCTGCATGAAGGCGAACATCGCGCGCGCCTCGCCGATGCCGGAGCCTGCGAGCGTGCGGATGGGGCCGGCTGAGATCGCGTTGACGCGGATGCCGCGCGGCCCGAAATCGGAGGCGAGATAGCGCACTGAGGCTTCCAGCGCTGCCTTGGCCACACCCATCACATTGTAGTTCGGCATCGCACGCTCCGAGGCACCGAAGGTCAGCGTGATCATGCTGCCGCCCTCCGTCATCAGCTCGGCGGCGCGTTTTGCGACTTCCGTGAACGAGAAACAGGAGATCACCATGGTGCGCGAAAAATTCTCGCGGCTGGTGTCGGCGTAACGGCCCTTCAGCTCGTTCTTGTCGGCAAAGCCGATGGCGTGGATCACGAAATCGAGCCGGCCCCACTTTTCGCGCAGCGCAGCGAAGGTGGCATCGACGCTGGCGATGTCCTCGACGTCGCACGGCAACACCAGTTCCACGCCAAGCTGCTCCGCCAGCGGCTTGACGCGCTTGCCCAGGGCCTCGCCCTGGAAGGTGAAGGCAAGCTCGGCGCCATGGGCATGCAGCGTCTTCGCCATGCCCCAGGCGATCGAATGATCATTGGCGATGCCCATGATCAGACCGCGCTTGCCTTTCATCAAACCTTCCATTGCCTCGTAACTCCCACTATTTCATCGCCCGCCTTGTGCGCACTTGCGCACTGGGGCAGGCGATCCAGTATTCCAGAGACGTTCGTGATAGATCGAGAAGCCGCGGCGTACTGGATGCCCCGCCTTCGCGGGGCATGACAAAGTCCGTGCTCACACATCCAGCCGGCTGAACACCAGCGTGGCGTTGGTGCCGCCGAAGCCGAAGGAGTTCGACAGCACGGTGCCGATTTTGACGTTGTCGATGCGCTTGCGCACGATCGGCATGTCGGCGAACACGGGATCGAGCTCCTGGATGTGCGCGCTCTCGCAGATGAAGCCGTTGTTCATCATCAGCAGCGAGTAGATCGCCTCCTGCACGCCGGTCGCGCCGAGTGAGTGGCCGGTCAGCGCCTTGGTCGCCGAGATCGGCGGACACTTCTCGCCACTTCCGAACACGCGGCGGAGCGCATCGATCTCCGGCGGATCGCCGGCCGGCGTCGATGTCGCGTGCGGATTGATGTAGTCGATCTTGGTCTTCACGGTCGACATCGCCATGCGCATGCAGCGCTCGGCGCCTTCCCCTGACGGCGCGACCATGTCGTAGCCGTCCGACGTCGCGCCGTAGCCGACGATCTCGCCGTAGATACGCGCGCCGCGCGCCTTGGCATGCTCGAGCTCTTCCAGCACCAGCACGCCGGCGCCGCCGGCGATCACGAAGCCGTCGCGGTTGACGTCGTAGGGACGCGAGGCCGTGGCGGGCGTGTCGTTGTACTTCGAGGACATCGCGCCCATCGCGTCGAACAGCACCGACAGCGACCAGTCCAGTTCCTCGCAGCCGCCGGCGAAGATGATGTCCTGCTTGCCGATCTGGATCGTCTCATAGGCATTGCCGACGCAGTGGTTCGAGGTCGCGCAGGCCGAGGAGATCGAATAATTGACGCCCTTGATCTTGAACCAGGTCGCAAGCGTCGCGGAGGCCGTCGACGACATCGCCTTCGGCACTGCAAACGGTCCGACGCGCTTCGGTCCCTTGGTACGGGTGATGTCGGCGGCTTCGACGATGGTGCGCGCCGAGGGGCCGCCCGAGCCCATGATGATGCCGGTCCGGATGTTGGAGACTTCGTCAGGCCCGAGACCGGAGTCCTGGATCGCCTGCTCCATCGCGATGTGATTCCACCCGGCACCCTGGCCGAGGAAGCGCATCGCGCGCCGATCGACAACCGTGGCAGGATCGATCGTCGGCGCGCCCTGCACCTGCGAACGGAAGCCGAGCTCGGCATATTTCTCAGCCCGCGAAATGCCCGACTTCGCCTCGTGAAGGCTCGCAAGCACTTCCTGGGTGTTGTTTCCGATGGACGAGACGATTCCCATCCCGGTGACCACAACCCGCCTCATGACAGCCTCGCCTAAATCGTTGTCTTTCTTGGTGTGATGCGCTCAGCCCAGGCTCACGCCCTGCTTGAACAGGCCGACCTTCAGATCCTTCGCGCGATAGATAATCTGGTCATCGACCGAAAGCCACCCGTCGGCGATACCGAGCACGAGCTTTGAACGCATCACGCGCTTGATATCAATGTTGTACACAACCTTGCGGGCCTCAGGCAGCACCTGCCCGCTGAACTTTAATTCGTTCAGGCCAAGCGCGCGGCCACGACCTTCGCCGCCGCTCCAGCCCAGATAGAAGCCAACCATTTGCCACAGCGCATCGAGGCCGAGGCAGCCGGGCATCACCGGATCGTTCTTGAAATGACAGTCGAAGAACCAGAGGTCCGGCTTCACGTCGAGCTCGGCGCGCACGATTCCCTTGCCGAATTCGCCGCCGGTCTCGCTGATGTCCGTGACGCGGTCGAACATGAGCATCGGCGGCAGCGGCAGCTGGGCATTGCCCGGACCGAACATCTCGCCGCGGGCACATGCCAGCAGATCTTCGTATTCGTAACCGTTGCGCCTGTTCAGCATGCGGAAGCCTCTGTTCTAACCCCGATTGAGCGGCGTTTCTGGCAAAAATGGGCCCCGTTCTGTTCGGAAAGCAACGCCGATTGCCGTTGTCAGCCGGCGCGACTGCCGAGAAGCCCGGATGGACCTGCGAACCTGGCCTCAATGCCCGGCCGCGCCACAATCGGCTAAGCGGAACCGCGCGCTCTCTAACACAGGCATTTCGGGTGGCAAAGCGATCTCATGAAGGTAAAATGACGCTATCCGCGCCCGGTTCCAAGCCTGATTAGAACCTCTCTAGTTGCGAGAAACTTGCATCTGCATCTATCTGTCCATATATTGCATATAGATAGTGTCCACGCGTGCCGAAATCTGGAAATGAGCGAGAATACAACGCATCATCACGACGACGACGTCCATACCGCGGCCCTTCTTTCCGGCCGCCAGCCGGCTTTGACCGGCTGCCCCTGGCACGACGTCAACGAAATGCTCCAGTCCGCGGGGCTTCGTCCGACGCGCCAGCGTATGGCGCTCGGCTGGCTGCTGTTCGGCAAGGGTGCTCGCCACCTCACGGCTGAAATGCTCTACGAGGAAGCGACGCTGGCCAAGGTCCCGGTCTCGCTCGCAACCGTCTACAACACGCTGAACCAGCTTACCGATGCCGGCCTGCTGCGTCAGGTCAGCGTGGACGGCACCAAGACCTATTTCGACACCAACGTCACCACCCATCACCACTACTACCTCGAGAACAGCCACGAGCTGGTCGACATCGAGGATCCGCATCTGGCGCTGTCCAAGATGCCGGAGGTGCCGGAAGGTTACGAGATCGCGCGCATCGACATGGTCGTGCGCCTGCGCAAGAAGCGCTGAGATCGTCTTACATCGCTGATTTGATCGTCATGGCCGGGATTTCCCGGCCATTGTCGTTTCAGGCCGTCATGTGACGCAGCGCGTCAATTCACCTGCTCGTCCGAGTAAACGCCCCAGAGGCGTTCCTGCTGGATCCAGCCGTCAAACCCGTTACCGGTGACGCGGCACCAGTTTGCGGTGCACTTCTTCACCTGGGTGACAACGCCGGCCTGGAGTTTGGCTGCAACCGCGCTGTCTGCGTCGGCCCGGTCGTAGATCGGCGCGAGGTCGTCCTTGTGCTTCATGGTGACGACCGCGGTGCGGCGGCCTGACAGCAGCGAGTGATAGACCCAGCCCTCGGCGCCTTCGGAATCGCGCACCCGGCGCCAGTTCTCGAACTCGGCGGTGATTTCGACCGGCAGGCCCGAACGGGTGTAGACCCAGGCCACGTCATTGTCCTTGGTCGGGCCGGCGCGGACGTTCACGTGATCCGATTTGAGGCTGACATAGCGCGGCACCGGCAGGCCGCTGGCGGTTTGCGGGTTGCTGTCCTTGGCCGAATGCGAGGGGCCGACCGAGGCGCTCAACCAGGTGCAAACGAGCGCCATCACCGAACAAAACCGCCCCAACGCCATCAACCCGTCTCCTGTCGAGGACCCGGCCTCGCCGGACCCTCACCCCAAAATTCCAAAAACCCAGCCGCGCACGTCCCTGACCCGCCCCACGCGGATGTTCCGCCAAGCCTGACCCGTGGTTCTTGTCTTGGCCCGGCCTTCTGCTAGGAAGGACGGACATCTGAACAACCAGTTTGTCCCGATTTTCCGGCCGGAAATGTCGGGAGAGCTTGAAGGAAACGCCGGGGACCGACACGGCAAGGGCAGTGTCGAACAACCGGGTTAATGGGACCTCAACGGCCAGCCTTTGGCGACAGAGGCGGCTCGCGACGCCTCATGAGAGCAGGACATGTCGGTGAAGAAAAAGCCCCTCGTCGTCGTGACGCGCAAGCTGCCGGATTCGATCGAGACGCGGATGCGCGAGCTGTTCGATGCGCGGATCAATCTCGAGGACGCGCCGATGTCGGCCGAGCAGATCGCCGAAGCCGCGCGCACTGCTGACATCCTGGTTCCGACCGTCACCGACCACATCACCGCGGACATCGTCAACCAGCCCGACTGCAAGCTCCGCCTGATCGCCAATTTCGGCAACGGCGTCGACAATATCGATGTCGAGGCCGCGCATGCCCGCGGCATCACCGTCACCAATACGCCAAAAGTTCTGACCGAAGACACCGCCGACATGACCATGGCGCTGATCCTGGCCGTGCCGCGCCGGATGATCGAAGGCGCCTCGATCCTGACGGAAGGAAAGCCCTGGCCGGGCTGGTCGCCGACCTGGATGCTCGGCCATCGCATCGGCGGCAAGCGTCTCGGCATCATCGGCATGGGCCGCATCGGCCAGGCGGTCGCGCGCCGCGCCCGCGCCTTCGGCCTGCAGATCCACTATCACAACCGCCGTCCCGTCGCGCCGAAGATCGCCGAAGAGCTTGGCGCGACCTATTGGGAAAGCCTCGACCAGATGCTGGCGCGGATGGACATCATCTCGGTGAATTGTCCGCACACGCCGGCGACCTATCATCTGCTCTCGGCGCGGCGGCTGAAGCTGATCCGCAAGGACGCCTACATCGTCAACACCGCGCGCGGCGAGGTGACCGACGAGGACACACTGATCAAGCTGATCGAGGGCGGCGAGATCGGCGGCGCCGGGCTCGACGTCTACGAGCACGAGCCTGCAGTCAATCCCAAACTGGTGCGGCTCGCCAAAGCCGGCAAGGTGACGCTGCTGCCGCATATGGGCTCGGCCACGATCGAGGGCCGCGTCGAGATGGGCGAGAAGGTCATCATCAACATCCGCACCTTCCTCGACGCCCACAAGCCGCCGGATCGCGTGCTGCCGAGCATGCTCTGAGGCTTTATTTGCCGCGCGTTTCGCGCTTGCGCCAGTCGGCGACGAAATCGATGAAGGCGCGCAGGGCTGGCGGTGTCTGGCGCCGGCTCGGATAATACAGGAACGGTCCCGGAAACGGCTCGCACCAGTCTTCCATCAGACTGACCAGCGCACCGGACCTCACGGCGTCACCCACGTAGCCATCGAGCGTTGCCCAGATGCCAACGCCGTCGATCACAGCGCGCATGGCGAGACCCATATTGGTCGAGATCAGCTTTGCCGGCGGATCGACCTTGACCAGCTGGCCGGCCTTCTCGAACTCCAGGTCATGCATGACGCCGCTCGAGTAGCGGGCGCGGATGCAATCATGATCGAGCAGATCCTTCGGGTGCTTCGGCGTGCCGCGGCGCGCGATGTAAGCGGGCGAGGCGACCACGACATAGCTCTGCGGGCCGCTCAGCGGGATCGCCACCATGTCCTGCGCGAGATGCTCGCCATAACGCACACCGGCATCGTAGCCCCCACTCACGATGTCGACGAAGCCGCTTTCGCTGACAATGTCGAGATCGACCTGCGGATGTGCTGCGAGAAACGGCCCGACCATCGGCGCCAGCACGAGATCGACCGCCGGCGGTGGCGCGTTGATGCGCAGCCGGCCCGAGGCGACCTCGCGCAAGCCCCGGACCTGATCCAGGGCATCGCCGACATCGCGCAGCGCCGGAGCCACGCGCGACAGCAGCAACTCGCCCGCCTCGGTCAGGGCGACACTGCGGGTGGTGCGGTTCATCAGGCGGACGCCGAGGCGCTCCTCCAGGCCCCGTAGTCGCTGGCTAAGGCTCGATACGGACACGCGAATTTCTACCGCCGCGCGCCGAAAATTGCGGGTGCGGGCCACCGCCACGAAGGCGTCGAGATCGCGCAGGTCGGGATCGGCCATTGTTCGGTATGGTGAACAAGCCATTCTGGATTGTCCAGCTTATCCGCGCAATGGAGCAATCGCATATCTGGCCCATCGCGCGGCGCAATCAGCCGCTTTTTCGAGGAGAGCCATCATGGAACAGCGCAAACTCGGTTCAACCGGCCCGGCCGTCTCAGCCCTCGGTCTCGGCTGCATGGGCATGTCGGAGGTCTACGGCCCGGCCGATCGCGGCGAGAGCATCGCCACGGTGCACACGGCGCTCGATGCCGGCATCACACTGCTCGACACCGGCGATTTCTACGCCATGGGTCACAACGAGATGCTGGTGCGGGAGGCGCTGAAGGATGTGCCGCGCGAAAACGTGCAGATCAGCGTCAAGTTCGGCGCGCTGCGCGGCCCCGCCGGCGAGTTCGTCGGCATGGACACGCGGCCGGCTGCGACCAGGAATTTTCTGGCCTATTCGCTGCAACGTCTCGGCACCGATTACATTGACGTCTACCGCCCGGCACGGCTCGATTCCAACGTTCCCATCGAGGAGACGATCGGCGGCCTCGCCGATCTCGTGAAGGCCGGCTACATCAGGCATATCGGCCTGTCGGAGGTCGGCTCCGACACCATCCGACGCGCGCACGCGGTGCATCCGATCGCCGATCTCCAGATCGAATATTCGCTGATCGAGCGTGGCATCGAGCGCGACATCTTGAAGACCTGCCGCGAGCTCGGCATCGCCATCACGGCTTACGGCGTGCTCGCGCGCGGCCTGATCAGCGGCCACTGGTCGAAGGATTCCGGCAAGGCTGGCCGCGACTACCGGCTGATGACGCCGCGTTTCCAGGGCGCGAACCTCGACACCAATCTCGCGCTGGTGGAGCAGCTGCGCACCATTGCCGCCGAGATCGGCGCAACGCCGGCACAAGTCGCGATCGCCTGGGTGGCGGCGCAGGGCAAGGAGATCATACCTCTGGTCGGTGCGCGCACCCGCACCCGTCTCACCGAGGCGCTCGGATCAACCAAGGTGACGCTGACGGCGGCACATCTGGCCGCGCTGGCAAAGGCCTTCCCGCCCGACGTTGCCGCCGGCACGCGCTACGCGGCCGAGCAGATGGCGCATCTCGACAGCGAGAAGCCGGCCACCAGGTAACGACGGCAATCAGGGGCGATGGGCGCTGAGGTCAGTCATGACCGGCCCATCGCCGTTGAGCGGATTGGCCGGATCGCGCGCGTAGCGCAGCGTCTCGAAGCGCATCGCGCGCGCATCGATCATCAGGAGGCGGCCGACGAGGCCGTCGCCGAAGCCGACGATCTCGCGGATCGCCTCCAGCGCCATCATCGAGCCCATCACGCCCGCAAGCGCGCCCATGACGCCGGCCTCGGCGCAGGCCGGCACCGTGCCCGGCGGCGGCGCTTCCGGAAACAGGCAACGATAGGTCGGATTGAACACGCCGTCGGCGTTTGTCTCATGCGCGCGGATGGTGGTGAGCGAGCCGTCGAAGGTGCCGAGCGCCGCCGTGATCAGCGGCCGCTTCGCGAAGAAGCAGGCGTCCGAGGCCAGATAGCGCGTCGAGAAATTGTCGGAGCCGTCGAGCACGAGGTCGTAGTCGCCGATCAGGCTAAGCGCATTGTCGGCGTTGAGCCAGGTGGCATGGCCGACAAAGCGCACATGCGGATTGAGGGCTGCGATCCGCTCGGCCGCGCTCTCGACCTTGTGCCGGCCGATATCGGGCGTCGTATGGATCACCTGGCGCTGAAGGTTCGACAACGACACAACGTCGTCATCGACCACGCCGAGCGTGCCGATGCCGGCGGCAGCCAGATACATCAAAGCAGGTGCGCCGAGCCCGCCGGCGCCGATCACCAGCACGGAGGCCTTTTTGAGCGCAGCCTGGCCGGGACCACCGACATCGCGCAGCACGATATGGCGGGCATAGCGTTCGAGTTCGTCCGGGCTCAGCACCTTCTCTTACTCCTGAACCACCCCAACATTGTTCGCGACCAACGAGATGTGCTTCAATGGCAGCACGTTCAATGGGCTGGCTGGATTTGTCATGAGATCGATGCTTGCGGCAACACTGATGTTGGCGGCTGCCACAGGCGCGAACGCCCAGATGACGACGCCGCCAATCCCCGGCACCAAGCCGAAGACAGTCCAGACCGTGCCAATCAAGCCGCCCGCCCTGCAGACGCCGTCGGAGACCGCCGACGCGATGGCGCAGGCCGAGCGCCTGTCGCTTCAGTCCGACCTCGCCTGGGTCGGCCAGTATAACGGCGCCATCACCGGCGACGTCAGCGCGCGCATGGTCGACGCCATCAAGGAGTACCAGAAGCTCAAGGGCGGCAAGCCGACCGGCGTGCTCAATCCGCAGGAGCGCGCCGCGCTCGCCGAGACCGCGCGGCGGAAGCAGGACAGCGTCGGCTGGAAAATCGTGACGGAGATGACCAGCGGCGCGCGGCTCGGCATTCCCGGCAAACTGGTGCCGCAGCAGGCGACCGACGCCAACGGCTCGAAATGGACCTCGCCGACCGGCACGGTGCAGATACTGCTCAGCCGCCGCAAGGAGGCGAACCCGACCACCGCAAAGCTCGCTGAAGCGGAGAAGAAGGAACCGGCCGGGCGCAAGGTCGACTATACCGTGGTGAAGCCGGATTTCTTCGTGCTCTCGGGTCTTCAAGGCCTCAAGAAATTCTACGTGCGCGGCACCTTCAAGGGCGACGAGGTCCGCATCATGACGATCCTCTACGACCAGGCGACCGAGAACACGGTCGAGCCGGTCGTGATCGCGATGTCGAGCGCGTTCAATGCATTTCCGACCGGGCCGCAAGCCGGGCCGCCGCCGCGCAAGACCGTCGAATACGGCACCGGTATCGTCGTCAGCGATGATGGCGCGATCGTCACCGACCGTCTCGTCACCGACAGCTGCCTTGCGATCACCATCGCCGGCTACGGCAGCGCCGACCGCCTCGCCGAGGACAAGGAGCACGATCTTGCACTGCTGCACATCTACGGCGCGCGCGGCCTGAAGCCGCTCGGCCTCGCCGCCGGCGCGGCGAAAACGAGTGTCGATGTCGTCGGCATCGCCGATCCGCAAAGCCAGGGCGGCGCTGCCGTCGTGTCGAGCGTCAAAGGCGCGCTCGCGTCGGTCACGAGCAGCGATTCCGCGCTGTCGCCGCCACCGGCGGTCGGCTTCTCCGGCAGCCCGGCCATCGACGGCGATGGCAAATTCGCCGGCGTCGCGCTGCTGAAGCCGGCGATGGTGGCGGGGCCCGCGACATCGGTGCCGGCGTCGCAGGCGGTGATGGTCTCCGCGGAGACGGTGCGCGATTTCCTGAAGGCGAATGGCGTCACGGCAAATGGTACGGCAACAGACGCAAAAGCCGCCGTCGTGCGCGTGATTTGCGTGCGGAAGTAGTTCAGACAACGCCCGCGCTCGTCTCGTGTCCCGACGCGTGCGGAAGAGACGCCACGCCGCCGAGCCGCGCTGCTTCCGCTCAACCTCACGAGCCTTTTGCGGAAGTTGCCAGATTTTGGAGGGGAGCTGTCAGTCGGCAAACGAGACCGGCCGAATCATAGAGAACGTCGACGGAACCGCTGAAATCGTCTTTTAGCACTCGGGAAATAAGCTTGGAGCCAAAACCTACGCCGACAGGCTCCGACACGGATGGTCCACCAATCTCGTGCCAGACGAACACAAATTTTGACTCGCCATCCTGATTCTCGACCGTCCATGTAATCGATACGCAGCCTCCCGCGACGCTCAGAGCGCCATACTTCAAAGCGTTGGTCGCGAGCTCGTGGAGCGCCAATGACAGAGCAAGTGCTTGTCGAGATTTCACAACGAGTGGAGGACCCGAGACCATGAAGCGGCCTTCGCCTGTCCGGTAAGGTGCAAGAGCAGTGCCGATCACATCGTGGAGCGGCGCGGCCGCCCAATTGGATGCGGTCAACAGGTCCTGCGCTCGTCCAAACGCGCCAAGCCGTGCCTGGTATTTTTCGAGATCAGCTCTGTTCGCCGGGTCGCGAAATGTCTGGGCAGCTACGGCACTCAACACTGCAAGCGTGTTTTTGACGCGGTGCTTTAGCTCCTCATTGATGAGGTTCAGCGCTTCCCTTGCCATATGCTCGGACGTGACATCTCTGCAGACGACAAGCACGCCGCCCACTTTGCCTTCAAGGTCAATTGGACCATAGCTATACGTCCACCAAACATCCTCGCGACGGCCGTGACGCGTGACTGGTACCAGCTGGTCCTCATTCCAGGTCGCACCCTGGCCCGACATGACGTACTCGATCTGAGGGCCAATGATGTCCCAGATCTCAGCCCAACACTCGCGACCACGGGCTCCCAGTGCGCTTGGATGTCGTTCCGGCCCCATCGTCTCCCGGTACGCATCGTTATAAAACTGGATGAGGTCTGACCCCCACCAGATGAACATCGGGTGGCGCGAGGTCAGAACGAGCCGCACCGTAACCCGAAGACTTTGAGGCCAGGTTTCCGGGGAGCCCACCGATGTTTTCGACCAATCGAACGCGCGCGTCAAAGCGCCCATCTCGCCGCCGCCAGCCAAGAAGTCGCTGACTTCATCCACGCCCATACGCGTAACCTTACTCAGACACCGACTGCCAAACCCATCGTCGGGGCTGCGTAACATACAATGCTCGACGGATGTCGTCATCCGCCTCGGTGGCCGACCATGCGACATCCGCCGTACAACGGCGAATGCCCTTGTCCAAAAATTGCCGTTGAAGTTCAAAAACTGCCAGGCACAATTTGTGTCCGCTGAAGCCGGAGCGAACGAAGTCTGCCGTGTCCACTAACTCAACCTGAACCGCACGCCGCTCTTCGCGAGCCCACCTGAAATCCCCACCGGCGTGCCATCCGCACGCCAGCAAGCAGCACCGGTCATGGTGCCGTCGTCGTGGAAGGCGATGCCGTTCATGCCGCCGGCGACCGTCGCGACGGGCTGGACCTTGTGGCCGAGGCCCGCAAGCTTCGCGCGCACGGCTTCCGGCACCTTCTGCTCAACCTCGAGCGCATTGCCTTCGCTCCAGACGCGTGGCGCCTCGACCGCCTCCTGCAGGCTCATGCCGTGATCGATCAGATTGACCAGCGCCTGCATCGCGCTCGGGAAGATGCGCTTTCCCCCGGGCAGGCCCAGCGCGTAACGCAGCTTGCCGCCATTCAGCGCCATCATCGGCGACATCGAGGTCGTCACCCGCTTGCCCGGCGCCAGCGACAGCGCATGGCCCGGACGCGGATCGAACAGGTTCATGTAATTGTTGGCGATGGCGCCCAGGCCCGGGATCATGATCTTGGCGCCGAACAGATTGTTGATGGTCTGCGTAGTCGCGACCACATTGCCGAACGCATCCGCCGCTGTCATGTGCGTGGTGTGCGCGCCTTCGAGCTGCGTGACGCCAGCGCCCCAGGCCTGCGCCCGCGCCGGGTCGATCGCGCGGCGGCGCTCTTCAGCATAGGCTTTTGACGTCAGCCGCTCCACGGGCACGCCAACATAGTCAGGATCGCCGCTGGCCGCAGCGCGATCGGCGAAGGCGATCTTCAGGACTTCCGCGAGATAGTGGATCGTCTCCGGCGTACCGAAGCCAAGGCCGCCGATGTCGTAGCCTTCCAGAATGTTCAGCATCTGCGCGATGTGCACGCCGGAGGCCGCAGGCGGCGGCGGGCCAAAAATGGTCCAGCCGCGATAGTCGGCGCGGATCGGCTGCCGCTCGACGGTCTTGTAATTGGCGAGATCAGCGCGGCGGACGAAACCGCCGGTCTTCTCCATGTAGTCCGCGAGGATGTCGCCGAGCGGCCCCTCGTAGAGCGCGGTCTCACCGTGATCGGCGATATAGCGGAGCGTCTCGGCATATTCTGACTGCACCACGCGCTCACCGACCTTCAGCGGCTCGCCGTTCGGCAAATAGATCGCCGCGATCGGCTTGTCCTTGCGCATCTCGGCGGCGCTCTCGCTGATGCATTCGTGCAGATACGGCGTCGCCGCATAGCCGCGCGTGGCATGTTTGATCGCGGGCTGCATCACGTCGGCAAGCGGCATCGTGCCGAACCGGCGCAGCGTCTCGCACCAGGCCTTCAGCGAGCCCGGTGTGGCAACCGCCTTCGGGCCGTTGAGGTTCTCGTTGCCGACGGTGTCGAACACGTCAT
>Ga0307510_10006387_pt1 | contig 14056 bp, 13 predicted proteins | sample 12_EM_MG_FD_207224 | JGI IMG/M metagenome (GOLD analysis project Ga0307510, IMG submission 207224) | Populus trichocarpa ectomycorrhiza microbial communities from riparian zone in the Pacific Northwest, United States - 12_EM | ecosystem: Host-associated > Plants > Roots > Unclassified | place... | reverse complement strand
CTTCCTGACAGATCACAAGCGGTGCAAAGACAAGCAGCTTTTTGTTGACCCAGCAGTCCATCATGCAGAGATTGTACTTTCATGTCTCAAGCTTATGAGGGAGAGGTTGAAGAGGAATATCTGCAACCTGGATGAGTATGCTGTTCCAAACGAGGTTGAAGATCTCTCTACCCACAAGAAGGACCACATTGGAGATGCCCTGGAGTATGCATGCCATTTCTGGACAAAGCACCTTGTGGAAATCCCCAGCAGCAGCCCATTTGTTGGGGAAGTGCAGAGAGCAATTGACCAGTTCTTCACAACACATCTGCTGCATTGGATTGAAGTCCTTGTGCTCACAAGGAATCTTGATGCTGGTATTTATGCTATGAATGATATTGAGAAATGGTATACTTTGGTAAGTGCTATCAAGACTATTTACTGAGCTATCTACTGATGATCATTTAGGCAGGAGATCTGTGCAAGTGGACAAATGATAGCCAGCGAATCTTACTAGAGTACTTTGGCACAATCTACAACTCCCCATCCCACATCTACCATTCTGCCCTCCCATTCTGCCCTCCCTCATCATGGCTTCGCAAGTGCTATAGTGCAGAGCTGTTACAAGGGGTTCAAGTTGTCAAGGGCCTCCCAGTTGAATGGGGAACATGCCTCTGTACAGTTTCAGTGGGCGGCTATGTAAGGGAACTCTCCTATCAGAATAATACCATTGCAGTTGGGCTTAATAGAGATATCACCATCCTCAATACAACCACTGGCAGTGAGACAGCCATTCTATCTGGGCATGCTGGTCCAGTTAATTCTGTTACTTACTCACCAGATGGGATATCTCTTGTATCTGGGGGTTGGGACAATACTGTCAAGCTCTGGGATGTACAGACTGGTGGGGTAGTTAAAACCTTCTATGGCCACACTGGCTATGTTCGGGCTGTTTCTGTCTCAGCAGACTGTACCAGGATTGCTTCAGGATCTGAAGATCATACAATTCGCTTGTGGGACATTCAGATAGGGGAGTGTCATTGTGTCATAAACCATGAGTACAGAGTAGAGCATGTTAGCTTCTTTCCCACAGACCCACAACACCTCCTGTCCATATGTAATGATGAAGTCAGGCAGTGGGACATTGATGGTCACCAAATAGGGCATGCATATGATGGCTCTCATGTTGCCTTCTCCTCAGATGGCACTCAGTCTGTTTCATGCTATATGGGATCTGTCAAAGTTCAACATTCCAGTTCTGGAGTGATTGTGACTGAATTCCAGATAGATGATAATACCTCTGACTGTTGCTGTTTCTCCCCTGATAGCAGACTTATTGCAGTTGCTTGTAATGACACTGTCTATATTTGGGATATTACCAGCTCAACCCCCAACCTTATCGAGACCTTTACTGCACATACACCACACATCAGCTGCCTAGTATTTTCCTCCCCCTCTTCTCTCATCTCAGCATCCTTCTATGGATCAATCAATTTCTGGCAGATTGGTTTCTCATCAAAAGACCTGCTTGAGGCTCCAAAGTCCACATCATCCACATCAGCTGATATCAGCTTCATCACTCTGCAGGCAAAAGATGGTATCATTATCACAAGTGATTCAGATGGAGTGGTGAGGACCTGGGACATCTTCACTGGCCTCTGCAAGGCATCCTTTCAAACACCAGCCAGAGACTCTGATACGAGAGATGCCCGACTGATCAATGGCAAGCTAATCCTTTGTTGGTATACCTATGGGGGGATTAAAATCTGGGATGCTGAGAAAGGAGAACTCCTCTTGACAATAGATGAATCTGATATATTTCAGGTTCTCAAGATGTCAGAGGATGGATCCAGAGTCTTCTGTTGGACTGGAGGGTCCATTAATGCCTGGTCTATCCAGACTGGAGAAAAAGTGGGTATGGTAGAGGTAGGGTACAACAATGTATATAGATCATTCACTGTAGATAACTCAAGGGTCTGGGTTCAATCTGAAGGATATGGTGACAAGGGATGGGATTTTGGAACCCCAGGCTCATCACCTGTTCAGTTGCCCAGAATACCTCCATATAGGCTCCACCCTAATGGCATCATGTTATGGGAGATTGGCCGACTCAGAATCAAGGATACAAGAACTGGAAAGGTGGTTTTTCAGCTGCCTAAGAGATATGGAAAGCCTTGTGATGTGCAGTGGAATGACCAGTATCTAGTTGCTTGTTTTTCACCTACAAATGTATTGATCCTTGACTTCAGTCACATTCTCAAGTAGATGTCAATAGTGAATGTATCCACTTTGCTCACTCTTCAAGTTCTGTGTACCATGTATCCCATTGCTGGAGAAGTACAGTGCTCACAATCTACAAAGGACTAGATAGGTACAGAGAGTAGTTGATCCAATATATGCATGCAATGAACAGAATGTGAGTATTAAGGCAACACTCCGCAGAGTGATCCATGCCAATGGTGATTTGTTTGAGTTGTTTAAAACAGAAAGACATTGAGTGAAAAAAAGAGACAATGAAATGACACAAAACAACAAAGATGAGATAGACGAGAAAATGATACACACAGACAGACATGAGATAGTAAACCCAAACACAACTAAACTGAGATCAATGTTCACCCCTCTTGAGAGCAACCAACGAAACCCTGGCCTGTTGAAGGTTGTCGATCTTCGTCCTCAGAGCGATGGCCACCGGGTCAGTGGGCCACATGTTATATTGGGTTAACGCGTCCCCGGCCTTCCTTAACTCTGTCACGAAGTGGCTCAGGGTAGGAGGAGGACGGACCTGGATATGTATCTGTCAGTGATGGATTCAGTCTCCGGCTACTCCCGCACCCCAGGAATCAACTCCTTGCGCTTCAACCACAGGATCGCAAGCCAAAGCACCATGCCAGCCGGATTCGCCACGTTCTTGATCGCCTCCATCAACTCCGGGTTGTCGATGCACCTCCTCAAGGGTTGAGAGTCGTCTGGAACAGAGGTGAAGTGCTCCAAGAGCTTCCATTTCTCCACCACGATGTGCGGACGCCAATGAGAAGAGTCGATCATACCAAACAGAACCGCGAGAGTGGCCTTCTGTACATCATAAGTGTGTTCAACACCGTCGACGGCAGAGGCCCAATCAACGCACAAGCTCCTCATTTGATCGGGCTCCATGATCGGATGAGGAGTGTTTAACCATCTGTCGGCAATGAGAGGGAGGAAGAGGGGGGCGGCCTTGCGAAGCTGGAACGGCCCGTCGTCCTGGAACACGTAACATATACCGCGAACGAAAGAAGGCTCGGTCGGATCGAACAGTTTCAGAGCCTCAGTGGTGGTAGAACTGGAAGCGTAGGCCAGCGCACGCAGAGCGTTCTGGATCGGCTCGTCCTGGTTCTGGCCGTACCGGGTAGCCAAGTCGAAGTGATGGTCCACGAAGACGAGGATGTCATGAGGTTCCTCGACCCATGACAAGAACTTGTCCCACTTGTAGGCCCCGTATATGGTGAGACGAGAGGCGTCCCACTTCTTCTCCTGGGGGTAGGCCAGAGAGGCCGGAGCCTGCATGACGACGTGGGACAGCTGATAACTCTTTTGGGCGATCAGCTCCATCGCTTCCAGAGCCCGGTTAATCTCTTCGGTCGTCGGAGTGGGGTTACTGAACATCCCAGTGAGCTTCTCGTAGATCATCATGATTTGAAGGCTGCGTTCGTGACTGCAAAGAAAAGAGAAATTTAGTCTCATGCGAGAGGTAATGCACAAGCTCATCTCACCTCTTATCAACGACCAACAAGTCATCAATGTGCAGCTTGATTCCGAGGACCAAACTGATGATGAGTAAGCAGTCGGCGACGATCGGCGCGGGAGGTGGAGGTTCCAATCGAAGGGAATGAAGAACAAATTCCTTGATATCGTCGGGCAAAGGCTCCCCATTCCTGAGGACATCCCAGGCGCGGTAGAGGAGGATATGACCCATCCAAGCGTGGTGAGGAACAGTGAACGAGAGATTTTGCCAGTACATCGGTTCGAAATCGCCGAACACACGATCTATGATACCCAGAGTGGCTTCCAGGTCCGAGTCACCCTCGTAGTGTTTGGATCCCATGACGGGGTGTCGGCTGGAGATCGACTTGAACATTGCCTTGTCGGATTCATCCCTGATGCACTTGCGCTGGATCGCCAGGTGGAGGGCCTTGCCACTGAGATATGCCTTGTTCCTGAGCTTGGGGATGACCACGGGACGTCCGCTTGAACGATCGAAAGACTCGAGCACCGTGTCGTAGAGCCGTTCCAATGGAGTCGTTTTGATCTCGGCGTGCCAAACGACCCCAGGGATGAACCTCATGATAGCCATGATAACGTCCGAGTCCATCGATATCTCGAACATCCAGGCGATACAGTTCGAGTCCAACACATAGCCCGCCCAATCAGTCTCCTTATTGAAGAGCGGGGACGGCTGATCCGAGCAGGCCATGAGCAACTCGATGTGATCACTGACGTTGCTTCCATTGAATGTACCGAACCTTCCCAAGCCGTAAACGCCGGATTTTGGTCCCGCCTGTTTCTTCTTCTGGGAGAAGATATTTCCAAACCACTTCTTAGTTCTCTTGAGGTACTTTTTGTGTTCGTTGTCAAACCGAATCAAGAAGCGAAAGACGAGGGAGAGTGGGGTTTGGAATGGGCAGTTGTAGGAAAGGGTGGCGGCGGAAACAATGAGGAGGTACAAAAGGGGACCGAACGAGGTGAAACCGATGACGACGCTGGCAACGACTTTGTTGATGGAGAAGAGGTAGTCGGAAAGAGCATAACCGAGGAGGAGGGCGGCTTGGAGCACGAGGGGTAGGCATTCCATCACGAGGTCAAAGTGCCAGGTGACCATTCCGTTCATTTTGCTTTGTCGATGCCGACTGCGATCGATAACGAATCCGCACATCTCGACCTGGGCATAACGATTGAGCCATTGCTTGCCCAGCATGGCGATAAACGCGGCGAGGAGGGAAGCAGCCAAACTACAGTAAAGGATGGTCTGGACGCGGATAACAATGGGACCGAGGCCCGTACATTCAGGAAAAGCGGCATCGGGGCCAGTTGGAACAGTCCCAAGCTGGACGCTGGCGACAATCTTGAGAAGATCGTAGCCCATTTGTTGGTAATCCGGTTGGAGGTCTTGCTGAACGTCGATAATGAAAGCGGGTGTAAGTGCGGAGAACAGACCGGCCTGTACCCCCATGAGAACTGCATTAACACCGCGACCGACGTATGTGCGAAAAGAATATTCACGAAGATTAAGGTGATGTCCAAGTCTTCATCGTATTCATAAAGTCGCGATCGTACTCGTCGGCCCGGGCAACTTCACGCTAGAATTTGTCGTAGAATTCGACGCGGGAGCTGCTAGAAGTTCCGAGGAGGTTCGGAAAGAGGGATGGTAATGCCTTGAGCACAGTATCCTCCAAACTGGAAAACGAAAACGCGGTAAGCAAAAGTTTGGAGACGGGGAGTCAGTCAGACGCACGCTTTTGGCTTTTGGGCTGATGGTTGTTTCCCCGTTATGTGCTACGAGGAGCAGGGGAGAGGTCTGAAGAAGGGTTCGTGCTCAACGAGGAGAGCGAAGAGTGGGCAGTGATGAGTAGATGGCAGGAAGGTAAGGACGACTCCGACAATGTCAGGAGTAGGCTGGAATCCAGCCTCAAGTTCAGAGCTCAGGTTTAGAGGGATGGGAGCTCGGGTTGAGAGAGGAGGGGAGGGGGGAGCTCCGAATGTCAGGAGGGGGAATGAGAACTCGGTGGATATTAGGTGGGTTACGTATGGAGCTGGTCCGGGTCGGTGAACAAGAATGTAGATGGCCGTGCACCCTCAGATGAACAACTGAGCGGTTGCGGAGAGATTTTCTTCCTTCTACAGTCGATATCTATGCACCGAATTTATTCTGTAAGCCCGTAGTCACTGTGGAGTCGCCTTACGGGAGCATTGACAGAGGATAGTCATAGGCGCAGAGCGACCGCCACAACGGATCGGATCCACGCGAGCCTGCTGCCACCTCGAAGTTCTTCAGTTAACTGCTGATGCTCCGATTTCATGTCTCCCGATAATTCCCACTTCAACATTGGCTTTATCCCCTTCACCAAAACATCCGGTCGCGGTCGCCGAAACACCTCGGACTTCACGTCTCCTCACACGACCGTTTGTGGCTCAAAGCTTTCAATGCCAAACGCGCAGAACATCACCCCTATTCACCCATCGTCACGAAGGAAGCAACACTAGACCTAAAATGTGCGTCCTAATCTCGCTCATGCTTTATCTGTGGTGACACCAGTGTCTCCCGTTTCCAGTTCGGAGCAGCCAAGCAAGTGGATGAACGTGTCGGCCATGGTGTCACTGACCGTGCAGGCGGCGGTTGAGAACGCGACCACCGCTCTTACCAGCCCATGCCACACTTGAATGAGTAATATTCTCCTAGCGATGTCCTTCAGAGGTGACACTGGCTACTTCCTGGCGCTCACGAGTTCGTGCATCCATCGCCGACTGCTGACAAAAAAGAATTCGTGAGTAGGGGGACATGCTCGTTGGCTCCTCCTGAGAACCGCATTCTGGGCGAGATAGAGAAGATCCAGCTGACGGGAGATGGTGACAAGATGGTCTCCCCAGGGATGAATATGGATGACCTACGCAGGCGGATCGAGCCAACCCCAGGGGGACCCAAGCCCTTATTGTCCCCGCTTTCTCCTCAGTCCGTGCCACCAACATGGTCTCTTCGAGACCCGATGGACTGAGCCCCCGTCAATCGACTTGAATAAATGACTGTCGGAAGAGTCGGGAGTCTCAAGTATTATGCACGCGGGCAGTGTCCAGATTGAGGACCATCTATCATTCTCGTACATATATTACACTACAACAAAAATATCCACACCGTGCATCCCTATCGAGCGCGAAGTCGAAGTCCACAACTGCGACCTCTGGCGTTGTGACCAGTAACCAAGTATTAAATATGAACATCCCGCGGAGCCCCGGCGTATCTCTCAGTCAATCGAAGGATTGCTCTTCCAATAGCCATATCTCCCATCCTGGATGGCCACGGGCTGGCGTTCCACCCCATGTAACGATCGATAAAACCCAGGTGAGGTTCGTCCAGGCACGCGCCGAACAAGATAGGGGACGAGTCCGGAATTTCCAAGTCCCATCCCACTGGTTTAGGAGACCTTGAACCGGACCTGGACTTCTGAGTGATTCGCCTACGGTGAGAATTACCCCATGTAGTGGCGCCCTGGGGAGCATGCCCTGTCTGGATGGACCAGGCTCGGGTGGACTCGGTAACACGCTCCAGACGGGAACTCTCCGGGCTTTGCATGAAGCGACAATCAACCTCCCGCTATTAACTGCACATCTCCCCCTTCCCTGGACAGAGCTTCGAAGGAGCACTTGTAGCGACCGGCCGAAAAATTCGGTATCCCCAGCACCCCGGTTGAGCCACCCATACTTGGTTTGCGAACCGATGGACTTGACTGGCGCGGGAGCAGGGAATGCAGATTCTGCGTCTGTAGGGTTCGTGCTTATTGGGAAGGCACAGACTTTCCGGAATTTCTGACTCGTTCGCTTCGTTGAATGAAGTTCTCGACGAGGCAGGCGTCGCGGACGGCGTCCAAACATTGATGGTATGGCCAGGAGCGGTGTTGTGAATCTTCCGTCGGGGGAGAAATAGCGGCGTTCTGATTGACCGTCGCCCAATCGAAGACCATGAACTACCCCTCTGGAGTCCAAGTTTCGAATGGTGGCAGCCAATCGTCGACGAAAGAAAGCGAGTGTGATTTTGAGGTGGGAGCTCATTCGTTGCGAGCCCTATCTGACCTCGTTTTGTATGTCGAAAATGAAAGCGAGTGTGGCCGCGGAGAACAGATCGGCCTGCTCCCAGGAACCTAGATTAACAACACGACTGGAGTGAGTGATAGGGAAAAATACTCACAAAGATCACCATGGTACTCGGATCCTCATTGTACTCCTTCATTACGCCTTGGTCTTACTCATCGGCTTCGCGCAGAGACCCGTCGTAGAACTCGACACAGGCGCCACTGACAGTTCCATGGAGGTTTGGAAAGAAAGTAACACATAGCCAGCAGCTATTTGAAGGCGAAGGAAAAAGCCAAGTGGACGCACGCTCTTTGGTTGGTGACTGCCATCCTAGTGATGGAACCCGAAGGGAATTTCATGCTCATTGATCCTCCAGCGAAAGGCTGGGGTACCGCATCGAAACCGTGTATTCTTGTCCTCAGTCGCCTTCGGTCTCTCTTCCGTGTTCGAAATTCATGTGTTGGGATCTTGACCGGTAAGCCCGCAGTGGGATTGCCGTACTGACGAGGCGGGGGAACGATGACACCGGAGAGACGGACGCTGCCGATCGATGTCGAACATATTGGTCCTACCTGGAATATTATTAAGCTCACCTTGCTCGCTATCATCCTATCATCACACACACTGTTCGTAGGCTCTCGGGAGTTATTTCATGTTCCCAGCGGAGCGCTTTTTGTCCTTCTCCGCGGGATGAAAACCACAAGACGGGGCACTTTTCCACATCCCTACCGAGGGATGGTGCTGAGTTGTATTGCTCACACCTCCAATGCTTTGGCTACTCATATAAACCTCGATCCCCACCTTCCAGCTTTCGCATTCAACTTCAGTATCCGAAAGAACGCAGGTTTCTGAACCATATGCGAACATGCTAAACACGATTTGCACTTTACGTGACCAAGGCCCAGCGCCAGCTGTGGTAGATTGAAGGCTGGCTCAAGAGATTTCGCTTGAACGTAAGTCTTGTTTGCCGCGACTGCATCAATGTATGGCTATTTTTCTCCCTCGCCAGACTGAAACTTAGTACACTGGGATATTAGTCGAGCCCTGTCCGTAAACACGTGTCGTTCTTCCACCAATGTTTACCGTGCCCCACGGTGGAGATGTCTACTCGTTTGCTGCTAATAGGGCGGTCCTGCGGCAAGAGTATCCAGAACTCATGAATGAGGCCCACTCCGCCTCCTCCGTCCTGACGCCCCACGTTCTCTTGTTGATCCTACGCCGGCCCTTGGACCCACCCTGGCCCCGTAAATAAGAGCTGTCGAGGAAGCTTACCCCTGTCTATCCCAACCATTATCCCTACACTAGTCTTCAGTTTCCCAATCTCGCGCAACTGCATGGGTTTTGAAATGGGACTTGCCTGAACATCGAGGATGCCGAATGGCGGTGAGGTCATCAGATTCGGTGAGCGAATGCTTTGGTTTACCTCTCGCATCGTCGTTTGAGAAGAGAGCAAGAACTTGAAAGCGAGGTTGATGGGGTGCGAATACCCGCTCACCGTTGTGTCGAATCGTGGGGAGAAAAGTCAACACATTCATCCGAGGGGTGAGCGCTGAGCCAGGGAGAATTGCATCTGGGCCGGAGTGCCAGACGAATCAAAGCCACGAGGCCAGCTATCCGCTTACCACAACCACCGTCTGCGCTAGCAAAGGGCAAGCAGTGGCGGGGGAGGCGGGGACGACAGGGAGAATCAATCCCAATCAGGATCCAGATTACGTGCGGCGGTGAGCGCTGATCCAGATGGGTGAACGGGAATGTAGATGGCTAATCCGCCCTCAGGCGAGCGGCTGGATGATTACAGACAGATGCATCGAGTGAGTTTCATATCTTCCCCCTTCCACAGTCGATATCCATGCACCGAGTTTCTGGGAATGTATCCCGTAAGCCCGCAGCGGGATTGGTTTATAGGAACGTCGCTGACCAGAAGATAGACGCAAACCTAATGGGGAGCGACTGCCACTGTTTGCAACGGACCGGACGCGCGCCGGCCCGTACGGTAAGCGACCCCGTACCTCGAGGCTGGATTCTGGCCTATCCTGCATCCACCTCCATTGACGATTACTTGCATTCGCGTCCCCCGACCCTGAGCCACTTTCCCGACACTCCGTTTTCATGTCTCCTAGACTCGCAGCGACCCGTTCAACCTTACCTGTATCCCCTTTCACCGTAACACCCAGTCGCCGTCGCCGAAACGCTCCGGATTTCGTGTCATCTCCTCACACGATCACCTGTGGCTCAAAGATTTCAAGGCTCAACGCACAGAGCACCGTTCGTGTTCATCCATCAATCACGGAAAGCGTCACGAGGGAAACATCACCCGGCCCAGAATGTTTGTCCCAACCTCGCTCATACTTTATCTGTGTTAACGCAAGTGTCCCTCGCATCCAGTTCGGAGTACCCATGCGAGTCGATGGACCCGTCTGCGTCGCTGGCCGTGTGAGCGATTGAGAACACGGCCACCGCCTTTGCTAGCCCTCGCTGCCCCTAGATGAGTGACATTCTCCTAGCGATGGCCTTCATAAACGACACTGTTTCTTGATGCTTACGAGCTTACGCGCCCACCTTTGACCTCTGACAACGAAGAATTCGCGGGTGGGAGGACATGCTCATTCACCGCGTGCTGGGTGGGAAGGAGAAGACTCAACACGGTAGGTCCGGCGGGAGATAGTGACAAGACGGTCTCCCGGGGATGAATAGTGTGGATGACTCGCGCAGGCTCCAGGGGGACCCAAGCCCTCTATGGTCTCTGTTTTTCCCTCGAGTGGATCCTGGCAGCAGTTAGCTCATACCAAGGCACCAGCACGATTTCCCTGGATAGGGCTCGCCCACCGTACAGGAGCGGGCCCGTCGGTCGATTGAATAAACAACTATCAGAATCAGGGGTTCCAAGTACGATGGATGCGGGCGGTGCCCAAATCGATGTCTATTATATTAGTACACCATAACGAAAGTATCCACATTGAAAATTCCTATATTGAACGCAAAAAATCCACAACTGCGACCTCCATGGAAAATTGACCGGCAACCAGCAACCGAGTATTAACCTCCCACTGAGCCCCGGCGTATCTCTCGGGTGGCGATCGGTAAAACCCAGACGAGGTTCGTCCGGGCACACGCCAGAAAAGACGGGAGATGAGTCCGGAATGTCCAAGCTGGTCCGGGAGTCCTTGGACCGACCTGAACCTCCAGGTGGTTCGTCTTCGATCAAAGTTCCCTCATGCGGTGTAGCTCTGGGGATCATCTCCAGTCTGGATGTGCCAGGCTTGAGTGGACTCCGTATGGATAAGAAGGATTTGTCTTTTGAGGCTCCCGAAATGTCGTCCCTGGATGCGCCCGCTGTCTGGGGAGCTGTGCTCTTTACACGTCCCGGACGGAGACTCTTCAACTCCGCACGAAGCGAGAATCGACCTTTAGCAATACGTCTCCCTTTTCCCTGGACGGAGTTTTCAAGGGGGGCTGGTAGTGATCAGCCGATACATCCGATATTCTCGTCATCTCGGCCGGGTCACCCGCACTCGGTTCCCAGGCCGACGGACTTGACTGGCCCGGAAACGGGGAGTGCAGATGATGCGTCGGTTGCGTTCGTGATTATTGGGGAAGGACAGTTTGCCGAAATCCCCCCTCCCGATGCCGTCGCGATAGAGGAGGAAGGCGGTTCTTGCTAGGTCGAGCAAAGATCTTGACAAAACAGGCGTCGCAGGCGGTGTCCCAAACGTAGGTGGTGTGACTAAGAGCAGTGGCCGCGAATCTTCCACTAGGGGAAAAATAGCAGTACGCCAATGATCAACGCCCTTCCGAATATTGCGAGTTCCCCCTCCGGAGTCCAAATTTCGAATTGCAGCAACCAATCCTTGACGGAACGAACTGAGCACAATCCTAAGGTGATAACCCATTCGTTGCGAATATTGGCTGACTTGGTTCTGTACGCCGAGAGTGAAATAGGTATCACCGCGATCTGACTAACAATACGACCGTGGTGGGTGCTGGGGACAGGGAAAAAGAAAAACTCACAAAGATCAATATGGCATCCAAGTCCTGGCTTTATTCTTTTATCGCACTTTTGGAGTACTTGTCGGCTTCGTGTAGAGACCCATCATAGACTGGACGCAGGGATCGCTGGCAGTTCCGGAGGGGTTTGGAAGGGGGGTGGTAATGTCTTGAGCACAGCATCCTCCAAACTGGAAAAGAAACGGGCGGTCAGTAACAGCCTGGAGACAAAGGAAGAAGTCAAATGGACGCACGCTCTTGGACTGGCGGTGTGCCGCGAAGAGCAGTTGAGGAATCTGAAGGAAAGCCTGTGTCCGCTGGGTTGTGGGAAACGAGGGTTGTCGAGCCGAGTAGAGGGGAGCGGGTGTCAGGAATGTCAAATATCAGGGGAAGAATAATCTCACTGAACCAGAACGTAGTGTCCATCAGCACTCAGGCGAACGGCTGGGTGGTTGTGGACGTGCGCCACATCGAAATCGATTCTTGCGCTCCGTCGCCTTCGGTTTCTCTTCCGTGGTCGAGGTCCATGCGCTGGGAGCTTGACCGGTAGATATGCAGTGGGATCGCCGTACGGAGACAGGCGAGAGGCACCATGACATTGGAGCAGACATGGAAGCCGGAGACAGACGCTGCTGCTTTGATCGATCCTAGCGGACGGGATGCGACCCGGAAACAGTGCCAAGTTCAGCTTGCTCGTTCTGTTTCAGGAGGTGGAAACTGCGTTGTTGAGTTGTGTCGCTCACACCTCCAATGATCTGGCTACGCATATAAATTCCGTTCTCCACCTTCTGGCTTTCGACGCATCGGTTTCTGTATTCCGAAAGAGCGCAGGTTTCCGAATATGCTAACAAAAATTCACATTTTGCGTGTCAAAGGCTCAGCTGTTGTGGAAGACCGGCTCGAGAAGTTTCACTTGAACGCGAGTCTCGTCCGCCGCAACTGCATCGATGCATGGCTGTTTTTTTTCTTAAGGACCAGTCGAGACCTCTCCGCAAACACTGTCGTCTTTTCACTAGTCTTTATTGTACCTCATCATGGAGATATCTACTTGTTTACTGTCGACCGTGGCGGGTGCCAGAGGGGACAATTCTGCAGCGAGAGTATCTGCAACTTAACAAAGTGCGATCCGTGCTGTTCTTCTCGGTGCCCCATGAAGTTCTCCTGTTGACCTTACGCCAGCCCTTGAATCCGTCTTGGTTCTATAGTAAGTAAGAGCTGTCCGGGAAGCTTACCCCCGTCTGTCCCAACAATTATCCCTACACCAACCTTCGGTTTCCCGACCTTGCACAACTGCAGGGGTTTCATTAACGCGTCGAAGGAGCCGTCTCCGCCACGCGAAACGCGTCCGAAAGCCGCGGGAGTATCCCAGGAAACGGTACCCGACTGAACATCGAGGACGTTGAATCTTAGATCGATGAATGAACGCGTTAGTCCACCTCTCGCGTCGTTTGAGGAGAGAGCAGGAACTTGGAATCGACAGTGAGCCAGGAAGGATCATATCCGAGCCGAGCGCCAGGTGAATCAAAGCCACGAGGCAAGCCATCCGCTTATCGCAACCACCATCTGCGAACATCTGCTCTGATCCAACGCCGAAAATATCACCGTGGACAACATGTTTGATTCTCTCTCTAAAAAGGGGAGGAAACTCAAGGACCGACTGAGGAGGAAGAAACACAAACCGGACAGAACGGGCACCGAGACTCCCGGGGAGAGCGCTCGCTCGTCAGGTTCACTTCTGCGACCAGAGTCTCGTCTCGTAGCAGGCAGTCGCGACGGAGAAGGGAACAGAACCAGCACCGACGTACGCCAGGACCGTTCGAGGGGTCGGTCTCCCCAGCCAGAGCCCATGCCAGCTGGCGGAGGCGAAGGCACTCGGCAAAGGGGGGAAGCAGACGTTGGCGAAAAGGAAGTCAGCCAGAGCCATTCGCGCCCGGACCAGGTCATCGAGGTTGTAGTGGATAGTGGAGCCAGTCAAGGAGTCGAGCAAGTTTATCCCTCTCCATCCGCTAGAGAACCCGACAGTATGCGAGCATCTTCATTTCAGCTGCCATATCTGATCGTTCCCTCAGACAACGCAGGCACCTCTGCCGTTCCTGATCATACGTCAGAAGATGCCCTTTCTACCAAAGGCGCCGAGCCAAATGCTGCTGCGAATGAGAAAAAACGGGACTGGAAGTCAACTGCGTCTGAGACGGCAAAATTACTCCTTCGCGGGGTGAGAGATTCGGCCGACGCCTTCCCCCCACTCAAGTCTGCCGCCGGAGGTCTATGC
>Ga0307510_10006386_pt1 | contig 14056 bp, 11 predicted proteins | sample 12_EM_MG_FD_207224 | JGI IMG/M metagenome (GOLD analysis project Ga0307510, IMG submission 207224) | Populus trichocarpa ectomycorrhiza microbial communities from riparian zone in the Pacific Northwest, United States - 12_EM | ecosystem: Host-associated > Plants > Roots > Unclassified | place... | reverse complement strand
CCTGTCCTGTCCGTGTCCGTCCAATCGGGTTGGGTCCCCTTATGGCATCCCCATTTCTCCCCCCTTTTCCTCTTTTGGGTTTTACTGCTCGATGCTTGCAATCTCCCCATCTCGCCCTCTTTTGGTCTTTCCCTTTCCTCGAGCTCTGTGGGCACACACACCACACACACAGGTACCGCTTTTCTTCCAATACGACGTACTTCTTTGCCTCATTCGACTCCTCTTGCTTAGCCTCGCTGGACCCCCCTCAATCTCAATCTTTCATCTCTTCTCCTTTCATCACAGGAAATGACATATGCCCCCTTTCAGTCCTGTCTGTTGCCACTCACTCGCCCATCATAAGTTCCGTTCGTGTGGTGTTCGTCATATATATATATTCTGGGTCGTTTAGACGGCTTCCATTAACGGTGCAAACGTCCCTTTGATGAAACCACCCGAGGAATAAGCGTAGTTTCACCGTGCGCAACCAAATCGCCCAACTCTATCACAGAACCCGGACGCCACGCCACGCCACGCCACATTACAATGTGCTGTATTGTACGCAGCAACAGCAACGTGCGCGCGCGCCGAACACATGAACGCATGTGTTATCTCTTTTCTGTCGTTGTCGTTGCTTCTTCTTCTTCTGGGTCTTCTTCTTCTCACCCACACCACTTACATATACCCTCTTTGTCGAGAGTCAATCGTCCTTCCTTCTTTGAACGGTTCATACGTGTTATCTGGCAGGGACGCGAGGATTGGGGGTTGTGATTGTGAGTGGAGATTAGGTGGGGGACGTTTATGTACGATGGTGGCTGCACTAAGCCAAGCTAAGCTGAGGGTACTACTTAGGTAGGGCTAGGCATCATATCATCGATGGGGGGGAAATGGGCGTGTATCATGGGCTGATCAAAGCAAAGTGCGGGATATCGCGCGTCCTAATCGGGGTTTCGGACGGCCGGACGACCTCGGACGTGGGCTCCCGGGGGAGACCTGACCTCTCCGAGTCTCGTTCGTCCGGGACCCCCCCTTCCATCATCATATGATAAAATGAATGGGGAGAACGTGGCTCCGACGTCCGGGCATCGTGGTCTTAAAGTTCTGCTGTGCTGCGTGTATAGTGGGCCAGCAGAGCAGCGAGCGAGAGGAACCCCCGGGGAGAGGGAACGCTTTTCATTTTACTTTTACCCCCAGGGGGCGGGGGAAGTCGTTTCTCCCTGCTCTCACTCGGTGTGGACCGGACGGACGGGCTGAACCTTGTTGAACCCGAAGGAAGGAAGGAAGGGGGGGTTCTCAGGGACGAGAAGAAAAGCCTGAAACGTGCCATGACGTATGATTGAGATGGGTCTCACAATGGTCCGCGGAACGGACGGACGGAAGAACGCGAGCGTGGGTTGCCTGGCTGCAAAAGCTCTCGCAATTCGTAGATCACATCGCGCCTCCGACGTCGCGTGTCTCGCTGCGCTGCTGCGCAGTTGCGTGTCAGGCTGTGCGCGGTTTAAGTTAAGTTGGGTCATTTGAATGTGTCGGCGGTGGACGGTTGCGGTATGGCGATGGCCCTTCTTCTTTGTCTTGTTGTAATGTTGCTTGTGACCGTGTTGCAGCTATAACTGATGATCAAGTCGTCGGAACCGCACCGTCCCGATCTTATGTCCGTGTCGTACATCACGGCGGGCCCTCCCCCAAACGTATCGTAAGCAGGTCAAAGGTTAAGTGAGTAAGCAGCAGCAAAAGTGGTACTACGTTACAGCGCAGTATCGAGTGAATAAGGTGGTACCGTGGTAGCGTAATCCCTACACACCATCATACACGCGCACCCCCTCGTACTGCCGAGTGAGTAGAGAACCAGGAAGGCTAATAGTGTCATCGTGGGCGATGCGAGTCCTTCATTGAATCACGGAGCACGACCCTGAGAGCGCCTGCGTGTAAAGTCGCATCACGAACCGCCTTAGTTGTATTTATAAAATAAAATAAAAAAACGAACCGTGCTATGACGTTGCGCGAGCATGCGCGCACTCAGGCCGTGCAGTACGTACAGTTAGACAAAACATGGCCGACTCGGATGTCGTGCGTGCGTGGACGGACGGATGGACACGTGGAAAGAAAGAAATGAAAGCGGTTCGGATTGTCAATTTGTCGGTCGAGCTTTTTTGTTAACGCTATGACATGGAAGGCTGTCATATAGTAGGTTCGGGAACGTCCAAGAAACACAACTGAACAACGACACCTCTTCTTCTTCCCAACAGATCAACAACAGGTCACAAGACACACAAGACACACCCCCTCCCCCGCTTCGCGTGCTGCGTGCGTAGATCCGCGGGGCGGCGGCCGCCAGAGCACGCGACGGGGTCTGTGCCGCAGGGCAGGGAACCACAAACGAGGGACACATCTTTTTTTACGTACGTTTGACGGCTTGTAACTTTCTGCTACTTTGCCTGCGCGTACAAAGTACAGTACCGTATGCGGGTGTCACATGTGTACGTGTGTGTCTTCCTCGGCATCAATTGCAGGGGGGCCAGTAGGAGGAGCTTCCGAATCGCGACGCCCCACACACAGCGATCGGCCGACATCGTGAACCATCGCCGACTTAGTATAATAGTTACGCGTAGTTAATTGAACGAATATATATATTCGTTCTGGTTTGCGGATCTTACCTCCGTCCGTCCGATAGCCGACCGATGGGCGCACGGGCGGGAGCTGGAACTGAGCAGGAACAGGAGCGCGCACGCGCGCGTGACGCGTGAAAACAATATCCCGCCGAAGTCAGCTGCGGACGAGCCACGACGACGCACCAAAGTAGCATTTAAAACGAAACAAAGGCAAACACAGCGGTCGCAGCTGTAGCAGCACTGAACAAGGCGGAAGAGTGTGTCTGGGCCCTTTGGGATTCGAGTGATAGATCATCAACGGGGATCACTACGACAACGGGGACCTGCCTGCACGCGCAAGGGCAAAGTGCTGTAAGTAGGCAAGCATCGACACGAACCCAAAGATCTGACTGACTGACCGACTGACCGCCCGATCGATTCCATTCGTTCCGTTTGGGCCATCGCTATTTGTAACTTAAACCGTAAATGCGCGAGAGTAAAGGTGGGGCCCGCGGTGTTTGGGTTCGAGTCAAGCGCCAACCGCTTGGTAGTCCCCGCGTTTCAACCTGCGACAGGCGGCGTGACGTGCAGCAGGACCCATTCACTCAAGTCGAGACCGCTGAGCGAGCCGAGCGGGTTCGTCGCTGGGCAGGGGTATCCATGATCATGACACAAAACACGCAATCCAAGGAGCACAAAAAAGTCATATTGACTCGGGACAAATTCGTCCTCCTCCGCTCTTTGGGGGATTTATTATATCTGACAAGTGCCGTTCCAGTCGAGATTCTAACTGACGCACGTCACTCTCACCGTGGTAAAACGTTTGTTTCTTTTCTTTTTGTACAGTGCCGCTTTCGTTTCCTGGGTTGTTTTTGTTAAGAGGTTAGAATGGGACGCACGGGCGCTCCGGCTCATCCGAGTTCGGAAGGTGTCCGCGGCCTCCCGGGGTCCACGGAACACGGGGGCACGGGGACACACGGCTTGACACGGACGTCCGTTCAGCGCCACGTGTGCGGCGGGTAAAAGGGTAAAGCCGACCAAGGCCGAACAAGGGGCAAAACCCGAGGGGAAGGGTCCTTAGGCCAGGGCGCACCCCCCAACCACCACCGACTGACACCGACTCCACCTATCTGTTGCCAAGCGTTGCGATGACGGTGGCGCTTGCAGAGCCTCGTGCCCGTGCGCTAGTTGGTCGCGGTGTGCTGTAAAGGGGTACGTGGTGTCCACCACGTGTGGGGGCCCTTGCGCAATTTGGGAAAAGGATGGGCACCCAGGCACTAGATAAGACAGTCGAGGCGGCCGATGGCGAGCGAAAATGTCTCTGTCGTTGGGAAGGGGGGGTGGGAGCGTGCTTACTTGGTACTTACCCCCTTCATTCGAATCATTCCATCACGTCGGTGCCGACCTACTACGAGATTACGTCTGGGCCATAGTCTGGAAGCCTCGTGAGACAGACCCCGACAGAGACCCCGACAGGGGCCCCTCCACCCCCAGTTCCCATCCCTAAACCGTTTTCAGCGCCTCATCCCTGCCTGGTTGAACGATGATCCTTAGCTCGGTGGCGCCATTTGCACATCGAAGGCGGTTCTGCTGTACCGCCGCTTATACCCTTTCGCTTTCCGATCTGCGGATTTCATTCTGCGGTCTTACGAAGAGGTTTGGGGGGTGGAAGGTGGAATGAAGAAGCGCCGCATAATGAATGACATAGATGAATGAAACCTGGATACGCCCAAGTTTGGGCCTTTCCAGCGCGCTCGTTCGGATGCTTGCGGCCGACGAACGGAATGGTCAGTAACGTGTGACGGAGCGGGACGGAAGTCCGCCCCGTTGTGCAAAGTATTAGGTCAGATGAAGTGAGCAAGGACATCGAGGTGATTAAGAAGCTCCTGCGTAACGGAGTAGGATAGGACGAACCTAATGGGGCGCACGGGGAGAGGAAGACGGAGATGAGGGGCGATGGTGCGGCGAAAATGGTGCAGCATGGCAGGGACCTGTATGGCATGGAGCCTTGCTCACGGTGTCTTGTCACATCCCGCCACATCCGGTGACGAGAGGGGGTGATGATGAATTTGATGATGAATTCGGTGGATGGATAGGGTGACGCATATTCCACGCATCTCCATGTGTTGTGCTCCACAGCGCAGTCGCGGATTAGGGGTGGGCCCGCCACTAGCTCGTGGCGGTGCAACAATGACGAGGACGGCTCACCCTTGTTGCGCAAACTTGTGGCCCCATGCACAGCACCGGGAAGAGGGGTGGAAGAAGGGGAAAGGGGGGGGAAAACGATCAGCAGTGGCAGGCACAGCCTCAAGTGGCACTGCCCCGAGAGAAGCAACGCCGCAACGTATATTGTGCGTGCAGGCAGACAAGCCGTAATCGATGTACCGCAATGGCTCCAGGGGCGTTTGAGGGAGATGACCACGAGTTAGTACGTATTACGTGCTTCGCGCGACATGCTCAGCTGATTGGTTCGGACGGACTCGAACAGCGAGGTATCCCGGGTCCCTCCGCACAAACGCACGCGAGTCGCAGGTAGTCGTAGTCACCTTCACTCCAGCCCACATATAGGTAAAACAAAAGGACAGGTGACTGCGGAAATGAAGGAACAGTGGCGGAACAAGCCCGGGGGTACATGGCGCGGTACGGAACATCCTCAGGGTTTCAGGAGCTGACTACATCCTGGAATGACTAGGAGGTGGTCATGCAACATCAAGGGATGAGCATCCTGTGAATTCGGAATTCGCGCAAGTCGATGAGAAACAAGGACCCTGAGGTTCCAGTAATAGGAGTGCCCCTGTGATGCATACAGCAGCGGGCATCTGTTCTGCGCAGGATCCGGTGACGGTGACAGAAAGGAAGTGTTTTGACACAGATGGGTTCCCAATGGAAGCCAAGAGTCCTTAGGAAAGATAGGGCCTAGCCGCGCGCCTCGTAGGGACGAGGGTGACCACGCTGCAAGGCCGAAAAGGCGCGCATGCCCGTTCAGAGAAGCACATCTTGGGAGAGCGAGCGGGACAAAATTGGGGGTAGTAGACTTCGACAAGCAGAGACCATGGTGGGGGCATGAAAAGAAGTTGAATAGGCCAGAGGTGGGTTCATAAAGGCCGAAAAATGCTGATAAAAAATTTTTTTAAGAACCTTTAATCGCAACATGGGTTGAGCGTACTTGCCTTTTTCGGCCAAATTCCCACCATTGGGACCCACTCGACTCCGTTACAAACCGCCATCTTTTTGCAAGCGCGCTGGGGGTTTAACTCCAGACACCCCAAGGCGAAACACGCTCTGCGCGTCAAGTCTTGGCCACTGTCTGAACATCCCAAAGGGACGTGTTCTCCTAACCCATACGGAATTTCAAACGAGAAACCACTCACGGTCGGATTTGTTCAGGTGCCGTTTCCCTCTTGACTGGTCTGGTTCGTGAACCTCCCAAGTGCTCCACAGGTTGCCCCATGCGCCATCCCCGCGCGCCTCAGGACCAATTTCTTTCCTCGGCTATTACATGGGTCCCGTTACCCGTCCAGGCAGTGAAAGGCCGGGATGGCGTCGACAGGTACGCTGGAGGATCTCGGTCGATTAAAGCCGATATCGGTGAGCCCCTTTCCTCACGTGAGTTTCCCATCAGAACGACAAACGAGGCTCGGCAACGTTGGACAGCACTTCAGTCCCCGTCCGGTGCTGACCGGGGAGGACCAGCTCATGTCACCTGGCCTGCTCTAGGCATGGGTAGATGAGAAGATCAGGTACGGCCATTCACCATAATATTACGGCTCGACCACGACAACAGATGGAGGGTCATGCCTGCCTACGAAGCTCAAGGTTTTCGACCAAGTTCGGGGAAGCCAGACACGTGAATTCCGGTCCACGTTTGGACCCTTGGTGACCGAAGTTATTCCGGTGATGTGATCACCCCTGTTCAGGGCTATCGATCTCACATCATCGCCCAGAGCGACGCAGCTATTGCATATACGCTCCCTTGTTGTGACCCATTCATGGTGTTTCCATAATCTATCGGTAAGAAGGTTGTTATCGTGCTCATCCCGGACTGTAAAAGGAGAACCCTTCGTCGTAATAAGAATAAATTGTGATTGACTGCTAGCCGCACGGCCCGCACACTGGATTATCTTGGTACTGTAGTAAGGTACAGGAAGGTGAAGCGACTTCTAAAAAAGGGAACCTGAACAAACGATCATCGGATCCAGAGTACGGTAGGTGGGAGCCTGGGAGACTTGCCATCGTAGCTCCTCTCAAACCTGACACGACAGGTGACTGAATCGTTATTGGCCACTCCGCCACTCCGCCATCCCGCATACGACGCCAAGAAGATTCAGCTCACAGCACTGGCAAGTCCCGCTGACAACGTTTTGGGGCTTCCTCGCAAGGCTTGACTGGTTCCATCGATAAGCTTCGAACGACACGACACATCTCATCACGGTCGCCGTGTTTCGATGCCAACGTCATACTCTGTTGGCACCGCAGAACAATGCGCACCGCTATCCTCCTCTGATCCCGAGTTATCTGCCGGTAGAGATGGTTTGGCTGATCTAAACGAGACAACCCCACTACTCCGAACCAATCGCCCACATGTACTCCGGTGGAACCACCCAGAATGGTGGCCGCATGCGAGATCTGCTGTGTCCATATTCGTCGACAAAAATACCGGGTTGTTACTTGTTGCAGCCTCTCAATTCTTCTTTTCCGGGATGAATCTCTCCGTCAAGTTGCTCAACGGCTTGGATGAGCCCGTTCCGACTCTCGAGGTGAGTCTTGGTCCTCCAGTGATTTTTTTTCTCTCTGAGTTGACTTTGTCGAAAATCGGTTTGGATAGCTGATATGGGTCAGAATGGCAAGTACCTCGGTCTATCGTCGTGCATATGGACACTGAACTGGTGACAAGGTCATAACATACGTCGGCTCCATTGGATACCTGTACGCCTCTTTTCGGATGACGTGGCTTAAAATTATGTTCTAATCATTACCAGATATTCGCAGAAAATCCCGGACCCGTTTCTTGGTCCAAAGGGCGTTCGGAGACTGTTAGTACTCCGAGGTTTCGCAGGGTACCGTGTCCTACATGGTCTTTCGAATATTTCCATTTCTCAGTCTAAGACATCCTTAGCTTCGTTGGTCTTTCTGGGCTATATTTCTCCCTCCAATACCTATCCTTGTCTGATGCGACTGTGTTGACATTCATCACGCCGATTCTCACTGGGTTCGCAGGAGCAATTTTTCTCAGGGAGCCTTTTTCTCTCAAGCAGATGTTTTCCGGATGTAAGCATCCAATGTCACCTTACCATGGTTGTCACTAACAAAACTTTAGTTTGCAGCCTCTTTGGTGTAGTTTTGATTGCTAGGCCACAGTTTCTTTTTGGTCCTCCAAATGGAGATCAATCCGAAGTAGTGATGCCCGAGCAAAGGATGCTATCTGTCAGGTAATGGGGCATCTCTTTCCGAATCCAAGCGTTCAGTTCCTTTGGTTTTATAGCTTGGGTCTACTTGGTGTCCTGGGAGCAACTAGTGCCTGTAGGTGTCCTTTCCTTGCCCCCTTCCCCATTTATTCTTTACCTCCACAGACACACTCATCCGCGCCATTGGGAAGCGGGCACACCCCCTCCACTCCATGGTATTCTTCTCATTGACTTGTGTGCTGGGTTCCACGACAGGGTATGCCTCTCACCCGGACTCTCTGATTCCTGACGGGGCCCCCTGACGCCCACTCCAGCATGGTTATACTTGGGAATTCCCCAGTGATACCCACAGATACTTTGTGGTTTGTTTTGTTGCTTCTCATTGGCGTACAGGGCTTAATGGGGCAGGTGAGTTCTTCAGTACTTCCTTTCTCCCCGGCCCATCCTGATACTCCACGGTTGTGAAGACACTTTTGACCATGGGTCTGCAGCGGGAGACAGCCTCGCGCGGTACTCTTGCAATTTATACCCAGGCATGTCTGTTACAAGACGGCTCTCTTGACTTGTCTCAGCTGTTATAGGTTGTCTTTGCCGTTGCACTTGAGTTCATCGCTTTCCATACTACGCCTCCGGCGCTGTCAATCGCTGGAACACTCATAATCATGAGCTCAGCTATCTATACCTCTGTATTACCTTCTCATCTCTCACTCATTGTTCCTACTTATACTCCCATAGTTGGCAAAGAAGACTGCCTCGAGGCCAATCACCAGCGCGACCTTTGTTCAGCCACCGCTCACACACCCTGACTGCGACTACCATCCTAGGCCATGACCCAACGTGGTGACCCCTCGTTTACCTTCCCGACATTCTATCACGGCTCCTAGACGCATTTTCACTGTACGATAGCCTCGCGAGATTTTACGTCGTTGGCCATTGCACGTAACCAGGCTATCACTTGGTTTACGTACGTGGGTGAATGCAGTTCGCGAAGATACAGTAAGTTACAGTAGACAGATTCATGTGGTCCGAGCACACGTTACTTATCACGAAATGTAAGCCGAAGCATGTACTCACGAGTGACTCCGGAAGAGCGATGGGATAATCGTAAAGTTAGCTTTAGCGTCCGCGATTACCCCCAGTTCCAGAGGTAGGGCGTGCCTCTCGACTTTGTCATGGCCCGGTCTGGACGCGGATCTTGAGTTTCGTATCCGCATTCACCTTCCTTGTTTGCAATCAATTCCGTAACCGGCGCTTCATGTTGCACCCTCCCAGGTTTCCGGATATAGTATTCCCCCGTACTCTGATCACCATGACCATCAGAGGGTCTACAGATACCACCGTGACAGGCGGACTACATGAGGAGCCCGAAGCATCATCCGTTCCGAATGAGGCATCGCCACTTCTGCAAACCAAGTCTGCGCTTCTATCCCGGCGGAGCTTCTCTGAACGGTGGCACTGGAATGCATCTGCGTTCTTGGACAGAAACGCCGGTTTGTTGCTTATTGCAGCATCCCATTTCTTCTTCTCTGCGACGAACATCTCTGTGCAGTGGCTCAATAGATTGGAGGAGCATGTGCCGATTCTCGAGGTGTGTGATACCCTGAGAAAAATTGAGGGTCTGAGTTGACGCAGTAGACGACTTGAATAAAGCTGATATGGGTCCGGATGGTAAACACCCCAACCTCTATTTAACCCTCTCAGATGCTGAAAGAGATCAGGCCATGATATATGTTTTTTCAATTTCTTACCTGTACGTCCTTCGAGGTCGTCGTTCAAGTCTTGTTGCCAATCGTTTCCAGGTATTGGCAAAAAATTCCAAACCCACTCCTCGGCCCCAAAGATGTCAGGCCCTTGCTAGTACTACGGGGATTCACAGGGTAAATATACTACCTGTACTCCCGTGAATGGACGCCCTCATCGTCGTCACAGATTTACTGCTCTATCCGGAATGTATTTCTCCCTGCAGTACCTATCGTATTCCGATGTTGTGGTGTTGAGGTACATCGCGCCAATCCTCACTGGCTTTTCAGGAGCGATTTTTTTGAAAGAACGCCTCTTACTCAAGCAATTCGTTGCGGGCTGTAAGCACTTCGTGACCAAACTGGCCTCAACTGGCATCTTACGAGATGCCAGTGTGCAGCCTGTTTGGAGTGGCTCTGATTGCCAGGCCTCAGTTCCTTTTTGGTGGCCTGCCGGGGAATCTATTGGACTTTGTTACACCACAACAAAGGATGATATCTGTCATGTTAGGACGTCACCGTTCCTCTCTCAGATATTTTTTCTCATCTTGCTTCGCAGCGCAGCCCTGGTGGGCGTCGTCGGGGCGAGCGGTACACGTGAGTTCAGTTTTCGCCAACTCAGTCCATATCTGTATCCTTATCGTTCCAACAGACACAGTCCTCCGCGCGATTGGAAAGCGAGCACATCCACTCCACGTCAACGCTTTGTTCTCCTCGCAATGCGTGCTGTTCTCAACAATAGGGTGTGTTCCCCGCCTCAGCTTATTTCCTTTCTAAAAGTCCCTCTCGTCGCACACCCAAGTATGATGATATTCCAGATCCCCCCAGTTATCCCCACGCGCGTGTTGTGGCTTGTCATAATGTTTTTCGTTGGTGTACTCGGCCTGATCGCCCAGGTGTGCCCTTCAATCTCTTTTCTTTCAGGCCAATGCTGATACCCAAGTTGCGAAGACGCTTCTGACCATGGGTTTCCAACGAGAGACAGCTTCTCGTGGCTCCCTCGCCGGATACACCTCAGTGAGTCTTTCGTGTTTGTTATATTTTCATAGGAGTGACTCGCCTGTTTTAGCTTGTGTTTGCTGTTTTTTTCGACTACATCGTCTTTCATACAACACCAACCCCACTCTCTATCGCTGGGGCGATCGTGATTATGAGCGCGGCGATCTATGTTTCCGTAATTCCCTCCCTTACATTTCGACCTGACTCGTGCTCATGCCCCATCAGTTGACAAAACAGACTACCACCCGGCCAGCCACTGATGCCAGCGTCGAGCGGGGGCCACCAGCCACTTCTGCCCGCGACGATGATCGGGAAGCGCGATGAATATCAATGTGTTTCCTTACATCCGACCATGAATGTCGGATAGTAAGTCGGTAGAAGTATCGCAGAGTTGCGGTAAGCCAACGAAGTCAAAAAAACTCTCACACAACTTTGATCCGTGTACATATATGGGATTTTAGGGAATACAATACAATTGCGGGTCTCAGGCTGGCTGTAATCCTCATCAATTGAGGTCACATGCCTAGCTGCTGCGTCGAACCGAGCTGAATTCGGGCGGATTATACCGGACACAGACTACTATGCTTCAAGTAGCGCGGTCGTCGGAGGCTTTCGCCATCGGCCAATCGCCGCGGGGCCGTTACGTGCGTGCTTTGCAACACAACGATTTGCCGTGGGTGATACTAATGTCCGAGAAGGGATCACGGAGTGATGTAATTGTCGATACCAAAGCCAAGGTTTTGGTTTACATCAGGCTGAGAGACACTTGGTTCTTGCGCACAGCTTCCTTGTTGTATCACATCATAGTGCTTCAATATTTGATAAATGGAAGGTTTTTACCAAAAATATAATCGATAAACCCTCGCTGTGACAAGAATAGTGTTTGCGATTGACTGCTAACCACAGAAGGATGTGATTCAAAAGATGTTCATCGTAGTAACAACACTCCCAATTCCCGCCAAAACAATAACGGAGGGAGCCGAAACTTAGAGCACGTGACTTGTACAAGTTCATTGACTCAGTTTGGCTTTGACTCGGACTCGGACCTGATCGAGGCCTGATCTGCAAGCTTCACCAGCCACTCCCATACTACACCGAAGAGAACCCAGCTCGTTGTATGCTTACCCACAAACGATTCTTGGACTGACTTGCAAGATTTGGACATTTCTAACACGACGCTTCCATGGCCACGACTCACGCTGTTGGTAACGCAGAACGGTGTGCACTGCTATGCTCCTCTGATCCCGAGCTGCCTGCCAGTAGAGATGGCCTAGCTGATCCAAATGAGACAACCCCCCTACTCCGAATGAATCGCCCACATGTACTCCAGTGGACCCACTCTCAGTGGTGGTCTCCTGCAGAAGCAGCGGTGTCCGCATTCTTGGACAAAAATACCGGGTTGTTACTTGTTGCGGCCTCTCAATTCTTCTTCTCCGGGATGCATATCTCCGTCAAGTGGCTCAACAGCTTGGATGAGCCCATTTCAATTCTCGAAGTGTGTGTAGGTCCTAAGAGTAGTTGTTCACTGTGCTGACTCGGTCGAAAATCATTTTGTGTAGTTGATATGGGTCAGAATGGTGAGTGCCTCTCTCCATCATCGTGCATATGGGCACTGAAGGCAGGGATAAGGCTATAACTTATGTATGCTCCGTCGCGTACATGTGAGCCTTTTTTTTGATGATGTTCCTGAAATTCTGTATCGAATCATTCGTCAGGTATTGGCGCAAAATTCCGGACCCATTGCTTGGTCCGCAGGGTGTTCGGGGATTGCTTATCCTCCAGGGTTTCACAGCGTAGGGTGTACTACCTCGTCTTTCGGACATTTCTCAGTTATTTTCAGCTTTGTTTCTCTTTCTGGGATGTATTTCTCCCTACAACACCTACCATTGTCTGATGCGACCGTGATAACATTTATCGCGCCGATTCTCACTGGGTTCTCAGGGGCCATATTTCTCAAGGAGCCCTTTTCTCTCAAGCAGCTGTTTTCCGGATGTAGGTGTTACCTGTCATCGTGCAGCGGTCGTTATTAACATAACGTTAGTATGTAGCTTTGTTGGCATAGTTTTGATCGCCAGGCCTGAGTTTCTTTTTGGCCTTTCGAAAGGGGAACCATCTGAGGTAGTGACGCCAAAGCAAAGGATGCTATCCGTCGGGTAGGCGGATATCTTGCTCCATGTGCAAATGCTTAGTTCATATGGTATACAGCGTGGGTCTGCTTGGCGTCCTGGGAGCGACTTGTACCTGTAAATGTCCTTATCTTCACCTTCTACCATATTTATCCTGTTACTTCCAGACACACTCCTCCGCGCCATTGGGAAACGGGCGCACCCTCTTCACTCTCTGGTATTCTTCTCCTCAAAATGTGTGCTGGCGTCAACCATAGCGTATGCCTCTCACCTGAATTCCTCTCCCGGAGGGACCTCCTGACATCCGTTCCAGCATGGTGATATTTAAGATTTCCCCAGTGATACCCACGGATACCCTGTGGTTTGCTATGCTGTTTCTCATCGGCATTCTTGGCTTAATAGCGCAGGTGTGCTTTTTGATGCTCCTTTTTCAGATGATATTGACATATTGACATCCTACGATTCTGAAGACGCTTTTGGTTATGGGATTGCAGCGGGAGACAGCTTCTCGCGGAACGCTTGCGGCTTATACCTCCGTATGTCTGTTTACACTTCTTCGAAGTGTCTGAACTCTTCTAGATCGTCTTTGCTGGCGCATTCGAGTTCATCGTTTTCCGTACTACGCCTTCTGCACTGTCAATCACCGGAACAGTCATAATCATGAGCTCAGCTATTTATATCTCCGTAAGATCCTTTCATTCCTCTCACCTATAGTTACCGCTGATGCTCCATAGCTGGCAAGGAATAACGCTTCGAAGCCGAAGCTAACCACCGCCCCGACCCTTGATCGTCCACTGCTCACGCACCCTGACCACGACGACCACCCTAGGCCGTGACCAGAGGCCTAATTCAGTGACCTCTGTTTTTCCCACTGACATACCTCCTAGATGTCTTTTCACGGTGATTAGACACGATAACTGAGCGAGCTCCTGTGTGGTTGGTTGTTAGACGTGGTTAGGGATCATTCAGTTCACGTACATAGCTGAAGGTTGGTTTGGGAAGATAGCACACGATTACCGATGGCTAATCACAGAATGTACGTCGAATGGGGCTCCTTGAGCTGTAACCACCACCAGGTTCATTGATCCCGTCGTTCTGGCTAGGGCAAGGAAAAGACACGACACATCCGTCACCCCCCTCCCGCGTGATAAAGAGGTGCAAAAACACCCTGCCAGCACCCATACGATCTAAGATCAGCGGACATAATATGTTTAAAAGGA
>Ga0307510_10006385_pt1 | contig 14057 bp, 16 predicted proteins | sample 12_EM_MG_FD_207224 | JGI IMG/M metagenome (GOLD analysis project Ga0307510, IMG submission 207224) | Populus trichocarpa ectomycorrhiza microbial communities from riparian zone in the Pacific Northwest, United States - 12_EM | ecosystem: Host-associated > Plants > Roots > Unclassified | place... | reverse complement strand
TGATCATCGCCGGCACGGTGCGCGTGCCGCCGGAGAACCTGGAGCGGTTCAAGCCCCACATGCTGGCCATGCTGACCGCCAGCCGCGCCGAGGACGGCTGCATCACCTATTCCTATGCCCTGGACGTGGCCGAGCCCGGCCTGGTGCGGATCTATGAGGCGTGGCGCGACCAGGCCGCGCTCGACGCGCACGCCAAGACGCCGCACATGGCGACATGGCGCAGCCACTGGCCGGCGTTCGGGGTCTCCGACCGCCAGCTCACGCTCTACGAGATCGCCGCCGAACGGACGCTTTAGGCGCGCGCCGCCCGGCGGCGTCGCGTCAGTGCGGCTTGGCGGGCGATTCCGTACCGGCGTCGGCCGGCGCGTGCTTCTTCTTGGCCTTCTTCCCGTCCGCCCCGGTCGTCTTGTCGTCCGTCCCGCTCGCCGTGGTGGAGGTGTCCGTGCTGCTGCCCGTCGACGGCGTCGTGGCGGCCGAGCTTGAGCCGGCCGGGTCCTTGGAGGGCTCGGAAGCCGAGCTGCTCGCGGGCGGCGTCGTGGCCGAGCTGGGCGGAGCCGAGGACGACTCGGGCGGTGTGGCGGGCGCCTTTTCGGGCTGGGCGGCGCTGGCGCCGGCAAACGCGAGGCTGGCGGCAAGGGCCGTCATGGCCATGAGGGTCGTGCGCATCGGTATTCCTCTTTCTGCGATCCGGAAGACCGGACGCGTGGGTGGTCCCCGCCGACAGATGCTACCTTCGGGACACATCGTGGTGAAAAGGCGGCGCCTGCGCCTCTTCCCCCGCAGCGCGCCTTCCCCTACGAGGTCGCCCGTACCTTCCTTTGGGGCCCAGCATGACCGACCTTCTCCTCCTGCCCGGCGACGGCATCGGCCCCGAAGTCACCGCGCAGGTGCGCCGGGTGGCCGCCGCGATCGCCCCGGAACTCTCGATCGACGAGCGTCCGTTCGGCGGCGTCAGCTTCGATCGGCACGGCGTCCCCCTGACCGACGAGACCCTGGCCGCCGCCAAGGCGTCGAAGGCGGTGCTGATGGGCGCCGTGGGCGGGCCGCAGTGGAAGGATGCGCCGCGCGACAAGCGGCCCGAGGCCGGGCTGCTGGCCCTGCGCGCCGGCATGGGCGTCTTCGCCAACCTGCGGCCCGCCCTCTGCTTCCAGCCGCTGGCCGACGCCTCCAGCCTGAAGCGCGAGGTGGTCGAGGGGCTCGACTTCATGATCGTGCGCGAGCTGACCGGCGGCATCTATTTCGGCTCGCCGCGGTTCATCGAGACCCTGGCGGACGGCAGCAAGCGCGCCGTCGACACCCAGGTCTACACCACCATGGAGATCGAGCGGGTGGCGCGGGTTGCCTTCGAGCTGGCCCGCGGCCGGCGCAACAAGGTGACCAGCGCCGAGAAGTCCAATGTGATGGATTCGGGACTGTTGTGGCGGGAAGTCGTTACGGATCTGCACAGGCGCGACTACGCCGACGTCACCCTGGAACACATCCTGGCCGACAACGCGGCCATGCAGATCGTCAAGAACCCCAAGCAGTTCGACGTCATGGTCACCGACAACCTGTTCGGCGACATCCTGTCGGACGCTGCGGCCCAGCTGACCGGCTCGCTGGGCATGCTGCCGTCGGCGGCGCTCGGGTTGCCGGGGATGCCCGGCCTCTATGAGCCGATCCACGGCTCGGCGCCGGACATCGCCGGCAAGGGGATCGCCAATCCGCTGGCCGCGGTCCTGTCGTTCGAGATGGCGCTGCGCTGGTCGCTGGACCGGGCGGACCTGGCCGACAAGCTGTTCGCCGCCGTCGAGCGGGCGCTGGAGCAGGGCGCGCGTACGCCCGACCTGGGCGGATCGCTCTCCACCGCCCAGATGGGCGACGCGGTGCTGGCGGCGCTCTAAAGCTTCAGCCGCCAGGTCTCGCTGACCTCTTCGATGCCGAATTCGTCGTGGGTCCAGGTGCGTTCGACCGTGAAGCCCATCGAAGCGTAGATGGCGCGGGCCGCGGTCAGCACGGCATGGGTCCAGAGCACGACCTCGCGGTAGCCGGCGGCGCGGGCGAAGCTCAGGCATTCCTCGACCAGGCGGCGGCCGAGCCCGAGCCCGCGGGCTGACGGTTCCAACAGGAGCAGGCGCAGGCGCGCCACCTCCGGGCGGTCTTCCTCGGCATCGGCCACCAGGAAGACGCAGCCCAGGCGCTCGCCGCCGCGTTCGGCGATCCAGCAGCGGGCGCTGGCGGGATCGCGGTGCTCCAGGAAATCGGCGACGATGCGGGCGGTGACGCCCTCGATGCCCTCGCCCCAGCCGTATTCGCGGCCGTAGAGGACGGCGTGACGCTCGACCACCCAGCCCATGTCGCCGGGCCGATGGCGCCGCAGGACCACCTCGCCCGCCGGCGGCGCGCCCAGGATACCCTCCACCTCGGCCAGAGCGCCGGTCAGGCGCTGGCGAGCCGGGGCGGAGAGGCCGCCGATCAACCCCTCGACCATCTCGGCCGACTTGCGGTCGAAGGGCGCGAAGACTTCGCCGCCGTGGTCGGTCAGGCGCAGGACGGCGCTGCGGCCGTCGCTGGCCGAGCGTTCGCGGGCGACGACGCCGTCGCGCTCGAAGCGGGCGACGATGCGGCTGAGATAGCCGGCGTCGAGGCCGGTGATGTCACCGATCGCCTTGGCGCTGATGCCATCGGCCTGGGCGATTTCGTAGAGCACCCGGCCCTCGGCGAGCGTGTAGGGCGTGCCGAGGTAGCCGCGCTCCAGCACCCCGATGGCGCGGGTGTAGAAGCGATTGAAGCGGCGCACGGCGGCGACGGGGTCGGCTGTATCCATCATACGAACTCCTTGTATGGATGGGAGCCTGTATAGTTGACGTAGTCAACTATCTGCGAGGGCGCGGCGGGCGGCTTCGATGGTGCGCGCGACATCGGCCTCGGTGGTGCGCCAGTTGCAGGCGCTGACCCGCATGGCGCGGCGGCCGCGCCAGGTGACACCGCCGAACAGCGCCTCGCCGGAGGCGTTGATCGCCGCGATCACCTCGTCGGTGCGCCGGTCGTGGTCGCCGTCGGGGCCAAGGAAACGCACCAGGCCCTGGTTGAGGCCGGACGCCGCGATCAGCTCGGCGCCGGGCAGCGCGCCGATCCCGCGGGTGATCGCCTGGGCGTGGCGGCAGGTGCGCTCGACGAGGTCCGCCAGGCCCTCGCGGCCCAGCTCGCGCACCGCGGCGTAGATGGCGAAGCCGCGCGCGCGACGGGAAAATTCCGGATTGGTGTCGATCTGGTCGCGCGCCGCGCCGCCGGCGGGGAGGTAGCTGGTCGAAAGCGTCATGGCCGCGCGATGCGCCGCGGCGTCGCGCACGAAGGCGATGCCCGAGTCGTAGGGGACGTTCAGGTACTTGTGCCCGTCGGTGGTCCAGCTGTCGCAGAGCTCAAGGCCGTGGACCAGCTCGCGATGTTTCGGGCTGACCTTGGCCCAGAGGCCGAAGGCGCCGTCCACATGGGTCCAGGCCCCGGCGGCCCGGGCCATGGGCGCCAGCTCTTCGAAGGGATCGAAGGCGGCCAGGTTCAGCTCGCCGGCCTGCAGGACGACGATCGCCGGATTGGGCGAGGCGTCGAGCGCCGCGCGCAGGGTCTCGGGCCGCACGCGGCCGCTGTCGTCGACCTTCAGCGGCTCGATGGCGTCCGAGCCCAGGCCCACGAAGCGCACCGCGCGGTCGACCGAGCCGTGCCGGTCGGCGTTGGCCAGCACCCGGATCGGCGGCGCGCCGAAGAGGCCCTGGCGCTCCACGTCCCAGCCGCGGTCGCGCAGCAGGGCGTGGCGCGCGGCGGCGAGGCAGGTCATGTGCGCCATCTGGGCGCCGGTGACGAAGCCGACGCTGGTCTCGTCCGGCAGGTCGAAAAGCTGTTTCAGCCACTCGGCCGCCACTTCCTCGACCACCGAGGCGGCGGGGCTGCAGGCGTAGACGCCGGCGTTCTGGTCCCAGACCGTGGTCAGCCAGTCGGCGGCCATGGCCGCGGGCGTGCCGCCGCCGATCACCCAGCCGAAGAACCGGCCGCCCTGCGAGCCCAGGATGCCGGCGTCGGCGTCGGCCGCCAGCTCGTCGATCACCTGCGCCGCCGGGACGCCGCGGTCCGCCAGCGGCCGGCCCAGGCGCGCGCGGAGCTCCACCAGCGAGGCGGTGGCGGCCACCGAGCGGGTCCCCAGCCCCTCCAGGAAGGCGAAGGCGTGTTCGGCGGCGCGCTCCAGGGCGGCGCGATCCGCGGATTTCATCGGCATGGCGGCCCTCCTGCGACCGAAGTGGCCGGCGCCTCCACATCGAGTCAACTGGCTGAACCGCGGATTTCGGCTGTCCTGTTGCGCCGCCGCCGCGCCGGTTGCCAACGGCCGCGGGATCGTTCAGCCATAGACGCCCGTCGCCCGCGGAGGTCCCCCAATGCCGTCCTTCTGGCTCGTGAAGTCCGAACCCGCCAAATACGCCTTCGCCGATCTGGTGCGGGACAAGAAGACCGTCTGGGACGGCGTGCGCAACAACGCCGCGGCCCTGCACCTGAAGGCCATGAAGGTCGGCGACGAGGTGCTCTACTACCACTCGCAAGAAGGCCTTGCGGTGGTGGGCGTGGCCAAGGTGGTCAAGCAAGCCTTCCCGGACGTGACCGATCCCGCCGGCCGGTTCGTGGCCGTCGAGCTGGCCCCGGTGCGCGAGCTGAAGCGCCCGGTCACGCTCTCCGAGATGAAGGCCAATCCGGCGCTCTCGGCCCTGGAGATGATCCGCCAGGGCCGGCTCTCGGTGTCGCCGGTCCGGCCGGAAGAGTGGAAGGCGATCCTGGCGATGGCGGGGGAATAGAGGCTTCCTACTTCGCGGGCGCCGGATCCGGCCCGGTCCAGGTCCAGCCCGCGATCTTCCAGGCCGCGCCCGACTTCTTCAGGGCGAAGGTCATCTGCGCCGGTTCGCGCATGGCGACGTCCTTCTGCTTGAAGCTGTAGGTGACCGCGACGATCACATAGGCGGTCTCGCCGGTGACCAGCTCGCGGGTGACCGAGCCGAGCGTGACCATCTCGCCGGTGATCCCCGCCGCCGCGTCGTTCTTCGTCAAGGCCGCGGCCCAGGTCTCGAAGGCCTTCGGGCCCGTCCAGATGTAGGGCGCCACCTCGTCGATGATGGTGACGCCGGACGCCAGGTGGGTCGCGCCCGCGGTCTTGCCGTCGCCCTTGTTGAAGGCGTCGACGAACTGATGGATGGGCGCTTCGAGCTGCGGATCGGCCGCCGACGCCGCGGACGCCGTCGACAGCGCCGCCAGGCACATCATGCCGATGATCGTGGACTTCATAGGTTCCTCCCCGCCCGCGCCTCGCGGAACGAGGTTCTCCTAGCACCCGGCTGACGGACCCGCACGAACTCCCGTCAAGCTCGACGGACGGCCCGCAGGATGACCAGCAGCAGGACGGCGCCGATGGCCGCGACGATGATCGCCGAGATCCAGCCGGTCCCGACATGGATGTTCAGCACCCCGGCCAGCCAGCCGCCGATGCAGGCGCCGATGACGCCCACGACGATGTCGCCCAGCAGGCCGAAGCCGCCCCCCTTGACGAAGGTCCCGGCGAGCCAGCCGGCGATGGCGCCGATGATCAGCCAGGCGATGAGACCGTGAGGCGCCATGTGATGTCCCCTTTGCCGCCCGGGACGTCCCGGACGCGGCGGTCCAGCCGCCTTCGCCCATGGTTAAGCTCGGGCGTGGGGAATGGTTCCGTCTTAGGCGGCCGCGACCAGATCCTCCCCAGCGCGCAGCGCGACGAGGGGGAGGCGGCTCGGCGCGGATACGCGGCGAGACGGAGGGGGTTGAAGCGCAACGCCATCGTAGTGGTTAGCCCGTCGCAACGGGTCGCGGAGTGGGCTGCAACCCCCTCCGTCTCGCGGCCGCGCCGCGATCCACCTCCCCCTCAATCGGCCTTCGGCCTGGGGGAGGATCTACCCCTCGATGGTCATCTGGGTCTGGGTGACCAGGGCCAGGAGCTTGCCTTCGTCGTCGGTGATGCGGGTCTGCCAGACGCTGGAGCGGCGGCCGATGTGCAGCGGCGTGGCCTCGCCGGTGATCGTCGAGCCCACCGGGGCGGCGCGCAGGAAGTTGGTCTTCGACTCCAGCGTCGTGGTGCGCGCGCCGGGCGCCAGGTTCAGCACCCCGCCGATGGCGCCCAGCGCATCGGCAAACGCCATGTAGGCGCCGCCGTGCAGGATGGCGCCGGCGGTGCAGAGATCCTCGCGCACGACCATCCTGCCGACCACGCGGGTCTTATCGCGCTCGACGATGTCCACGCCCATCAGGTCGCTGAAGGGCATTCCCGTGCTGGGCATGCGGGTCAGGCGACGATGCGGACAGGCAGGGTCTCGTAGCCCTTGACGAAGCTGGACCGCACCCGCTCGGGCTCGCCCACGACCTCGATCCGGTCCCAGCGCCTGAGGATCTCCTCCCAGATCACCCGAAGCTGCATCTCGGCGAGCCGGTTGCCGACGCAGCGGTGGATGCCGAAGCCGAAGGAGAGGTGCTGGCGCGGCCGCTCGCGGTCGATGATCAGCGCGTTGGGCCGTTCGATATGGTCCTCGTCGCGGTTGCCGGAGACGTACCACATGACCACCTTGTCGCCCGCCTTGATGGTCTTGCCGCCGACCTCGATGTCCTCGACCGCCGTGCGGCGCATGTGGGCCAGCGGGGTCTGCCAGCGGATGATCTCGGGCACCATGCTCTCGATCAGCCCGTGGTCGGCGTTGAGCTTGGCGTATTCCGCCGGATGCTCGTTCAGCGCCAGGATGCCGCCGGTCATGGAGTTGCGGGTGGTGTCGTTGCCGCCGACGATCAAGAGGATGATGTTCCCGAGGTACTCCTCAGGCGTCATGTCCCGGGTGACCTCGCTGTGGGCCATCATCGAGACCAGGTCGCCGCGCGGCGGCGCCTTGATCCGCTGGTTCCAGAGGTCGGTGAAGTAGGCCAGGCACTCCATCAGCTCGTCCTGCCGCTCCTCCTCGGTCTCGACGAGCGCGCCCGGCATCGGAAGGCAGGTGGCGATGTCGGACCAGCGGGTGAGCTTGCGCCGCTCCTCGAAGGGGAAGTCGAAGAGGGTCGCCAGCATCTGGGTGGTGAGCTCGACGGAGACCTTGTCGACCCAGTTGAAGGTCTCGTTCATCGGGAGCGCATCGAGGACCTTCGCCGCCCGTTCGCGGATGATCGGCTCCATCTGCGCCAGGTTCGCCGGCGCCACGATGGGGCTCACCACCTTGCGCTGGGCGTCGTGCTTGGGCGGGTCCATGGCGATGAAGCTGGGGCGGCGCAGGTCCGGCCGGGCGTCGCGGATGGTGATGCCGCCGAGCGCCGCGTCCGACGAGAACGCCCCGTGGTTGGTGTCGACCGCCATGATGTCGCTGTAGCGGGTCACCGACCAGTAGGCGCCGAACTCGCTCTCCGGCGTGAAGTGCACCGGGTCCTCGGCGCGCAGGCGCTCGAAATAGGGCCAGTGGCTGTCGGTGCGGAACAGCTCCGGATCGCCGGGGTGATACGCTTCCAGCGGCATGGAGTAGGCCCGTGCCCGGGCCTCGTCGGCCAGCCTCATCGCGCCGTCGGCCATGGCGTGGTCCTCCTGCGTCTCTAGGTGGGCGCGTCGTTGGGAAGGAGGAAACGCCAATCTGAGGGCCGCAGCAATGGAAAGTCGGGGGCTGACGGCGCACCTCGGATCCCACGGCGACAGGCCGTCGGCGGGCCGAAGTTACTTTTCTTCCGCCCTACTGCGCCTAGTTTTGGGAAGTGTCTTTCCAGCTGCCTTGAGAGCCGCAAACTCCTCATCGGCCAATGCCTTCGCCGTGGCTCGCCGCCGTTCTGAAAATAGGCGGTACTGGGCCTTAGCGTGATGGTCCGCTGAATCCTTGGATATGGGACCGCCGCCACCAAGAACGATCCGGCCGAGTTGGCGCAAATTCCGGTCAAGAATTTCCGTCGCCTGCCGCATTGTCGTCAACCGACCGAGATCAAACTGATCCTCGAAGATGCTTAGCAGAATGTCGGTTAGGCGATTCAGCTCCTTGATTTCGGGTGGTCGCAGGAAGTTCTTTGCGACCGTCACATCGTTCGCGCGGACATTGTCGCCCGACCACGCTTGCAAACCCATGTTGTCTTCGAGTGCATCTGCGCGCGATTTGAGGATCTGCGCAGGTGTGAGGTTGGTCACCGCATAGCAGAGCTTGGCTTGGGTGTTTCTATAGAATTCACGCCAAGTTTCGGATTTGGGATCGTAGTCCTGACACATGGCGCAAATGCCGCGAATCTCGGCGTAGAGGTTCGCTTCTGAGTTCCGGATGTCCCGAATGATCTCACGAAGCTCGGCGACGCGATCCTGCTCACCCGGCGCCTTGAGCCGCTCGACATCGACTACAAAACCCTTGCTCGCGAACCCGACCAGTACGGCGGTCGCCCAGCGCCGAAATAGCGTGGCCTGCCCGGAGCTGACGCGATAACCGACCGAGATCACCATATCGAGGCTGTAGAGCGTGCCCGGTCGCCCGCCGCTCGATGTTTGCATTTTTTGCAAAGAACCCTCTTCGGGAAGTTCACCCTCCTCGAAGATGTTGGCGATGTGACGCGAGATCACCGACACGTCACGGCCAAACAGATCAGCCATCTGGGCCTGCGTCATCCACAGGGCCTCGCCGTGATATCGAAGCTCGACGCGTACTCCCTTCTCGGTGCCGTAGACCAAGAAGCGGTCGCCTGTGTCAGCGTCTTCGAAGAGGTGGACCGGCTCGTTGCCGGTGAGGTCGGTCATGGACATGGCGCGCAGCGACTCAAAAAGAGAACGTCAATAGAACATGCCGCGCGATCTAACGCCAGTTCGACGCGAGGTAGGTCGCCGATGCGCTGACGGCCCGCCAGCCAATCTTAAGCGCCCCTCAGCACCCCTCACCTTGCGCATGGGGCCTGCAGGGCTTAGGTGACGCCCTCTCAAGCTTTAGGAGATTTGCGATGGGCTACCGGGTGGCCGTCGTCGGCGCCACGGGCAACGTGGGCCGTGAAATGCTGAACATCCTCGAGGAAGTCGAATTCCCCGTGGAGAAGATCCACGCCATCGCCTCGCGCAAGTCCATCGGCGTGGAGGTCTCGTTCGGCGAGCAGATCGTCAAGTGCGAGGACATCGCGCAGTTCGACTTCTCCACCGTCGACGTCGTGCTGATGAGCGTTTCGGGCGCGTTCTCCAAGGAATGGTCGCCGCGCATCGCCGCGGCCGGCCCGATCGTCATCGACAATTCCTCGGCCTGGCGCATGGACCCGGACGTCCCCCTGATCGTGCCGGAGGTGAACCCGGACGACGCCGAGTGGGCGAACCGCAAGAACATCATCGCCAATCCCAACTGCTCGACCATCCAGCTTGTCGTGGCGCTGAAGCCGCTGCACGACGCGGCGAAGATCAAGCGGGTGGTGGTCTCGACCTACCAGTCGGTCTCGGGCGCCGGCAAGGAAGGCATGGACGAGCTGTTCGACCAGACGAAGAACGTCTTCGTCCTGGGCGCGACGCCGCCGAAGAAGTTCCCCAAGCAGATCGCCTTCAACGTCATCCCCTACATCGGGGAGTTCAAGGACGACGGCTATACCGACGAAGAGCAGAAGATGTGGAACGAGACCCACAAGATGCTCGATCCGGCGATCAAGCTGACGGTGACCTGCGTCCGCGTGCCGGTGATGGTCGGCCACTCCGAGGCGGTGAACATCGAATTCCACTCACCCCTGGACGAGGACGACGCGCGCGAGATCCTGCGCGATGCGCCCGGCGTGGTGGTGATCGATAAGCACGAGTCCACCGGCTACATGACGCCGAAGGAGGCCCAGGGCGAGTTCTCGGTCTTCGTCAGCCGGATCCGCAACGATCCGACCGTCGAGAACGGCCTCAACATCTGGGTGGTCTCCGACAACCTGCGCAAGGGCGCGGCGCTGAACGCGGTGCAGATCGCCGAGCTGCTCCACGCGCGCGGCCTGATCCGCCAGAAGGCGCTCGCTTAAGCCCATGCCCCCGCCGTCCGCGCCAGGGGCCGAGGCCCGCCCCGAGTTCGCCGGCTCGTAGAGCCGACGAACTCAGAGGATCTTGGCTTTGACCATTTCCAACGCCGAACCGGCGACCACTTCGGCTGGAAATGGTCCCGCGTTAACGGCGGGGATCGGCTGCTACCTCATCTGGGGCATTGTCCCGCTGCTGTTCCAGGCCATGGGACGGCTGGGGATTTCGCCGTGGGAGATCCTCGCCAACCGCACCTTCTGGGCGGCGCCGATGGCGCTGGTCTTCGTGCTGGCCGCGCGCCAGGGCCGCCAGGTGATCGCCGCCTTCCGCAACCCCAGGGTCCTGGGCTGGCTGGCGGTCTCCGCCGTGCTGCTCGCCGCCAACTGGATGGTCTACATCTGGGCGGTGAACTCCGGCCGGGTGCTGGAGACCAGCCTCGGCTACTACATCAATCCGCTGCTCGCCATGGCGGCCGGCGCGCTGATTTTCCGGGAGCGGATCGACCGCACCGGCGCGGTGGCCATCGGCCTGGCGGCGGTGGGCGTGACGATCCAGGCGCTCGCCCTCGGCCACCTGCCGATCGTGTCGCTGACGGTGGCCTTCAGCTTCTGCGGCTATAGCATCGTGCGCAAGCGGGTGGACGCCGACGCCCAGGCCGGCCTGTTGATCGAGTGCCTGATCCTGGCGGTTCCGGGCCTGGCCTACGTGGCCTGGCTGCAGAACTCCGGGGCCGGCCATCTGGGCGCCAGCCTGCCTGCAACGGCGTGGCTGGTGGCCTGCGGGCCGATCACCGCGGCGCCGCTGGCGCTGTTCTCCTGGGCGGTCCGGCGGATCCCGCTCTCGTTCATGGGCTTCCTGCAGTTCATCGCCCCGACCATCGCCTTCGGGATCGGCGTGGGCCAGGGCGAGGCGTTCACGCCGCTGCGGGCGGCCTCCTTCCTGTTCATCTGGGGCGGGGCGGCGGTCTTCGCCTGGGGCGCCTGGCGCAGGTCGCGCTCGGTCGCCGCCGCAATCGCCGAGACAGCGCCGGCGGAATAGATCCGGCGGAGACCCTATGCGCAAACGCATAGCGGTCAGGCAAAATCGCTGATCTATGCAATGTTCAGATGGTGCTATCTAAACAGTGTCCAGACGGACGGCCCAGCCAGCCCGGCGGGGTTTACGAGATAGCCAAGGACCACCGCCATGACGCTCCGCAACATCGAACGCCAAGCCGACCGCCTCGCCCCGATCTTCATGCTCTTCCTGGGCCTGGTCTCCGCCGTCGCCACCGCCGGCATCGGCATCTGACGGTCTTCCCACGACCGAGACCGTTCGGATGAGGGCCCTTCGGGGCCCTTTTTCGTGGGTTCAGAAGCCCGCGTAGGCCGCCTCGATCAGGCGGCGCGGGCGAAGGTCGCCCATCAGCGCCACACCCTGCCGGTTCATCACATAGGCGCCGCCCAGCTTGCGCTGCGGATCGGCGAAGGCGCAGGAGCCGCCCCAGCCGGAATGGCCGAAGCTCAGCGTCCCCGGGCCCCAGGGGAAGTTGGGCTCATTGCGCATGAAGCCGGCGGCCCAGCTCATCACGAACGGCAGCACCAGGTCCTGGCCGCGGATGCGCTCGCGGCTGGCCTCGGCGATCAGCGCCGGCGAGAGGATGTCGTCCCCGTCCAGCCAGCCGTCGTTGGCGAGCGCGCCCATGACCCGCGCCAGGGCCTGGGCGGTCGCATAGCCGTTGGTGGAGGGCACTTCGAGGCGGCGATAGTCGGCGGCGGACTTGCCGGCGGCCGACGACCAGGGCCTCAGGAAGGCGGCGCGGGTGGCCTCGTTGATCTCGCCGAATTCGGGGAGCGCGCTCGGCCGTTGCAGCTCGGAGAGCCGGTCTTCGGAGCCGTCGGGCAGCCCGATCCAGAGGTCCAGCCCGAAGGGGTCGCCGATGTCCTCGCGGAAGGCGGTCCCGATGGTGCGGCCGTCCACCCGGCGGAAGATCTCGCCCGCGATATAGCCGACAGTGACGGGGTGGTAGCCGCTGACGGTTCCCGGCGGCCACATGGGCGGCATGGCCGCGAGCCTGGCGCAGATCGCCTCCCAGTCGACCCACAGCGCCGGGTCGATGGGCTCCGGAAAGCCGGGCAGGCCGGCCTGGTGGGAGATCGCCTGCTCGATGGTGACGGCCGCCTTGCCGGCCTGGGCGAACTCCGGCCACACCGAGGCGACGGTCTGGGCGTAGTCCAGCCGGCCGCGGTCGACCAGCCTGGCGATCATCAGGGCCGCGATCGCCTTGGTGGTCGAGAAGACCGCCGTGAGCGTGCGCGCGTCGAACGGCCGCTCGCGCCTGCGGTCGGCGAACCCGGCCCAGAGATCGACCACCGTCTCGCCGGCCTCAATGAGGGTGAAGCGCGCGCCCAGCTCCTCGCCGGCGTCGAAGTTGGCGGCGAAGGCGTCCTTGACCGCAGCGAAGCGCGGCGGGGCATGGCCTGCGATCTCGACCATCTAGAACGTCGCCTTCTGCACGAACCCGACGCTGCCGTCGTCCTCGGCCGCCTCGACGCCCACCGATTGCACGGCGGCGCCGCGGGGCCCGCCGGCGCAGGCCTCGGCCAGTCGGCCGATGGCGACCGGCTCGCCGATCGCCAGCACCTCGACCGAGCCGTCGATGCGGTTGCGGACCCAGCCGTCCAGACCGAACAGCTGCGCCGTATCCACGACCCACCAGCGGTAGCCCACGCCCTGGACCCGGCCTTCGATTACCAGCCTGGATGCGTCGCGCGCCATCGTCGCCTCCGATGTCAGAGGCGCTCTATACGCAGCTCGGCGGTCGGGCGCACCAGTTGCGTGCCGAGTGAGATGATCGGGAGTTCCGGGGCGCGCCAGTGCTGCGCGGCCTGCACGGCCTGGGCCGCCGCGCGGGCGGCGCGCTCGGCCGCGGCCACGGGCGTCAGGCCTTCGACGAGGCCGGCGCCGAAGCTGGCGGTGACCAGGTCGCCCGTGCCGTTGGGGCCTTTCGGCAGTTTCTTGTGGGCGAAGAGCGTGGCGGTCCCAGCGTCGACGTGGAGCAGGCCGATCTCGCCCTCGCCGGCCGGCGCGGAAGTGACGATGGCCGGCTTGCCGAGCGCGCGCGCCGCGGCCACGGCGCCGGCGGTATCGGCGATCTCGCGGCCGGTCAGATGGCCCAGCTCCCAGAGGTTGGGGGTGATCCAGTCGGCGAGCGGCACGAGCTTCGCGGCCACGGCCTCGGCGACCTCGGGCTGCACATAGAGCCCGCCCGGCGCGTCGCCGAGGATCGGATCGACCACCATCACCGGGGGCCGCGCGGAGGCCGCGCGCACCCGGCCCAGCACGCCGGCGGCGATCTCCACCTGTTCGGGCAGGGAGAAGTGGCCGGTGATCACCAGATCGACCATGCCGAAGAGGGCGTCGGCCTCGATGTCGGCCAGCATGCGGGCGAAGACCTCAGGCGCGGTCACCTGGCCTTGCGACCCCCGGGAGGGGCTGCGGCCGAACATGACGGTGGGCGCCAGCACCGGATCGATCCCGTGCGCCGCCAGCACATATTGCTGCGCCGCCCCGCCGATCCGGCCGGCCGCGACGAAGGACGAGAGGATCAGGGCGAGCGCCATGGCCGAGCCTTAGCCGAGCTCTCGCCCCAAGTCGCGCCTAGTAGCGGTAGTGATCCGGCTTGAACGGGCCCTGCGCGGGCACGCCGATGTAGTCGGCCTGGTCCTTGGAGAGCTTGGTCAGCTTCGCGCCGAGCTTTTCGAGGTGGAGCATGGCCACCTTCTCGTCGAGGTGCTTGGGCAGGACGTGGACGCCGATTTCGTACTTGGCGCCGTTCTGCCAGAGCTCGATCTGGGCCAGCGTCTGGTTGGTGAAGGAGGCGCTCATCACGAAGCTCGGGTGGCCGGTGGCGTTGCCGAGGTTCACCAGGCGGCCCTCGGAGAGCAGGATGATCTTCTTGCCGTCCGGGAATTCGATGTGGTGGACCTGGTCCTTGATCTTGTCCCACTTGAAGTTCTTCAGGCCGGAGACTTGGATCTCCGAGTCGAAGTGGCCGATGTTGGCGACGATGGCG
>Ga0307510_10006383_pt1 | contig 14059 bp, 15 predicted proteins | sample 12_EM_MG_FD_207224 | JGI IMG/M metagenome (GOLD analysis project Ga0307510, IMG submission 207224) | Populus trichocarpa ectomycorrhiza microbial communities from riparian zone in the Pacific Northwest, United States - 12_EM | ecosystem: Host-associated > Plants > Roots > Unclassified | place... | reverse complement strand
GACTTACAGAGCCAAGAATGGGTGGATCGCAGGTGGGTCACTATTACGAGAGGGGAGGAAACAGTGGGTCTTTGGCTCCAGTCTCGTCATTCGAGGGCGGAAGAAAGAAGATCATGAGGATCCTTCGGGCTTTCCAGAGCCTGGGCCAACTCCTCGTATCACCACGGAATTCGTGTGCGGTCGATAAAACTTGGGCCTGAACGCAGGCACGTCATGGCATAGCATTAAATGGTCCTGTCGGCGATGTGTGAGATGAATGTTACTTTGTATCATAGGCGTACTAGATGGGCCAGATGGGGGTGTGGCCCGATACACCACGCGGCTTAATGTTAGCAAGACGGTCCGGAAGTCAGTACCGTAAGACCGAAGCGGGAGAAGAGAAGAGGCGGTGTTCAAGAAGCATGAGTGAGCAACGCCGCAGGCGACGAGGGGCAAGGTACTTCATGCCGTCTCCAGTCGTTGGGGGGTCCTCATTCGTTGGGGTTCCATCCGTACTTCCAGTGGCCAGTGGGGACCTGGGGGCTGTAACTCAGAAGTAGTGAATAAGCTGGGACTTTACATCAGGCCAATCAGTCTGACGGTGCCGTAGTAAAGATACGTGTTGACTGGGAAGGAAGGAAGACTCGGTTTCAGATTGACGTACCAACATTCCAATGGTCGGACGAGCGGGTGTGCATCGCGGCCGTGAGAGATCCGGCGAAGCAGAAGTAGGATATAGGACAGGGGATCTCCTGATCGAAGGTCGTGCCCAAAGATCGGGATAATTGAAGGTCCATACAAGGATACTGGAGCATCGTTGTCGTAAGTGCGCTCCGGTTGGCAACAAGGCAAGTGGAGCGCGTAAAGTTGGGCGCCGCTGGACGACTCCGATCTCAGTTGTTGAAACGTCGAAACGTCGATCGTCTGGCGGGTCGTTTAGTGGACCCTGGGTGTCCTTCGCTCGCAGCTCAGACCGAACCGCTACACGATTACACAACAATTCGACGATGGGTTATGCGGTGGCAACGAATCTTCTGATAGACATTGACACCATATTTCGGGTCTGACGCATCCGCAAGGTCCATCATTGTCGGGCTGGCCGGGGCCTTGGTCGTGCAGTTCAAGTTGTCGCTCAGAGACCCGGAGGACTGAAGGGGCCGGGCCTCTTTTGCAGCCTTTCCTCTTTCGACTTTCGACTTTCGACAAGCCTTAGATTCCCCCTGGTATTTGCAATAGCACGTTACCTTCATCGCGGAGAGTTTTGATATATTTTACTTACCAGTACGCATTTGCGGCAGGATCGATCGATCGATCCACACGAGGCCGATACGTCCTGACCTGAGCGGCCTCGGGGAGTCTTGTTTTTTCCCCGGAAACGCTGACCTTCATAACACCCAGCGTCGGCGCGACCTGCGATGATAATGCGTCGATATGATGCTGGACACAATACACAATGATGCGGGAGAGTAATCAATCACTGAGGGCCCCTTAATCAGTCCTTAATCTCATCATGAGCCTTTTGTTTGTAATCGGACAAGAGGCGCCCATGAACAAAAGGACAACAGAGGAAACCCGAGCGCGCCCAGAGGCTTGAAGGATCATCAGATTGTGGCCTTTCACCCCTGTCTTGGTGCAGAGGTTCCTAGGATGGATATACTTCAGTACCTTTCCAAGACTCGGAGAATATGTGGTGGCTCAGGCAAAAAAAAAAGTCAGCCAGCGAGCCAGCCCGAAAGGCCAGGAACGGCATTATTGAAGTCGTGCTCACAGGATAAGCATATCGGCCTCGTGAAGATCCTGCTGAGTCATAGCTGGTTGTCGGGACACTCATTCATAAGCGAAGCAGTATCGTGTGTTGGGGAAGGGTGGGCGATGTTGCCATAATACAGTAGGGAACAAACCTGATGGCGCACCAGCGCAGCATCAGGAAAACCCCTGATTTACTTTTCATTACTTTTTTGTACTTTTTCATGCTTTTTTGAAAAAAGCATGAAAAAGTACAAAAAAGCCCAGTCCTCTACTTTTTTTAGACTTTTTCAGGGGGGTCAAAAAAGTAGACCACTCTTCAAAAATTACCTCAACTCAAAAAGTACATGTTATTAAGGAAACATTGACTGATTTGAAGAGTATTCTCCACAGACAGTTCATTTCAAGAATAGTTGATTCAGCTTCACTAATATTGCACATAAAAATAGGGTATGAATTTGTGAAATTTTGAAAAAGCACCCCAAAAGTATGAAAAAGTACATGAAAAGTAGAGGACTGGGCTTTTCCCAAGTAGTCAGTACTTTCTGGATTTTTTACTTTTTTTACTTGAAAAAAGCGATAAAAGTACAAAAAAGCACAAAAAGTAAATTAGGGGTTTTCCTGATGCCATAGCAAGTCCGCCGGTCCACGGACCGCGGGACTGTGAACGCAGACCCGGTCCGGCCTCCCCTTCACGCTAACCTTAGCTGTTTTCATTTCTATCTTGCGTGTGATTCGACTAAATGTGGTATCCTACATGTAATTGTCGCGCTGAATCCGAGGCAAGTACTAGCGAGTTAGCCAGTGGACTACAGCGATTGAGAGAGAAAAAAAGATAAAGGACCAAGTCACGTTACTCATCCAAATCGGACTCTCAGACGTCACGCAACCGCAATGTGCTAGCCGAAGTTCTTTCCTACCTGCGTCCCCGCGACATCCTTGTGTGCCAGCCCTTGTACCGACAACTCAACGACACTGTCGTTCGCTTTCAGCTCCTGTGGTACATCGTCCGTGTTGGGCGATCAGGTCTCCATGGCCCATTTCCCCCACTGCAGTTCACACCGTCTCTCAACGCACAGCAGCTCTGAAAATATAGGAATCCACTTGGAGCAATCTTGAGATCAAGAAGTCCTACCACGTCGAGCGCATGGTCGCCTGACGATTTGTGTGGAGATATAACCTTGCGTGCAGAGTTCACGACGACTTTCTAATAGCGTTAAAATGGTTCGACAACCCGTAGATCCTGCGCACCTTCCAACCAGAAGGGAGTACAGACCCTCGGGCCACGATAGTGAATGATACCTGGCGGGGTAAAAACTGGCTATTTTGCATTTTCTGTGGAGAAAAATATCTCATATTACTGCCCTGTGAGTGCGGGGATTATCCATGACCCCAGTGTGATGACCTTCTACCTTGTCCAGTTTGCCAAAGCAGTACACGTCATCGATGTCTATTGAGTTGCACGGAATCAGCTTCTGTCGAAGGACACCGCATCCATCCGTCGTCAGTGCGGTCATACCGACTGTGGGCGCGATTGAATTTATGGACATGGTGATTCTTTGCGACCACACTATCCTTAACCTCTCGTCAGCGCTGATGCAAAGGATATTTCTTCACTCTTAGAAATATGGACACATCTTCTTGGTTTGTATTCCCAGTTGTCATAACCACCGATTTGTGCCATAACTGTCATGGTGTTCTGCCTCTTTGCCCCCTCTGGTTGCGTAAGGCACCAAAGTCAGCGTGGTCATATCGTTTTCCAATGATTTCTCCTGGCATGATTGCTCTCGTTGAGATGGACAGCTCAGCGCTCGAAATATACAGAATTGCTGATGGATCGGATGATGGTACATCATACCCTTCCACCGACGTTCGCTTTACCTCTCGGCGCATTCATCCGTTATTCTTACTGTATGCGGGAAAGTACGCCCGCTTATTCTGAAGCTTGTCCTCCCGTGATTGATGGTCACCCTCCAAGGCGTATTCCATTTCACAGGTTGCCTGACAAGGGGCTTGTTGTCGTCATTACCATCGAGATTCCCAACGTATTCGTTGCGATACATATCATATCGTTACCCACCTCCGTTTATTGGTAGCACTCTTGGCCACAACTTCACCTGCGGCGACTTTTACTTTTATCCCATGGGAAAACTGGAGCCCACTCTCAACGGCGTATTTCGAATTTCGCGTGCGCCCCAAGTTTGACGTCCTCGTGGGAGACCGATAGGCGACGCTCTCGGGCGGGACGATTTCTCTATTTGACTTCAACTCTACAAGGATACAGAATGCCATCCAAAAGATTGGCAACTTGATCTCATCGCATGACCATTCATGTGATGACCGTGACAGCCAAGCACAGATACATGACCCCTAAGGGGTGCCAGCTCAGGGAGGTTGTTGTAGGGAGGTTGCTATACCTATCCATCATCAGGCCAGCTTCTGAAGACCTGAAGACTCGTGAATAATGAGGAGGAACCGACCAGGCTCTCGTGGGGTGTTCGTGGGCGACTTGTTCCCTTTCTTCTTTGCGGCTCTCAGGCGCTGACAGAACCAAGGTCACAGGACAGAAACATCTTTCAAGTCGAGATTCATACAACAGAATAAATTTTTGAGGGGTAGAAATCGGGTTGTATCTTGCCGTTGGTTTGACGGTCTCTGTCTGGACGGTGATTGGTTGGACCACACCAATTTTTTCATCCCATCGTTCAGGCTTGGGTCTCTGCCACTCTACTCATCGGCGATTCAGCGCGAGGAGATCTCACTTTACCCTACACGGTAGCAGTGGCAGTTTCGCTTTCGAGACAGGTGCCACGATATGTTTGGTAGGTGGGCAGTCCCAGAAATTGTACATGTCGCCCTTCGGTTCGTCTTGAGATGCGGAGTGATAGGTTCTGCATCTTTAGGCCTCCTACACACTCGGTTTTGACGAATCGTTCAAGAAAAAACGTCTTACTCTTACGGACTGCCCTGCCTTCCTATTTAGTCTAAATGAGCTCCGTTGCTTGTGTGACTCCGAGCCGCCGCGGCTGATGACGAGCACAGCTCAAGCTTGTGCAAAGCCGGCAGGGAGCTGAGCCAAACCGAGTCGTGGCAGTGTCGTGGAATCACTTCCTCGGACAGACACGGAACCACAGGCTCATTCAATATGGACACAGGAGTCCCCACAACTGTCTTGTGCTTCTGAAGAATTTTCACAACCTGCGTGTCGCTCGTTTGAACGACCAATGCACGCTCCCAACCCTACTATCCATGAGACCGCCAATGTACACAGGATCACTCTTGTAGGTCTTCTCGTCCCACGATGGCAACTTATTGTTCGTGGCGGAACACTCGCGCGCGTCCCCGCACTTAGCTCCGACGAAGTTGACAAGGACTTGCACGTCGAGCCCCGGTGCATGACGACGGTGACCGTTTTGATCACTTTTCTCTTAGATTAATATTATTCGACGTTGTAAGAAAGGAAATCCTGACATGCAACGTAGAAATTGAAAGACAAAAAAGAAAAATATCCGACAAGTCATCTTACTGTATACGTTGGACATCGAGTGCTTAGTAGTAGTGACGACCAAAACGGCTGATCGTGAGATAACGCCAATTACCTGCAAGATGTAATCGTAACAGAACCAGCGCCTCGTCCATACCAACCCCAACGTCCTCTCTCTTTCCAATGAAGTTCAAGCTGATGCCATTGATTCTGAGATGGTGCCGAGCGACGTGCCAATGTTAGACACATGAGAGTGAACTGGAGCCGTGTTTCAGTAAATGTAACAGGATTCTACGGGTAAAAGTAGGATACAGGGAAGGTATCCTAAGACAGCAGGTCCTCTTCATCGAAGGGAAGAATCGTTCGGTGGCAATGCCCTGCGAGAGGTGCAAAAATGGCAAGTGGCACTGGACAACTCCGATCTCAGATATTGTTTGAAGGTCGATAGCACAAGTCGTTTAGTGGACCACCAGACCCCGGGGCATGGCAAGTCCGCTGTGGCGCTGTGGCCGTGGTGCGGTGGTATGCATCATGAGTGTGGCCGCAGTGGCATGTGACTGGCAACTTTGTGTTGTTGGATTGTGCGGCACCCGGTCCGGCTTTCCCGGAAATGTACTATAAATAATCACTGACAGTGCGCCATCAACAACAAAGGCCAATGTCTCCTCCTCTCCTTTCGCTTCCTGAAGAAGTGCGAGTTGAAATATTTTCCTATCTACGTCCCTGGGACATAATTGCGTGCCGGCGCTCTTGTCGACTACTCAACGATACCATCATTCATTCTCAGCTCCTGCTTTACCTCATCCGCATCGGGAGATTAGGTCTCCACAACCCACTGCTTCCCGGTTATACCACTTCTCAACGCATAGAAGCTCTGGAAAAATGTGAAGCCACTTGGGGTGACATTTACATCGGAAGCTCCCACCATGTCAAGCACTTGTTCACCTGCCAGTTCACGCGGAGCCGCGGTTATAATCCTGCATGTTGGATTCACAACGGCTTCCTGATAGGTATAAAATATTCAGACAAACCAGCGTATGCATACGTAGATCTGCGCACCTTCCAGAAAGGAGGACCAAAGGAACCCTGGACCATGATAACGAACGATAGCTGGCGCGGTGACGACTGCCACTTTGTGTTTTCTGTAGAGCAAGATCTCGTATTGGCTGTCCTGTGAGTGTGATGATTACTTATGAGCTCAGGGGTGATGACCTTAGACATTATCCAGCTCCACGACGCATCAATCGTCGATGTTTATCGAGTTACAAGGGATCAGGTTCTCTCTAGGGACGCCGCATCCATTTGTCGTCAGTGCGGTCATACCAATTGAAAGAAAGTTTCCATTCATGGAGGCGATGATTGTTGGAGATTACACCATTCTTACGCTCTCGGGGCTGGCGCAAAGGATATTTCTCCACTCTTGGAAAGATGGTCGGGTCTTCTTGGTTCGTACTTTCGGCTGTCCTTGTAACTAATGACTCATCCCATAACTGTTGTGGTGCCCGGCCTCTTTGTCACCCCTAGTTGCGTGAATCGCCAAATCCAGCCTGGTCTCTCCGTTTTGTAGCGCTGTCTTGTGACACAGTCGTTCTCGTCAACATGGTTAGCGCAGCGCTCGAAATCTGCAGAATTGTTGACGGACCGGACGGTGGCACACCGTCACTCCGCACCGTCGTCCAGCTTGGATTACCTCCTCTTGCGTCGGGAGCACGTCTACTTTATTACTCTCACTGCATGCGGGAGAGCGTTCCCGCTTATTCTGGTCCGCCTTCGCTCGTAATTGAAGGTCGCCCTCCCAGATGTCCTCCGTTTCACGAGTCTCCAGACGAGGGTGTCGTTGTTTTCGTCATTGCCGCCAAAATCATCAGGACCAACCCGACATTTCTCACCATCGTTACTCACCTCCGTTCATTGATGGCGCTCGCGACCTCAGCATCATCTGAGGTGACATTGATCCCATGGGAAACTTGGGGCCCCCACATCACTGCGTGTTTCGAACTTCATGTTCGTCCCAAAGTTGACGCCCTTATTGGAGACCGATTAGCGACACTCGCGCACGGGACGCTTTCTATATTTGACTTCAACTCTACGAGGATACAGGATGCTATTAAAAGGACGGGCAATTCAATAGGGCGTAGCATAGGTATGACTACGGTCAAGCACAGATCAGTAGTCCCTAAAGGAAGGGTGTTCAAGGAGGATGTCGTGGGGGAACTGCCGTATATATCTGTCGTCAGGCCAGCTTCTACGGGCTGGGGGGCTCTTGCGAACTATGAAGAGGGACTGGCTGGGCTCTCATGGGACTCGGATGTTCGTAGGCGACCTGTTCTCCTTCTAGCTCTTGGGAACTAATTCCCAAACGTTTCAGGACATGAATATTTATAACGTCAAGATTCACACAACAGATTGGATTTCTGCCAGGTTGCATGTCGCCATTGATTTTAATGGTCTCAAACTATCAGAAGGTGTAATCACTGGTTGGACGGCGAGTCTGTCACCCATTGTCCAAGCTCAGGTTGCTGCCATTCTAGTCACCAGCGTGAAGCGATCTCACTTATCCAGCTAGAGCCTGTATGCTACGGAAATGTGCATTGTCTCTTCATAATATAAATGCTTTCACTTGCCTCTGCGTTCATCTGAACTTACATGTGATGCCAGTGGTTGTTCCTCACGATTAAGTACTGAACTGCGGGTCAGTGTATATCGATCCATCAGAATGCGAGGCGAGTGCGGACAGGGATTCGAGAGAAGTCCACAGTTCGACTTTAATCCCTACAAAAACATGCCCGAAGGGATTATAGAAACTGCGTCACCAGCATATCTGTGCGTACTGAGAGGGCTAAACAGAGCAGCGGATGAGCCGTATGAATTGTGTCAGAGTAAGCGAGTGCTCTAATATCAGGCGGAGCGGGTTGGCTAGGGGTATGGAGGTGGTGAGTAGACCGAAGAGGACGGAAAGCTGAGAAAAGATCGCGCGCATAGGGAGACCTGGTATACGTTCACCGTGACGGTGCGTAGCTCAAAGCGTAGCTGTAAAGCTTGGCTCATACTGTGGACATATTCCAAGACCATGTAGCAAACGGCGCGCAGACCAGATTACCCGGACAGTTCCACATGGACATAGTTAGTAGTACATGAATGTTTAGCACTCGTTTTGACAGACAGTACATTAGCTGTTCCTTAGAATATTTGGTACTCCGAACCTTACAGTTGTTATATACCGTAGACAGTCCTTCCTGTACCCTCAGTTCCCGTGCTTACCCCACACGTTCTGAGGTGAGTAGCATACCCAATACCATCATCAGTTCCCGTGCTTACCCCACGCGTTCTGAGGCCAACGCATGCCCGGAACTCATCTCATTTCAGATCCTTATTTACGACAGACCACGACAAGTCCAAAAATAATACCAAAGGAAAGGCAATGTGGAGTTGAACTTTGTCTGGAGCTGCTTCTAGTGACCTCCCGATATTCTGGGCTCTTCTAACGTGAAATCGTGCATCATTGACTCGGAACACATGTCCATGCTTCCGCTCCACCGAGGTTTTTCCCACACGTTGCTGTCGGAAGGTCAGACAAGCGTAGGTTCATACATGGTTCCCAAGAACAGAGATGGGTATTTTTCCTCAATTGTACCATGGTAGCACGGTTTCGGTGCTAGTACCGGGAGTCCGGGACGGTTGGATGCTGGAGGCGCAAGTTCAACGTTCACCGTTCACCAGCACGTAAGAGTAAATTTCTCATGTGAAGAAGGATCCTAACGTCCCATACATTTCAGCATGCAGGCTGCGGACCCTCTGCGGTGATTGGCCATCATGAGAGGTTTTTTCTCTAGCGGGTTCCATAACTTCCATTCGTATCCGAGGTCACGGCCGTCAGCCTCACTCAAGTCGTACTAGAGGGAGCACGAGGACGATTCACTGCTCTCAGTATTCCATCAGTGTTCCATCTTCCATCCACTTTCCAGAAACCACTCGTTTACCATATTTGAGAATCTCTTTGCTGCTCTCCCACTCCACTCGTTCTGACAACCAAACCCTCTGAATTACTATCTCACTAGTACGGACACTGTGCAGCAACAGCAGGAATGGACCAAACTTCCGAGCAACGCTATGACCTGACGTAGGCCATGGGACCGTCAAAGTAACGCGTTGAGGATACTTCAGTTCAAGCGGCCAACCGGTGGGTATTTTGGAACACCACTCGCATAGCCAGTGCGTGAAGGTGCCACGAACTTTGGATGCGGCAGGACCTACTAGTTGGATTCATGGCTCGACTATCACGCAACGTAAAAATTAATACACGAGGGAGGAGCATTGGAAGAAAACTGTGTGTTTCAACCTCCCTCAGAAGAGAGATAACATGTGGAGAAGCAAAATGTGTCCAAATGATGCGTACATCGCCGACGTGCTTCACGTCTGTGCGTCACGAACGGTGGGAATTGTGGAGCGGTGTCATGACCATGATTGATGATCATTACAACATTGTCTGTCAGTTGTCTGTCCTGACGGTTGCGCCAATGGGGAGTAGGGAAACGTAAAGAGGGATGCTCTTGCTCGTGTACCCTCGACTGACTCGGAGCCCCCTGGACTTGGTGCCACTGGCACTATCATCCATGAATCGGGGCACAGTTGGAACTGTCCTTTTCTCCGCTATTGTCGCACTGTGGGAGTGTGATTTTCCCTCACGTTACGTACATGAACTACTGCAAAAGATGCCGCTCCAGAGATGTGGTTTGAAACATGTGGCTTCTTACGTTGCTGACATGATGAGTGTGATCGCTATTCAGGTAATATTGGTAACGAGTTAAAGATACGCAACAAGTTTACTTACCACTTGTCTAACACTTTTTACTAAGTTATGTCATGACTCATCCTGCTAGATGGGTGGATCATGGTCAATCATATACATATCTTATCAATTCTTGGGACAGTCGCGATCTAACTCTGACTGGTAAAAGGTCTAGACAAATTGCGCAAAAATACACATAGAGCCTGACTACCACTGACTATGTGGCATGAACTCTCTGATACCGTATGCCAGAATTTGTCCATGAATAGATCTACTTGTTGTTGGACCCGATGGACTGAGATGGTGACCGAAAAAGGAAAAAGTCATATTCTCACTGCACTTACCAGTTACCACTTCTCAAGACAGTTATGTCGCGATCACACGTTCTGGATCAATAAGTGGAGACGTCTCTGTCGGTTCTCTGTTCTCAGACGAATACACAGAATCTTGACTAGCCCTAATTGAGGAGTGTGGTGGACATAGCGTGATGAAAGATGGGAATATCCTTGAACCGGTACTCCGCAGAATCAGCACCGCACCAAGTTTTTGGAAAGTGTGGGGAAAGTAAAACCACACAAACCTTTGGCATGATACAGTTCTGTGGCAGTAGATGTAGTGAATGACAGCAATGTTGACGAGGTCGAAACGAAAGGGATTGTATGTATGGACAAATGATAAGGCGATGCGAACCAAGGAAGGTTAGAGCCAGTGAAGGGGCTTTTGAAGGGAAAGGACCTAAGAAACGAGGGAGAGTGACAGGAAGACTTGTGGCGTTGACAGGCACTCCGTTGTGGCCCGTTCACGCGTGTAGGCAGCCTTACAGTTTGTTTTTGGGTAAGGGGCACCTGAATGGAGTATAAAGCAGGGCCACCTCCCCACCTCCTCCCAACAGTGTCGTCCACACTTTCTGCGCTCTGCCTTGCTGCGAACACAATAATGTTTATCAAACCCATCCTCGCTCTCTCTCTCGCCGCCATCGCTCTCGCTGCTCCACCCACCCAGCCTCGTCAGGTGAACAACCTAGGCGGTATGTCCTGCTCGAGTCTACACCCACTTGCTGAAGCTTGAATAAATTCAACGTAGGCCTCCTTGGCGGCGTCACGAACGCCGTCGGAGGAATCGTTGACGGCGTCGAAGGCATCGTTAACGGCGTTGTTGCCGCCATTCCTAGTGGTATATAAAGGTATCACCCCTCCTTAGCGTTTAATATTGGTGTCGCTGATCTCTTTACCCTTTAAACCACAAGCCCTAAATAAACGTGAATTGGAGCGCTGCTAAGGGGAAAATATATGTTTTGTTGGAGATTGGGATGTTACCAGAGACGGAGTCAGAGAGGAGAGTAACATGCTAGAGCACTAGAAAATCAGAGAATGGAGGGTACAACTATGCACAGTCCAAGTGTCGACGTTTGAAGTGAGACTTGAGCGCAGCAAGCAGTGAAGTGAACAAGAACCAGGTAACATTGGAGATAACTCCGCCTTTCTGTGCGGCCTAAATTGAACGCAAGTATTGCCAGTGGCCCGTGGACTAGCACATGTCCTCACGATGACTTCTGTTGGAGATTTTCCAAGCCCAACGACAAGACATTGTAGGTTTGAACTATGTATCCAGAATAGAGTCCATCGTGTAACTACGAGGACACCCGGGATTGTATGACCGGGCATGAATGTATGGGACTGACATCTCATATGAGGGACAACCGTGAGTATGGCGAGGATTGCGTCGAGACAGCCAAGTCATCGTCGGGTTCACAAAGGCGCCAAAAGGTTCCGAGGTGTCCACGGGCGGTAGAGCTATGTGCGGCACCACATGCCGCCTTCAACGGCCACAGTGCATTGACAGTTGCGTACGGACTGTACCTGACTGTCTTCGTTCAAGTCCTTCGCAAGTCTGGCATTATTCTTCTAGGCCAAGCCATACCGGCAAATGCTTGGTAAAATTGAACAGCTTAGGGGATTTTCCAGTGGAAAAATAGCAACGCCTGTATATGATTGTCGGTCCCTTGAAGACATCTAGTAGGGAAGGTCCTTGACGGGCTATTCTCTGCGTCTGATGGAAGTGGTTAGTTAGTTCCGTGGAGATGCCTGCTCGAATGGGCTTCATACCCAAGGAGGAGTATTTGATAGGGCCAACTGTAGTGTTTTGGCGGCGAGTTATCTCGGTCGCAGGCAGTCCTGGAATTCGAACTACAGTAATCGAGCCCCGGCTACCAAATAGTAACAAACTTCCGGCAACTCCCACGTGGTTTGCGCATACGGGTGGACCTGGAAATGCGTCCAAACCTTCGCTGGCAATGCCCCCTGGTGTGACACGCACGAACATTGGCCACCATGAAACATAGGGAGCCGAAAGTTGACAAGGAAACATCTGCAAAATTCGAGGTAACAGTCATGTCCTTTCCCAACAACTTGGCTCTCAACCGTGGATGCCGATGCTGACGACGTGATATTCCGCATCTTTCCCGGAAAGCCATTATTCAGCCGTGTTCCCTAATCACAGTGGTGTAGGGTCTTTAGAGACTTATCAAGTCAGCCTCATTGCCGTCATCACCTTTCCTGCAAAGTCGGCAGACGTGACTGTTCATCCGCCCCACAAAGCCTCTTACTCAACTGGGGAGACAAACAAGAAGAAGCAGAAGGGGGAAGTCGGGGAGAACAATGACCACGTTTTAAGTGACCCACAGCATGCTCGGTTCCCTATTTTGTTTCACACAAGTAGGCACCAGGTAACAGTGCACGAGACCCTAAAGAGGGAGTGTGATGTATTGCCAGACCTGAGATTTTGTCTCGTATCACGGGACACCCACTCAGAACGTCGTGCAAGGGTGCGACCCGACACATTTTACCGCTCTTGAGAGTATTGATGACACTCCTCTTCCCTACATTTGGGTAGCTGATAAACGCGTCTTGCTTCTTGTCCGAATGTAGCTAGGAAAGTAGTCGCAGTAGATGGATGAGCGGACCCTTGCCAAATGAATGGTTTGGCAGGGCATGGAATAAAATTATCGGGCACCGTGGCATGAGAAGTTGACCATATCATGCCTGTTCACAGGTCGGCTGTCTCGTAATGCATGGTAGAGGCCAACAGGAAGATGGCATACAGTAACCCAACTCGGTACGAGGTCGAAATTGTTAATCACAAGTACAATCCGCCTGTGCGCGTTTTCCTTTCGGATATACTCCAGAACGCTCTCGTAGAGTGTGCCGAGCGGATCTCGTGCAACCAATATATGTAAATGCACGTCCGACGAGTCGACAACTTTGTACGGCTCGCCATATGTGCGCAGCGACGTGTTCTTCGCGTGTATCGGCCCGATGTCGTCGGCATGTGTCTGCTCCATCGCCGCGGGCGTAGACGCCTCCGCAAGTTTCGCGGTAGCCTTTGCCTTTGTAGCTTCTTAGACAGCGCCCGCGCCTAATCTACTGAGGTCCTCAAACGTGCTAGCATCGATGTGTGTGGGCTCCCGTTGAGCCTTGAGACCGAAAGTTTCGGCGAATGGCACCTCTCGACGATATGAGAGCGCTGCGCTTCATTCGTTAAAAGACGCAAGATGTGTTGAACCCGACCTATACGAACCTTGCGTAAGTTGGGGTTCGCGGCACCGTCGAGAAACTACATGGGAAGCTTGTTGCGTCGCAGAAGCACCGAGGAAGGATCGCGCTGCTTTGTCGTTTGGAAGTGATATAGTGCTGTTTGTGAGATGACCCGCGTGTTACCTCCAAAAAAAAAAAGGTAAAGGCCACGCGTCGACCACGAAAAAGACGTCGAACACATCAGACGAGGCCAATGGCGACAAGTGAGAGACGCACCGAACCACCACCGACCAGGCTGCACCCTTCCCAGAATTATCTCGTCCTCTCCCTTCTAAATGCCGTCGACTGGATGATTTCCCGTCTCGGTCGCGCACGGCCTCGCCTCCGGTGAGCTTGAACTCTTTGACTTGCTTGGAATGGCGGTAAAAATTCTCACCCTTGAACTTTTGTAGAGTGCTGAGATGTGGGTGATGGATTCAAGGACGGCCTTTGGGTGCGTGCCATCTGCCATATATTTTGTGCGATGAA
>Ga0307510_10006382_pt1 | contig 14060 bp, 20 predicted proteins | sample 12_EM_MG_FD_207224 | JGI IMG/M metagenome (GOLD analysis project Ga0307510, IMG submission 207224) | Populus trichocarpa ectomycorrhiza microbial communities from riparian zone in the Pacific Northwest, United States - 12_EM | ecosystem: Host-associated > Plants > Roots > Unclassified | place... | reverse complement strand
TCTCAGAGCGCTCAGTACGACGGAAATTACTCGCCGCTCAACAATAAATACACGTTCAACGTCTCCGCGGAGTATCGCCACCGGCTGTTTGCCAACGTCGACGGCTTGATTCGTGCGGATTACGATGGGCTCGGACACGTATATTGGGATCAGAGCAACACATTCGGGCAGGGCCCGGTACAGGTGCTCGGTGGCAGGATCGGGATCGGGTCTGATCAGTGGACGCTGTCTGTCCTGGGCAGGAATCTCACGGACCGCCGCTACGCAGAGTTGGTTACACCTTTCAGCACCGCCACGGGCTTCAACGGGTATGGCCGTCTTCCGAACCAACCTAGAACTTACGGCGTCGAGCTGGCCGTCAAATTGTGAGTCGCGATCGCTAGTCAGTCGGAACGAGCAGCAAAGGCATGAAAGAAATCGTTGCAGCCGTATTTGGCTTCGGTATGTTGATCAACGCTTGCCTGTTTGTTCCCCAGGCCTTGCGGCTATGGCGAACCAAGAGCGCAGAGGGCGTCTCCGTGCTCTCGTTCGCCGGCTTCAGCACACTGCAATTTGTCGGTGTCGTACATGGCTACTTCCAGCATGACCACGCGCTCATGGCCGGTATGCTGGTGAGCTTGATGACCTGCGGCACCGTCACGGCGCTTGCGGCGCGTTATACGATTGTCTCACGGCGCCGCCAGTTCACCGCCGCTCGAAACAGTCTCTCGTGAAGTGTGCGCTACCGTACCGAACTTCCCATATAGGCGGCGCACCGTATCTGCGCACGATAGGAAGGTGGCAGCCGCCCGCCGGAGGTGTTCGACTGATGCCGTTGCATTTTCCCTATGGCCTGGTCCAACTTCCGCTTTGGGGCTATGCCGTATTCACTTTCGCAATGGTGCAAGTCATGTTCCTCGGAGTGACCTTGTACCTGCACCGCGATCAGTCCCATGGCGGCCTGCAGCTGCATCCGGTGTTGCGGCATTTTTTCCGATTTTGGTTATGGTTCTCCGCAGCCACTGTGACACGGCAATGGGTTGCGGTTCACCGACGTCACCACGCGTTTGCGGATCGGCCAGGTGACCCGCACAGCCCGGTAGTGTTTGGTCTGCGGCGAGTCGTATTGCACGGCTACGAGCTCTACGCAGCAGTGGCCCGCGATCCGAAGACCCTCGCCAACTATGGGCGTGGAACGCCCGATGACTGGCTGGAGCGCAATCTCTACAGCCGCTTTCCCGTCGTCGGCATTTCAGTCTTCATCACGTTGCAGATCATAGTGTTCGGCATACCGTCCATTACCATGCTCGCCGTGCAACTCGTTGCGCAACCGTTCTTCGCCGCTGGCATCGTCAACGGACTCGGTCATCACATCGGTTATCGGAGCTTTGAGCTCCCGAACTCGGCCACGAATTTCCTGCCGTGGGGCTTGTTGATCGCGGGCGAAGAATTACATAACAATCACCATGCGTTTCCTGCCTCGCCGCGCTTCTCCGTGCAGCCCTGGGAATTGGACGCAGGCTGGCTGGTCATCTGTCTGTTCCGCGCGCTCGGTCTCGCGCGCGTCCGAAGCCTGGCACCATCGCCGACCATCGTACGCGGGCGCGCCGGAATCGATGCTGACACCGTGAAGGCACTATTCACGAATCGGCTGCACGTGCTGCGAGACTACCGCCGCCGAGTGATACGGCCCGTGTTTCGGGAGCTCACCCAGCGGGAAGGTTCGGGTCAGCTCACGCGAAGCGCCTTGCACCTGCTCCTTCGACATCCATCGCTTCTCGACGAACGGGGTCACCGGGAGCTCAACGAGCTGCTCGAACGTAACGAGGTGCTGCGCGCCGTGATCGAATTCCGAGATCGCTTGCAGCAGACTTGGGATGGAATGTCCGCGAGCCATGCACGCGCGTTGGAACAATTGCGCGCGCTGTGCGCCGAAGCTGAAAACAGCAGCATACACGCGCTCGGGCGTTTCGCGCACCGCTTGCCGACATACGTACTGGCGGGCGGCATCGAACGGTCCCCGCGGACTCCTTCTGAATGAAGGGCTCAGTCGCTTCGATCGACGAAGCGCATGCGGACGTCACGACTTGGACGGCGCGGTCAGTCGCGAATAATCGTCTGCTCGCCGCTCTGCCGGACAGGGATCGTCAACATCTGCTGGCGCGCTGTGAGCAGGTTGAGCTTCGCTTTGCCGATGTTCTCTCCAATCCCGGCGAAAGTATTTCACACGTCTTCTTTCCCACAGATAGCTTCATCTCCCTGATCACTCCGAAGGATGGTCACGCCAGCCTTGAGGTGGGACTCGTCGGCAACGAAGGTATGCTGGGGGCCTCGTTGATCTTGGGCGTAAACACCGCACCACTGCACGCTCTGGTGCAGGGCGCAGGCGCAGCTTGGCGAATGGACGTTGCCGCATTTTCCCGCGAACTCAAGCATAGCCCAGCGCTGCAACGGCATCTGAACCGCTATCTGTATGTGACGCTGAGCCAGTTGGCTCAAAGAGCCGCTTGCACGCGCTTCCATCTCGTGCAGGCGCGGCTCGCCCGTTGGCTCTTGATGACACGCGATCGAGCGCACGCTGATGAGTTCCGCATCACGCATGATTTCCTCGCCTACATGCTGGGCGTGCGTCGGGCCGGCGTGAGTGGAGCCGCCCATTCTCTGCAAGGGCGCAAGCTGATCCGCTATACCCGCGGCAAGCTCACGATCCTCGACGCAGAAGGCCTGCAAGCGGCTGCTTGCGCGTGTTACGCGGTGGATAAGGAAACGTACGCCAGGATACTGAGTTAACCCGAGAATTCATCGAAGTGCCGGCCTACGTGCCGGCACGGAAACTCAGACGCGTAACCTGCAGTCGTGCCGCCTTCATCTTCCCAGACATCCAACTCGGCGGCCTGACGGCTCATCGCCGCATCGCGATCCGTCAGTCGCGAGGTACTGACAGACCGCTGGACAGCCGTCCCGCCCGTTTTTGCCCAGGGCGAGGCGTGTGCATGTGTGGCTGGATCGTAACGCACGACCTTCTCCTGACGTATGCCATCACCTCAACGCGGCGGGTGGATTGCTGATGATCACCTCGACGCGACGGTTCTGCTGCCGGCCGGTGGCGGAATCGTTGTCTGCCACGGGGTCGCTTCGGCCCTTGCCCAATGCGGAGAGTCGCGTTGAACCGATCCCCTGTCCGGTGAGATACGACTTCACCGAGTCAGCGCGGCGCTCAGATAGCCGCTGGTTGTAGTCTTCAGTACCCACGCTGTCCGTATAACCCTGGATGGCGACACTGCGGTCGGGATACTTGTTGAGAAAGGCGACCAGCTTGTCCAGATTGCCCGAGGCTCCCGGCTTCAGATCCGCCCTTCCGGTGGTGAACAGCACATCACCGAGCGTCAGTACCAAGCCGCGATCCGTGGGCTTTGCCTGCAACACATCGAGCTGACGCTGCAACTCCTTGGCCTGCTGCTCCGAGCTCGCAGCGGCTAACTGTGCGGCGCTCGCTTGAATCCGCGCTTGATCAGCCGCCAACTTCTGTTCGGCTCCTTCGGTGCGTGCCGACTCGGCTTGAATCTTGGCCGTGTCCGCCTCGTGTGTGCGCGCGTCCAAACGAGCGCTGTCGCGCTGCGCGGTGAGCCCGGCACGCTGATCCTCCGCCAAGCGGGTCTCAGCGAGAGCCTTTGCCGTGTCAACTTTACGGTCGGCCAGATAAACCCGGTGCGCCGCCAGCTCTTTGTTCAACTCCGGCTGCTCGGCTGTGCGGACCGCCGCATCAGCGTCCTTGATAGCGACCGCTGCGCGGCTCGCCAGGTTCGGATCGGATTGCAGCTGAGTCAGTTTGACGCGCGCCTCGGCAGCGCCGTCCGGTTTGACGGGAGCGGTTGCGCAGGCCGCCGCGAGTAATATCGATGCCACGGCGGTAGCGATCAACGTTCTGCGAACAATCACATTGCTGTGGTTTGTCGTGTTCATGGTTTGTCTCCCGAGCCGCGCTTCATCTCATCAACCAGCGTGCCGTTGCTGCGCTTCATTTCATCGTTCACGGCGTTGGCTTTGGCCGCTGAAGTTTTGGCGGAGGCCAGTTCGGCCTCGGCGCGCGACTGATCGGCAAAGTGCTCCGCCACCACCATTCTTTTCTCCGTAACGGCGCTGTCGGCTAATGCGAGCTTGGTGTGCGCTGCGCTCAATTCTCCGGGCGCGTAACGCGCAGCTTCGCCACGCTCGGCGGCGGCGATAGCCTGTTGCGCAGCCTGCAGATTGGCCGTGGGAGCCGGTGGCGTTGATGCACATGCGGCGAGCAGGAGCACGCCGGTAACTCCGACCGCCATCCGCGGACGAGAGCCACGGTTAGCTTGGGATGTGGCATTCATGTCATTCTCTACTTGTGAAGGTGGGTGCCGACTCCATCGGCCCCCATCAGGAGTACGAGTGTGCGCGCTCCCGCCGCAAGCGTCGGTGCGCGAACGTACATAGGACTCGTCCCAGATCTCCCGTATGCGATCAGCCGTCAGATCCGTCCCATCAAAAGTAAGACGACGACGACGACCAACACCAATCCCAGCCCGCCACTGGGTCCGTAGCCCCAACTACGGCTATGCGGCCAGCTCGGCAAGGCACCGACTAACATCAGTACCAGAACGATCAACAGAATGGTACCCAAAGTCACGGGCTTCTCCTTAGTGCTCTTGCTCAGCGTACGCGCATGGCAGGTACGGTCTCCGTGCGCTGACGAACAAAGAGGATCGGCGGCGCGCTGTCGAGTCGCTACGCGGCCGGCAACGAAGCACTCCAACTCAATCGATACTGACGGCTTTGCCCCGTATGTCAACGCCGGGAGTTCGATGTCAGCCGTTTCAACGACGTGACTCGGGCAGATGAAGCCGCAGAAAGGACGTCGCCGCATCCCGGGCGCGATCCGCAATTTCTCGAGGGCTTGGTCGCTCGGCAACACCGAGCAACAAGCCCAACATCCAATCACGCCACAGTAGCGCGCTGAACTGCTCGGCAAGCTCGGCGGGACGGCCGCTGAGCAGGCCGGCCTCCTGGGCCTCGGACATGATCTTGCGCAAAGCAGCGCGGGCAGTTTCGCGCCCGATCGAGTCGAGCGCCTGTGCCACCTCGGGTGCACGGACTGCCTCAGCGATAGCAAGTCGGAAAACCGCGACGACGGTGGTATCGGTGACCTCACGAAGGAGTTGCGTCCCGAAACCAACCAACACGTTCATGAGAGTCTCGCGATCGCGCGGTGTGGGCAGGTCCGCGGCGACCCGTAATCGACGCGCGCGCTCCATGATGCAAGCGGCGAGCATTTTTTCCTTGTTGCCCACCAACGAGTAAAGCTCCCGTTTCGATACGCGCGCGCGCGTGGCGATCTCGAGCGTGCTCGTCGCCGCGTAACCATTCTGCATAAATGCTGCGAACGCCGCGTCGAGAATGCGCTCTCTCGCCTCGACTTCATCGTCGCTCGCACGCCGGCGTTTTGATCGGGTCGTCGCCATCTTCGTCCTGCTTGACATCGGTACCGCAGAGTACCACACTGGCGCCGAAGCGGTGGTACCAGGCGGTACCAACTGACTCTTGGCCGCTTGGACGGAGGCGATCATGGTCAATCCACGAATCCTCGTGACGGGCGGCTTCAACTTGAAGCGTTACGACCGCGAATTGCGCGGCCCGTTTCCGTCGGAGCCGCAATTCGCGGCCGATTCCCCAGTCTGGATTCGTGAACACGCCCTGACGGGTTTCATGTTCCGCGGGCTGGAGGAAGTGAGGATGCAACGATGACTGTAGCGCGACTATTGAGAATCGACGCGGTGATCTTTCTGCTGTTTGCAGCAGGCCACTGGTTCTTCTCGCCTTGGGTAATCGGAGTCCAGGGCCACGGACTGGAGACCTTGTCGGCAGCAGCGAAGACCAGCTATCCGGTGTTTGGCTTCATGCGGAGCTATTGGGACTTCCACGTCGGTTTCGGACACATGGCCGGAGTTACCTTCGTCATGGAAGCGGCGTTGCTTTGGTTCCTCGCGGACGTTGCGGACGGCGAATCCTCCATCAAGAGGTTGCTGGGCGTGCTCCTGGTCGCGAATATCGCAACGGCCGCTCTCCAGGTCGTCTATTTCTTCTGGCCACCCATCATACTTTCGGTGCTGGCGACGGCGATCTTGACAATAGCGTGGATGCGCGCGTCAACACGCGCAAGACAGATCCGGTAGCAGCGTTCGAGCGCCTTCTCGATCCGCCTGGGTCGTTATCGTTTCTTACCTTGCATCAGGAAAATGGCTTGCGCGCAAGAACCTTCGCTCCCGTTGATAACCACGCGTTTATTGCCGTAGTCAAAGGCAGGCGAGATTGGACCGCCATCAGTAGGTAGCAAGGATTGCTTGTCGGCCTCTTTCCAACCGGCACTCTGGATTGAAGTGATAAATGGCGTAACCGCCATGCATTGCACTGGGGCCGATCCAGGCGACGGTCCCAACTGTGTCATTTCCACCCACAGCTCTGCTTTCTCGACGCTGTACAGGCGCTTCGGGCGCAAGCCGGGCTCGAAAGCCGGTGGGCCCTTGTTCGTCGGGTAGAAGCCTTCTCGAACATCGAGGAGAAGCCTCCACCCATCTTCACCCGAAAGGATCATAGAGTACGAGGCAATGCGTGGACTGTCGTAAGATGTGGTCATCTCGGGAATATCGAACGCTCTCTCAACATTTTCTACACTGTCCGGTAGAGACGTGTTGATGCTCAAGCGTAGGATGCGTGTAACGAGTTGCTCGAAACCGTACGAGCACATCGCAGTTCTGTTGGGCCGCAGAGTCGCGAAGGCTGCAGGCTGAGACGGTCCTTCGATGCATTTCGAGCTCTTATCGGTCGTACCCGGCTTGGGGCTGTGGGTCTTGGGTCCGTCGGAAGCTGATTCGCTTTGAGGCAGGTTTGCGCCCGCGACTCCGTGACAACTCAATGTCATTGCAAGCGTCCATATGCATGCAAGTTTCCTGTTGTTCATTGCCGTTGCGGTTTCTCAAGAAAGACGATCAGCGCGCTGCATGAGCTTCCCACTGCAGCCGCCATGTCGCAACAGCCGCGGCAAGCAGCCAAGGTGCCACATTGATCAACGCCGATGGCGATTCCCACATCGTGAAATCGCAGAAGTTGGCCGATGCATGAAAAAGCATTGCCGCGATCACGGCGCCGCGCGCGCGCCGGACGAACCAGGTAACTATCAACGACCACGCGATCAGTGTCGTCAGGAAAGGCAGGAACGGCGTTCCGTACTGGGCTGTACCTGCGATTATAAACAGCGGCAGGTGCCACAACGCCCAACCGATACCCAACACCACTGAGCCGAAAACCAGCCCCAAACGATCAGTGAGCCTGCCAAGCGCGAAACCTCGCCATCCAGGCTCTTCACCGAGAGCGACGGCGGTTTGTCCAATCAGCAGGAGGGACAATGAACGGGGTGCTGGATGGAAAACGGATGCGCCGAAAGTCTGGTCGAATGCGGCTCCAAGCAGATACCGAGCGAAATAGATGGCGACGGGTGCTGCAATTGCAGCTACCAGCAACCGAAGGGAGAGTCTGCGAAAGATGCGTCCATAAAGCTCGGTGATGCCTGTTCTCCCGCTTTCGAGGGCGGTGACCAGAACAGCGGAGAGATGCGGCGCGACTACCGCGAGCAGGTAGAGGTAGAAGCCTGCTCCATGAAGATGCGACAGACCCTTCTTGAAGAGTATCGCCCAGACACTCCAGCTCACGGAGTACGCAATTGCAAAAAACAGCACAATGGCGCGCCCCTCCCGCACCCGGCGGATCGACTCGGAATTCAATGGCCTGTGCAAAGAACGGCCAGCCTCCGCAGCCTGAGTGTTTGTACCCCGATCGTCATACCACATGATTCATCACTCAGGTATGACGTATCAGGCGTACCTTGGAGTCCGAGAAGAAATGCGACCCTGGGAATCCGAGTGAACTGCGGTTCCGGCGTGCCCGGCAGTGGTTATCCAGACCAGAGCGCTGTTACGAGATCCGCGTGAAATCCATGTACCAATTGGTTTCCCAGGTCTTGCCAGCGTCCGAGGAAGAGGCCTGTTCCCAGTGTGCCGATGTCGCAGTTATCTTTGACCAGGTATACCGGGTTCGAATCGTTTTCCCGTTCAGATTACCGTCGGCATAAAACTTCCCGATACCGTCCTCGAACCGGCCCTTCACGGGCGGATCGAGAGCGCCATGCGGGTCTCGGCCGTCCATCCACCAAATTGCCCACTGGGCGCTTTTGGGGTCGAAAGCACGCAATCCTACGCCGGTCGCCGTGCCTTCCGGCCGCTTGAATACATGCTCTTCGACGTTGCCGGCGCCGGACATCAGCAGTCGAGTGGTACACGTCCCGTCAAATTCAAACCACTCCCCCGTCGCGCGTTTGACGCGATGGTGAACGCTCCAGTTGCCGACTTCAAAATCGAAGCCGTGCACGCCACTCCAATTACCGGGTGGCGGAGTTGGCTTCGGCGCATTTGCGCTCTGTGCGGCCCACGCCATTCCCAGTAAGGCGATGACGCAGGCGACAGACTGAAACACCTTCATCATGCGATTTTCCTCGTTTGGGTGACTGGACAGTCGTCATCAGAGCAACATGCTCGAACCGCAGTGCTTCATGCTAGGTTCTTTAGTTTGTCGGATATCGTCGAGAGCCACATCCGCGGTTTTGAAGTGGCCACTTCGTGACGAGGCATGGTGTCAGTGCTGCCAATCGGGTCTACGATACTCCCTCGTGTTAGCGGCTACGTGCAGAAACCGAAGTTCACCATGAAACCGGTCAAGTTTAAGAGGACTCCACTGTTATACGGCGCGTCATTTTTGCTTGATGTTATTGGATCCAACCTGATGTTCCACTGTCGGGCGCTCGAGCGGCACAGGTCTGCGCGGCCCGTTTCCGTCGGAGTCGCAATTCGCGCCCGATTCCCCAGTCTGGATTCGTGAACACGCGCCAGCGTGTCAGTGATTCGATTCCGCCCCTGGCCACCATTTAATGCACGAATTTGGCGATGGTGAACGCCAATGCGGCTGAAGCCAGGACCGTTGCGATGATCCACTTGATGATCGCCGTCTCGGCCGCCGCCAAATTCGCCTGCGCCTGACCCATTCCCGCCGATAGCTCCGCCCTCAGTTGACCGATTTGCGCCGACAGATCCACCCTGACATCCGCAACATCCGCCTTTGTTGCCAGATGCGGAATGATTGCCAGAACGGCGCTGACCTGTGATCTCAACTCGGAGACGCCGGTTTCTACGTTGCCCAATCGCTTCAATATATCTTCCACATCACCTCCGCCGCTTCCGGAACCAACAGATGAGCGCGGGCGCGTGTTGCGAGCGCTGTAGCTGATAACTCCGTCCATTCAAGCTCTCACTGACTCGAACAAAAATTGCATGGACCCACTTCTGAACGAAGCCGACGCGATCTTCTACGCCAACACAAACAGCGATGTCAACGTATAACTCGCTGATAGAAACGATAATTTCGTGGCAACAACGTCAAGAACGAAGCGCGAGGATGATGTCCGAATTACCGTATGCATCTGCCGCCCAGACTCCAACAATCGCGTAGTGGCGGGATTCCGCGCGATCTTCGCTCCTCGCTCGCGACGCATTGGAGGGCGCGTCCTGTGCCTACACGATTTCGGCGTAAGGTTCGTACGTGGGTTTAGGAGGGAGTGAGCGGGCATTTACATGAATTGCCGCCCATGGGTAGCGAGGAGGACGGCCCCCGGCATCCGTATGTGGTGTTTACGGATCCGCCGCTCGCGCGTGTGGGTTTGTCCGAGGAAGATGCGCGGCGCCGAGGTGTCCCGATTCGCACTGCGAAGTTGCCGATGCGCAACGTCCTGCGCACGGCGACGACCGACGAAACAGACGGCCTCATGAAAGTCGTGGTCGGAGCTGAGGACGATCGGATCCTGGGCTTTGCGATGATCGGCTCCGAGGCCGGCGAAGTGATGGCGGTGATACAGACGGCAATGCTCGCTGAGCTACCCTATCCCGGGCTGCGCGATGCCGTGATCGCGCACCTTACCATCGCCGAGGGCTTGGGACCCTTGTTCGGAAATCTGCCGCCGCGGTCGCTTTCGTCGTGATCCGTCCGCTCTAATGTGATGCGCCCGGCTCTGCAACTGTTGCGTGACAATAGGAGCAACCGCGACCTGGAACGCCCATGGGTGGATCATTGTTCTGATCATCGTCCGCGTACAGAGCCGCGCGCGCGGCGAGGTCGGAGTTGGCAATCGACTCCAACACCTGGCGGTAGGGCCAATTCGCGTAGTGATCGGCATATTTGGCGTTCGCGTACATGACCCTTGCCGTATCGATCTGGCCGGCCTTGACCAGGCCATTGCCTAAATTGAGCATGAAGCCCTCGAAGCTGTGCGGCGCCAGGTCGCCTTCCGACCAGCACGCTTTCTTGCGGCCCACCGAGGTTTGCAGGGCGAGATAGGGGCCGAGATCCGGGTTCGAGCGATCGAGACGGGTACCGGTACAGGTATCCAACGCCTGCCACAACGAATCGAGCGCTGTGTGGTAACTGGCGCTGTCTTTCGGGTCGCCGTTGTGCGCCGCCCAGCGATTGAAATTGTTGAATTCGGGGAACTGATAGACCGAGAAGTCCAGTATGTGATCGGCTCGGGCAACCGTCCCCGCAGCGCCACTGATCTGACCCAGGTGCGCCAGAGTGATGCCCAGGTAGCCAGGGAGGTGATCGTCGTTCACGTAGCCGGGCAGATGCGTGTCGTAGTAATCCAGATCGAGCGCTTTCTGGAAGAGTTGTACGGCGCTGGTGATGTCAGCTTCCAGAGTCTGGCGCGTGGCATGGGGATCGCGCGCAAATTCGCCGAAATGCCAGAAGTGCGAGGCACCCAACAATCCATACAAGGTAGGATTGTCTGGATCCCGCCGCATGGCGGCCCGCAGTTGCAGCTGCACGCTCGCGATAGCCGCGTAGTCGTTACCGTGGTACACAGCCCAGAATTTCTCGATCGCGACTGCGGATGCCCCGCCCGGGCGATTTTCGGCCGCCTTGAGCGGAGCATCCTCATCCGCCAGACTGCACGTCGTACTCAGCATCAGCAACCCTAGTAGCAGCACCTTTTCCATAGGTCCTTCACCGTGACATGTTTATGTGACCAATGGATACATCGTACGGGAGAGATGTGACCAGTGTCAACATCGCATTCGCCACGCCGTGGCGCACGGCAGGCCCGGGGCGGCTATCACCACGGGGATTTGCGTAACGCTCTGATCGGGGCGACGCTCGAGCTCATCCCGGAAGTCGGAGTACGAGAGCTCAGTCTGCGGGCGGTCGCGCGCCGCGCGGGCGTCAGCCACGGGGCCTCCTACCGCCATTTTCAAGACAAGGAGAGTCTTCTGGCGGCGGTCGCGGAACAGGGCTACAACGAGCTGGCGCTGGCCTTACACACCGCCGCGCAGTCCAGCCCACAGGAACCGCTCGCGAAACTCCAGGCCGCCGGTGTGGCCTACGTCGAGTTCGGTATCCGCCATCGCCAGCATTTGCAGGTGATGTTTGGTGGTGCGATCGCGGATTTTGACGCGCATCCGACTTTGAAGCTTGCCGCCCAAAATGCACACCACGAGCTCAAAGCAGTGGTTGCGGAGATCTTGCGCGGCGGGACGACTGTTGGATTCGACCAGGAGGTCATTGGAGCCGCCGCGTGGTCAATCGTTCATGGCCTGACGGTCCTTCTCGCGGAGGGTCAGATCCACGGACCCGATGGAAAATCGCTATCACAGCAGGGACAGCTCAGCCTGGCAGCGGCAGTCACTGGACTGTTTTGCAGTGGCCTGAGAGAGCGCAAGTGATTGAGGGGAACTCTGAAGGGAATACTTGACCGAGCATCGGTCGCTCGAGCAGTGGAATGTATCTCAATGGAATCAATGAAATAGTAGATTTCACCCTCGGCCACCGAGAACTGTCGGTGCGCGGATTTCAGCGCAGACATCCCCCGGTGTTCACTTCATCGAAACATCACACGAGCCTGTCCCGCGATGGAATTGTGTGTGACAGATCAGATCATTACGCCCCGCCCCCGGGGCACTATCCAACACTTCCGCGGGTCGGATTCACCCGCGCTCGAGCGGTATTCAGAATATGCGTGAATGGCTGAAAGGTATCTTTGGCACCGACACCCCACTCCCTGAAGGGGTCACCCCGGAGTGGGCCGGCGAGCTGAAAAGCATGCTGGGCGAAGCCTATATTATCGGCGGCACCCAGCTCTCGGGCTCCAACCTGGATGCCGCTGTGGAGTTCGTGCTCCACGGACAGGCGGGAGCTTGGGTGCATCCGGTTCCGCCCAGCACCACCCCTGGATACAGCTACCGCAGCCAGGACAGACCCAAGCAGCCGGCTTTCTACGCCGCGTTGGCAAGTATCCCCGGAGAAATCCTGCTGCGCTGGGCGCAAGTTCTCGAGGCGATGTCAGGGTCCTACCTGAATCGACACTCTCGCCTGCACATCCCGTTTCCGGGCAACGTCCACTGGCCCGAGCTGGTCCTGTTGTATGGCGCGGGCGGCAGTCTCAATGTCTGGCCACCCCGCACTGACCAGTGCATCGCCTACTCCACGTTGGAGAGAATGCTCGTTGCGGCAGGCATGGAGCCGCAGTCACTGCTGGTCGGCGCGTTTGCGACGCCCGTGGATTCCGGATACTCAGCTGAGCGCGACCTCGCAGCGGTCAGCTATTGTCCGGATTTTGCCGACGCCATCGACAGACATATCGAGGCGGTGCGGCCACTGCTCTTGGCAGGGAACGCGGCTCAGCGCGTCCACGTTCTGGGCATGTTGACTCGCGTGACACCGCAAGTGTTGGACAAGCTCGCGCCGGAACTCGCTGAGTTCGCTGTCTCTTCATCCAAGCAGGTTCGCGTCGCAGCCGACAGTTTTGTGCAATCGGCGGGGCCGGCGATGAATTCGGTTCTGCGCCGGTTGGCCACCGAGGGTAAGCCCGAACAGCGGCTCTACGCTCTCCGACATCTGTACCAGCGTGGACGAAAAGGCCAGGACACCGCGCTTTGCGATTTTGCGCGAGCGACGGCTACGGCCGACAAAGCCGCCTCTGTCCGAGCACTGGTCGGTGAATGGGACGCTGGAGCCGCGGCGGATTCGGCTCCTGAAGCGAAGTTGAGCTTTGAAGTCCCGTCCATTGCGTGGCAAGCGATACCCGACGGGAGTGTGCTAGCGCGGCTCGACAAGCTGTGGAATGACATGAACGGTTTGATTCGCGCCGACAATGAGCGGTCGCGTCAGCATTACGAGAGACACAAGAGTCAACACGGCCAACCCAAATGGAGCATGCGTCAGGTCAAGGAGATCCCGTCGGATTGGCTCAAACAACTCAAAGCGCTGTTGGCCTCCGGTATGGCACCTGCAAACGAAGGGCCGCAGCCGGTCGTTTGGACCGCGTTGATCGCGATTCGGAGCATGGCGGGCGAGGCGCGGCTCGAGCCAACCGTGTTGTTCAAAGTGTTGTACCAGGCCGGGCATCTCTATGGCAGTGGGGGTCAGTTTGATCACATGGCCAGTGACTGTTTCAACCGACTGTATGCCAGCACGGGCAGGCCAACCCTCATCGAGCTGGCAACCATGATCAACGATACGGGACGCGATCCGGCGATCCTCCTGAGCGCCTATTGTTCCGGCCGTTTCGGATCGATCGCGCGCGGTTGGCGTGATGAGGATGTGTGGCCTTTTGTTGTCGAGCATGTCCCCACGATCGAGCGCTATCTGCAGGGACTCGGGCAGACCGGCTATTTCTTTGAGCGCTCGCGGTTGTACGACGCCATCGCGACGCTGCCGACCCCGCCGTCTCGCATCGTCAACGCACTGTTTACTGTCGCCCTCGGGCAGGGTAAGAGCGAACGAAAACAGGCGCAGGAGGCTCTGGCCAACTTACCCGACAAGGAAGCGAGAATCGTTTCTGCGCTGTCGGATGGGAAATCGGAGATCCGCGCAGTCGCCGCGCAGTGGCTGTGCAGGCTCAAACATCGACCGGCGCTCCAGGCACTGGAGAAGTCCGTCGCTGCGGAAAAACACGACACCGC
>Ga0307510_10006380_pt1 | contig 14062 bp, 21 predicted proteins | sample 12_EM_MG_FD_207224 | JGI IMG/M metagenome (GOLD analysis project Ga0307510, IMG submission 207224) | Populus trichocarpa ectomycorrhiza microbial communities from riparian zone in the Pacific Northwest, United States - 12_EM | ecosystem: Host-associated > Plants > Roots > Unclassified | place... | reverse complement strand
AAAAAAGACCCACCTGAGTTACATGATCAAATAGTCCAGGAATAGTTAGTAATCTGCTGCAAATATCAATTATTCCTTCAAACGGAAAAGTGCAAGTTCAAACAAGCACAGGTTGACTACCTGGGACCATCCCTCTCTTTCCTCTACCACCATTATAGAAGAATACTATCCATCGCATTCACCTCCCCCTGATTCTACACCGGGCACTCCTCCTCATGGTCGGTTCCTTGGTCCTACTGGCAACAGTCTGGCCACCGGTCCCTGTGAGCTTTTGCCCTCCATCATTGTCGCTGGCGGTTATCGCTGCAGCAAAGTCACTTGGGAGCCTTTTCAGGAAGGCGGCGGTCCAGGTTATCCCTTCACCGACCCATTGATTCCCCCCTCCCCTTCTCCTGAACCCTCAATCCCTCTCAACATCTCCGTGGAGGGCATTGACAACAGCGATGTCTCTCTTTTGCTTGCTAGCATCTCGGAGCTCCCCTTCCCCACTGCTTTTAAGATGCTCCTTGCGTCCTCTATGGCCCTCTGGGCAGCGTCGGCCCCTGACATCGTGGCTGTTCAATCTCTTGGCCTTGACACAGCCATTGACAGCTTCCTTAGCTTCATCGTGCCCACCCCTCCTGATGCAATTTGCCCTGCCCCACTTCCTGTGGACATCCCTCCCACCCCCTGCTTCTCCACCACCCCTTTCCCTACCCACCCTTCTTGTGGTGATGATGATGCCATTATGGCTGATAACTCATCGCACCTTCACACTCTGACGCCTCGCCCCTTGGAAAAGGGCAAGATGCGTGCTCTGGAGCCCTCCGGGGTTCCCGTGATTCTGGCACTGCCCCCTGTCACCCCCTCCTCACTCCCTGCCCCCTCTGCCCTCCCTCCGTCTTGTATCCCCATAAGTGACCACACTCGGGACCGGGCTCGACCTAGCGTCGCCCAGACGAGGAATGGTAAGAAGGCGTCCTTCGCCAAGGCTGCTGCGAAAGCGGCCTCCAAGCCCGGCCCCCCTAAACCCCCTCTTGGCTCGAAGGCTGACCTTGCTCAGCGCCAAAGCCACGCTGCACCCCCCCCTGCCAGGCCCAGCCTTGTGCTGAGCCTTACTCATCACACACTTGTATCGACCCTCCGCGCCAAGGCAGCTCTTGCGCCCCCAGTCCTAGTTGATGCCTGTGCTTTCGGCTGATCCCACCCACACCAATGTTCGGGTGTCTGCTGCCAAGTGGACGCCCAAGGGGAACTTGGTCGTGTTCGCTGGTCCCGGTGTCTTGCGTGATGCCCTTTTTGCCACCTCCCATCTCCTTACGTCTGCTGTGTCCCGGGTCCTGCCAGAGGATCCAGTGATTTCTTCCCGCCTTAACATCAAGTGGGGCAAGGTTCTGATCAATTTGGTTCCGACTGGCGTCTCTAAGGGACACCCCACTGCACATTCCCCTGCCACTTGTTGGCAGGATCTCATCTTGAACAACCCTTCCCTATGCCACCTCATGGTCTGCCAGCTGCCCTCCTGGGTGCGCCGGCCCTCCCTCTACCAACTGGGGTCGCAATCTAGCCTAGTCTTCTCTTTCGAAGACCCGGATGGCTCGATCGCCCCTTCCCTTATCTGTGCATGTCATGTGTACGCCTTCGGATCACAGTGCCGCGTTTCTCGCTGGCGCTATCCCCCTCCCTCCCCTGCCAAACGTGAGGCGGCAGAGATTGCGAAGAAGGCTTGGAACACCCGGTCCGCATGCGAAAGCGTTGCTGGATTGAGTCGTCCCCTTGCCCCACCTGCGGTCTCTGTCACGCAGCTTGCTGTGCTTCAGTCTACCGCTCTCCTTTGGGACAGCAACACGTTGGCGATCCCGGAACTTGCTGCTGCTCTGACTTCTCAGTCGAAGTGGGCCCCTACCTCCTCTCCCCCCTCCACTAGGTCCTGGAAGTGGGCACATCGTTGATCATGCCCCTCGTGCGCTGGTGTGGATCCCGCTGCAGCTTTGGCTGCGCCTCAGGCCTAGATTGGACAAGACCCTATTGATCATATGTTCGCCAGATGCCATATACCCTGGCCAGTCACCCTCCTTTCCACACCCCTCCTTTCTTAACCCCTGACCTGCATACCCCATTCGTCCACCAAACCCTAAACAGGTGCTCTAGCATTTTTCCCCCTCCCCACCCCCCTTTCCTGAGTACGCCCCACGGGCCTCTACTTCCCCTCCCCCTCCTCTACCTGGGTCTGCCCCTGCCTCCCGTCGTCAGCACTCACATGCGATAATAGGGTGCAAGCGGCAGTGGCAATGCCCGCCCCAGTAGGGCACAATGAAGACAGTGCGTGCACGTTGAGGTTAGCGTGGCTGAGTCAGGACATTACAGTAGTTGTAGGATTTCGCACAGAGTAGTTAGTTTCAGTAGCGTATATTATGTCTCATAGCTTGCGCTCCGGACAATAAACTTGATTCAAAAAAAAAAAAAAAAAAGACTACCTGGGACTAATAATTGATGGAGACAAGATTTGCCCTGACCCTACCAAACTAAAAGGTCTGACCAAATGGCCAGAAGAATTAAACAGCAAGGGAGAAGTCCAATTGACAATTGGGGTATTTGGGTACCAGAGGATCTTTGTAGAAGGATTCTCAAAGATAGCAGCACTGCTTACAAAGTTACTCAAAAAGGAAGTTCCCTTTGAGTGGACCAACAACTGTACCCAAGCAATCTGAGCACTGAAGCAGAAACTGACCAACAAACCAGTACTGTGGCAACTGATAATGGAAAAACCATTCTTTCTGGAAGTTGACACATCAGACTATGCCACCAGCATGGTGTTATTCCAAAAAGATCTGGAAGGACACCCCAGAATCTGTGGTTATCATTCAAAAACATTCAATAAGATAGAACAATGCTATGAGATCTACAACAAGGAACTAACCGCAATAGACTGAGCACTAGCAAATTGGCAAAATCTACTCAAGGGAGCCAAGGTACACATCCTAACAGATCACAAAAACCTGACGTACTACTGGCACCCACACAAACTAACTGATCATGCCAGGGCATAGACGACACCCCCCTTGTCTCCCCTCCACCCCCTTCCTCCCTGTTTTGTGTCCCTAAAGCGACCACACTTGGGACTGGGTTTGACCTAGCGTCACCCAGCAGGGAGTTGAGCGCCAGATGACTTGTCCAACATTACCGGCCGACTTCACCATGCTTATCAACGTCGATGACCCCTTGGTCTATTACTTGGCACCACCATCGACACCCTCACCCTTTGTCATCGGCTGCTGCCCTGGCGGCTTGGGATCGCCCTGCTGGCCACAGCCAGTTCTTCAAAAGGTACAGCCCACCCGCATACTAGGTATATGGCCATCGACTACCCCCTGGCCTCTGCCCCCTGCTGCCTTGGGCATGCCACCCCTGGCTCTGGAACCTCCCCTTCACATCCCCCCTGCCCTCTGGGACCCTGTCTATTGGCAGGCTTTCCATGGCACCCCTTGCCCTCTGAGACCCTCGCAACAGGCTTCTCACGGCACCCCCCCAGGTATCACGATCAAATGGGACCCTGTCACAAACAGGCTTCTCATATGTGTAAGCCCTTTTCATCTCCGTCGACCCCTCCCCTCTGCCCATGCCTTGCGGCCTTGGGCATGGGAGCCATGGGACCTTCGCCCCTGGGCTTGAGGGTCTCCAGCCACGGTCTGCGGTTTTCAACTTGCCCCCCCTTCTGAGGTGCCCCATCCCCTGCACCTTCTGCATTCCCCCCCTCTACCCCCGACTTTCGCCGGCCCACAGTGCCTTCTGGTGCTAGTGCCCCATCTTGGCACCGATCCGCAGTTCCCCTGGCCTGCAATGCGGCTTCCCCCAGCAGGCGTCGCTCCCCCTTACTCGGCCTCGTCACCCCATCCCTTCAGCTGCCATGGGTGGCAGCTGGGTGGCTATGGCCATACGTACTGGGTACAGAGCGCCCAACGGGACTCAGGTAGTCACAGTGTTTCATCCTTCTGCTAACTTATGTTCCGTATGTATAGGGACCTTGACCCCTCCCCTATGGGGTGGCTTCCACTGGCCGCCCCGCCTTACATTCATTACCTACCCCTCTTACTCTGTTTTCCCCCCCACATTTTTCTTCTTTGCTGACATATGTGGGCTTCCCCATGGGACTGGTCCTGTGCCCAGCTTTTGTTTGGCAAGGGGGCACTCTGCTCCTTTGAACACTATACCTTCGTTTTACTTGACAGTCTGATATCTATAATCCTGGGTTACTAAACGGTGCACTTAGTTAGCTATTGATGGTAGTTAGTTATGTTGTACTGTGATGACTTGTTGCTAGACGCAGTGGTCAATAAACTCCGAATTCAAAAAAAAAAAAAAAAACTGATCATGCCAAGAGAGTCAGACAAAGGATGGGAGAATACAATTATTATCCTTCTTCTTCCACTACCACCACCATTGGGCCTAGGGTTTTTTTTTACACTATGTCTGTTTGCTCTGACTCCCCTCCTCTGAATGTTCGTTGGCTTGGTCCTGAGGGTCAATCCTTGGGTTCTGGTCTATGCAGCACAAAGAAGCAGTTTGCAAAGTCGTCAGGCTTTGCCCCCTCTCAGATTACTTGGGAGCCTATTCCAGTAGGCAGCAGTGAGGGCTACCCCTTTACTGACCCACTTATTCCTCCCTCTCCTACCCCTGACCCCGTCCCTCCTCTCATCTCTGCTCATGGCATTGACAAAGGCAATGTCAATGTGCTTCTGGGCTCTGTTTCTGAGCTCCCCTTCCCCACTGCCTTCAAGATGCTTCTTGCATCCTCCATGGCCCTTTGGGCAGCATTGGCTCCTGATGTTGCAACTGTCAAATCCCTTGGCCTTGACAATGTCATTGATGGTTTCCTGGAATTTATCTCACCCCCCACTCTCCCCACTGCAATTAGCCCTGTTCGACTTCCTATCGATATCCCTCCTACCCCCTGTTTTTCTGACCCACTCCTCCCCTCACCCCTTCCTTGTGATGAAGATGCTGTTATGGCATCTGGTGATTCTCCAGACATGCCTTCCTCTCACCTTCACACTCCGACACCACGCCCCTTGGAAAAGGGCAAGATGTGAGCCCTCAAGCCTTCCAAGGTTCCTGGAGATCTGACGCCGACCCCTGTCGTTCCCTCCCCACTCCCAGCCCCCTCCACTGCCCCTATCAACCTCGTTTCCCCTGCTGTAATGGTGGAGGCGACAGGCAAGAAATGGGGTAAGCCATGGGCTTCTTTTGCCGAAGTCGCCGCAAAAGTGAAGACTGCTCCAGGCCCCCCTCACCCACCCCTTGGCCCCAAAGCCCTTGCAGCCCAGCTCCGTGCTAACAACCCCCCTTCCCCTCCCAGGCCTAGCCTTGTGCTCAGCCTCACACATCACATGCTTGCCCAGACCCTCCACGCTAAAGCAGCCACTGCGCCCCCTCTTCTGGTCAACGTTTGCAACTCCACTCTCTCTGCCAATCTGATCCACGCCAATGTTTGGGTGTCTGCTGCCAAGTGGATGCCCAAGGGGAACTTGGTCGTTTTTGCAGGTCCAGGCGTCAGTCACGAAGTGCTCTTCACTACCTCCCCCCTCCTTACCGCTGCTGTATCCCGGGCTTTGCCAGATGAGCCTAGCATCTCCTCCCATTAGAATGTCAAGTGGGGTAAGGTCATGGTTAACTCCATACCCACTGGCGTCGTTGAAGGACACCCCCACATGCATTCCCCTGCTGCCTGTTGGCAGTCGCTTATCGAAAACAACCCCTCCCTATGCAACCTCAAGGTCTGCCAGCTGCCCTCTTGGGTGCGCCAGCCCTCCCTCTATCACCCAGGTTCGCAGTCATCCCTAGTCTTTGCTTTTGAGGATCTGGATGGGACACTTGCCCCTTCCCTTATCCGTGCACGTAATGTGTATGCCTTTGGGGCCCAGTGCCATGTCGTGTGCTGGCGTAACTCCCCCCCCCTTCCCTGCCAAACAAGAGGCGTTGGATGTGGCTAGGAAGGCCCAGTCTGCCCGGTCCGCAGCTGAGTCAGTTGCCAGATCTAAGCGATCACAAGCCCCCCTCCCCGTGTCTATTATGCAACTCACCACTCTCATACATGAAACCATGAAGGACGGCACTCTCTTGGTGATCCCACTAATCACTGCCTCTTTGGCCTCATTGTCAAAGAGGGCCCCTACCTCCTTGCCCCCCTCCGCTCACTCCTCCAAGAGGAAGGCTTGTGCCCTCCAGTGCACAGCTGATGCTGCCAATGCAGTTGCATGAGTGGACAAGACCCAGAGATTAGTACATGTGCCAGATGCATTTAACCCAACAGGTCACCCTCCCCTCTACACCCCTCCCTTCTTACCCCTTCCCGCATACCCCAAACCAAAGAACAACCCCTAAACAGGTGCTCTAGCATTTTCCCCCCTCACCCCCTTCCTTTCCCATGTACGTACCACTGCCCCCCACTTCCCTTCCCTCTACCTTACCTGGGTCTGCCCCCGCCTCCCGTCGTGTCGCACCTTGTGTGTGAAATTGGGTGCAAGTGGCAGTGGCGACTGCGTTTACAGATGGGCCATGTTGTTGGCCATTCAGTTAGGACATTATGGTAGTAGAGTACATGCACAGAGTAGGACTCCGTAGTAGCGTACAAACTGTCTGGTAGCTAGCGCTAAGGACAATAAACTTGAATGAAAAAAAAAGAATACAATTATATCCTTTATCACAAACTGGGGATTACTAATTGCACAGATGCACTATCTAGATGACCCAACTACCCAGTACTGAACCAACAATCAAGCGAACAACTACTTGAAAATGCAGTGTTCACTAACACAATACAAGTCCAAGAGATTGATCAAATCATTAAAAAGGGGCAGGAATAACATGCAGCTGAAATAAAACAACTACATGAGAAATACAAACTGGCGCTATATGAAGAGATGTGGCAGCAAGCAGGGCACATTGTTGTTGTGGGAAACAATGAACTTAAACAAGGGGTAATATCCCTATACCACGATTTTTTGCTAGCAGGACACCCAGGAGGCTGGCAAACATTCTCACTCCTTGCATGAGACTACTGGTGGCCAAAGATGAAAGTTGAGGTTGAGGACTATGTCAAAGGATGTGCCACTTGTCAAAGCACCAAACCATGTACAGGGGTGCCTAAAGCACCACTAAATCTGATCACAGTATCCCCAAACATAGTACCCTTCAACATAATCAACATTGACTTCATTACCAAGTTACCACCCTCAAAAGGTTTTGATTCCATCATGATGATCATGGATCATGACTGTACGAAAGCTGCTATCTTCATTCCATGTAAAGAACAAATGGACACACTTGGCACAGCTGAACTCTATGCAAAATACATCTTCCCATACTATGGCCTTCCTAAATGGATCATCTCCAATCAGGATGTGCAATTCACCAGTGCATTCACAAGAGAACTATGTGTGATATTACAGATCAAACAAAACCTGAGCAGTGCCTACCACTCTCAAACAGATGGACTAGCAGAACAGACCAATCAATAGGTAGAACAGTATCTAAGGATCTTTGGCCATGAGCTCCAGAACAACTGGGCAGAACACCTCCCTATGGCACAATTCGTACACAACTCCTGGCCACATGAAGTAACTAAAAGGTCTCCCTTTGAATTACTCATTGGGAAAAACCCCAGACAGTTATCCCAATGCCAACCCAAAGGGTACCTATGCTAGAAGAAAGATGAAGTACCTTGGAAAAGATGCAATGGTTGGCACAGAAAGCAATGATTTGGGTGCAAAGCTTAATGCAACAGCCAAAAGGAAGACAAACATTTGTTGTTAAGGGCCAAGGACCCTAAGGTGTGATGTGCATGGGTTTGTATAATGGTGGCAGGACTTGTACTTCAAGGGATTGCAGGTAGCAAATACTAGCCCTTGGATGCACTGATATGATAGGTCTGCATGCATGCAAGACACCTGTAGTGATAGTGAAAGATGTAGAGCAGAGTCTCAACAATGTTCAAGACGACTTAGAAGGAATGCAGGCGAAAACTAAAGGTGCTGTGGAAGCTACAGTGCTAGACAGCAAAAGTCAACAAGTTTCCTAGTGCCAGAACCAGAACATTTTCAGAGAAATAGAGTTCAGAATTGTGATTAGGGGGGCTGAAAATGTCCAAAAATACCCTTTATGGGCTTTCCTGCATATTTTTTGGGGTGGCCAACTATTGGGGTCAGGGTTTCAACATAATATCTAGTTTATAATGGCATCATCGCTTCTGGACCGACCCTCTGGTGCGATTTCTGCATATGGATGGCCCACTTGGCTGCCTTTCAAACTTGGTAAGCAGTCATTTTTTGCCACATCAAGATGGTCTTTGGGTACATCTCTGTACTGTTGCTTGCACCATCCCCAGTACTGTATCCAGTAGTTAGCCAATTTATGGGAATAAATTAAATCAATGGGATTCAACTTGCAGTGGAATTTTGGGAGACAGTTTAGCTATTTGTGATCAGGGTTATATTTATTTAAACTTTTCTTCAATATTTTCAAAATAATAAAACTCTTAGAATCAGTTGAAGGCACTTCATTTCTCATGCATTATCTGTTTAACTTATCAGTTATCATTGTTTTTTGATATTTTTGCGCCCATTGTCATGTCATGTGGGAGCACCAGACTCATTATCATGTGGTTTGCCCCACCCTTATCAGATAGTTTTCACCCTTTTCAACATTGGCATTGGATTCACAAGGGCAAATGGTGTCGATTCATATACTTTTCAATTGATTAACCCTAACTTTAGGGTTGGCCAACTATCAAATTTTGCAAAAAGTAAAGTAGTGTTTATTTTGTGTTTTGAACAAAAATACATCATTAATATTTTTTGTCAACTTTTGCTGTCCAGCACTATACAACACTTGGGATTAAACCAAGTCAGGCTTAAGGCCCAACTCTAGGATATAAGCTTGGCTTATATACATCTGGGCAGCTGCCATGACTCGAGCCTAATACTACTAGTACCTGTACTAGTAAGGGGTCATCATACAAAGTATGGAGTTATTCTGAGTCAAACTGTTAAGGCTGCAACGAGCCTTGATAGTACAACTTGTACTAAGACTTGTACTGGTGGCAAGTGAATAAACAAGTAGAGAGTCTCTAGTAGTGCTAGAGATGACTCAGAGTGTACTGGACAATAAGGAGATGGTCTGTGAAGGATTTGACAATGGTTGTATTGGAAACCAAGTCAAGCTTAGGGCTTGACTGTCGAAATACTGAGCACTTATATATAGGCACGTCCACGCACGGACCAAGACTACTAGGAGAGGTACTACTAGTAATGACGGAGCTATCTGTATCGTCATGATATCCACGGCCAAGTGCTGCGGTCTGTATGAGTGTTACAAGGGGGATGAAGCGAGAGCGAAATCATATGTCAGGGGATTGCCTAATCTATCCTTAACTGGGTACTAGTAATGATGGGCCATTCTGAGAAGGGAAGCATTGTCATGATGCGATCATGACGACGAGATTTGAGATTGATCCGAGGCAATCTGGTTGCTGCGCACCCATTACAGTCTAATGGGCATCTGAAGTAAGCAGCTACCCTTTATGGTAGTCAGACTTGATAGTGACCCAATTAAGAGCCATGTCGCTATCCACGTCTTCTGCAGAGCTATGCGTGGATGAGGGATTGTCTGCAGACTCTCCTGAAGAGGTCAACTGGTAGCTCTGACTCTGGGGCAAGGTGCTGGCTATAGGCGACAAGGCAGTGGGCATGATTGACTGGTAGCTGCCTTCTCTACTGGTGCATTGGTGTATAGGTGCAGATGAGGGACTGGTAGGTGACAGGGAGTGCTTGCAGGACACGGGACTGCTGGGCTGGGTGAGGTATGCTTGCCAGGGTTCGATAGGGGACTCTTCCAGGGATAAGGTATGTGTCTGGCCTCCGGGTGCATCAGGTTCATAGTACGTGACTGGTTCTGGCTCTAAAGGCAGTGTGTCCTCCATGGGACTGTCTGGGTCTTCCAGTGGGTTCTCTACTGGGGGTGGCTCTTGGTACATCTCCATTGAGGAGTACTCCCTGCGGTGGATGTTCTATGGGATAGGGACAAGGGGTTTGACTGGTGGTTGTGTAAGCAGGTGCGTAGTAGCATCTTTAGATGGATTACTGGGTAGCAATGGCGGTAGGACTGGTAGGGGTTTGGCTAGGGGCTCTGGGGTGGATGCTAAGGAGTACGAGGAAGGTGAAAAATAGGGTGGATTGTAACACAAACTGACTCATGCATGAGTCCTAGGATACATGCTACTAGGTTGGAGTTAGTATGAGTCATGTGCATAGCCAAGAGATCACATGATGGGAAATAGTAGGTAAGTGGTCAAGTGACAAGGTCATGTGATGGGAAAGGATTAGTAAGTAGGTGAAAAATGAAAATTGAAGCCTTAAGAACATAACATTTGTCCCCTACATGTTGCATCAAAAAGTGTGGCTGGAAGTGACAAACCTGAAAACTATACATACCTCAGCTAAACTAGCACTGTGCCAATACAGACCATTTCAAGTTAAATAGGTCATCTCCCCCATTGTTTATCAATTGGACATACCTAAACATTGGAAAATCCATGACATCTTCCATACTTCGCTACTTACACAATACATGGAAACAAGTATGCATGGGCTGAACTACAAAGAACTGCCACCAGAACTGATTGATCAACAACCAGAATGGGAAGTCCAATCCATTCTCAACTTACAGAGATTTGGCAGAGCAAAGACCCTGCAATATTGAGTGCAATGGAAGGGCTATAGTGCCACCCACAACTCTTGGGAGCCAGCTACCCATGTACATGCTCCCACGCTAGTCAAAGACTACTATAAGACCAAAGGGACCAGTGCCATGAAAACTATCTCCCTACCAATACAGATACGAAACATCATAATAATGTCCCCCAAGTTCTCTACTCCCAGTTACATTTGTAAGATCGAGGCACAGTTTGATATGCAGCCACTCCCCAACTTCCAGCTCCTCAATGCACCCAACACCTTCAAACTCTCCATTACCTATCAGGCACACAAGGAAGACAGTCCTGAACTGCTCACCCCACCTCCCATCTCTATTTCTCCTGATGTACATAAGTTGCTTATTGACCAGATGGCACAAGATATAATTCATGAAGACACCCCCATCAATGATCACCCTGGTGATGGCTGGGAACTCTCACACCTAGCTGTTCACAACCACCAAGTCCTAGTATGTGACCCCAAGACTAACATGAGCTAACCCACCAAGTACATAAGGTTCATAGTCAACAAATACGATGATGAACTGGAGATGTGGAGAACTGATAGCTTGGGCTTAGACATCTCAGGTGACCCTCTCTACGCTGAGCCACACTTTGACAATGTCCACCTGGGCATAGATGATACTGATTTAGCAGTGTTTATGGATATCAACATGCTCAGAAAGGACAAAGAGGTTGCCATCTGGAATCTCAATGACTATGGGTACTAGCTGACATCCATTGCCTTTGCCAAGAACCAGCCAAGAAGCACAAATTAGAGAAACACCACACCATGAAGAACCATATCTACAACCTTGCAGTGTCATTCCAAGCAGAGTACCTCCAGGACATCCAAGAATTCCATTGCAAGCAGTCTGACATTAGACATCATCTTATTTGTGCATGTGCATGCACTTGTCTTTATCAAGTGATACAAGGATGTCCCCCATTGGATCAACTCCCAGATCATTACTTCCCTGGAGGGCAGTGCAAATGTGACTGTGACTCAGACTCCCTCCATACTAACTCTATCCATACCAGCAAGATCGTGGCCATGAACCCCTCTTACTCCTCCAATAGCTCCAACAGTGTCATCCAAGGCAACCCCCTGTGCCATGGGCTTGCATGGTATGTACGTGCCTAGAAGAACACCTGCAAATTTTGTAAGGTCAAAGGCCACTTCTCCAAGTACTGCAATAACCTGCACTGCTACTGTTAGCACCAGCATAGTAGATGTTGTCTTGTAAGCCTGCAGCATATCAGTTACATGTATAACTTTGAAGAGTGCCTATATCATGGGCAAACCAATGCTACTCTCACAGCACAAGGTATCCCAGCCATTTCAGTCTTTAACTGCAACAGCAGTCAACTCCTCTCTGTCCCCACTGCCAGACCTAGCACAGTCTACATCACCACTGAGGATGAGCTTTTGGACTAGGTGGTACTATCCACCTAAACAAGGGGTGAATGTAGCATCCCCAGGTACTTTTTCCATTACGTGACATGCTTACTTCATTTCTATCACATGTACAATTACCTAACCTTGCCCTCTCATGTGACTTATATCATATGATGATCCACCATGACTTGTGTTGACTCCTTTGTGCTGTGTACACTTACTGATTCATGGACTGCCTTACTACACATTCAAGCTCTGACTTGTAGCTTCATGACTCTTTGTGACTCCTAGGTACTGACTTGATGTACTAGTATATAAGACTTGCCTGTATCATCGATAGGAACCCAAGCTTGACTTGGGTCTTGCAATCTTACCACTCTTATCATTCTCTTCTACTTGTGAACCCTCTGCTCATGCTTGCCTTCATCCAAGGCTTGCGTACTCCTTACACCTCAAACCTTGACCCAAGGACTCTTAGGTCATTGCCTTAGCCACAGGCACATGACAACAATCAGTGCTGCATGCCTAACTCAAATGTGTTTGCAGCCAGGTAGGACCTACCACAATCCAGCAGAGTGGAAGTTCTGCTCTTACTACTATATGATCCCTTGTGCTCATCCCTTTTTTTTTTTTTTTTTTGTATTAACTTTTAATGCCTTTAGCTGAAGGCCATCAGGTGGGCACGGTCCCTAAACATGCTGACTGGTACATATGCACCGCCCCACGGGGCATCTACAGAGTATAAGACCCTGTGTGACACCTCTAAGAGGGGCAGACCCTACAATATGTCCATCCATACTGTAAGATACCAACCAGTATGTACTTTAGTCGATTACCCTGGGGCAGATGTTACACGCCACACCACCTCTTAGAGGTGCTACTGTGTAGTGACCAAAACAGCGGACTTGTATAGAGGGCCAACTGGGAAGTTGATCAGCTATGATGGAAACTGATAAGCTGGGGAGTAAAGACAGTTTAAGATCCAGAAGGTGGGAATTCGAAGGAGCGACGTGAAAAGGAAGGGAGAAAGGGGGCACTGTCAAGCGCCCAGATCAGATAAAGTGATAGGGGAGTTGGACCTGGGAGCCCGATCGGAAGTCCCTGCGTTGGTCTGACGGCATTGTGCAATCCAGGCCCTCCAATCAGGTGGGGCATGTGCAAGTGGAAGGCCAAGGGGTGGGGGAGGGAAGGTAGGACAGACAGGGGGCAAGGTGCCATGCTTTTGAGGGTGTGCCCCAGAAGAAGGGGCCCCAGGTGTGAAAGGGGGGTCTCCTCTGGCCGATCGGATCTGATTAAGGAACTCCAAGCCTTGCTGATGAAGCACAACTTGATCCATTGACGATAAGGGCAACGAATGATTGGAGTAGGAGGGGGTCGCAGGAGGGGGGGGAGGACAGTCCACTGCCATAGGGGCAACTGGCATGTCAGTACTGCCACGCTGTTCCCTTTGTACACTAACTGACTCCAGTGAAGGGGCCAGGGGACTAGGGGGAGTGGGGGCAGTTGCACGGTACCAGCGAGGGGCCAAGGTCTTGATAAACTTGTCAAGGACAGAGCCACAAGAGTTGACGACCTCCAGCAAAAAAGTAAACATGACCCTCTTGAGAAGGGAAAGAGGGTAGGAAGGGGGAGCCAAGGCTTTTGCCTGGTGAAGCAAGTGGGTGTGAGTGCTTGGAAGAAGATTGATCCACATAATGTCATTGTTGTCACCACCTTTGACAGTGGCAAGGACCAAAGACATCAGATGCTTGTGGTTAAGAAACCAGCAAGCCCTGAAGAGATTGAGAACATCAAAGACTGATGGATGGTTGATGATGGGGGCAGATGCAGTGGATGGCATTGCTGGGGGTGAGATGACTCTGAGGGATGATGGTGGTAAAGGTCCAAGAAGGATGTGTGCTCATCCCTTATCCCTTGCCTTGTGATCTTACAAACAC
>Ga0307510_10006379_pt1 | contig 14063 bp, 14 predicted proteins | sample 12_EM_MG_FD_207224 | JGI IMG/M metagenome (GOLD analysis project Ga0307510, IMG submission 207224) | Populus trichocarpa ectomycorrhiza microbial communities from riparian zone in the Pacific Northwest, United States - 12_EM | ecosystem: Host-associated > Plants > Roots > Unclassified | place... | reverse complement strand
TATGATTAAATTTTTTTTTAAATTACATCATTCAATAATTGATTGATTGCGAATTGAGTTTCATGATTTTTTCAAATTGAGTGCTTTCAGTCTAACATCCCAGGTCACGGGTTGAAAAGTTAACGTAAGCTGACATTGTTTTTATATAGAAAAAATAAGCCTTGTGAATTTCACCTTTTCTTATAAGGTTATCTCGATCTCATGATTTAGGTTGCGAGTTTGGTGGGATAACGCAGGTTGGTTTGTCGCTGATTATATGGGTTACATGTTTGTCATGCTAATTCTAGTTGAATTATACTATTTTTTTTAGATCTTTTTTTCTCAATTTTATTATTTCATAAATAAAAATTGAGTTACATTGTTTATTTGTTTTGAGAAATTTCTTTCCTATTTTATCGTAATTTTTTTTAATTTGATCTATTTGACGTAGTTATTTTTTTATATCTAATTAAAATAAAATAAAATTTATTTTATCTAGCCAAATATATGACTCCACGATTTTATATTTCTTTTTGAAAAGTTTTTGCTACACTTTGGTATTATTATTTTTATATATAAAAATAGCCCCGCGGGTTAACAACTAGGAAATAAACTAAACCATCATATATCAACCTTCTTTATTGATGTATCATCATCTCAATAAATAAATTTTAAAATAGACTAATCGACTTAGTTATAAATAAAATGTTTAATGTGATTTATGCATTTGTTATTCTTCAATATTTTTAACCATGGGAGATATTTAAAGCTTGAATGATAAGAGAAATCATTTTCTCTTAGAATTGTTTTCTTATTAATGCATCAACAAAATTTACGTGGAAAGTTATAAAATACGTTGGCGAGAAGTATTTCTCATTAGAAAAAAGAAAAAAAAGGAAAATTATCATTTTTTTTTATTATTATAAAAAATCGAGGTTTCCAATTATTATTGGGTTTTTTTTTTATCATGGACCTAAGGTTTCTGAATTTTAGAATTCTAAATATTATTACTTGTTTTAAAAATAGTATTATTATTATTATTATTATTATTATTATTATTATTATTATTATTATTATTAAAATAATTAATAAATTTCAAAGAAAATATTATTATTAATATTAAAAATGTTTATTATTTATATTATAAATTTTTACGGTATTTTTTCTAAAAATAAAAAGTAAGCCTACGACGTAGTATTATTAAAAATATTCAACAATTCTAGGTATTCATATAAAACATATTATTATTTTTCTTATTATTCAAAGTATTCATATTAAAATATTATTATTTTTCTTATAATTCAACATATTCATATCGAAGATATTATTATTGGTGTTATAATATTATTATTTTTATAAGAATTCAAATTTTTAATATAAAAAAATATTATTATTTTTACTACAATCAAAAGTATTAATATTAAAATATTATCTTTTGTGTTATAAATATTATTATTTTTATAATAATTAATATTATTAATCAAATAATTACTCAATTAGAAAAAAATTATTTTTAATATTGAAAAACAACCATAGATTTGATTTGAAAGGTAAAATTAAAAATTACTATTACTATTATTATCATCATTAATAAATTTAAAAAAATTGTTATTATTATAGAAGAAAAACTACATGTGAACACGTGGCGTTTGAGTTGCTGCTTGGGGGCTGGACACACCCCCTGCGCTTGGGTCCTGCCTCAGTGGTGGCCACATTCCTACGCACACGTGGCTCCTGGGTCCTGCCTCTGTGCTGGGCACACTCCTGCCCACATGTGGTGCTTGGGTTGCCTACCTGAGGCCTAGCACACTCCAACTCATACATGACGCTTGAGCATGCTAAGACCTAACTATCATTGCGCCTTGCATGTTGCAGAAATTAAAATAACACTGATCCTGTCTATACAAGACTCAAATAGGCTTGGATTCTCCCAACATCAAAATTCAATTTAAAAAAAAAATAAAAAGTAACTCCGCAGCATAGCACGAACACATAACTATTACAAACTAGATGACAGTAGAGAGTATCAGGGAAGTGATTATTTATCATGAATCAAATTTTGACATAAATTCTTAATCAACATTGAAAAGTCCATGTCCTTTTCAAATTAATTGTTGTTAGTAAATTCTCTTTGAAACAACCAGTTCCAAAATGAGATTAAAACCAGCCATGGGATGTCGCGACGAACTAATTAACAAATTAACAAAACAACTAAATTTAGTGAAACTCCCCCCTTCCTCGTTGGCAGCGGGTTTTTTTTTCATTTCCTCTTTCTCCCCCTCTTTTTAATTTTATCCAATAGTATTTTTTTTATTTTAAATTTATTTATATAATTTATTTCAGTTTATTATTTATAAAATTAATATAATTTTAAATAAATATTTTAATATTTAATTTATACTTAATTTTACAAGTATTTATTTTACGAGTATCTTAACATAGTTTTAAAATAATTACTAAACTAATAGAATCTGAGTCATAAATTTAGCAAATTATAAAGTTTAAGTTGATGAAATATATTATTATTTTAATATTAAAAAAAATCATCATTTTAAGTTTTTTTTATAAATTAAATAATATTTTTTTATTATTTATTCAAGTTATATTTAATACCGCCATATAATTCATCAGTCAAATTTTATATCATTTAATTCTAAACTTTGTCTGTACAAAAAGTTAAGTCTAAAGATTTAAAAATTAATCTGATTGGATGGATTTAACAACAACAATACCAATTAGTTTCATTAAAAAGTTTTTCTATGTTCAAAAGTTTTTTCACTGACCCGACTGTAAATGAGTAACCTCACAAAATTGCGTCCCCCAACTTAAAATCTTCTCAATAGGGTCCCCGACATGATACCAAAATCCTCAATTGAGGAATATATATATATATATATATATAAACGGCATCGTTTTTTGTTTGCGATCCTATCACTGCCCTTTCAAAACTCCTTTACCATTACCATTACAAGTTGCCCGAACTTCAGCCCGAGAATTCAACTACTTGCAATTCCATTTCCACGCTAACGTAAAATGAATTTGATTTCCCCATGGAATTTAAGATTCCCTCCGATTTCAATTCCACCAATCACCGCCTCCCCCCACTGCAAACCTTCACTCACAAACCATTCCTTCTCCTTCCCATTTTGGCCACACCCATGTCGCATAATTTCAACTACGTCCTTTCTAGTCCATGCCAAGAAGAGAAACTCCAAGCCCGAGCCAGTCCTTAAACCAACCATAATCGAACAAGTATCAGGAGACGATGAAGATAAAGAAGAACAGCTTCTCTTTGATGATTTTGAAGATGGTAACTTAACTCTTAATAACCCATTTTCTCTTTTTTGCTCTGTATTGAAAGCTTCTTTTGAAGTTTTAATCTTTGATTTTAGAAGCAGTGATGGATGGTGATGATGATTATTTCGATGATGAAGAGTTTTTGGAAGATGAAGCAGAACTATACGTGAGTTTTTGTAATTAAAGTTAAAATGTTTTTCATTGATTTCTTGATTTATTTAGATTGAAGTTGGATAATTTGGTGATAAATCTTGATTCTTTTTGAAGGTTGGTGATGGAGGTGGTGGGGGTGGGATTGCACTTGCTGGGACATGGTGGGATAAAGAAGCATTGAAGATAGCTGAAGAGGTTTGCTCAACTTTTGACCGGGAATTGGAAATTTATGCCTTCAAGACTTTGTCGAATTCCACCATTCAAGTCCGCATTGAAAGGCTTACAAATAAGTGAGTGCTATCTTTAACACCTTCATGAGAAATGTCAATGAATTTGTTACCCTTGATGCTCGGTGTGATTAAATTTCCCCCAGTGAATTTATCTAGAATGCAATGTCTTGAATATTATGAAATTAATTGAGGAAGATGGACTAATATTTGTCAAAAGTGGAGTTAAAAATGTAGCGAGTTGTTTCGACGTCTTGGATTTTTGTTTTCTTCTGAATATTTCTTATTTGAATTTCTGTGACTAAATAATGATTATGGCTCTAAGACACATTGATATATCGTAGGTCTGGTTCCCCCAATATGGAAGATATTGAAGCCTTTTCTACAACCTATAGAGCGCGGTTGGATGAAGCTGAACTTGCTAAAACTATAACTGAGAATATTACTTTGGAGGTAGTGGTATTTCCTATTTACTTCTTTGCATTTTTGGTTTTTCTTTAGGGGCAGGCTCACAAGTCAGACCAGCCCTCAATGAAAACTTAGGGGTGCATGTGCACAAAGCTGCCTCCAAGTTTTATACACCAGTGAAATTTCAATAGCAAGTGTGCATTGCTTATTTTGGCGAGGCGTTGTAGATGTTATACATGCTTGGTGTTTTGATGCACGTGTGGAACCGATTTAGTAGATTTTACTACCAATCCAAAATATAGTTAATGCTTTAAAGCTGAAATTTGAATGATGTTTGTGTTTGTAGTAATCAGATGTTTTGTCTGTTAACTCTAAAGTCTTTTGCATCAGGTATCTTCTCCTGGTGTTGAAAGAGTTGTTCGGATTCCAGAAGATCTGGACCGGTTCAAGGATCGAGCTATGTATGTGAAATATGTTAATGAGGCTGATGCTAAAGATTCGTCCTCAGAAAGTGATGGTGTTCTTAGGCTCGTTTCTTTTGATATGGAGACCAAATACTGCACCTGGGGATTAGCAGATGTGAGGGTAAACAGAGAAAAAGCAGGGAAGGGAAGACCTCTCAGCAAAAAGCAAAGAGAGTGGCGCTTGGACACCCCTTTCCATTCCTTGCGTCTAGTTCGAGTGTATCCTGAAATTTGAACTCTACTCTTTCTTCCTTCTTCCTGTTCATTCGTGATGCAAATCTGTAGGAAACTCCAGAAGCACTCGTTGATGGCAGTCCAAATGTTGCGAGGATGCAGTTCTGAATGAGCTACGTCTGGCCCACTAATTGACACTCCAAACTATGAATTGTACTGATACTACTGTACCAAATATAATTGAATAGGACTTGATTCTTTGTTCTAAAACTCGATTGTCGTTATCAGATGAAGTTCAATAGGGTAAAAATATGCTAATGTTGAAGACTAACACGAGCATGCCAGCTACTGTGGTGGACTATGGTGGAGCTGGATTATCGAGCTTGAAACTTGTTTTGCCTACTTGCTAGGCCAAAAGAATAAAAATTAAGCCAAGGCTTCTCATAGCACAAAATCTTTCTATTCAAGTACAAGAGACTAGAATCTTTCTCTCTCTTTCTCCCTCTTTTAACTGAATTAAACCAATGTTTCCTGTCTTCTCCGATGCAGTGATTTGCAGTACAAGAAAAAAAAATGCTATGCATACCATGTGGATGCCATTTTCAATATCATTTATGTAGCAAAGCTATTTAGAACCTGTTTAGTCCCGACATAAGCTGTGCATCCTTCGCCTTGGCGGCAATCATGGTCAGCTTGGCGTCCTATTCTCCAGCAAATAACCAGGGTTTTGAATCTATCATTTAAAATTTAGCTTGGCCTTGAGATTTTTATTCTGGAAAGAATGTTTCTTGAGGATGACTGTGGCATATAAGAGCAGTGGTCAATTTGTTCAACTAAATCAAACTTGCCTAGTTATCAGAAGACTTAAGACTTGAAATTTATGAACGTTCAATTTTTGCTTCCTGGCCATTTAACTTGAGTTCATGGATACGGGACTAAACCTGGTGGAGAATACAGGAATGCCTAATAGCTCGTTGCAGCTACTTCTCTTTGGCTCACTCTGCTGTCTTTAGCTACAACCTTCTGCATGTCTATTGGTATTGGAGCATTGCAAATTCATACTTTATGAAGTTGCTAATTCTTTTTACTGTCTTCTGGGGCTTGATTATTTTATTATTATTTATGATTGTGAAGTGATAGCCTCCTTAAAAATGAAGCTGTGATTTCACAAGTAAACGTTCCTTCATGGTGAGTGTATATTCTATGGACATGCATATTATGTGATTGAAATAATTGTGTTTTTAGAATTTGATTTTGTTGCCTGGCTTACTGTCTGAACTCTGAAGTAACTTTCTTCGTAAAATTTCTTTAGTAGTAGTTGAGTTTTAATCTTCGAGCCTCAGACTTTGATAACAGATAAATCACTACATGGTGGCTCAAGCATGATGAGCTCATCTGCTGCTATTTCTTTCTTGTTAATCCACACTATTTCCTATCAATCTTCAAAAGAAATACAAACTATTTCGTACTAAGCCTATTATAACAATCATGAGCTTTTCTTAGGAGTTCAAAGTTTAACTTGTGAATTAGGAAATCAAGCACCTTTGTTCTCTTGCCATTCTCTGACACATACTATGATAATCCATTTTTTTTTTGCTGATTCTTCACTGAGAAGGGAAAAAAGGAAGCCAGCATCCAAAAGAAGAATGGCGGGGGACCAGAAAGTGATTGGAACCTTTATACAGCTTGTAATATTCGAAATTCTACCTTTTAGGCACCCTTCCTTGGCATACCTTTTTCTTTTGTGAAGGGAAAAGAGGCTATAGCTTGTCTGCTCATCCATTGTAGATATATACAAGACTTAAATTAGAAGTATGCGCCTGCTTCTTGAATCTCTATTTCAAACTGTCCCACAGTAGTCACACACTCTTCAAATCAGCTTTTGTCCATGGTCTTCACTTTATAAGCTTCCTTATTGATCATCATTAAAGTCAGAGAAGAGAAGACTGCTGATTTGAATGCTTGATATCAACGTGTATCATTTTGGATGGAGAAAAATGAAACACTGGGGCATGCACGATCATTGTTTGTTTGCGATTCCAGAGCTTGCATAATAACTGGTTGCACTTGAGGTCTGAGTCCATAGCTTTTGATATTGCTATGATGTTCACCAATAGTGTTTGCTGAAAGAATTGTTCTTTCTACTCCTAACCAGTTTATTATTCACTTTATCTTCTTTTTTCCTCTTTCTTTTTCTATTAATTTTCTTCTTTCCCCTCCAAAACAGGTATACGTTAAACTTTGAATACGAAAGTTTGGTTAGAGCTATACACACACACACAGAAGGCCCCAGTTGCTAAGCAAAAAACCTAGGGCTTTCTAGGATTCTTATCCAAATCTTTTACCCATTCTCCTACTGATACATTTCAAATATGGGCATCATTCTGCTGGTGCAATTTTTCCCACTTGTTACTTATGGCCCTACAAGTGAAAGATAACTTGTTATGCATCGTTCCCGATCCCCTTTGAGTGAATTTTAGTGTGTTTAACTGTTGCTGGTGGTAGTGGTGATGGTGGTAGTGTTAGTGCTGTTATTGGTGTGGTGCTCTGTTGTTGTGTGTTTTGATGATCCTTACATATGGCTTATGGAATCAACATGGCTTCCTGTGTTGATTTAAAATTTTCGTTGGGTAAAAAAGCTTCCCAAATCGGGGGCTTACGTGATATGGAGGTCACCATTTCGACTTTATCAGCCAAGTCCATACATATGTCTGTGCCTAGAAATTTTGAAAATTTTCATATGCAAAGTCTTTTGTATGTATATTATTACTAAATTACTCTATAATTGTTGGAGGAGGGCAGAACCCCAACCAGTACCGTCGGCAGGCACCAGGAATTCATTCTATTTTTAATCCTTGAATTAGTAGAAAGATGTTAATATTTAGGTTTCGATCTGAAAAGAGATTATAATATAGAATACTTTCATAAATACAACAGAGAATTTTCCTGCCGTTAACAATAATAATAACTCATTCGTTTCTTAAGTTCCAGAGGGTGCTTAATTATCATGTGCATATATATATGGGAATCAATCATCGAATCATTTTGAAGCCACAAGCACCATTTACTTAAAATTCACTTGAGCTTCTCCAAGTTGTTTAGATGGGATAGATAATTAAAAACAGATCTTGAATTTGAAATTTACTTATAGACCTAAGCAAATTCAGTCACTCTTCATTGAATTTATGATCTTCTGATAATTAAATACAAATTCTCTATTTTTCTATAGGAGCATCGCCCTCCCCCAGTTGCTGCTGTGATATCTAAGGTATGCTGCGTTCATTGCCTATTTTTTAATCTTTTTTCATGGCCAAACTGTAAGGTCTGCTTAGTTTCTCATATAATATTTTGCGCTTTAGCGGGTCATCTGGCAAAACTTCAAACTTCGGCACTTAATCACTAATGTAAATGTTACAGACAAGGCATGAACTTTTGTGTGCACTAACAAGTTGTGTGGACACAGTCATTACCACTCTGACTTCTACATGAGCATCAAGACTTGGCCATTTACTGACTCGTGCTGCTGGCAAAAACAAGTCCACAGTCTTGGCCGTATGTGATTGTATTTTTCTATCAGCACAAGACTACAAATCCATGATTGGCGCGGCCGGTAATTGAAAGTGGTTAGCCATCGTATCCTTTTTTCCAGGGCACTCTAAAATTCTATCAGCAATTTTTGAACCCTTATTCTTTGCTCTATGCAAGGTAATGACAGATTAAGTGTTAGGAAAAGGTCACTAATTAATGCTGTGTCCTTGGCCATCCATGGTTGGTTGATCAACGCTAGATCCAGTCCTTGAAAGCGAAAGAGAACCCCATAATTATAAACGTTTCTTAACTCATTCGCTATTTTAAAAAGCGAAATATTTGAGAAGCAATATAAAAACACAATTGTAGTCAAAGTTCGAGTTTCTTGCCCATGATTATTGAGTTCTGACTAAAGCACTCCATCGGCAACATTGAGCCAGTCCCCACGGCAAGATCTCCGAGTCTCCAGCCATATAAAAATGATAGAAAGAAAGAAAGAAAATTGTTGGCATGTGGGGCTATACAGCTAAAAAAAGACAGCCAAGGAGAACGGCTGTTATTGTCTCTACTTTTGGCTCTAGTTAAAGTGTATAAAATATCTAAGAAGATTCCTTTGAGTTTCATTATTTCTGATCATCAATTGGTGTGTGCATTACAGTCTCTGCAAACTGCAAGTGGACATGGCATTTATCAGATATAATAGAATGCTGTTAATATTATCCTAATCCAACGAAGCGGCCAGAGTATAAAGAAAGCCAAAAAGACACCCGTCTGCCTATTCTGTTCTCCTTTTTTTTTTTTCCTTCTCATTTTCGACTTATTTGACTGATTCGGTTGAGTTGTTATCTCATATCAAATCAGAATTTGGAAGATACCAAGTGGGTTTTTTCTCTTTTTTTTTTGGGATTTACTTTTATTAACCCAAAAAGAACAAAAACATTAAAACGGTGTTATATTCCCAACGTCTCTCTCCCAAATTCACCACCTAAGTAAAGCAGGACCTGACCACCCTGCAGCTTCCAACGTCTTTCTCTCCTTCCATACATACATACATACATACATACATATGTGTAGAGGAGATTTTTCGCACTGTCTAGGGCAGATCTGACTATAAATATATACAGTCGCCTTTTCGTTAAAGGAAGGTCCAGGATTCACGTGCCCTGTTGTAACAGAATTTGTTTCATTAAAGATAAAGATATACATGTAGAATACAAGACATGCAATAGAGTATTATCATTATCAGGTTTCTTTTCTGTCATACTTTTTGAACTCTTCTTTTTTCTGGGTGGTTTGTTCTAGTATAATATAATATACAATACACATCTACTTAGAGAAGGATTTGAATGTGCGGGGGGAGTTCAGGATAAAAGCGTGAGGTTTTGCTTCTTGTACTGTATTATCACATGGTCATGGGGTTTCATGAGACGGGTGGTTGTGGGTTTGGTGGGGTGTTAATTGCTGTGTTGGGTTTCGGGTTGTTGTTGAGTAATGTGGTGGATGGATATCCATCTAAGGATCTGGTCCTCAACTTGCCTGGTCAACCAAAGGTTGGCTTCAGGCAATATGCTGGTTATGTTGATGTGGATGTCAAGAATGGAAGGAGCTTGTTTTACTACTTCGTTGAGGCTGACAAGGACCCTGACCAGAAGCCCCTAGCTCTCTGGCTCAACGGAGGTGATCAGTTTCTCTCTCACACAATATGTTCATTTTGAGGATGTTTATGTTTTTTTTTTGGTAATTTTGATGAATGAAACCTTCTTTCATAAAAAAAATATTGTGAGCTGTAATGTCTTTTGTTATTGGGGTTCAATTTTGTTTCTTTTTACTCTACTTTTAGCTCTAGTTATTTTTCTTAAATGTACTTGCTGGTCTTGTCCTTCAAATTTTCTTTCTACGTTCAAGATTCACTTTCTCCTTTTCTCTTTCCAAAAAATATGAACTGTGCAATTTTGTATTTGTTCTTTGTCTTATATGTTTATGATTATGACAATTCTCTTGATGCAACTTCGTGGTTTTGAATCATGAAAATACAAATTTGGATAATTCTGTCTCTCAACAGTCTTGAAGCATTTCATATTACTCCCCTTCTAATGTAGGGGGGATTTTATGCTTTGGTTGATGAAAAGTTAGAAATTTTGTCAATAGTACTCTATCACCAACTGTTGCAAGGTTCACAGTTTTCTTTTCCTCCTCTTTTCTTTTTGGTGAATCAGAATTCAGAGACAAATCTTATAAATTAAAACGAAAAGGGCATTACAAAATAGCCCTTGTTTAGTCTTTAATTTAACCATCTCTTCTGCTCTTGGGCTTGGAATCGACGAGTAATTGGATATTAATGAAGAATCTGCTGCTGTGATCAATCGACAGGATTTCTTCATATTCAATTCAAACTCTTTAATGATGTTCCAGTCAAAACTTCTGCTATTTTCTTTAATCTCGTTCTGCAGGGTTTTAGAATTCAATAACAAGTTCGACCTGTATCGTCCTAATATTGAAAAAAAGATGCAGTGCATTTCCCATAATGTTGACGGATTCAAGTTAGTAATATTAATATCCCATTTTCAGGCCCTGGTTGTTCCTCTATTGGTGGAGGAGCCTTCACAGAGTTGGGTCCATTCTTTCCTAAAGGAGATGGCCGCGGCCTTCGAAGAAATTCAATGTCCTGGAACAGAGGTAGCATATAGTTAGCAGAACAATAAATTCCGGTACAGGTACCTTATTTAACTAATTATAACTTGAATTCGTTTCATCTGTCATCTTCTGCAGCATCGAATCTCCTCTTTGTCGAGTCTCCTGCTGGAGTAGGATGGTCGTACTCAAATACAACTTCTGATTATACTACTGGAGATGCCAAAACAGGTACAGAAAACTGCAAACAACCACACTGGTTTTCTCTTAATTTATTTAACACTGAGGTAATCTTACTGATGAAGTAGAAAACAGATGGATGGTTACGTAGAATGTGTTCATTTTGGCTTGTACATACATTATTTTAGATTGACCCAAGTAACGCCTATTGTTCTGACAGCCAAGGATATGCACATGTTCTTATTGAAGTGGTATGAGAAGTTCCCAGATTTCAAATCCAGAGAATTGTTTCTCACTGGAGAAAGTTATGCAGGTATGACCATATGCATTGAAAAAAGTTTCATTTTTGCTCTAAACTTGTTATCGATGCAAAAGTTTTCAAGGTGCACCCTTTTGTTTTAATGTTATCTCCCATTTTGTAGTGACAACTGAGCTCGATATATAGAGGTTTCCGATCATTAGCCATACCTAATAATCCCAAGCTCACAGAAGACAATCTCTGTGTCCATTAAATACGACTTAACACATTTATCATTTCTTGGTTGGTCTGTTTTAGTGAATTTCTTACATGTATGAAAATTGTCATACAGGGCATTACATACCACAGCTGGCTGAGGTTCTTCTGGACCATAATGCACAGTCAACTAATTTCAAGTTCAATATCAAAGGAGTTGCTGTAAGAAAACCTGACACTTCTGTTTCTGTGATGAACACGTCTCCTATGTTTTCAGGCCCTTTCTTCTATAAATCTTGTTTTCCCCTTTATATTTAGTTTTTTTCTTTCTTATTTGTTCAATGTGTTTGGTTAGATTGGTAATCCACTTCTTAGACTTGATCGGGATGTTCCAGCAACATACGAATTCTTTTGGTCCCATGGGATGATTTCTGATGAGATCGGCCTCAAGATCATGAATGAATGCGCCTTTAATGACTACACCTATGCAAGTCCGCATAATGTAACCGATTCTTGCAATGATGCGATATCTCAAGCAAATAGCATCATTGGCGATTACATAAACAATTATGATGTGATTCTCGATGTTTGCTATCCATCCATAGTAAATCAAGAGCTACGATTGAGGAAAATGGTTTGCTCCCTCTACTCTCTACTCTCTTCTTCCTTGTTCATTCCTCATTGTAAGTTCATATTTGTCATAGAATTAAGCCACTTTGCTTTTCCAATATACCTAGGCTACCAAGATAAGTGTTGGTGTTGATGTGTGTATGACCTATGAAAGACGTTTCTATTTCAATCTTCCCGAGGTTCAGAAGGCTCTTCATGCAAATCGGACCAAACTACCTTATCCTTGGTCCATGTGCAGTGAGTAAGTGATAGTTGCTTTCTCTTTCCAACCAATTGAGGAAACAATGTCAGAATCTTGCAAGGCTTATCTTTTCATGATGTTAAATTTTTAAAGACCAGCTGTATGAAATCACCATTAGAAGTTGGGTTCAGATGCTTCTCTTTTAATGTAAATTTTTGATGGCCTTAATTACTTGATGAGTACGAGTCCTTGTCTAGTCTCGCTCGTCATACCGATTGTTGTAAATCTAATTTTTGCATCTTGGTTTCTGGGCAGTGTATTAAACTACAGCGACACTGATGGTAACATTGACATACTTCCCATTCTAAAAAAGATAATTCAAAATCATATTCCAGTTTGGGTTTTCAGGTAAGCTCTACATTGTACAGATGAAAGGGGACAAAACTTGGTTTTTAGCCATGTTGCTATGTTACTCTAAGCATGTATGAAAACCTTAATTAATCAATTTGACCACTGCAGTGGCGATCAAGATTCTGTTGTGCCACTTCTGGGCTCCCGGACACTCGTCAAAGAACTTGCCCAAGATCTAAATTTCAAGATTACAGTCCCATATGGAACATGGTTTCACAAAGGCCAGGTACTTAAAAGTACTCATATAGTAGTTACTTTGAATTTCCTCCATTGTTCCTTCTACCTATTGCATATGTAATGATCCGAACTTGTATTACTTGTATAGGTTGGAGGTTGGGCAACAGAATATGGAAATTTATTGACTTTTGCCACAGTGAGGTCAGCTGCCCATATGGTGCCCTATGCACAACCATCAAGAGCTTTGCATCTGTTCAGTTCATTTGTGCACGGCCGGAGATTGCCAAATACAACACACGTTCGAATGGATGATTGAGAATCTTCACCATTTATTACAGCCTGATAGAGTTTCTAGTTGTTTTATTCCAAGTTCCAAAACTTCCTCACCTTAAGAAGGCAGCGAGGGAGTAATTGAGTTTCCAGCAATAGCAATTGCAAGAGATAGGACGTTTCAATCTATTTCTTTAGAAATGGGAATTCAGTGTTTGGGACTTTTATCTTCATTTCATTGCTGGCATCTGTACCCAATTGGAATGTAAGGTTCCTGATTGATTTGATAGAGTGAAGAACTGGTTAGTTCCAAGCATCCAATCTCAGAGTCTAGTTAACCAGCTTGTTTTGAATTGGTTTGTTAAAGAATCCTTTGGACTTTGATACGTTAACAAGTAATGTTCTTGCTAATCGGCTTTAGGCATTTGTAGATTTGTAGCTTCCTTTTCCTTTTTTTTTCCAACCTGTTCCATAACATCCACAGGGAATTCTTTAAAACTCTGAAGCCGGTGATGGGATTCACCCAGAAATGAAAATAAGCAGAAATGCTTGTATCATCGCCTTAAGAAGTCTGTTGTTTCAACCAAGGTTGTCAATTCCGTTTCGGTAGGTGTTTCGTTTTTTCAATTGGAATGAAATATTTCAGTTTCGAAGTGTTTCGGCGTGCCGTTTCAGGGTTGTACTGTTCATATATATATATATATTCAACAAACATAATTCAAATTCAAGATAAATTAATTATAAATTATGTAATACAAACACAATGCCAAATAAATATAATTTTAAAATTTAAAATATTTCTAAATAGTCAAGATTAAATAGATCTTTAACTTAAAGTAATTCAACTTAAACAAAATATCAAAATATTATGAAAGTAAAATGTTTTAACACAAATATTT
>Ga0307510_10006378_pt1 | contig 14064 bp, 16 predicted proteins | sample 12_EM_MG_FD_207224 | JGI IMG/M metagenome (GOLD analysis project Ga0307510, IMG submission 207224) | Populus trichocarpa ectomycorrhiza microbial communities from riparian zone in the Pacific Northwest, United States - 12_EM | ecosystem: Host-associated > Plants > Roots > Unclassified | place... | reverse complement strand
CGGCCTCTCGCGTGTCAGAACTCGTGCCGCGGCTGTGGAAACAGCACTTCGCCGCAAACCCGCTGCGCTCCGACCTCTATCCCCAACACTCGTCCTCGTGCAAGGACGTCGCGTAATTACCGGTTACACAAGCTCGGCGAACCACGCGTGTCAATGGGTGTGCGGGAATGGGCGTCAGCGCTCACTGCGTCGCTGTTATTGGGCTTGTTTTACGGGGCTGTTGGAGGGGCCATTCGGCCATTCATCGGCGAGATCGGGGCGATTCCGCGACGCAAACAGATGTGATTCCGCCGCTCATCGGGGGATATTCATCGCAGCCGCGCTACGTTTTTTCCAGGACCCTCTGGTGCCATTGGTCGTAAGACATATAGGTCAAGTCCTGTACCGGATTTCCTCAACCCGAGGCGCCTCTCACTGCTTCTGCATGGCGTGCCTGAGAGTAAAGATAATGTTGGACCCATTACTGGACTCGTCCCTCCCTGGCATTTTTAGAGTACTCCCTAAGAGCCATCGGTATTTGTGCCGAGTTTCGATCTATCACTCTCTCAACGAACTCCGGCCGAGCCGAATACCAATGCCCGAGCCCGTGCAATGCAGATTCTTTGCACCCGAGAGAGTCTAACGACATTATCTTCTCGAGCGTTATCAAGATAGCTCGATCAGTTGACTCCAGATCGACATTGTGCGGAGTTCCATGCCTCGGAAACACGTCCCACCACATGTAGCATAGAAAGCTGAAAGTAGCAGGCCCTATCGCCCCCTTTTCAGACGACAACTCAGTACATTTTTCATTGAAAACCCCCTTGAAGACTGCATACGTCGAGTCAACTACCGACACCCTCTTTACTTCCTCAACAGAGGTGTCGACGAATGAGTAACAGAAACTACTGCAGGCGGGATTGATGAGATAATTGAGCCCCAGACAGAACTGACTCTCAGTGTATTTTCTAGCAAGCTGCTCGGCGTCAGTGAATACGCGTGTCGCGAAATCAATCTGCACGTCAGCCGCAAATTCGGGCTGGACAAAATCATCGGCGAAATACCATTCGTTGCGGTCATCCGCACGATTGAACAAAAAGGCTACAAACTCACCATAGGTCATCATATTGCATCCCAGAATCTAAGCTACTTGGATCCGCAACCCGGCTTGCAGGAGCTCTTTACAGCCCTGATAGCTCTCGCTATCTGATTGTCAACTTGCTGCATATGATCCGCGTGTGCCTGATCATACACCCCACCAAACCATTTGGTGTTGTGGGCCTCACGGACGGCCTTACATGAGAGGGCCTTCTTTAACTCCCACTTTGCTCGCTCACACGGATCCTTGATTGGAGGCGTAGGCTCATCACAAATTCGGTGAACTTCCTCATGGTTGGCGCCATATTCAATAGCTTGCTGATAAATCCAATCAATTTGACCAAGGACCCCGCTGACTCCGTTATCAATTTGTGATCCATAGGAATCGTAAATGGCCGTGCCGAAGGCGTAACCAGCGAACCCGCTTCCGCGACGGCCGCTATCGGCGCAGCGATCGTGCCAGTAACCACCGGGACAGCGGGCGCAGGAAAAACGAACTGCCCGGTGGGATCTTGATTAACGATCGGGTCCCCTACGGCATAACTGTAAGTTGAATAACTTCCGCCAGCGAGACCTAAAGGATCAGACTCAACATACCGTCCCGTGCCCGGGTCATAGTCTCTGTAATAGTTGTAATTTAGACCAGTCTCCTGATCGTAATACTGGCCTGGAAATCTCAGGTTGAAGGTAATCGAGCCGGTCGCAATCAGGCCTACGTAACTGTTCCCTCTAACACACGCGAGTACGTAAGGAGTTCGTCAGCCACTATTTAGGTTTCCTCGGGCTGAGCGCCGACGTATGCATAGCCATCGCTGGCTCTCAAAACCCGGCCTGGGATCGCAACCTGTCAGGAAGCAGGTTATGAACAGCTCGAATAGTTTCCTGGGCGTTGTTGAATAGCGTGGTATTCAATTCCAACTTCGTACCCTCGTCACCGAGAAAATGGAACGAGGAAGCGCGAAACGAAGCGCTCACGACCCTCTCCCAGCCGAGTCGAACCTTTCGTTTGAGGCCTTTCCGAAGGCTCAGGCTGGACTGTTCAATCCCGGCCTCAGTCACGATCACAGAACAAAGAAAGTATAGGCGCCCAAAAAGCCAGCAGGACGCGGCGATCATAGCCGTGCCGATGCAAAATTCGAGTCCGCGAGTTTCCGTCGCCACGAATGATTGCTTCATTAAGCCAACGATAGCCACAATGGCAGGCGCTAGCGTTGCACCGTACATCAATGCCTTGACCCACCCACGAACGTAGACTTCGCGACTCACTGCGACTGACACCCGCAAGGAGACGAGGAAGTACCCCACGGCGCATTACTGATAATTCCGCCGATTGCATTACGGTACAAGTTCCCCCAACCGGCATTCGCGCGCCAACGGGCCGCGGCGTTGCTTTCATCAACTTCAGCACGACTAGCGGCGGTACCTCCATATCCCCAGGCCGAGGTGCGGCCGGCGACACCACCGAAGGCCCCCCCGACAAACCCGGTAACAGCGCTCACTGCGTAGCCCCCCGGAGTTGTAGGTGTATGGTCGATTGCAGACCCTGCCCAGTATTGGCCTACATTGGTGAGAGCGCCCCACCCAGCTGCGCCAAACAGACCGCCGGGACGTATGGCAGAATAGCACCGGCTATAAATCCACCACCGGCCGCGACAGCCAGGGATGACACGCTGAATGTATGGCACGGATCTGACAGCTGGCCAATGATGTTACCTACAGCTCCCGCGCCGAGCCCGATGAGACCGGTAATGAGCGGAAGTGGCAGTTGACCACTGGGATCCGAATAGTCGACGGGATCGCCACCCGCGTAGGCATAGGCCGAATAAGTGCCGCTCGCGAGGCCGATCGGATCGCTCTGCGAGTAGCCCCCCACCGCCGGATCGTAGAACCGAGAGTAGTTGTAATGTAATCCGGCTTGCCCATCGAAAACCTGGCCGGGGAATCGCAGGTTGTAGGCGAAGGCGCCCGCGCCGGCCGGGTTAGGGTTGGCGGCATCCGTGCCGAAGGGATCGGAGTTCCAGGTCCACATCGCCGCATTGTCGCTCGGCCGGGTGACCTGGCGGGGCAGGCGTGGTAGTTCGGGACTAAGTCGGCTGGTGATCGTTCTAGTGATCAAATTGGGGATTCAGGCTGGGGTGGTGACGAGACGTCTGTCTCACGCCTCGGGAGCCAGTAGAGGCTCCGCTTCTGCGGGCTTCTTAGGTTTGCGTGGGGCGCGTTTCGATGTCCGATCGCCGCTACCGTTCCCCAGCGATTTGTTCACCGCACGCAGCTCCGTCTCGAGCTGCTCTTTGCGCGTCCGCAATTCCTCGATCTGCTGGCTGACTTGCGCAATCTCGCTTTCCAGTTGCGCCTGCTTTTCGACGGCTTCCTGATGAAGTTGCTCCCGCTTGCGCTGGGTCAGCAGCTCGAGCTCTTCGAGAGAAATGGCATTCAGATCAAAATCAGAAGTCGTCATGAAAGCGAGCGTCTCCAAAAACTGACAAGCGATCCCTGCGAGTTCCATCAGCGTAGCACGGCATTACCCCATCACGGAATTCCGCTGTAGCGAGTCATACAGTAGTGCTATTAGTCGCAAGCTGTATGTTGGTTGGGTAAGTCCGCGGTCGCGCGAGTTCGGCCATCCCAGGGGTGGTTTCCAGTATCACGCACCCCGCACGACAGCCCGATGTGAAGCGAGTATTGATGCGGAGTATCTAAACAGCAAACCAGACAGAGTGATCTTGCAAGAGGCAGAGTTGCTGGGCGAACTTGCGCGTACCGCGAGAGCAACTCAATGGGCCGCTGCACAGGTTCTTACTGGACTACATCGAAATAGTAGTGAGAACTATCAGCGACAGAATGTCATTAGTGTCGGCGACGAAATTCAAACTGCTCTGGAGACTCTCGAAAGCGCTCATTTTACACGCCTGTACACCGCGGAAAGCCAATCAGTGGTGTCAACAGAGGCAATACTGATTGGCTGTGCGCCAACGTATGCATACGTATTGACACCGGCCGCGAGCCCGATCGGATCACTCTCGACGTACCCGCCACTGGCCGGATCGTAGTCGCTGTAGTAGTTGTAGTGCAGTCCTGCCTGTCCATCGAAGAGTTGGCCGGGGAACCGCGGGTTGTAGGCGAAGGTTCCTGCGCCCGAGGGATCCGGGTTCGCGGCATCCGTGCCGAAGGGATCGGAGTTCCAGGTCCACATCGCCGCATTGTCGCTCGGGCGGGTGACCTGGCGGGGGTAGGACACCGCCAAACAACTCACCACTGCATCATGCCGATCAGCCCGATGTCGCGCCCCTCTTGCGACTGGTTGCCTCGAGGACCTTAGCTTTGCATCCGGTCTGATGGCTCACCAACTGCTTCATGCGATTCGAGCCAATGTTGACAACGATGACGTCGTCCCTGCAGTTGATGATCATGTTTTCAGACGTGAAAGACAGTGCGGGCGCATAGCTATTGACGTCCAGATTCCATCCTGCGGCTGGGTTTTTCAGGAATCCCTCCACGACGTCGTACCCAGGGTCTCCTTCGCGGACAGATGCTTTCTCGACAACTCGTCCGTTCTCGAAATGGAGATACTCGAATCTCGTCGGTAGGGGCTGAGATCGGAGGTCCTGGCTACAGGATGTCCCCAGAGCAACCGCGGTGAGCCCAATACATACACCGTAATACCCTCCAAAACTCCACGACTTCAAGTGACACCTCAATACGCGGGAGACGGGAGGCCGCTGACAATCGTGAGAAACAGGCGTTTCCACCAGTTGCCGCCTTCGAACCTGTCTCTGATACGGTTGAATTGATCTTGCGAATAGGTACGACAGTTATTAGTGAGGAGATTGTACGGACCTCGGTTGCCGACCTGCTGTCGCAGCAGCTGTTCGATAATTCGATCTTGGGCAGGCGTTGTGTGGAGTGTGTCCACAACACTCGCTGGCGGAAAAGGATCTTCGTATACGATGCCAGTTCCCGTTCCGTTCGCCGCCGGATCGTCGCTACCCGATTGCGAGGCCCCGGACACGCCCCCATGGTCGAGGCCGTAAGATACCTGGAAAGGCCCGTTTGGCGTGTCTACCGAGATCCCTTGGTGAAAACCTTCCACCTGCCCCCCGTTGTAAACACGCACGTCAGTCCCTTTGGGGTCCCTATACTGAATCGGGTTTCCGTTGGCATATGTGTACGTGTTTACCCCTGCCATCAATCCCAAGCGATCACTCTGCGCGTACCTCCCGATCGCCGGATCAAAATCTCTGAAGTAGTTTTGATGCAGCCCCGCCTCCCCATCGAACACTTGGCCGGGGAATCGGATGTTGAAGGTAAGAGATTGTCCCGACGCGCGTCGTCACTCGCGACGTCAGTGCTTGGCACCTGCCGTTCCGGCAGAACTCGTGTGGCGCCAAACTCCCCAAAAAATAATCCCACAAAGGCCGCCAATGGCTAGCCACGATAGGAGCGGATCGATCTGGATGGACGAATTTCCAAGTAGATATAACATGAGACCACCCCAGCCAATGCCGGCAAGGCTCGCCGTCCACCACCGAATGATCGCCAGCATTTCGAGAAGACGCAGAGTGACGTATCCACAAAAAAAAGCGATCGCCACTGAATAACAGTAAACGAGTAATGAAAGTCCGAGCACGCTCGTACGGTCCGTGAGCATCGGATGCGGGGCCACCATCTGATAGAAGGCAAACCAGCCAGCTGGGATGAGGCCTGCTATGAAGGCAGCAATTGTTACTGGTCGCAACTTTGACAGCGCGCGATTACTTGTCACAGCCGCACTTGGCCTTTTTTATTATGTTGCTCAGCTGCCGACCCCAGACAAACTCGTTGGCGAGGTACTCGCCGACAAAGCCGCCACCCGTCCAGGGAGATTGTTTCCAATTGTGACCTTCGCCATACGCGTGGGCAATGCCATTTGAGACGGTTCGAACGACGTATCCCGGATCGAACGCACTGCCGGAACCAGTTGTTAAATTTACTTCCAGCTGCTGACCTGTCACGAGGTCGTTCGTTACATACGATTCCACCCAGTTGTCCCATCCCGGGAGCACTTCTGCGTTGTTGAGTGTCCCGCTTGGGGTCGCTGGGGATGAGTGCCCAGGTGTTGGCTCGTTGATGAGCCCCTGCATCACGGATGCAGGACTTGCGCAGTCGATTGAACGGGTCACGTCGTACGCGTGGTACAGAAGCTTGTTGAGCCAACCGTCGGGTCCTAGCAGCCTGTCGGGGCGCGCCGTGGAAAGGCGCGGTCTTCTAGTGGGTGGGAACCCACCTGGCAACTTTCGCTCCAGCCAGTAGCAGTCGGAGCAATCGAAAAAAAGGATACACGATTGGGACTAGCCCTCTGATGCAAAAGGGTCACCTCGGGTGACTCAGCGAGTACGTAGGCCGTAACGAAGTGAACATCGTGCAGGCCCCGAAATAGCCGATGCGGAGCCGACCCACCTTCGACATGGGGAAGGCTGCCACTGTCTGGGGAAGCGAGCGAAGAAGGCACCCAGGGAGTCCGCCGGGGTAGTGATGACAGCATGCGTACAAGAGGAAGACCGCAGCAACACGGGAAGCCCTATCGCGCGGTCGAGCGCGTGACCAACCGGACACCCGTGAGGGTCAGGCCGGGCGCGGTGGGGTGACGGAGAGGCTCGTATTACCGATGAAACCGGGTAACGCCGGCGGAGGGAAGGGGCCTCAGTTCAAGATCAACGCAACAAGTGGCGAGGAACGGGAGATTGGGAAACCTAGCAACTCCGCTGAGTGTTCAGAAGCTGCAGACGGCGTTACATGCCAAAGCGAAGGAAAACCCGAGCTTTCGGTTCTACGCCCTGTACGACAAAGTGTATCGAGCCGACGTATTGCAATACGCCTATGCCTGCTGCAAGGCCAATCAGGGTGCAGCGGGCGTGGACGGAGAGCGGTTCGAGGACATCGAGGCGTACGGGTTGGACCGGTGGCTGGGGGAACTGGCGCAGGAACTCAGGAACAAGACGTACCAACCACAAGCGGTTCGACGAGTCTTCATCCCGAAGCGGGGTGGCCGGGGGCTTCGGCCCCTGTCCATCGCTCCAATCCGTGATCGGGTGGCCCAGACGGCAGCGAAGTTGGTTTTGGAACCAATCTTCGAGGCCGACCTGCCACCCGAACAACACGGTTACCGGCCCGGGCGCGACGCCCTCACCGCGGTCAAACAGGTGCACAGCCTGCTCAATACGGGTCATACGCAGGTCATCGACGCGGATCTTGCCGCGTACTTTGACACGGTTCCACACTCGGAACTTCTCACCTCCGTGGCGCGCCGGGTCGTTGACCGGCACGTGCTACATCTGATCAAGATGTGGCTCGAGACACCAGTGGAAGAGAGTGACGGTGGTGGAGGTTCGAAGCGCACGACCCGCAACCGCGATGAGAAGCGAGGTATTCCTCAAGGTTCACCCCTATCACCGCTGCTATCCAACGTGTATATGCGGCGGTTTGTGTTGGGGTGGAAGCATCTGGGGTGTGCCGAGCGCTTCGGAGCGCAGATCGTCACCTATGCCGATGACCTGGTGATCTGTTGCAAGAGGGGGGCTGAAGAAGCCCTGCACGCCATGCGGCAAATCATGAGCAGGCTGAAGCTGACGGTGAACGAGGAGAAGACCCACGTCCGCCACGTGCCGGAGCAGTACTTCGAGTTCCTGGGATACACGTTCGGGCGGTTCTACTCGACCAAGACGGGACGAGCCTATCTAGGCACGCGCCCCTCGAAGAAGAGCGTGCGGCGCATGATCGCGACGATCAGCGAGTGCACAGACCGAAGCACAACGTGCCAAGCCGTGGAGGTGGTCGTGCAGCAGTTGAACCGAAAGCTCCTGGGCTGGGCCAACTATTTTAAGTTGGGTCCGGTCAGCAAGGCTTATCAGGTGCTCGACCGGCACACCACGCAGCGGCTGAGCCGGTGGCTCTGCATCAAGCAGAAGGTGAAAGGTGCGCGGTATCAACGCTACTCCGCGCCGTATCTGCAACAGAAGTTGGGGCTGATACGCTTACCGAAGCTGACGCAGCGCCTTCCGTGGGCGAACGCATGACATCTTGTCCGGGAGCCGAATGCACTAAATCTGCCTGTTCGGTTCGACGAGAGGGAGGTGGAAACGGAGCATGGCCAGACTACTGGGGCACCGACAAAACGAAAGGGTCGGCAACAGACAATGTCTTGCCTACACTACCGCGCCACCTCTCTACTCCACCTTAAAACGGTGAAATGCGGGATAATCATAGCGGTCCCCTCACGATGGTGAATCGATGAGCAGCTTCCGGCCGATCAACCGCGATACAGGATTCTTGCTGCCGCCGTCGGTGGATGAGTGGCTGCCGCAGCGGCACCTGGCGCGCTTCGTAGTGGAGGTGATTGACGGGCTGGATTTGTCGGAACTGGTGAAAGCCTACCGCGGATCGGGTTCTGCGCCCTATCACCCGGCGGTGTTGCTGGGACTGATGGTCTACGGATATGCGACGAAGACATTTTCCAGCCGGGCGATCGAACGAGCGACCTATGACTCGGTGGCATTTCGCTTCATCGCCGGCAACGAGCATCCCGATCACGACACGATCGCCACGTTTCGCAAGCGTTTTTTGTCGCAGATTCAGGCTCTGTTTGTCGATGTCCTGAGGCTGGCGCGGACGATGGGGATGCTGAAGCTCGGTACAGTGGCCCTGGATGGCACGAAGGTTCATGCCAACGCCAGCCGTCACAGCGCGCTCTCGTATGGGCATGCGAAGAAGATAGAAAAGCAGTTGAAGAGGGAAGTCCAACAGCTGCTGCGGCTCGCTGAGGCAGCCGATGGAGTCAACACCCCAGATGGGATGTCGATCCCGGAAGAGTTGGAGCGTCGGGAGCTGCGCCTGGAGGCGATCGCCGCCGCGAAAGCGAAGATCGAGGTCCGGGCCGAGGAGCGTTTGGAGCGCGAGCAAGCCGAGCATCGAAGCAAACTCGCCGCACGCGCCGAGCATGAAAAACGTACCGGTAAGAAGCCGCCTGGCCGTCCACCCGAGCCGCCGACTGGCGGGGTGAAGGATGAGGATCAGCTGAATCTGACGGACGAAGACTCGCGCATCATGCGAGTCGCCGGTGGGGCTTTCGAGCAGTGTTACAACGCCCAGGCGATGGTGGCCACCGGCAGTATGCTCATTGTAGCCACAGAGGTTACGCAAGCGGGCAACGACAAAGAGCAGCTTCGGCCGATGATCCGCAAGCTGCAAACGCTGCCTCAGGAGCTGGGTCGCGCCAAACGCATCCTGGCCGACAATGGGTATCTGAGCTACAGCAACGTTGAGCAGTGCATCGCGGCTAAGATCGAGCCACTGATTGCGGCGGGGCGCACGCCTCATCGTATGAGCTGGAAACAGCGCTTTGCCGCAGCTCCGAAGTCCCCGCCCAACTCGGCGAGCGCGTTGCAAAGGATGGCGCATCGATTGAAGACGCCGCGAGGTAGGAAGCTGTACGCCCTGCGCAAACAAACACCCGAGCCGGTGTTTGGGATCATCAAGTCGGTGATGGGCTACCGACAATGCCTGTTGCGAGGACTCGAGAGTGTCAAAGGTGAATGGAATTTGGTGAGCCTGAGCTGGAACATCAAGCGGATGTTCGCCCTGCAGGCTGCTTGATAGAGATATCCAGCGAACTCTATTTAGATTGAGTCTACAAATGGTCATGCATCGCTCAACTCAACATCCAAATCGCTCATCAATTACAGATCTCAGTCCGACAGGCTGCTATCGCGCTGGGAAAAGCGCGGAAAGGAAGGATCTCAGATGAGTGAGTGAAATCCTTTGATGAAGTCTAGCTGGTGCAAGTCCAGCCCGGTCAAAGCCGTAGCGGGCAGGCCGGCAGCGAGTGTTGCCATTCGCCGGGTAACTGGCGGGTGCGAAGCGTACACAGTGAGGAAACAGGCCATGAGGGTTCAGCTCCGAAATCGTCGAGTTGCGATGCCGACGCCGTTAGCAGAGCGGAAGGCAGTATCCGGACAACCGTTATCGCGAGGTTGTTACCGGGGTCGCCGGAGTCCCCAGCCCAGGGCATGCTTTCACAGAGACTTCCCGTGAACCCAGGAGAGCTCCCTGTCTCTTCGCGAATATGGGGTGTGGTTCACCCCGATGACAAACGAACCGGGTCTGCGGTGGCTGCGGAGGGCCGCCGACAGAAGCGAACAACCTCCGACGCAGAAGTAACCTGCCGCCAAGGGAGACCAGAGGTGGCAGCTACAGGCAGACGAGCAGTCTTACGAACCCATATTACCTGTGAAGGTGGAGAACCGCAGGGCTCCCGCAAGGGGCGGCCATGGCATCCACTGGAGGGAAGGGGGAAACAAGTGGACGAATCGATGAGGGGCTACATGTCCGAGACGCAGAACTCGGAGAACCATGTCAAATGGACCTGAGTCGAATAGCTGAGTTGGCCCGGGAAGATCCGGGTCGGAGATTTCTCTCGATCGCGCACTTACTGACGCCGCAGGCGTTGTATGAGGCGTTTGGTCGATTGCGGAAGAACGCCAGTGCTGGAGTGGACCACCTCACCTATGCGGAGTACGAGCCGCAGGCGCGGGAGCGAATCCAACTGCTGCATGAGAAGCTGAAGAGCAAGCGCTACCGGGTGCATCCGTTGCGACGAGTCTATATCGAGAAAGAAGACGGGCGTGAGAGACCGATCTCAATCCCGGCTCTGGAAGATAAGATTGTGCAGCGGGCGACGGTGGAACTGCTCGAGGCGATCTATGAGCAGGATTTTCTGCCGTGTTCCCACGGATTTCGCCCGAGGCGGGGAGCCCAACAAGCGCTGGATGAGGTTGGCCGGATTATTTGCCGGGAATCGACCGAATATGTTCTGAAGCTCGACATCGTTTCCTACTTCGACAGCGTCGTCAGAGAACAACTCATGGCGATGATCGAGAGGAGGGTTGGCGATGGCAGCATCCTGAGACTGATCCGCAAGTGGATCCATGTCGGAGTGATCGAGGACGGACGATTGCTCATCAGTGAGCGGGGGACGGGACAGGGGCAGGTGATCAGCCCGCTCCTATCCAACATCTACCTTCACGTTGTTCTGGACGAATGGTTCCAGAACGAGGTGAAGCCGCGACTGAGGGGTAAGGCGTTTGAAGTCCGATACGCCGACGACGGGCTCCTGTGTTTTCAGTACCGGGAGGATGCCGAGAGAGTGTTGCAAGTCCTGCACAAGAGGTTCGCGAAGTTCGGACTGACCTTGCACCCCGAGAAGACGTGTCTGATCGAGTTTGGGCGATCGGCCCACAGTCAGGGACGTCGAACGGGGGGCAAGCCGGCGACCTTCGATTTCCTAGGCTTCACGCATGTAACTGCGACGAGCCTGCGAGGCAAGTTCACGATCCACGTCAGGACGATGAAGAAGCGCCTGCGGCGATCACTCAAAGCGACGGCCGTCTGGTGTCGAGAGCATCGTCACGACGCGTTGGAACGTCAGTGGACGATCCTCAACGCCAAGCTGCGGGGTCATTACCAGTACTACGGGCGGCCGACGAACTCCCGGAGCATCCGGCAGTTCTATCGGATCGTTCGCACTCTCTGGCACAAGTGGCTCAACCGCCGCACGCGAGGCCGACCTCTCGACTGGCCGACCTATGCACGCCTTCTCGATCGCTATCCCTTACTCCGGCCCGCGATCACCCGTACGTACTCGGGGAGTCTGTCTTGAAGAACCCGCTGCGGGAAATCTGCACGGTGGGGTCAGTGAGGGGCGGGAGCGTCCAGCTCCCGCCTACTCGGAGATATGCAGGAAAGCCTGGTGGGGTTGGCAAGCGGAAGCTTGGCCCGTCGGGATAACTGCAGGTCGTCCAGCCCCCGCCGGAGTTGCAGAAGAGCCCCAATGGATCAAAGTTCGAAATCGGATTCCCGGCAGAATAACGGTAGGGATTGAGTCCTCCGGCGAGTCCGCTCGGATCCGCCGTGGGGTACCGCCCGATAGCTGGATCGTAATCACGGAACCCATTCTGGTGAAGCCCCGCCTCGCCATCGAAGATCTGGCCGGGGAACCTGAGGTTGAAGGCGAAGGGGCCCGCTCCGGACGGGTTGGGATTGGCGGCATCCGTGCCGAAGGGATCGGAGCTCCAAGTCCACATCACCGTATTGTCGCTCGGGCGGGTGACTTGGCGGGGCGTATTTAACGAATCAGAGTGGACATAGTAAATCGAGACCGCGCCACCGTTCGGTCGCAGGGTCGCGACGGGGGTATCGCCCAGCCAGACGGTTTCTTCGATCAGCGCGCCGCTGGCATCGTACTCGCCCAGGAGGTGGCCGGCTTCGTCATAGGTGTAGAGGACGGTGCCGCTGGTGCCGCCGCTGATCCGGAGAGTGGGCCGAGGGCGTTGTAGAGGGACGTTTCGGTGGAGGCGCCGTTGAATTCGATCCACCCGGACGATGCAACTGCTATGGGGCGTGAGTGTCGAGTGTTGAGTCATGTCACGCGGGGCCGAGACCTTTGCCTACCGTGAGTTTCTCGCCAGTTCTTCACAGATCGCCAGCAGATCGCTGACGCCGGGAGACGCTTTCCTTTCGCGTTCTGCCGACAGTCGAGCAGTCACATAGCGTAGCAGCGTGTTCGCTTTCTCGGCTGTTGGCCCCTTCAGGAGATATCGGAGCGCACCCAAGAGTACGGAGCCCTCGTGCCATGCGCTTTCAAAGCCTAGCGCACAGCGATCGAACACGCTTTCCAGCAGCGCGCTATCGTTGCCAGGCCGATCCAACCAATAGCCAATCCGGCGCTCCTCGAGTCGTCGCAACAGCTCAAGCAACAGGAGCGGACGTCCTTCAGCCATTTCCGAGAACTCCTTTTCGATCGACCGACTCTGCGCTACAAACGCGTCGAACGTTACGCGCTCGGAAACCAGAACCAGCTCGTTTAACCTCTTCGCCAGGGCTGCAAAGAACTCATCTTTCGAGGTCGCATGTACCATATTCCGCCTACTTGAAGTTCTTATAGTCGCAACGAATTCGACGCCGGGTGGTGGTTGGAATCGACGATGGCCACTCTCCGCCGGCCGCAACGCAAGCATTGCGACACGACAGACAGGCACTTTCGCCGTCCACGCTTCCTGGGCGACTCGCGAGTGTAGTCATTAAACAAGCCTGGAAGTGGTCTTGGCACGTAGGTTTGCGGCATGCTTTGACCAGTGATTCTATGGCCTGCGTAATCTGCTGATAAGCATCGTTCCTCCACTGCCGTCCGGGATTCAGCGGGAAGTCCCACGGCAACGTCAGAGTAGGCCAGGGAGCAGTGCGGCCAGGTGCCGCCAGTCCTAACGAGTCAGTGTTTGAAAGCGGACTGCCGTTGGCATATGCATACGTAGAATAACTTCCGCCCGCGAGCCCGATCGGATCTGACTCGACGTAGCGTCCGATTGCCGAGTCATGGTCCCGCGCAGTGTTCTGATGCAGCCCCGCCTGCCCATCGAAGACTTGCCCGGGAAATCGGAGGTTGTAGGCGAGGGTTCCCGCACCCGCCGGGTTGGGGTTGGCGGCATCCGTGCCGAAGGGATCGGAGTTCCAGGTCCACATCGCCGTATTGTCGCTCGGGCGGGTGACCTGGCGGGGGGTATTTAACGGATCGGAGTGGACATAGTAGATCGAGACGGTGGCGCCGTTGGGGCGTGGGGTGGCCACCGGGATATCGCCCAGCCAGACGGTTTCTTCGATCAGTGAGCCGGTGCCGTCATACTCACCCAATAAGTGTCCGGCTTCGTCGTAGGCGTAGAGGACGGTGCCGTTGACGCCGCCGCTGATCTCAATCCGTTGTCCAAGGGCGTTGTAGACCGAGGTCTCTGTCGAGGCGCCGTTGGCCAGGGTTTTGAGTCTTCCGGCGTTGTTGTGTAAGCGCTCGAACTTTCGCGGCCTGCCCAAGTTGGGCGCAGTTTGGTGAGGTGACTGCTTTCCACCGAAGGAGAGCAGCATGTCGAGACGAGAAGATCGAGAGCGCAGGATTGCGGAGTGGCTTGA
>Ga0307510_10006377_pt1 | contig 14065 bp, 16 predicted proteins | sample 12_EM_MG_FD_207224 | JGI IMG/M metagenome (GOLD analysis project Ga0307510, IMG submission 207224) | Populus trichocarpa ectomycorrhiza microbial communities from riparian zone in the Pacific Northwest, United States - 12_EM | ecosystem: Host-associated > Plants > Roots > Unclassified | place... | reverse complement strand
TATGCTTTGTCCGGAACATTGACTGCAGGGGCATTAGCACCATACCCTCCGATTATCAAAACGGGCTCCAGTAATCCTTACTCTGAGCCGCCGCAAGTGTATTAGACTGTGGAGGTCTAAAAACCGAGACCATAGGCTTATTAGAATCCGAAGGCTCAGAAGGACCACCCTCATTCTCAAGCGCATCGACTGATCCCTCCATCGGCTTATCAACCTCCATCGCGTTATTCTCGCCCGTACCGTCCTGCTTAGCTGTCTCCTCCGGAGCATCAAACATCAAATCCTCATCTGCCTCCTTTTTCTCCCCTTCCGTACCCTTCGAAGACTCCCCACCACCTGGCATCCCCGCCTCGGCGGCCTTCTCCTTCGGAGGCGAAAATCCAGCAATTTCCTCCAAGGCAACCTCAAACGGAATATTCGTCTCTTTATACCTAAGTGTAACCAACTGCCTCCCATTCCTAATTCCGAAATCACTCAAGGTCTGCTGCAGTTCACGGAACCCGGAGGCCTCCCTGTTCATGACTCGTACCACGGGCATAACATAGTGCAGACGCCCACTCCCGGAAGTTCCAGAGGGGGCTGCGCGTTCGGTGATGTTGGTGGTGGCGCCGTTTGTGAGGGAGCCCTTGGCTTCCAGCTTCCGCATGATCTCCCATATTGTACTCGAAGCAGTGAACGTGCCTGTGGATTCCTGGGTCGGCCCATCGTCGGCCTCCTGTGCCCTGAGGACTATCGTTATCGGGGCGTCGCGGTTCTTGGCGGGAACTAGGTCGAGTTTTGCTCCGGGACTAAGGTTTGTCAAGCGTATTTGGAGCGAGAGGTCGAGGATTGTGTTCCCTTTTCTGTAATGGTTAGAATAGAGTCAGTTTGTTGAATTATTCCCCATGCTCTATATGTGTGTGTGCGTGGGTGTGTGCAGTGGTAGTATCATACTTGAGAGCAAAGTCCTGGGGATTAACTCCCAACTTTGTGCAAGCTTCTGTGTGGATTTCGCTCAGAAACCTAGTCGGAGGAGCTTTGACGGCTGCCCTCCGGCCGCTATAGATGACGACCACAGTTGCGGAAGACATTCTCGATGCTAGCTATGAAGTGTTTCCAATGGTGGTTTGTAGGTGACTATGGTTGCAGAAAAATGGATACGGAGGTCGGGGGGATGGAGGGGTGTTGCGGCTCGTTCGTCATGAGCGCCCGAGAAATACTATTTTCATAGGTTATGGTTGCCTGGGTGGCGTTTATAAACTTCGGTCCCGGGGTGCCACCGGACCAGCCACCAAAAAAGCCCAGAAGCCTCTCGAGGATTCATTAGAAATACCAGTATGATACATATAATACCTCCACGGTTTGTAGCTTTCTTGTTAACTCGGTATGACACGCTAACCAGTAATTTTGACGGAAGAAATAAGCTGACAGCTACCCCTCCCCGCCTGTAGCTCCATACGTTAGTAGAGACCAGCATGAATAGCCCACCTTCCAACTCTCGAACTAATGAGTTATCGTCGCGATACCAAACGATAGCTTTCTATTACTAGCTACTTGTAGGTTATCTGTCTTATTACAACATGTTCCATAGATCCAGGGTGTTCGCTAGATCGAGGCGTACCGGTCCTGCTTCCACTCCTCGAATAAGACCTTTGCGAAGGCTTAGACTTGAGTGAAGACAAAGCTACTCTTGCGAATCTACTTATAGGATCGCTACAAAAGCCGCACCAGGCCAGGACTCTCAATGTACTCGTACTTGTTTAATTTCCAAGTGCTAGCACTAGTCTCTCTTTTCATCTCCAAACCCAGCACCAAGGAGCTAAAAGCTGCCAATAAATCGTATTCACCGCAGGATCAACATAAACCCCACTCGTTTTATAAACATTGGACCAGGGCCGCCCGCAGGGAGACCATGGTGGGGGTAGATTCCAAGATATTACAAAGGAGGAAACCCGATCATTTCCCGCAAATTTCCCGTTACCAGACTACCCGCAGCTGCCCCCCCGGTTTAGTTGCTGGCATTGCGACATATACTGACCTACGGAATCCAGCGTCCGATTTACAATTCCATACAAGAGTTATATAGACGGGTAAGGGTATTTATTCGCAGCTATCCACAGCTCTAGAAATTGAGACGACGTGATGATTTCATGATGAGTATAAATACAGACACAGCCAGGCCCCAATACGGCTTTCGCGGAAGTCCTCTCCATCCTTTTTTTTTGTTGCTTTAGTCTTGTCTTCCTGTTCGTCCGGGAAAGCCCTTGTCAGCTACCGCGCCACCACTGAAAATAATCAGGATGAAAGGATGACGGGTGGGGGAGGAGTCTACCCTTGAGAAGCCTCTTGACGACCTTATCCTTGGTTACAAGATAAACATGCGCACCCCAACCTATGCCCCCAATCAGCAACTATGAAAAATCATCTTCAGGGCGTGCAAGAATCCCACCGGATAGGGCATCACGGTCGACAGAGTTAAGTAGTGCCTGAGAGATGGTTTCGAACAAGTCTTCCGGCTCCTGCAGAACACCAGCATATCAGCGAATAGCTCTCTTGCTCCATCCATCCTTCATAGCAAACAGGTCGTACCAAATCGGGCTCCCACAATCCTTCACAAGTACCGAAGAGCTGGTCAGATGCCGTTCCCGACACAATAAAGTCTTCAGCAAAGTTGATACACCCAATCGAGTCAAACCCGCAAATAAACGGCTTGCCGCTATGCGGGTTAATTCCGGCGATGACAGGCGAAACAAAGTATGGTCCAAATCGTTTCTCATATAGAGACGATGAGACTAGATTCGCCATAGTCTGGGGCTCGATATCGCGCTCCTCTCGTAGGCGGTACATGTTCACTTTATAGCGGAAGAGCTCCGAGCTGTGTATCCATTCATCAGCAAAACTTGTCCAGAGGTGTGGTCAGTATCCGGAAACGAAATAGACCAGCGGTGAGAAGAGGGGGGCAAACACGGATGTAACGTCCGTCGCCAAACCTGTCAGGCCTAGATAGACATCGCCGTAGTTGAAAATCTTGGGAAAATCATTGGATACGGTAAGGGCCTGCATTCCCAGTCTCAGATCACAGGCAATAGCGACACAATCCTTCCCAGCCCTAATTCCATCAACCCCTATCAGTAACTAAGCTTTGTAAGGTTGGAAACGAAGGATTCCGTACATTGCTACGACAGCGCCGCCGTTTATATCGAACGGATTGCTCTACCGGCAGAGTTAGCATACAAAAAGCTCGGGCCTGGTGGAGGGAGGGGGCTTCATGACGGGGGTTGTGGGGTGGATGCAGATACCATTATGAGTGTTTGTAAAGGGATAAATTTCTAAAAAAACAAAAAACTCAAGGGATAGGCGGATGGTGGAAGCTGCGGGGGTTTGATAGATAGCTATGATAGGAGTGGGGAATGAACCACGCGTATTATCACAGGGTGTCGGTGGTTGTGGGAGTGTGCTATGCCAAGACTTAGGGCCTCAATCCCCCCACCGATGACTAACGCACCGGAGATTCACTGCTCGCATTACCCACTCCTAGCCTCATAGGCAGGCTACTGTCTAGAAATATCATGCCCCACCGAAATTTTCCCGAGAAACTGGTGACACTTTTCTGAAAATACTATTAGCTGTTTTAGGAATGTCGTTCAGCTATGAAGGATAGGGCCATGAAGAATGTTGGCTCACATATTCTCACTCGCCAGAGGAATTCCAGCCTTGATCCCCTCCAAGGTTTACCACACTCATGCTGAAAACCCTACTACAATTCCGGAGTTTGTAAAGGTTAACTTCTAGACTGGTAGAATATAGGTTTCCAGCTACTGTACATATTTAGTATGATATCAAGTCATAATCACTCAAAAAACCTAAATTGATTTAGAGTTTAGAACAGTGGTGGATTCAATATCTGCACACGAGTCACTGCGACAAGGGGAGTTACACGCTTCCCACCCACCAGTTCTGGACCATATATTATATATACGTCATTCGTTGTACTGTGCTGGTATAATTCTATTCTTGGATCCGGCCCGTAGTCTTTGGATATTCCAATACATGCTGGACGCCGGGTTCTAGAGCTATCTGGTCGAGAATACAATTGTTCCCTTCGAAAAACAACCTTACGTATGAGACAATTAAAAAGAAGAAGAAAAGAAGAAGAAAGCACCAATCCCACGATATGGTGGATGAATGAACAAGCGGGAATATAAAACAAATACTCCATAACACAACCCATGAATATACCCTAACACCAGAGATGTGGAAACAAGGAAAAGCTAGGAACTTTTACTGAACAGAGGGAATCGATTAGTGAAGAAAAAAACCGCTCGGATCCTCAATGTATGGTAGAAATGATTTGCTCGCGCCATTTGTGCTGTGAATAAAAGCTTGTAAGCTAATGGGTAATTATGATATGGCAATGGTATACTTTATCAAAGGCACCAAAAGGGCCAGAAAGAATTGAAAGGAGGTAAGGTAACGGAAAAAAAAAAATGCAAGAATCCAAGTATGGTATATTCCCTTTTAGTTGATGTAGACATCAACCGTGAACATATCTTCAAGCTCTGTGTCACGAATCTCTCCATCCGGGTCTAGGCGGTCGCCGTCGAAATCGAGGATTATCGTCTTAGAAGGATCGATGGCTCTGGCAGCCCTGAACGAGTCGATGAGCTCTGATATTTTAGTGCTCTAGTAGGCATGGGTAAGCATGCGATGTTCTTAGCACCGTGATAGAGAGGGAATCACTTACCGGTTTAACTTTAGCAAGGAAATTATCATATCCTTTGCTCTTAAGGATAATTCCGATAGATTCCTCCGGTGTCTCCTCCGGCTCTTCTTCAATACCATTGTACTGTGCCTCGCGACTTCTCTCCCTTTCAGCGAAAATCTCCGCTGTCATTGCCTCAAAGTGGAGGTGTTTGTCCTTCACCCCTTCAGTGCTTTCTTCAAAGTTCCCCTCTTCATCAGGGCTGATACCCATGCCGTTGCAAGTATTAACGTCGAATATCTTGTTACCCTTCCAGGTAAGGAAAATATCGCTGGTCAGATCCTCATTAAAACCTTGACGTTGACACCACGCCAATCTGACTTCCTTTAAGGTTTGTCCTACACGGCGTTTGCATATCAACGGATTGGTTTTCGGAATGTCAGATGTAACAAGTATGGAGACACACGGTCCAAGGGAAGCGCCCTGAGATTCAACCGACGGGGATTGAGTCGCGCGCATGCGTGCAGCTCTCTCCCTAGCTTTCTTCTCTATCGCAGCCAAGGCGGGATTCTGCTCTTGCGGTTCATCGTCATCACCGTGGTCGGTTGTTGTGACTGGTGCACTGCTAGTGACCATAACCTCGGGTTCGCTATCTGAAAGTGAGATTACCGGTGACTGAAAGTTGGGCTTGGGAATAGGTCGAGGTAAGTCATGTTCAGAATAGAGGAACGGAGGTGGTGTGAGTTCAATCTCGCGGTCTCTTTTCTGCTGCGCAGAGGGTGAAATCTCGTCGTCGGAATCGTCAAGAATTATTTTCGCATTTTTATAGCTAGAAAGTTAGACATTAGCAAACTACAGAAGAAGACCCAGTGGGCACATGTTTAGTTACCGGCTGTGTAGGGATAGACTCCGTTTATTTGTAGATCTCCCCAACTTAATATCATCTTCCGAAAGCTCCTCACTGCTTCTCTTCTTCTTTCCCTTAGGAGAACCCTTGTTGGTGATCAAAGGCGGTGAGCGAGGTTTCTCAGCCTTCTCTTTTTCTCTCCTAGCTAGATCTCGTTGACGTATTTCCGCCGCGCTGACGAAGGATTCTCTGGAGCGACTAAAGAAGCTGATATCGTCCGTCGGTCCAACTGGTTTGACTTCCCCATTTTCCGCCTTCTTATCGAAAGTCCGCTTCTTAAACATCATCTTAGGCTTCGGTTGCTTTTTTTCCGGTGAAGAGGATTCCATGGTGGGCGCTTTGCTGGGCAAGCCGATCTCTACGGGGTGCAAATGGGACATTGGAGGCAACCAAAGGGCCCAACCGAACAACTAGGCAACAAGGCCGGGTAACCGAGCCTAGGATTATGGCGGGGCCAGGACGGGGCAAGTTAAAAACATGATTGATAAGGAAATCCTATGTTTTATCAGCTCTCGGGAGTGATTTCAAAAAAATCCTCCTAAATACCGGTACTGTAGGGTATGGAGCCACGCCGGAAAAACTCTTGGCTTGTATGATATCATATTATTAGTAAACTGGTGTGGCAGGTACTGCTCCACCTCCGCTCACTCGGTTTTTCACTTCCACCGTTACAACCGGTGCGCTGGGAGAGGCCGGAGTGGTGCCCAAATTATGGTAAATTTTTTATCAATGGGATTGGCTGTCAATTCGCTGATTCGCTGCATTGTGTTGTCTTCATGAATCTTCTATTTGCCTGCTTGTATTACCCTGGGGCAGGCGGGCTATCATACCCTGTCATGAACCTCATTATTTTCCATTATTATTATTTTTTATTATTTTATTATTTTTTTTTTTTTTCTGGGTGGCGGTTCCCGGAGAATGGGGTTCTGTCTGGCCCAGGGGAAAAGGGGTTCTCTCTTGGCATGGAAGAGCAAAGAGCCGCTGCTCCCATCATTTGCGTGGGGGCTTCTGGGTCGCAGCTCTTTTCGGGGAAGAGACCACCTTTCAACTTTGCCTCTGCTAGAGTAATCACCACCCATATTATTCACTCACTGAAGAACTCCCCCCGCAACTCTCTTTTATTCTTTCTCTTCTTTCCTTCGCTTGGATTTTCTTCTTCAATCTTTGCATTTATTGCACCTTTTCCCCCTGGACGGAATCCCGCCAGCACCGTGAAACCTACCCCCAGCTCAGTAAACACAAACACAGAGACTGTAAGGTAACGACTTAGTTATCAGCTTGCGATAATGGATCGCGCTTATGCTCGGACGACTGAAGATACTTTAAAGTTCTTCAACGTCGATGAGCGTACTGGTCTTGACGGCCAGCGAGTGGAAACTGCACTTTTGAGATATGGGAGAAATGGTAAGACGGCTCCGTGTCAGGCTAACGGGTTTGAACTTGGGCTAACCTTACCTGGGGATCAGCGCTCCCCGAAGAACCTCCGACCCCATTATGGCAGCTTGTCTTGGAGCAATTCAAGGATCAACTGGTGATAATATTACTGGCCTCTGCGGCGGTGTCATTTGTATTAGCTTTTCTCGAGGAGGGTGCCGGCCTGACAGCTTTTGTCGACCCTGCTGTTGTGAGTGATCCTTTTTGTATATTCCCGGCTGGAGTTTTGGGTAAAAGTGCTGATGTTTGGTCAAGATCCTTACTATCTTGATTCTTAACGCGGTTGTGGGTGTCTCCCAAGAAAGCAGTGCCGAAAAGGCGATTGCTGCCCTTCAGGAATATTCCGCCAACGAAGCAAAAGTTATTCGGAATGGTCATGTTTCCCGGATTCGTGCTGAAGAACTTGTCCCCGGCGATATTGTCGACGTAGCAGTCGGTGATCGGATACCCGCTGACTGCCGTGTAATTGCCATTATGAGCAACACCTTCCGTGTCGACCAAGCGATCCTCACTGGCGAGAGCGAGAGCGTCAGCAAGAATACACGCCCTGTCAAGGACTCTATGGCTGTCAAACAGGATCAGACCAATATGCTCTTCTCCGGAACAGCGGTTACGGTCGGTCATGCTAGGGCTGTCGTGGTTCTTACCGGTAACTCTACCGCTATCGGGGATATACACACTAGCATCATTTCGCAAATCTCGGAACCTACGCCGTTGAAGCAAAAGCTGAACGACTTTGGGGATGTTCTAGCAAAGGTTATCTCGGTAATTTGTGTAATTGTCTGGCTTATTAACATCGGAAACTTTAGCGATGAATCTCACGGTGGTTGGCTGAAAGGTGCTATCTACTACTTGAAGGTAATAATCATCGAGTCGACGGATGTACAGGGCGAAAGGCTAACAAACTTCGATAGATCGCCGTTTCATTGGGAGTCGCTGCCATTCCGGAAGGTCTCGCTGTGGTTATCACAACCTGTCTCGCCCTCGGGACTCGTAAGATGGCTGCAAAGAACGCTGTTGTCAGGAGTCTGCCTTCGGTCGAGACTCTCGGAAGCTGCAGTGTTATTTGCTCTGATAAGACTGGAACCTTGACAACTAACCAGATGAGCGTATCGAGGGCTTTTGTCATTGGCGAATCTCAAATGGAACTTGATGAAATTACGATTGACGGAACTAGCTTCTCACCAGCTGGTGCTATCAGGAATTCATATGGAAATGTCTTGGAATCTGTCGCAAGTCGATCGGTCACCATTCGTAGACTCGCCGAAGTTGCCGCAGTTTGTAATGACGCCGAACTTTCTTATGATCCTAAAACACAGACTTTCACAAATGTTGGCGAGCCCACCGAGGGCGCTCTCCGGGTTCTGGTTGAGAAAATTGGCACCCCCGATACTGCTTTGAATCTACAAACCTCATACAAGGCCGTTGAGAAACGTCTCGATGAAGCTAATAGATATTACGAATCTCGAAACCCCCGTCTCTCAACCTTCGAGTTCTCTCGTGATAGGAAGAGTATGTCCGTGTTGGTGGGGGATACACAAAGTCCCCGTTTGCTGGTCAAAGGAGCCCCTGAATCAGTCATGGAAAGATGCACTCATGCCCTTGTTGGTTCTGGCGGACAAAAGGTTCCTTTTGGCTCTAAGGCTCGAGATCTCGTAAACGCTAAGTTATCGGAATATGCAACCCGTGGTCTCCGTGTTATGGCGTTTGCCGCAGTTGACGACATTGGCGGCCATCCTCTGATCCGTTCTGCAACCACTACCCAGGAATATGCTCAAATCGAACAAGGTATGACTCTGATTGGTCTCGTCGGGATGTTGGATCCCCCTCGCCCCGAGGTTGCGAACTCGATCAAAAAGTGTCGTGACGCTGGAATTCGTGTCGTCGTTATCACTGGGGATAACAAACAGACCGCTGAGACTATCTGTCGTCAGATTGGCGTCTTTGGGGAATACGAGGATCTTACTGGAAAGAGTTACACTGGCCGTGAATTCGATGCTTTGAGTGAAATTGAACAATTGGAAGTTGCTAAGAGAGCGAGCCTCTTTTCGCGAACCGAGCCAACCCATAAAAGCAAACTTGTTGATCTCCTTCAAAGCGCTGGCGAAGTTGTGGCAATGACTGGTGACGGTGTTAATGATGCCCCGGCCTTGAAGAAATCCGATATCGGCGTGGCCATGGGCAGTGGAACAGATGTGGCGAAATTGGCAGCAGACATGGTCCTCGCGGACGACAACTTTGCTACAATCGAACTTGCCGTGGAAGAAGGCCGCTCAATCTACGCTAACACCCAGCAATTCATTCGTTACTTGATCTCTTCCAACATCGGAGAAGTGGTCTCCATCTTCCTGACCGCCGCGGCAGGTATGCCTGAAGCGCTCATCCCTGTCCAGCTCCTCTGGGTCAATCTCGTCACCGATGGCCTCCCTGCCACCGCCCTCTCCTTCAACCCCCCAGACCACGACATCATGAGGCGTCCCCCGCGTGGAAGAGATGAAGCACTTGTTGGAGGCTGGCTCTTTTTTAGGTACATGGTCATTGGCATATACGTTGGTGCTGCGACAGTTTTTGGCTATGCTTGGTGGTTCATGTTCAACAGCGAGGGTCCTCAAATCACCTTCTACCAACTCACACATTTCCACAAGTGCTCAACAATGTACCCGGAGATTGGCTGCGAGATGTTTTCGAATGACTACGCCAAGGCTGCATCCACTATCTCTTTGTCAATCTTGGTAGTCATTGAGATGTTCAACGCTATGAATGCACTCAGTTCTAGTGAGAGTCTACTTACCCTACCACTGTGGAAGAACATGAAGCTTGTCTACGCCATCACCCTTAGTATGGTCTTGCACTTTGCACTCTTGTACACCCCTGTCCTCCAAGGCCTGTTCTCCATTGTGCCATTGAACTTGCACGAGTGGAAGGCCGTGGTGTATATTTCTCTTCCAGTCATGTAAGCCTGCTTCCCCCATCCTCCTCCCTTCCTAGAGCAAATAGAGGCTAACCGTGATAACAGCCTTATCGACGAAGCCCTCAAATTTGCCGAGCGGAGATTGTACCTTCAACAACCCACTAATAAAGCCAAAAACGAGTAACCTTTACCACGGCTCACTCACTTCGCGATCATTAACGCCCCCCCTTTATCATCCCCTCTTGAATTTCCTGTCAACCTTTAGTTTTTTGTTCCCTTTTTTCTTTTCTTCATCTTTGCCATGGCTTTTTAGAAGAGAATTCTGCGTAGATATTTGATGTCTTCTCTTTGTAGATTTCTGATTTTATCCTTATTTCTTTGGTTTGGATGGGTAGGGTATGGTTGGCTTGGCTTTAAGGGATGGTGATAGGAGGAAGGGAAGTGGAGCTGGAGAGAGAGTGTGAGGGTATATCATATCGATCCTTGTTGGCTCTTTTCGGGAACAAAAACAAAAAAGCAACTGGTTATGATTGGGGCAAAAAGGGTGTAGGCTAAGCCAAGGCACCCAATGAGGATAAATGTAGAGAATGGAGGGTAGGCTATGTACTTCTAGGCTATAGAACGCTCTTCGACTAGCACTCTTGTTTGCCCTTTTTTTACTTTCGGAAAATTCCATGTATGATTGTGATGCAAACAAAAAGCGAATGGCTTGAATGAAATAAGGGGTATGTACTCGGGTAGGGATGAAAAAATCGGAAAACTTATAGTGGCAAAACAGGGTACAAGGGGATGATCGATGTGGCAACGGGTGAAAAGCGATCAGGTTGCAGAAGGGCTTAAATCCAGAATAATGGTAACAATGTTGCACCGAGTGATCAGCTATGATTACAGCTCTGGTTCCCCAAACTGGGAAAAGTATGGTAATTAAAGATGGAAAACTAATTTCTCCTGATTTCAAATGAAACTCTACATATTTTGCAGTTGTTGATTGCCTTCCTGTGGTCCCATTGTTCACTGAGGATATCATTATTAAAAGAAAGAAGTAAGGCTAATAATACTCGTACATAGATAATAAAAGGAAATAAAATGAGTGACAAACAAACGTTCCAAAATTGTTCCAAAAATAAAACAAGAGTAAAAAGGAAAAGGAAAACAAGTCAATAACCGAGTGCAAATTGAGGGTGCGGGTAAATAGAATATGTGATGGAGAAGTTAAATAGATAGGCAATAGGGTAAGTGAGCAACAAAGGAGGCAGGCAGGCAGGCAGGAAAGCGGGCGGGCAGGTATGCAAGCAGGTAGGCAAGCAGGCAAGGCAGCTAAAGGGTAACGCAGTAGGTAGAGAAGAGGGCAGGCAAAATGGCAAGGAGTCTGGCAGGCAAGCAGGTAGTATGTGGGCAGGTTGACGGGTAGGGAGTCATGAAAAGAGGAGTGTATGGGGAGGAACGTGAGCGGGCAAACAAGCAAGCAGAAAATGGGGTATTGGGGTGGGGTGGGGGGGGTAAAAAAACAAAAAAGATAAAAGAAAATCTTACCAGGTAGTATGTCCTCCATGGCTAACAAACAAGTCTTGGACGTGCTGGGAGACAGAAGAGGTGAGATCAAGAATCTCGTCTGAGGAGAGGTTATCCCATTCTTCCTGAATGGCAGTGGAAAGTTCAAAAACAGAAGTGGGGCGAGGTTGACTATGGGTAATCCAGTGTTTGATCACACGCCAGACTGTCTCAATAGGGGAAATGTCGGGTGAGCTGGGTGGCCACGGAAGGAGGTAGCTGGCCATTCCAAGCTCATCAAAAGCAGCGGCAGCATGTTTGGAGTAGTGAGCAGGGGCACCATCTTGTTGGAAGTAGATATACCCCAAGTGGGATAAATCTTGCTGGTGTAGGTTGGTCCACCATGGGTGGAGGTGAGGGCGGATGATCTTTTCAATATATGTAGAGCCATTAATCCGGCCCCAAGTGGTCATATCCCAGATCACTAAAGGCCCTTTTAGGTTACGATAAATCGACCCCCAAACCATAATGGTGGTTTGCTTTGCAAACTTGGGCACCAAGCAATCTTCCACGTACTCTTCCCCAGGTCTCCTTGTCACCCACACAGTTCCAGACACTTGTCCAGGAGAAAAGGCGCACTAGTCAGACCAGATGATATCAGCCCAATCCTGGATACTCCAATCTCTAAACTCTTCTGCCCAGGCATTGCGTTTAACCCAAGCAGCAGGAGAAAGAAACGGTTTCACTCGCGCAACGCAACGATGATACCCTTCGCTGGCAAAAGCCCGACTGAGAGCACGGGCACTAATCTTGATGCCTACTTGCTCGGCGATTAATGAAAGTGGGAGGTGGCGGTTCTGGGCGCTCGCAGTTGCTGTGTTAATGAGCTGCGGCTTCACTGTAGAGTCAATAACACAGCGGCGACCACAGAAGGGATAGTGGTTTTTTCATTTCTTTTTTTCAGCATCTCCTATCCCGTATATGATACGGTGCAAGGTGCTTAGAGGGATATTGAACTCTTGCTGGAGCTGGCTGTAGGACCAAGCAGCATAGTGCCGAAGGGCATAGACAGTTGTCCGGGTCCGGGTTGATGGGAGATGGTAGTAGGATATGGTGGGCTCTGCCCCAGAGGTGGAGGATTTAGGCGGTTCTGTACTCTGAGCACGAGAACCTCCTACTGCTAACTTAGAGCAAGAAGATTCAGATTCAAAGTCGGAGAGGTCCGTGTTGCTTTCACTGCCGGAGCCCGGATCATTTCCAACATCTATCTCGGGCATGGACAGCTGCTGTGTGTTCGGTTCTGGGCTGAGGGGTGCTACTGCTTGGGTGGAGGAGGAGGATGGGCTAGAGTATAGGGAGGAGCTCAAGGCGAAAGTAGATAATTGAGTTTCGGGAATAACTGTCAAAAAGCTCATTTGGACGAAAGATCTTTACTAGTGATTTCACTCCTGAAGGCGTACTCTGAAATCTCCTCAATAGGTGCATATTTATATTGCATTAATCACTACTCTATGACTACTATCGTGAGCCAGTTTTCTTGCTTTACCTACTTTTTTTTCTAGATACTCACATACATCATGGTTGCATCACCTCAAGCTACTTACGAGTACGAGTACGAGTATACTTCAAACCATCGTGGTCATCCGACTTTCTGATGTCATTTTTTCCGATCGTTTGAACTCGCAGCTGACCTTGGCTGACGATCTAGCCGATCTTTTTTTCCGATTTTTCATCCCTACCCGAGTATTGCTCTCGGAGAGCGGGGGCAGCCAAAGCTGCCGAAATTCTCTTTCTCCGATGAGCAAGACCCCATTCAATACCACCGGGGGCGCTGGGAGAGGGAAGGAGGGTTCCTCTCTGGAGTGAAGCTTTCGCTTTAGGATCTCTTTGTCCGACTAAGTCCTTGACGGCGGCTCCAGGGTGCAGCGTCGCTCGGCACTATCAAATCGGGAGCTAAATACATGGGCTAATAAACATATAAAAAAAGGCCAGACAAGCGCATCACGCATCCGGGGCGAGCATGGGAGCCTTTATGCCCAGGAAATCCCGAATCTAGCTTCAGTACCGCACCTACCGGGGGGAGGGGAGAGGGGCCTGTGCTCTCCTGGAGGGCAGGCCAAATTAATACAATATATTCCCCGCTCAAACATCTGAGGGGGCACGAGAGAGTGTGGATTCCGATCATTTCACTTTAGATGCGTGACGACTATGGAAGCTCGACAAATTTTGGCTTTTTGAAAATATATATGTATAATATGATGGGTTGTGGTTCATATGTGGATAGTTATTACTCGATCTTGGATTTGATGCTTACTTTATAGGAGCTCGGAGATGCTGGCTAACTTGATCCAGTTTTTTTTGGTGAGACCTTGGTGCGTGGAATATATTCGGGGGAAGTTTGTATAATGAATAATTTGTGAAAATGTTAAAATTATACGATAGCTAGAGTTTAGCCTTGAGGGAATTTCCCCTCACCCTAGAAAAATATCAGTGGTTATTACAATGGGCTAGTGGGGTCGGCCTGATGTACTCGAGTACTTGTACTCGGGGGTGTCCATAAAAATCGGAAAGATCAAATCCTTGTCATGCAAGGTTGGCGAGCAGAAAGCAACAAAACTTGGAAAACTCCCCTGGGGATCAG
>Ga0307510_10006375_pt1 | contig 14069 bp, 3 predicted proteins | sample 12_EM_MG_FD_207224 | JGI IMG/M metagenome (GOLD analysis project Ga0307510, IMG submission 207224) | Populus trichocarpa ectomycorrhiza microbial communities from riparian zone in the Pacific Northwest, United States - 12_EM | ecosystem: Host-associated > Plants > Roots > Unclassified | place... | reverse complement strand
TATAGCACGGGGGTCTCCTCTCTTCCCAAGTGGTGTCTTGGCTTTTCAAAGACCAAAACCACGATGTGGATAAACCAATGTCAACTAGGATACTACCTCTTGGGGGGCCTACCATGTGTAGATATGGGCACACATCATCGATTGGCACATCTAGATTTAATTCTCATAGATGGCGCCCATGATGATATGTGCCCACATCCGTACATGGTAGGCTCCCAAGAGGTATTATCCTAGTTGATATGAGTTCATCCACGTAATGGTTTTTGTCCTTGAAAATACACCTTTTATGAGAAAAAACGGTTAACCTCATCTCCCAAAAACAACATTATTCTAGCTTAGCTGGTAGAGCAACGTTTGTGGGTTTTATCTTTGTCTAGCACCTCTTAAGGAGAGAAGAGATATTCATGCTATATAAGCGACTAAGGCCCCCGTTTCTTAACCAATGTGGGATAATGACATCATCATAGACCCCTGAGTGAAGGGCTTGGGTAGCACAACATGGCTTACGTTCCACAAACAACATCAATAATGATGTATGTCCACATCCACACATGATAATCCTTCTAAGAGGTATTGTCCTAACTTACATAGGTTCTGTCATGTAGTGGGTTTTATCCTTAAAAAGGAACCTCTTCTAGGAGATGAGTATTGAAGGATAAGCTAAATTTCCAAACAATCTAATATTGAAGGATAAAATTAAAATTAAAAAGAAAACAAAAAAGAAAATTGAGTTGTTTAAGAGTGAAATTGAAAAAAAAAACCAAAAAAAAAAAACACCACTCTAGATAATAATATTTTATGGATGTAACTATAGTGCTTTGTTAATTATCCAAATGTAGATTTTCTTTTTTCATGTTAAGGGTTATAGTATTTTCTTTTATGCACTAAGATTACACTCTCTTTTGGTATAGTTAAATCATATATCAACTAATCCAAATGGTAAATTGTAAAGGGCAATGTTATACATGAAAAAAAAAAAGACAATTGACATATAAATTAAATGACTTTTTTTTTTATAACTAATCATTCATAATTTATCATTTATCACTTAAAAGTAATTTTATTGAGTTTGAATTATAAAATTATTTAAATAGCCAAACTTATTTAAGAGACTTTGATTGAGCATCAAGTTGATTCAATTTTTTTTTTCCAGTTTAATCCAATCATGATAATTTTCAATCACCTAAACATAATAAAATCAAGGTTCATCCTGATAATATATACCCACATCCGCACATGGTAAGCCTCACAAAAGGTATTGTCTCAGTTGACATGGGTTCACCCACGTAGTAGGTTTTGTCTTTGAAAAGACAAAACTTTTTTGTCAAATAGGCATGAAAAGGGACACCACTCTCAATCACTTATAAAACTCCACTTTTTGCAACTGCTCTATGCCAATACGTTTTCCATAAAATGATAGTTGAAATAACATTAAGGTAATGCTTAGTTACTGTCCCGGGATAAAAGAGACAAAGATAATGGAGAAAGAAATGTGTTTGGTTGAAGAAAGAGAGACATAGACATGAAAATAAATTTGTCTCTAGGATAATTTTGGAGTGAATTTCTGTACTTTCAAAATATAAGGTATAAAGGGGATATGTCTTCATAGACAATATTTATTATTTTTTACTCTTAAAATATCCTTATAAAAAACGCTTAGTTTTGAATTGTTCAACTAAGACATGTAATGATAAAAACTATTATTATCATAATTTTAAAACCTAACTCAGGAGTCAATCCAGCAAAAAGCTTAAGTCGCTGGTCAAGGCTCATGTTACGATTCAGGTTGACCCGTATTGAGCCGAGTCAGCGTAAGAATAAAAATGGTTTTTATCATAGTTTTAAAACTTGATTCGAAGGTCGATCCAAGGTAGTTACAAATTAGAAGGGTCAATATAAGGATAAAAGTTGTTATTATCATAATCTTAAAACCCGACTTGGGGTCAACCAAGGTAAGGCTTAGGTCACGGGTGAGAGAAGGTCAACACGAATTAACTCGAGTTAACATATAGATAAAAATTATTGTTATCATAGTTTTAAAACTCAACTCGGGAGTTGACCTAAGACAAGATTCAGGTCACGGGTTGGAAAGGTCAAACTGACTGACCCATTTTTTTTAAAATAATAACATAACAGCCTTGTTTTGATCAATTTGTTTTTTTCAAAAAAATTAACAGGTTTCTGACTTGTGTTTTATCTTGGATTATCTTAGGTTTTTTACCGAGTCAAATTGAGTCAATCATTCCTCTATTTTTTTCTTAAACTTGGGCCAATTCAGACCCCGAGTTAACCTGTTATGTTAGTCTTGGTCTTATAATTAAAATTAATTATAATATTATTAATTTCAACATTCAATATAAACTAAAGTAAAATAAAATAAAACAAATTATTTTTTAAATATATAAGTTTGACATAAAATAATTTTTTTTATATTTTATTATTTTATCCACCATAACCAAATAAGATATAAAAACAATTATTTTATCTTATACATCATTACCAAACACAAATTTGTCTTTGTCTTTACTGTCCCGAAACAATAACCAAACATTTATATTATATAAAGATCTCATTTCTCCAATTTAAAATTAGGGACAGTTGCCGTATGGCTATCTAACATTGTTTAACCCAGAGATCCAGTTCTCTTTCAACAAATCAAGGGAAAGGTAAGGAAAAAAACAAAAACAAGACAAAAACGTGTATTCTGAGTCACTACAAGCAAAATTTTCTTTACAGAGGGTGGCATACAGGATCACCATCTGACTAGTGAGATTATACGTATCCCATTTGTTTAATATAGGAGTTGGTTCTTGGATATAATTGTGCCGGCTGCTTCATCTTCTTTCACAATCTGGAGGCTAGCGTGCTGAACAACTTTGAAGTGAATTTCAAATTTGTACATGCACATTTCGAAAATGTTAGCAGAACCATCAACGGGGAGTGAATGCTAGGATATAATTGCAACACGGTTGACATCTAGAGCACCCCCCTCGTTCGTTTTCCCTTTTTGGTTGCGTTTATTCTGTTTCTGTCTGAGTCTCATTTGATCTCTGATACTCTTCTCCCATTCTTTTTTGTTTCTCTGGTATAGCAGCATTGCAGCACGGGCATCCTCTATCTAATCAAAATTCATATCGACAATCAGATTGTCAATCAAGGTTCATAGAGCGAATTCAAGGATTCAATTGATATATCAATACTCTGTGGTGTCCTAAAATGCTGGTGCAATCTAGTCCATCAGCAAAGAATTTAGAGAACACATCCCACCCAGTGATTCCCCACAGAATCTAATGCAAACTCAGAAATAAATTAATAAACCCATTAACCAATTTGGGAAGTCAGTCAAAAAATACATGCATGCTTAAACTGTGAAGAACATCAATTCATTATGAACATCACTCCAATTATTATGTAAGTAATTCAAACAATATCTGGGACTCATTGGTCCTGAGACCAGTGATCATATTTGAAGACCCAAAATCAATAGCCTCACTCCGATATAGAACTATTTTTTATACAATCTATGCAAACTTGCAAATATACTTAACATGTGACTAAAATATGATGTGATCTCCAATACAAAGTTGAAGAACTTACAGGGCAGTGTTCTCCACTCTGGATCTTAGCACCAAGAAACTCAGCTGCAAGATGCCGGAGTGCCTTCCTGCGTCGTCCCCTGCTTTCACAATCACCCATGTTATTATGGTCATCTTGGCATGTAGAATAATAATAATGGCAATTAAAAATTCATTCATTATATATAAGGATAGGTACTTGAGAAATGGTTGATATTCTGATGTATCCCGCAAGTCCTTCTTGGGATGACCCAACAGCAATGCCTTTTTTGTTTTCAAAAATAAAAGAAAGAAAAAATTCAATCCATATTTGTAGATTCACCGTATATGTAAAACACATAAGAAACCAGATGTGCTAAACCTTAAGATCATTGGACAAGGCATGACCCACAAGAATCCTTCCTTTGATCAACACTGCTACTTTCTTCTGAGCGGTTGAAAAATCCCTTGCTGCAAACAACATCAAAGCATTCTATAACTGTCGGAGTAACTTTAAATTATTGTCTTTCTTCTTCTTGTATCCTAATAACTTACATTATTTTGGTGTTATAGAAAAACTTCTACTATGTATAAATATCGCATGCCTTATAAATACACCAAATAATTAAATTCAAAATCCATGTCATCTTCCTAATTATATGACCTAAAACAAACAATCATTTAGGCCCCATTTGTTTGCTGGAAAGTAGTTTTCTTTTGGAAAGTGGATTTCTAAAAAGTGGATTATTTTTCGATATTTGGTAATGTATTGAAAACTGAGTTGGAAAGCACTTTCCAATATTTGGCTAAATCATGGAAAATAAACTGGAAAAAAACTTACCAATGTTTTAGTTTTTTTTCAAGTTTATTAAAATAATAGGGACCTAATCTGACAGATAAAAAAGTTGGAGAATGAAATTTAAAAAAATCTAATTTTATAAATAAATAAAACAAATATCAATCAAAAGAATGGAGACCAAATCTAACACAAAAAAGTTGAAAGATGATGAAAAAAAATAATCTAATTTTATAAATTATTCCAAATAAAATAAATAACAATAAAAAAAATATGGATCAAATTTGATAAATAAAAAATATCAATTAAGGATAAGAGAAAAAAATAACAATCAAAAGAATGAAGACCAAATTGATATAAAAATCAAACTAAATCAAATTCTAAGAGATGAAATTGAAGAAAAAAATAATAAAAAAGGGATTTAAAACAAAATATATAGCAATCAAAAGATTGAGGACTAAATTTGATATAATCAACAAATAACAAAATACTTTTTAATTTCTTGCAAATTCTAGAAAGTGTTTTCCTCCCAAAATAAATAGAAAACACTTTCCTGGAAACCAAGCCAAGTTTTCTTTTGACTAGAAAGTGTTTTCGTTTTGTATTGACCAACTTTTATAATAGTAAATAAACACATGAAAATTTAAAAAGTAGTTTCCAGAAAACCACTTTCCATGAAACAAATGGGGACATTAGCAATGCTCAAGTGGAAAATTGAAAAGTTACTATGTTCAATAATCTTCTAACTTGTTGACAGATTTCCTTTCTCATAGAAATTCAAAGAAATTAGTTTAGAACAACCATTCCACATAATAAGGTGGTAAATCCATATATGTTAGAATGATTTCAACGTTGAAAACTGTCACATTAGCACTTCTCAATGCTATAATTGTTCACTTTGTTTGCAATAGACATTGATTTCGCACTTCATGGAGAGAAAGGAGGCATCATTCAAGTTGCATGTTCAAGAAGCAGGTTCAATCTGTTTTAATGGAAAGGAGATATTTGCAGGGATGAAAAATGAAAAAAGTATTATATTTTAAGGCTTTACATATCTTGATGGACACTGTACCATCAAACTTAAGAGAAAAAAAAAAGTTTATCAACTATCCAGAGTTCATTTTAGGTGATTAATAAAGCATCTCCAAAAATGCTTGGAACAATCTTTTTCAGGGAACTCAGTTGAAACAATTCCTATAAAAAAAATTAAGGAAAAAAAAAGGAGCTCCAGCCAAAAACAAAAGAAGTTTCATCCAATCTGTGAGTAACAAATCACATGCATATCAAAAAGATAGCAGAAAGAGAATAGACAATACCAACCTTTCCTTAAGTCCCGGGGTCGAATGCCACTAATTTGTGTACGGAAGTCAGCAACACGTTCTACTGGACGAACAAACTCATCATACAAAACATTTCCCCATTGATTGACCTGGCATGCAGTGGAATAATGTTACTTCTACTCACAACCTTAGAAATGTATAATATAACAATAAAATCAATATAAAGTAGTCTTAAAAGTTCCAACAGAACTGACAATGTCTAATTTCTCCAGAATAAAGTATCACTGAACATCACTTTTCACCCTACACATCTTAAAACATGCATCCATGAATACGTCAGTGAGGCTGGTAAGCACAAAAAGGTGACATGTCATTCACTTATTTGAATTTAGACTCCCTGAATTGTTGTAAGGAACACCATGAAAATAATAGGTGAGAAGATGTTGAATTCACTGAGGTGTAAATAAAGTATTTTGTTTGGCTTAGCAGTGTCTAACTCACACAAGATCTAAGATCAAGTCTTAGGATTTGAAGAAGTTTTGTGGGACATTGATGGCTGCCTATGGAGAACTCTGCAGTGCCAAAAGGAAAAAAACTAAACGATACTGGGTCCTACTAGATTGCCAATAAACAGGAAAGGTCAGTTAAGGTCGATCAATTGATATTAAAAGATACTGCCTTCTAGAAAAGATAAAATAGAAATTGTAGCCTAAACAAGGAATTCATGAACAAATCAGTGTTGATTTTTTATTATAAACAATGTGGCATTTGATATGTGAAAATCCCCACTGCGATTTCAAGTTTTGCAAGTATTTAGAGTTTTCCTAACGATCTTAGTGATGTATACAAGTAACCTCTAGGGGAAAAAATGTATAAAAAGAGGCCAGAAAGGGAATTGATGGATACCAAAGTGACCCGTCCAAGAGCGCTTCTGTTTCCTTGACCAACACCAACCATTTCGCAATCCATGGCTATTGCATCTGTAACGCTGTGGTAATTGATTAGTTAAGTAAGACATGTGACATGAGAAAATCAATGGGAATTATGGTAATGAGCCATGATAAATAGAGATTCTTTGTTGTGTGAATTGCATAATAGAAGCCCATAACATTGATTACGGAAATGACAGTACATTGATTAATATCCATGTTATGATGTCAGAAATTAATATATCATGTCCACTAGCCACTAGAAGCATAAAAGAGATGTAAATTGATTAGTTAGCTTTCACAAGGAGAAGGTCAGAGGCAAGAATTTTATTTTACAAAGTAAACAAGGGGTGATCAGCAACTCAGGAGCATATAGAACAATAATAAATTGTGATTCAAAAGATGCTGAACAATGTGTAAGCCACACTTACAAGTTCTGATTGAGTTTTTTTAAGATGATATAGTCACATACTATAGCATGTCATGCAATACAATGGTGTCACAAAAAAGCACCTGAAGTCATCATTGGTTGGAATGAGAGGATTTATCTGAGATTTGTCAGACTCTGCATCAGGTCTTTCTTTACGTTTCCCTGTTAGAAGAATAGTCTCAGCCAAATAATGATAGGAAGTGAAATGAAGGCATCATTGATGCATAATCAAAGTACTTTTCTTGCTTATGAAAGGTAAACATCATTCAGATGCATTTGCATCTAAAATAAGAGAGCATGAGAAATCAAAGAAAAAAAAAGATAAAGGAGAACAAGAACAGCCCTTAACTAGCATATGCCAACCATTGTCCTGGGTTCTTGAAGGAAAGTGTTTTCATTTGTTCATGTTATTAAATAAGAGAAACAGTTTCAAAGTGCTGAGCAAACAACATTTGAATTCTAGAATTCTTCCCCTTTCTTGAACAATTGACCATTTAAACACATTGAAAAGGTGAAAGAGTCGAAAGTTAACATAGAAGCGTGCAGAATGAAAAAGTACTCAACTTGCAAAAGTACAAACATGGTCAAGCAATCTCCAACTACTAACAATCTTTAAACCAAAAAATATATATGAACAAGGGAAAAATATGATTAGAAACAGACAGATACTTTGCTCTTAAAACAAAAAAGCAAACTGAATTTGTGGCTCTTGCAACCACAAGTTAACTTACAGGAAACCTAAAAAACATGAAACAGTACTATTTTGATACTGACACCATATAACTAGCCAATAGCATGGTAAACTCAAAGTTTACTCCCAAAATACCAACCAAGCAGTGAGCAAGAAAATTTATAAGGAAACCTGTAAATTGAAAGTGCATTCAACCAATAAAAGAATATAACCTGTTTTCATTAAATAATAACAATAAAGTAGTTCAGCTATGCAAAACAAGAAGTAGACAAGACAACAATTTGCATTACCTAAAATAGAATCTTGGGTCTCTGTATTTGATGTTTTTGGACGCCTAGAGCCATGAATTTGTAGCGTCTGCATAAACCAGGAGATTCTGTAAGCATGGAATAAAATCAAGAACATGTGCAGTAGTAAATACACAAAAGCAGGTGTATGGGATAGAGAGAGATAGATAGATAGAAGAGAAGGATAACTTGTTGGAGCTGAGCCCAGTTGGGGTTGATTGGTAACTTTTGCTTCTTCTTGGGGTTTTTCTTCTTCTGCTCTTCGCTTCCCATCTTCTTCTTCTTCTTCAGTTTCTGCACACAACACCACAAATAGGTTTTTCTACGACGAGACTACACAGCATCTGTATGTGAGTAATGTCTGTCTCTTCGTACACGATGTCGTTTAGAACGACCAGATAGCATCGCTGGAAACCCTGTCGTTTGCATCAATGCCTGAAGATGTGGGGCGTTCTTGCAAAACTGCAAAATTTCTCATTGGGTTTTACCCAATTACCCTTTTTTTTTAAATTAAAGCCTTGTGCTTCTTTTTGTATTGATTGAGTCACATTCTTTATTTTATTCTACAAAAGCTGAGGATGTTTTTGTGTTTAAAAAGAATATTTAAATTTTTTTTATTTTAAATCAATTTTTTTTATAATTTAAAATTTTTTTAATATATTTCAAAAATAAATTTTAAAAAATAAAAAATATTATTTAATTTTATATATTTTCAAAAAAAAATTATTTTAAAAAATAATCTCTCTATAATTTTAAATACTAAAACCCTTTTTCATAACTTAAAATGTTTTATATGAAACTTTTTTATTATTATATTAAAATTGAATTCTTAAAATCTTTTTTTTATAGGACCACAATAACTCTTATTTTTTAAATTTTTTTCTTTTGAGTGAAAACTAAACGATTAGAATAAGGTATATTAATTAAGAATAAATAATTAAACTAATATAGTTTATGAATATAAATTAAATTTCAAGTATTTATTATTTATTTAATTGAATAATTTAATAAATGAAAGAATTATTATAATAGAAATGTGCATGTAGACATTAGAATTAACCACCTTATAACTAAGGCACCTTTATACAATAAAAATAAAATAAAAGAGCGAATCAATCAATACAAAAAAGAAGAGTTTGAGGTTCTAATTTCTAAAAAAAAAAAAAACTAGAAGAATACAAGAACCAAATAATAGTAAAACCCAATTTCTCTTCTTTTTTTTTTCTTGTTTAAAAATGAATAAATAAACCATGTTAAAAATGAATAAATAAACCATGGCAACAGATCATCGAATGTATTTGATTTTTTAATTTTTTTTAAGAAAATTATTGTATCACCTCATGAAAAATCACATTATAATAAATAAATGCAAAGAATCTCACCTATCCAATAAATTTATTTTTTTCAAGACATATTTAAAATGTTATTGACAGTGATATGTATTAATTAGTGAATTAATAGTGATTAGCATGGATATATGCATAATTAAATAAATCACCGAGATCTCTTTTATTTTTATAAATCATGCACATAGCGTTGAAGTGTGTTAGTAATTGTTAAATTGAGTGACATCATGTGTGTTTTTTTATAAATAATATATTAATTGCCTAACTTACTTCACATACTATCACTACTTGATAAAGATTCATAGAAGGTTTGATCTTGGAGTTTGAAGTTTGTTTAGAATGGTCCAATAACCTCATATTGCAAAAAAAAAAATTTAATTTTTTTTGATAACCCGATATGTCCGGGTCAGTTTACGTGCACCATGACTAATCTCCGGGACTACTAAACACCCTGCAAGCCCAGTGGACAGGTAAGGCACCGCGGGGGTGACAGACATGCACAGAGAGGATCGAATCCGGGTGCAGAGGAAGGGAACAATGTCCTTTCCTCGCTAGGCCACGACCTCAAGTGCATTGCAAATTTATTCTTGAACATAGAGGGAGAAGAGAGAAGGTAGGAGCGAGAGAAATTTATGGTTTTTGAGTGATTAGAAAAAAGAGATTAATTTTGAAAAAAAAAAAAACATTAGGTTTTTGAGTTTGATTAGAGCATATATTAGGTTTAAGATGGTTTTAAAATCTTTTTGGGATGATTCTAAGGTAGATTTTGGTAAAAAATAGTGTAGAAATGGGTTTGGAGGGCTGAAGGCAGTGCCACCCCACCAACTATTTTGGCAACAATATGGTCATAAAAAAACTGGCTTTTTTCCTTATATTTTCCCCTTTTTTCCTTGCTTATATTTTTCCATTATTTATTATTTTTTCAATATAAATTTTCTCCAAATAATTATTGATTATTTTTTATTCTTAATAAAACCTCTAAAAAAAATAATGATTATTTTCCATAATCTTAACTCATTTTTGTTTAGTTTGTATAAAATAGTAAAAAAAAAAATCATTAACATAACAAATAATGATTAGTTGTGGATTTCTTTTTACTAGGGGTGATTATTTTCGGTTCGGTTCGGTTTTTATCAAAAAATAATAATCAAACCGATTTTTTTTTAAAAAAAACCGAAACTCGTTCTAACTGACCGGTTTCGGTTCGGTTCGGTTTTTTAGGACAAAACCCGGTTCAAACCGGTTTGGCTCGGTTTTTTTCCGGTTTGGGTTCGGTTCGGTTCGGTTTGGTTTTTTTGGTTTTAGGCTTATAAAACCGAAACCAAACCAGTCGGTTTTTTTAAAATTTTAATCGGTTTTTTTTCACGATTCGATTTTTTCAGTTATTTTTTTTCGGTTTTCTCGGTTTTTTAGTTTTTTTTCTCATCCCTAGTTTTCACAATAATAAAGGTTTGATAGTTGAAGATTAGCATTAAAAAGAAGAGGAGTTATAAATAACAATGTTTTTGCTTCAAGATTATTTTTGTTTAGAATTCTCATTATCGATTTTAGTCGATCAAATAAAATAAATTGGAAAAATTGGATATTCCAATTGTTTCAACACGTTAGCTATTAATTTTCTTAAGCTAAAATACTAAAATAAAAAATAATTACACTTGCAGGTTGGAACTTAATAAAAAAATTAATTAAAAATAAATAAAAAATGCAATTCGAGTACGTGAAAAGTTTTGGGTGGTATACCAATTATTATCCAATATATTAATAAAAAAGAATATCAAATAGCTTCAATCTAGCAACGTCTTCAAAACTAGAATATTCCTAAAGAATTAAAGAAAAATATATATTTAATACAAACACTTGAAAGATGCATGCATTATCAAACAAAAACCATTGAACAAACCTTACTTGTCAATCCTTTCTTAACTCAAATATATTCTTTTAAAGTAAGCAGTCAAGGATTCAAAACAAGAATATTTGGTCAAGAAATAATTTTTAGACTTATATTATCTCCTATGCTAATAGAAATAATTTATTTTTTTAAAGTAAGTAAATTTATAGAATCAATTCAGAAGAAGAAATACCTATACTCGTTAAATCAAGAAGTATATTATTAAAAAACTGAAGAAGATATTAAACTTCCTCAAAATCAAGAAAAAGTCAAACAATTTCAAGAATTATTTGAAAATAAGATTTTTTTTTTCAATTTACCAAATGCCTCCTGTTACCCTATAAAAAAGGGACTCAATGAAATAAAAATCTCTATAAAAGCTAGACCTATTCAAATGAATCAAGAATTACTAAAATATCGCAAAACAAAAATCAATGAACTACTTAACAAAAGTTTAATTAGGATAAACAAGTCTCATTGGTCTTGTGTCGCTTTCTAAGCTCAAAACCAAGCTTAAATTGAACATGAAATTCCAAGGCACGTCATCAATTATAAACCACTCAGTATAGTTTTTCAATAGATTAAACATCATATTCCAAATAAAAAAAAAATCTCATTAAAAAACTTCATAACGCTTCAATACTTTCAAGTTTTGATATGAAATTTGGTTTCTGGAAAATTTGAATAAATAAAAAGGATCATTATAAAACAACTTTAATTGTCCCATTTGGACATTACAAATGGAATGTAATTCTATTCGGTCTCAAAAACATCCTTTTAGAATTTCAAAAGATCACGAATGATATTTTCAACCTTTATTCAAAATTCTCAACTGTCTACATAGATAATATCCTTGTGTTTTCAAAATCAATTAGTGAACATTTTAGTTATTTACAAAAAGAAATCAATATTATCAAACAAAATGAACTAGTTGTCTCACCTTAAAAAAAGCAAATTATATCAAACAAAAATTAGATTATTAGGATATGATATTTATCAAGGATCAATAACTTCAATTAACATAGCAATTGAGCTTGTTGCTAAATTCTCTAATGAAATTAAGGATAAAACTCAACTTCAAAGGTTTATGAGATGTCTCAATTATGTCTTAGATTTCTTCTCAAATCTTAGAATAATCTGTCAACTCCTTTATAAGAGGCTCAAGAAAAATCCTCATACTTAGAGTCCTTAAATGACCAAAATCATCATGTCTCTCAAAAGTCATGTTAAAAGCATTTATTGTCTAGATATTCCATATCTTGAGGATTTTTTTCATTGTAAAAATTGATGCCTCAGATATAGGTTATAGAGGGATCTTCAAACGAAAGTTCAAGATTATAAACAGGTTATCTAGTACCATTTTAGTATATGGTCGGGTCTTCAAACAAAATATTCAACTATTTAAAAAAGAGATTTTATTAATTGTTTTATGTATATCTTCTTTTAAAGATGATCCATTTCTTAAAAAAATTCTTTTAAGAATTGATTGTTAATCAATAAAATATGTCATTGAAAAGGATGTTCAAAATATTATTTCATAACAATTTTTTACCATATAGCAATCCATACTTTTAAATTTTGATTTTGAAATAGAATTTATAAAAGGTGAAACTAATTCTATTTTATATTTTCTATCTAGAGATTTTTTATAGGGTTCAAGATAAACACATCAATAAAACAAAAAAAAAACTAAATAGACATATAACATTACCCTTTCAAAACAAGTTCACTTAACCACAAATCCTCTTAATTCAACCTATGTGAGGCCTCCCTCTATGAGACCAACTTTTACCTTAACCAACCAGTTTTTATTCATGTCAAACTCGTCTAGTCCTACCTCTTCACTATCAAACTATTCTCAAGCTTTGCAAACCCCATATCCTTCATATTTTTCCTTTTCAATTCCAATTTTCCATAGAAAAAATGCAAATAACCAAGCATTTTTATGAATTCATCTTGATTGATACTAACTGAATTGAGATAACTCATAATCATAATACAAATAATTCTTCTAGAATTGCATATTCAAAAAATAAAGATTTTAATGGTTTTAACCTATCAATACTAGAGCCAAAGTGCTTATACCCAGAAAAGATCTTCTCAAAACTTTCAAACTTCTAGATTCAGTTATCTTGATTATCAATAAGCATGGTTCAATAATCCTTACCTAAAAAAATTGATAATTCTTGGTTTATTCATTTTGATAAAAACTATCCAAAGAATATTTCAATATGATTTTCAAATAGATGGTGGCAATACTTCTCTCCTACAAATTAAATTCTACCTCAAAAGACTTTAGAAGCTTTGAAACTATTTGCTTCAAAGAAACTTTTAAAATATGTTTCTACCTCTTTACACTTTATTTCTGTCTTTAGGGTCCCTTATATATATTATGTTAGGACTTCATGATAATGTATGACACGTATGAAGAAATTAACTACTGCCCATATCTCACAAGAGATATTAAGGTAAACTGGTGGCCTTAATTCAATGCAGACCAAGCCTACTCTCAAGTCGTTCAATCCTCGCTATAGTCTTCCCAAACTCAACCTGCACCATCATTGTCAACCTCGGCTCAATATACCTTAACTTCAAAAAGAAAAATTTAAGCTCATCTTACATCTTCCAGCTCTAAATCTCAATACAAAAAAAAAAAAACTGCAAGAAGCCCTGCCATAGATTTCAAGTTCATTTGATGAAGAAGATCATATGCTAGCCAACAAAGATCCAGATTATGGTCTCGATATGATAGGACAATTGTATAACCTTTAGACTCATCAATGCTCATTCGTATCAACAGTGACACCAGACAGTTCAATAATTTAGATTCCTCTATGACATCACCCATGATGTCAGCATCCACTTTTA
>Ga0307510_10006374_pt1 | contig 14069 bp, 8 predicted proteins | sample 12_EM_MG_FD_207224 | JGI IMG/M metagenome (GOLD analysis project Ga0307510, IMG submission 207224) | Populus trichocarpa ectomycorrhiza microbial communities from riparian zone in the Pacific Northwest, United States - 12_EM | ecosystem: Host-associated > Plants > Roots > Unclassified | place... | reverse complement strand
CTTTCTGACAAATTGCCATTATATTAATCCGAGTAAAAAAGAAAAAATAAAATGTCAAATGATACTTTCATAATAACATCTCTCATCTAGATTATACCACATAGGGAATGGTGGTTTTTGGGTAATTTTTCTTGAGAGCATGAGTCACATAACAATTTCAATGTTGTGTCCAACTATTGTAACATCCTAGTTATCAGAAAACACACCAATCATAATTTAGGGAAAAACATGGTAATTGTTTTTTAAAAAATCAAATTCATATAAGGGTCCATCAAAATGTTGACAGAATCTCCCCTATACTGTGAGGTCTCAAGTTATCGACAACAACTTGTTACACTTCTATTAACCATTATCCAATCACAACCCAGTCATCCTGGGTCTCAATTCCAACAATCAATATAATGGAATCGCAATATCATGTAGATTATAATAGAAATAAAGTATTAAATGACACTAAATAAGTAAACACATATACATGTAGATTATAAATACATGAAAATAAAATCTAAGTTCATACATTCAATTTAAAAGGTATTATTACAATTCAAGTCATAACAATTTCTTAAAATACAAAATACTTAAGTATTCACCTAAAGCTATATAACTAAATGATAGAAAGATATGAAAATCACTCATGTCGTGAGTGTGATGGACCTGGAACAAATATAACATTAAAATATAAATATTATGGAAAACACTATTAATATTGGTAAGTAAGCAATTTATTCAAGACTAATATTCATTCATATTTCCCTATAATTCCTGCTTGGTTCTTTTTAGGATTTTTTTTCTCATGAATTCGCTAATATTTTTCATTCCATTCTCAATCTCCAACCAAGATCACATATTTATACCGAAGGACAATTCCTTCAAGAAAGTGTCGATACCAATTTATTGGTATCATTAACCATCCTTCACCAGATAGCTAATCATATCTTTTTTGTTATTTTTTCCCAAAACCTTGGGATGGTAATGTCGATACTAATGAATCCTATTAATATCATTAGTCTCCCTCACTAGGACCAACTAATCAAATTTATCGTGAATATCGATATCAATACAAACTTTTGATATAATTAACTATTTCTAACCCAAAATAGTTAATCAAGTCCCAACAATACTTTGAAATATCCTCGGAAATGTCGATGTCAAGGACCCTTGATATCATGAGCCTCCATACCAGAAATAGCTAATCAAATTGTATGAAAATACCAATATCGATGAGCCCATCGATATCATTAACTATTCCAAAAATTAAACAAGCTTTCATAATTATATACATTTAAGAAAGATATGGGTGTAGAACACCTACCTGCTGCAGAAGCTCAGTTTGCGTTCCTTCGTTGTTGTTGTGCTTCTCCTGTGGTCTCTTCTAAATCCACATGTATACCACACCATTTCTTACTCAGTTACATTTCTCATAACAACAACAATAGTAATAATAACAGCAATGTTGACTTCTTTTTAACAATTGTTTCCTTTACATTTATGTTTCCCACTATATCCCTTTAGATCATTGTTTTTTTTATTAAATTATAATTATCATCACCAATTCAGTTTTTTTAAATACGTCTTATTTCATTTGAACCCTAAGACATGACACCACACATTTCTTGAGTGAAAGGAGTCTGATTCTACCCCTAACGCAACTAAGTTTCCTTGTTTTGTCAATTGGTCGAATCTACCAGGAGAGGTGACAGCTCGACCTCTCCTCAGATATTTACCTATATCTGGAGTTTTAGAGCTCAAAATTAAGCGAGGTCAGATTCATTGGAAAGCTAACATACCTGGTTATAACTTCTATGCAGAACCCTTCCCTGAATTTTATCATTGTTAGGCCCAAATCTTCTCTAGAATCAAGGTGACGAATCTGTCCAGTTTTCATCGATGGTTTTTAGATGAACTTTCCAGTACCCCTATTTTCCCTTTTCTCTCAAGACACTCATTCCTAAGTTTTTCCTACATTTCACAACTCCTTCTAAGCCAAACCATAAGCTATACCCATGGTTAATAATTTCATTTCCACCTCACGTAACACATGCATTTGACTTATGAAGTTTTCTATTATCAAGTTTTCATGTTTTTCCCGTTAGTAAGCTTCCTACTACAACTAATTCATGCATCATTAACATATAACATGCCAAAACTCTTCCCCCCTCCCCTTAATCTATTCTCGAACGAACTTGGCCTAAAAGGACTAAGGGTCCCCTTTTCCTTTCTTTACAATGGTTTGTCTCATTTACTCATTGTTCACATCATAAACACATATCACAAGGTTTATCAAGTATAAATTCATAATTTCTTTTCCTCCCATTCAACCCTCACATGACGACCACTCATGTCCCTTGGTCATTGATTTTTCTTTGGTAATTTTGCAGAATTTTCATATTCAAAACAACTTATAATAGTTTAATTAACTTTATTCTAGCAAATTATGCAATTCTCCCAATTTTCACTCAAGAACCCTAATTTACAAAATCTGAAATTGGTGCACAATTCCTAATCAAATTTCAAATTGGTTTTCACAATTAGATTTAAGGTCCTTACCTTGAGGAAATTTGGATTTCAACTCAAATTTGGTTAAAGATTTTTAGCTTCTCCTTCCTTGCATGCAGTCGACCCTCTCCTCCTCTTTTCCTTACAATTTCTTCACTTGTTGATTCCTTTGTCAAGGAGTGTTATCTCTACTTAATAGTTTAAAGTTTGTATAGTCCTAAAAATTTTGGTGTTTTTCCCCCAATTTTGGTGGAGAAAATAAATTAAATTGCAGTCGACCACATGGAGGAGAGAATGAGGGTATTTATAGTCCCATTCTCTTTTAACTATACTTTTGCCCATTCTTTCCTCTCTTTTACAATTTAGTCATAACTCTTTTCTTCTTTTAAAACAAAAAAAAAACAAAACAAAACCCCAGCAATTTAATTTATTTAAAATTTTTTTTGTAGAGTTTTATTCTCGGGTTTTACACGGGAAATTTATACTAGAAAAATTTTTGATCCCTAATTTATTTAATTTGTACATTAATTATCTCATTTTCCTTTTTCCATCTATATTATTTTCAATTTATGTAAAAGTTTATTCTCGAGGTTTACAATTGTGCTCTTTCCTTTGCAATAAAAGTTGATCGAAATGGGAAGCATTCATGGAGTAAACCTTTCTCTAATTGCAACACATCAATGTTTTTGGTTTTGAAGTTGAAAAATATCACGTCAGGAAAATATTCTCCCATCAGCACAGCATCAACATTGTAAAAGGCCAATGGACTTACATGAGGTTTTTTCCTTGTTAAAATCTCAATGCTTATTGAATGCCTTTTGTTCCATTGTTTTCCATTATAATCCTTCATGACCCATACTTTCATGAAATCACTTTCCCTATCCATCTAGGTTATGGCAAGTTTTTTTTTTTTGTTGTATTCGACAAGTCCAATATCTTTGCTATTATTGCCCTCGGAGATTGGTGAAGGAAGTGGAAACAAGCAATAACCCTCTCTTTTCACATCAAATGCAAATACATTTCTTTTCCAAGTAAGCCAGTGAAGTAAACCATTCACAGATACTTTTGTCATACGATGAAATGACTCCTCTTGTAGCAGCTTCACTTCATTTAATAACTTTTATCTCCAATTCTTTGAGTCAAACAACTCAGCTCTAATGTAGTGGTACATATATAATTCTTTATCATGCGGGCAAAACTTGAGCTTTAAGAATCTCACGATCTTGTAGTGTAAAGGCTTTGATCTTTTAACCATCATGTCAAATTCCATAATATCATATCGTGTCTGTGAATTCGAGATCCTTTTCCATTGTTTGGTATTATGGTTGCACATATAATAGCATGGTCCATTATATGCATGACAAAGTAACACTCCTTGATTTGTTGATGTCATAATCTCCACATGGCTAGGAAGGAAATTAAATCACATTTTAGGATGGTGCATTGAAGTGTCAATTAAAACAAAGGAAATATGATATTCATTTTTTTTTATCATGCTTTGTATAAAGAACCCAGAGATAGTGTTGGTTCTTTGGCTATGTAGATTCGTGAAAGTGAATTCATAAGTGAACTTGTTGCACTCTTTGAAAAGAACCCTACATTTCCCTATGGTTTTCATTGATGAATACGTTAAAACTTTATAGATGATATTCGAGCATAGGTCACGAGCTAAGTTCATTATAAAGCAAAGTTGACGTTGGCAACTCTTGACTCTTCAAGGAAAAACTAGATTTGAGGGACTTATATTTTAACTTGTTAACATGCATGTAAAATGGAGACTATGTATGTGTTCATATGATAAGCTCACCGTTTAAAGGGTGAGACATGATCATTACTCTTGCATGATGAACAAGAATTTTGATTCTTTCCCAAACTCTACATTGAAAATTTCTTGAGTAACGACCATTATGTCACTCGCAAGTCCTGAACTCAAGATGCTACATAAAAGGCTTGCCTTGATGTAAAACATGTGTAAGGAGTGGAGCATACACCCTAAAGATATGTTATGGTTCCTTTACGTGGGACAAATGGTAAGTTTACTACCTGGTCTCTAAAAAGGGTCTCTTGTTCTCCTAGTGATCACCTTTGTGAAGGTAATATGGAGGCTCAGTAGGCAATGTGACGGCATGTGGATCATTCATTACCAGTCTAAGCACCCAATGAAAAGTTAGGGTTTACACAAACTTAAACATTGACTAAAAGGCATAAGGTAAGCTGTTAAGCCCCTGTTTAACATAAAGTTTTAGTGTGTGCTCTCACAAATAATATAAGTGATGCATGAATGCCTTTCATCCTTATCCAATATACTATGCATGACAAGATGTAAATAGAATGCATGTTAAAGCTCTTAAACAAAGTAAACCAATCATAGTAGAAAAATAAACAAACATTGGTTTTCATATAGCATAAACAAACAAAACATTAGTTCAAGGGTCCCCAGTGGAGTCGCCATCTTGTCGTACCTTCCTCACAAGGGTGCGACGTCGCGACAACACTTCTCAAACGGTGTTTTGGAAGGTCTTTGGTTGGATAAGAGAGTCGCCACTTAGTATTATGATTAATAAGAACCATAACTGGTCTGTCTTTTAGAGATTCTAGGTAAGAGACTAGTTGTATAAAAGGAAGGTATTAATACCCCTAATACTCTTTACCTAAGGTAAGTTGCATTGTTTTTTCTCTTTGTTTGCTATGGTGTGATGATGTTTCTATTCCTATTAGCTTACTATGACAGGTTTGCTATGGTGAATAAACCCTGGTTTCCTTGGTCAAGAACTTGGTCTGGAATGGTGAATTATCCTCAATTATTATTGATGCTTCTTTAGGGGTAAAAATGGAATTTTTGGCTATTGCGTTCAAAATAATATTTCATGTTGCTACCAAATTTTTGAATTTAAAAAAAAAACCAACAAAAACCCAAAAAATATGTTGACATATTTGCATCATTTTCAGCGTCTTTTCTAAAGAATTTAATTTTTTGAAAAAACATTTACTTTCAAATGTGTTTAGTTGTTAGCGCGTTTTTTTTAAGTCAATGTTGATGTTGCCTTTTTAAAAAAAAATCAAAATACAAAAAAATAAGAAAAATTAAAATATAATAAATGGGCAAAGGGACCAAAAGTGAAAAGGAAGAAAATGATGGACTAAGAAAATTTAGATTGCTTGGTGACCAAGTAATTGAGGGGAAGAAGACAAAAAAATTACTTATAAATAGGTGGTTATACACACACAAAATATGGGGGATTTTAGGGAGTCCATTATATAAAAAAAAACCTCTCTCTAGCTCACATACCCACACAACACAAAAAAACATGGACCTTATCTTTACAAAAACACTAAACCGCCAACCCCAATGACCAAAAACATTCACAAAACAACCTTTTCTCCCTCAAGCCAAAGAATGGCAAAATAATTAACTCTCCTCTAGCCACTCATCTTCAACTGGAGCCTCCGACAAAACCTAAATAAAAAACCAATCTTCAAAAACCCATTTCCTTCTCCCTCGTAATCTCGAAAAACACACCATATTATCCTTTCATTTTCAACCTTTTCCCAACTAGAAGCCTCATCAACGCATATACCTTTTTATATCAACAACAACCATCAACCCTCTCTATCATCTTCCCTAAAAATTTTCTAACCCTGCTTGCTACCTGTTTTTTTCTCCTTTGCTTCTGGCCACCAGCAACAATTGTCAATGGATGTAACCTCACCAGCCCCACATTCCTCCACCCACAAGCACTAGCTCCTCAACATCATAGCAACCTCCGCTAGCAATAGATTCAACAACGCCAGCTCTAGCAGCATCATTGCTATGAATACCAATACCAACAACTTCTTCTTTTTTTCTAGCCGTGAATCAATGACCCATCAACAGCCACTGAACTGACCCTCTCCACACACAATGCTCCACCCGTGGTAGCAACGACAATGACCATTTAAAGAACAAAATAATGAGAGATAGGCAAATCTAAAAAAAGGAAAAGAAAGAAAAAGAACCGAATTTTGTTGTGTTTGTTTCTTGTTTTTATTGGTTCCTCTTAGTTACACCGTAGGTATAGGAGTCAAGAGGAAAGGAAGAGCTGCCTAATCCACGATATCACGTGCCTTCAAAGATGCTAGAGCATCATTTGCACGAGTAAACAGTGGCAGTGGTGTGTGAGACCCATGCATCAATACTGTTCCGACGATCCTAGAATCTTTCAGTGCGCTTCCTGAGTTCCCAACAATCTCTCCAACTTGTTTCCAATCTTTGGAAGGACTATTTTGAATATTTTTTTAATTTTTAGCTTGTGTTTTAAATTATTTTTAAATTTTGAATTTTTGTGACTTGTGAACATGTGCTTATAGGGTGTGTGAGTACAAATATAGTTAAAAATTGTGTATGCATGTTTGCATTTTATTTTATTTTGTGTTAAATGAATGATTAAAAAAGGAAAAATGATAAAAAAATTTAACCAAATGTTTTAATTACATATGACCTAAAAAAGTAATTTTTATTTGTTTCATATGGCTCAATCCTTATAAAAATTACATTTTTATTTATAAAGAAGAGAAAAAATATTTTAGCATCGTTTTAGAAAGTTTTTTGTATTTCTTTGTATTTTTGTGGAATTTACAACAACTTTGTAAAATTCCTTAAGGATTTTGCCAATATTTCAATAACCCTAAGTTTTATTTTTTTCTTTCTCTGAAAATTAATGGTCAATATTCTGGTATAAATGTTGGACCTATAAAGAGGCTAGTATTTAAATATCAAGATTTGACTAGAAAATTCTCATAATTCTTTTAACATTTATCAATTTTAATTGGAAGTATTTTTCATCACAATGTACGAGTTGTGAGAAATATTTTCGCCTTCCAGGATAAGTGAACTCTATCAGGGCACCTATATGGACTATTCCCATAAGAATTTATTTGGGCATACGAGCCTATAATAAATTTGAAATGTCAGATTTATTCATGTGAGTAAATCTTTATTCTGAGTCATAAATAAACCATCGATTATGAACCCATCAAAACCTTTAAACCATATATAAACTACATAAAGCAGCTAACTTCAAGTAAGATGCGCTAGGGGTGCTGATACCTTTCCTAACCGCAACAAATCTCTTACCCTTGAAATTTTTGATAAGTACAGTTCATCCAGGTCTCCTAGTGACCCGGAACCAAACAACTAGGTGGCGACTCCTCGACCCCGACATCTCGTTACGCCACTTGCCCACGTGCAACATTTTAGATAAAATTCATTGTAGTCTTTTTATCCTTATATTATGATGAATGAGTTGTGTTATTCTTAATAATATCGTGGATATTAACCTCATACATGTTTTTAAATCCTTATATTAAAGTGAGTAATAATAAATTATTATCCCTAATAATATTTTGAATATTAACTTTTTTTATGTTTTTTTATCCTTATATTAAAAGTAAATAATATTTTCTTGCAAAAAAAAGTCTAGGACATAAGTTGCTATTTTGGGTGAAAAAAAATGAAAGGTCGCGACTCAGTGATGTAAAGATAGGGTCTAGGTAAAAGAACACACAAAGAGCTCTCAGTAGAACAAGAGAGAGAAGCTCTCGGTTGTAGTGAGAGATGCTCCTGTTTGCATGAGTATGATTTCCTCTCATTGTGCAGCGTTTTGTCTTCTTGTTCTCTGCTCTCATTGTTCTTCCTTTCTCCGAGTCACAACTTGATGGCAAAATCCAAAAACAAATCTTCGATTTTACGGTTTGCTCGGCACAATTACAGTCTTCAAGCTTCTCGCCCTTCGTCCGCTTCGCGTGCACCAAGGGCTCTGTCTCGCAGTAGATCTCATGTCCGGCAAGACCCCTTGTCTCCATCTCAAGCCTACACTCCTCTTAGAACCAATGTGGTCTTTGTCGATGTAGCTGGTTCCTCTCGTAGGGTTAGGTTTTGCTCGAAGAGTAGAAAGAGGGATATACAAAGGAATAAACCTAATGCCCAATCATCTTCCTCTCCTGCCTCATGTGGACAAGATGATGGTTCTTCTGGCAGTTCCAGACCCCACCTTTCTTCAAATGAACATTCGACTGGGTCTAATCCCTGTAGTTCCTTCCCAGGTACTGGTAACCCTAACCTAGGACTGAACGAGGACCCTTCTCCCCTTCCAACTTCTGGGTGCGGCATCCCCACTTTACGTCTTACTGGTGTCACCTCTCCGGTTGGCGCTACCTCTTCTCCTTCCCTATTGAAAGGCAAGGCCCTTCTAATAGTCACCTGCGAGCCCCCTCTGATATTTCAACAAGTACCCCCAACACACAATCTCTCACTTTAGTGCATTTTCCTGAATATACATCTTCAACATCTTGTCACTTGAAGGAAACTGATAATGGAGAACATATAGACTTATGGCAGTTCTGCTTAATCGGTTATGTTGCTGGGAAATTCCCAGGATTTTCATCTCTGTTAAAATTCATTACCAATTCCTGGAAACACAAAGCAAATTTTACTATGCATGACTCTGGCTGGCTAATTTTTGCTTTCTCCTCTGAATTGGAAATGCTTGATATTCTTGGTGGCGGTCCTTACTTTGTCTTTAGTCGGCCCTTCATTCTGAAGGTCATGCCAGAATTCTTTGATTTCACAGCCATTGATATGATGCATATGCCGATTTGGGTAAGATTTCCTAACTTACCTCTCAAATGTTGGTCTTCAATCTGTCTTTTCAAAATTGCTAGTATGATTGGGAAACCAGTTCACTGTGATTCTCCTACTGCCTCTATGACTCGGTTGTCAGATGCCAGAATTTTCATAGAGGTTGACCTGCTTGTCGATCTACCTACTTTTATTAATCTAGTCCTGCCCAATGGTTCCTCTTTATCTCAGCAGGTAATGTATGAATCACTGCCTCACTTCTGCAAACAATGCAGGGTTCTCGGGCTTACAGTTTCTACCTGTAATAAAGGCACTGGTCATAAACGTAAGAAGAGGTCCCATGAAGTTCATGTTCGCTCTGGATGCTCTAGCCCTTCTGCAGAAACTATTGCTGTTGAGAAACAACAACCATACAACGAAGGCCTTCATGATGAACCATCCATTGATCCAATGTCTACTGAAGTTGCCATAATTGTGGATAAGAGACTTCTATCTCCTAGGCGTAAAAGGACCAAACTAGCTGAAACAGGACATTTTGGTGCTAAACACCATGCTTCCTCAAATGTTGTTCATATCTCTGATGATCAGAATGTTATTACAGATGTGGAGCCTCCTAAGAGGCAATATCCAACTCGTAGCAGAGTTGTTGCGACCACTAGCTTTGGCCAGTAGGGGAGAGAATCCAAGCCCTCTGTTGCAGTTGATTCAAGGCATCAGAGCCGCTCTGATGATTTTATTGCCTCATCTTCTCTTTGATTTTCTCTTTTGATTCTTTATATTTGTGGATCTCTATTTGTAAGGGAGCTTGTTCCCTCTGTTATCCTTTTGTGTCTCTTGTATTGGATTTGTTGTGCTGTTCTTGATCCTGAGCAGATTAAGTCCCCACTGCCTTTTGTTTTGGTTTTTGGTTTTCTCTTGCTTCTTGATAGGTCTATTCTGCCTTTTGTTGGCTTGTTGATGTCTTAATGCAGCCATGTTCTCTATGCTGGTTTTTCTTGCTTGCTTTCCCTTCTGCCTTGTGCTGGGGTTAGCTTGTTGTTACGTTGTCGGTTCTGTTTTTGTGTTGGATCTCTGCCTTATTGCCCTCTTGTCTTGTTTACTTTCCTTTAGGCCTTGTGCTGGGGTTAGCTTATTGCTGGGTTTGCCATTTGTGTAGGTTCCTGCTTGTTTTCTCTGTAATCAGGTTTTGATTGTTGTTGCTGTCTGTGTTGGTTCAGTTTGCTGCTGGTTTTGCTGTTGCTTTGCCTGCTTGGTTCACATATAGGTGTTGTTGATTGGTTGTGCGGCTGGCTGTGTTGGTTCTGCTGCTCAGTATAGTTGTGCTCTTGCCTGCTCTGGCTTTTGAAGTGGAGGCTACCTTGCCGCAGTGTTGCTGGTTTTGTGTTGGTGCATTGCATGTTTGCCTCCTCAATTGTTGTTCATAGCTTCAGTTGTAGTCTAGCAGGGCAGTTGCTGCTTGTTTAGTTTCTAGTTCTTTTGTTTAAGGTTGTTCTCGGCCTCAGTAGGAGTTTGTTCACATATTATGTTCAAGAGAGCATGTTCCCTTTTCCTGTTTATATCTGTATATTCTTGACTTGCTGGTTCTCCAGCTCTGTTTCATTTGATCTATAAATTACTTACATTTGATAAAAAAGAAGAAGATAGGGTCTAGGTTTTTTTTTTTTGTGCGGGTGTGTGTGAGAGAGGATTAGAGAATGTGTGCGCCTTTTTCTTTTTATTATTTCTGTTAGTTTTTTTTAATGGTCTCTCCCTTGTTTTATTTTTTATGGCTTCCCCTCCTCTTGTGTGTCTATAATCACCTATTTACACGTAAATGTTTTTTTGTCTTCTTCCCCCTAATTGCTTGATCCTGAAGCAATATAAATTTTCTTTGGTCCTTTATTTTCTTCTTTTTCACTATTAGTCCTTTTGCCCATTTATTATATTTATATATTTTTTATTTTTTTATTTTGATTTTTTAAAAAAAGACAACATGAACGTAGACTCAATGAGAAGAATTAATCAAAGATTTTTAAACAAACACGTTAAAAACTTAAAGCGTTGAAAGTAGAGTTTTTTTAATTTTAAATTTTTTGAAAAAGATGTTAAAAATATTGAAAATAATGCAAATACATCAAGAACATATTTGTTTTTGGGTTTTGTTGTTTTTTTTCTTTTTCTTTTTTTTTCCAATTGGTTTTTGAAAAACAAGGTAAAAAATTAGGTATCAACAAATATAATATATTTCTTGTACTCCTTTTAAAATTGAGCTATTGTATTGTAAGAATGTGAATGATACTTTAAATATTTGAAACTAAGTAAGTGCATCTAAAGAGTTTGCGAGTTTGAAATCGAATAATGTAAAAAGTATAATATTTTTCTTAAAAAAAACCTAATTAGTGGGCATACAACTTGAGAAAATAGAGTAGACAATTGATAATGAACTATTATAAAATCAACGTTTTCAATCTCTTTTTAATTTCCAAACAATTTTGATCATTTTGGTGGTATTAATAAAAAAATACTGCATGGTTATATTTTGTGAAAGATCACATGTTTTTGGGTTAATTAAAAAGAGAAACTATATATCAAGAGTTGTATTCTCTATCTCACATAAACATAAGGTTTGTTATAAAAATTATTTATGATTTTTATTTTTATAAAAGAGAGGGGAGTACACTCCCAATATTGAATAATTTTCTAATTAAATAGTCATTAATATACTATTATGAATAAATTATATCCATGCAATAATTTAAATTCTATAATTGCTATTGGATAAAAATCATATAAAAAAACTAAAAGAATTGAAGTTTTTGATAGTGCTTCACTCTTCATCTTTTATTCTTTAAATTTTTTTTTTCATTTTCATCCATTTTTTTCTATATTTTTCCTCCAACTTTTTTCTTTGATTGAATCCTTTTATGGCATAATTAAAATAGCTTAAGTTTGAAATTATGATAGAAAGATCAAATTAAAAGACAAAGCTCTGAAATGTAAAGCACAAAGAATACATGATAATCCCAAATATGTGATAATTTTTATTTTTGATTCAAAATTTCATTTTATTCATTTTCAATCACTCAGCTTAAGAGATGAGAGAGAAGGTCATTGAAAAATGATGGAAAAAAGAGAAAGTTATTATTTGTAATGAATAAGGCAACAAAAATGGCCAAGTTTGGTCTCAAAATGTTCTATTCAACGAGATGAGTTTTATGGTGGTGGTTTTTGGCCTTCATTTAAGGTACTTTTTAGGTGTTTTTATATGAAAATTTAATTGAAAATAAGGTTTTTAGTTTGAAAATTAAAACATAACTTTCCAGCTAGTTTTAAGCCACCTCAAGAGGTAAAAAAAACTAAGTAGTAGATGATGTGTCGCATGCTTAATTTTTGTTTTTGAAAATAAAAAGAGTGGGCCTGCAAAAAACAATATAAGCCTAGTTACTTGACCTTATGTTTCAAGGCCCTACTATCAGCAGTTTTTCCATGATTGATTGATTGATTTTTTTAATTGATTTTATTAAATTTAAATGACATCTTTATATTTCTCAATTAAAAAACATGATATTTCAATATGCCCTATAGCTAATCAATTGGTTACACGTGGTATTTATTATATTCGTGTAAATATATATTTATTATTAATAAAGGCTTAATTTATCTTTAATATTCATATAATATTATATTAATGAATCTAGAGTAAAGATAAAGTCCAAGAGACAAAAAATAATTTGCAAAAGAAATTATAAAGTTGTTATAATTATAGCATTGTTCCTAAAATATTTTTGGTTGATGTTCTCTTAAATATTGAACATTTATTAAAGTCGTATAGACTGATACATAATATGTTCTTTATTTTATGAAAGGAAGCAATTGTTCTTATAAGCTAAGGTATAAGGGATACTTGGAACTAATATATAGGTGCTTGTCATAAGAAATGTACACTGAAATGACCCGTATAAGAATTCCATATAGAAAGATCACCTATGTATATAGAAAGACTCATATGATAGTTGTGTAAGTGATTCTTACACTTAAGATCACTAAGTTATCTTATATAGAAAATGTTATGTTTTGATCATGTTGCATGCTGTTTTGATCGAGGTAACGAAAGGGCAGACATTATGTATAATATGAACTATATGAAAGTACTTGAGTGGTCAAGAGTATATTTATCACCCTAGGTGAATTAAGGAAAATATTTCATCTATTCTCAAATAATATTGACTAAGAAATTATTGGCCAAGTGGAATGAGATTTGAAAAGAATTTCAAATTTTATTCAAATGATCAATGACTATTATGTAGAGAGCAAACATGATTTAACATGGCGGACATACTCTATGCTTTAATGTTTAATAAAAACATTATTGTTGAAAGGATATTAGTTATACCGAGAAACTAATAACTAAAAAGTTAAGTCAAACCACTAATGATTTTTTTAATATTTGGGGGATCATGACACGTTGTTAAATGATACACTTGATTTTCAAATATTAATTAATCAATTGTTGAATTGATAATAAATTAAATTGTTTTATTTATTTAATTATATTTAATTTATATTTGAGCCAATATATTAAAAACCTAATGGGTCACACACATTAAGAACCATTAGTTAGAAATTAAACCAGGATGACTTAATTAAGTATGACTTAATTGAGATTTTTCAGATTTTTTTATAAATAGTAAGCTATACCTTTTATTTTTTAAGTGTGGCTGTTTGTTAGGCAGAAAAACTATACAAGTCACAGAATAAAGAGCTAGCACTCTAGACATAACAATCCATCTATCCTAAATAGGGATTTAGGAGATTTCTCATTAGTGATTCGTGTTGATTATTGTTGGAGGTTGAACAATTAAACAATTTGTGGTTTACAATAACCTAGCATTTAAATAATTATTCAAAGTCGAAGAAGATCAAATCTTCAAATAATAAATCCTTTAAACAACTCTAGATTTGTATAATAAGATTTTAA